>Ga0334894_1000014_pt1 | contig 350973 bp, 290 predicted proteins | sample GraSluR3_MG_6_FD_207225 | JGI IMG/M metagenome (GOLD analysis project Ga0334894, IMG submission 207225) | Sludge microbial communities from methane-producing bioreactor in Wageningen University, Netherlands - Granular Sludge_12_05 R3 | ecosystem: Engineered > Bioreactor > Anaerobic >...
AAAAAGCCCCCTCCGCCGAAGGAGGCTTTTTCTTCTGGGGCATACGGAGAAATTTTCAAGGCCTCTTTGTCCCTCTTTGTCTTTTCGGAAGAGCCTTTCCGCCGCCTCCATGTCCCCGGGGCTTTTTACGGCACGTTTCCTGTTAGCTGCCAGGGAGAAAAAATATTTCCGTCTTTTTCTAGATGGTTTTCGAGAGCCATGGATCTCGAATTTTCGGGAGCGCCTTCGGGGTATGTTCACATTGCCCGCATGCCGCAGGGGAAAAAATGCTGGCTCCCCAGGAGGTGCCGATTCGGGAAGCTCCCAGGGCACAGAAAGTGCGAATCTGTTCGGAAGAGTTAATCTCTCCAGAAGCTTTTATTTTAAGGGCCGAAGACGAGGCTACATATATGAGAGCCACGTCAATGGGCCGGATCCTTCCGAAGAATCCCGTGCCGCTTGCGATATAGTCTGCCTCTGCATGGGAGACGAGCCGAGTGATACAGATGATTTCTTCGTGAGAAAGAAGAGATGTTTCGAGTACGATATGAAGATGTCTTCCCCGAGTTTCTCGGCGAAGCATGAGGAGTTCTTCCTGGAGTTTTTCCTTTTGGCCGTTTCGGATGTTCGAGAGGTGCGGCATCACATGAATTTCCTGGGCGCCATGTTCCAGAGCGAAGGTGATCTCGTCCAGCTTTGTGGAAATCGGAGATGTTCCCAAAGGAAGGCTTACCATGGCGCCGATTCGGATGTTCGTGTGAGCAAGATGTTCCCGGGCTAGAGGAACCGCCAGAGAGGGGATGCATACCGAAGCAAATCCGAAGGTTGCCGCTTCTTCGCAGAGAGCATGGATGTCTTTTTCCGAGTATCCCGGCAACAGGAGCGTATGGTCTACGAAAGATCGAAGAGTTTGAAGAGGAGGTTTTTTCAAAAGCCCCGCTTCTGCGAGAGCCGCCTGTTTTCGTGCTTTTTGAGTAAGAAGATCTACATCGGTCATAATACCCTCTCCTTAGAATATGCTGGATAGCAGAAAACATATAAAGGGGTTTCCTCGGGGGAAAAATCCAACGTGATTCCGGCTTATGATATCATAAGCCTCTTCTTTTCGAAGGTACTGGCGTCCTTTTCGTCGATATTCCATACCTTCGAGGAGAAATTGTTGTTATAATGCGGAGTGTTCCCCAAAGGGAATTTGCGAGAGGGATATCTTTTTGTAAAGAGACATCCCCAAGGCCTTTTTTCGAAGAGAGAAAAAATTTGAGAAACCATTGATGTTTCTTAACGAGGTGGCATTATGAGACCGAAAATTGTACTTGTGGGATTAGGAAATGTAGGTCGGGAATTTGTTCGACTTCTTTCTGCAAAAGCTTCCTTTCTTGAGGAGTCTTGCGGCGTAGCGCCCCTTCTCACGGGAGTTATCACCCGAACTCGAGGAGCTTTGTGCAATCCCCGGGGATTAGCGGAAACGTCCATTCTCTCCTGGCACAAATCGAAATCCTATACTCCCGGAGAGGGAGAGAAGGTCTTTCCCGGAGGGGCTACGGAAGATCTCATCCACATGCTGGACTATGATATCCTTGTGGAGTGTACGAGAAATGATTACGAACGAGGGCAGCCCGGGGCGGGATACATGGAAAAAGCCCTTTCCAAGGGAGCCCATGTGGTGACTACCAACAGAGGTGCCGTGGCTTACTATTACCAGGAGCTCCGGGAGATAGCCCGACGAAAGGGACGTTTCTTTCTCTACGAGGGAACGGTGCTCTCGGGAATTCCTCTTTTTTCTCTTCGCCGGAATTCTCTGAGAGGAGCCTCCATCCTTTCCTTTGAAGGAGCTCTGAGTGGTACTTGCAATTACATGCTCCATGTCATTTCCCAGGGAGCATCCTTTGACGAGGCCCTCATGGAAGCTCAGCGAAAAGGCTATGCAGAGCCGGATCCATGTATCGATATCGATGGTCTCGAAAGCGCCATAAAAGGAATGATCGTGGCTCAGGATTTCATGGGGGCGGACAAGGATGTTCTTTCCCGGATCGCCATCGAAGGAATACGTCAGGTTACCCCGAGCTACATGGAGACCGCCCGCAGGAAGGGCAACTGTGTGCGTCTTATCACGAGAATTGCGAGAGATTCCCAGGGCTGCTCCCTTCGTGTGGCGCCGGAAATGATTCCGGATAACCATCCTCTGGCTTCCATGGAGGGAGTTACCTGCGGAGCTCTTATGACTACCGATCTTCACGGAGATCTTTGTTTTACCGGTTCGGGCGTGGGTGGGCGTTCCACCGCAGCGGCGATTTTGAACGATATCCTTGAAATTTTCCCTGAAAAACTCCGGGAATAGTTCTTCTAGGAGAGGCGGATGTCGAGTATAATGATGTAAACCTTGAACTCTTCCGGATTTTCGGAAAAGGAGAAAAGGGTAGGGAGGGATAGCCCAGATGACAAGAGAGAATATGCATGCCGAGATTGCCCAGCATGACGGGATGCTGGAAGAGTATCGCGGAAACGAGGAAATTGTCCTTGTCTTCAACCTTTTTGGAGAGAATTACGCACTGGACGTAAACCTCGTACGAGAAATCGTGCGGGTGCCTCCTATTATCACTCGGGTGCCCAACGCTTCTCACTATGTTCGGGGGGTTATCAATCTTCGGGGCACGGTGATACCGGTGATGGATATCTCCCAGAAAATGGGAGGAGAACCTCAGGAAATCACTCCGGAATCCCGGATTGTAGTGGCGGTTCTCGATGAAGATGTGCTTTTCGGTTTTCTCGTGGATGCGGTGCGGGAAGTAAGCACCATATGGGAATCACAGATCGAGTCTGCGGATGCTTCCATGGAGGCCAGCGTGGATAAAAAATATCTCCGGGGAGTAGCCAAGGCTGATGACGGGCGCCTCATCGTTCTTCTCGATCTCGCGAGCCTTTTCGAACTTGATGAGGGAGACGAAAAGGAATAGCTCCCTCGGATCCGTGCTCTTGGAATAATTTCCCCTGGTTTTATTCTGTGCACCGAGGGCCTCTTGGAAGGTCTTCGGTGTGCATTGTTTTGTCGTGTGTAATTTTTTAATGAAGAAAGGGAGCGCCTCATGATGCGTATTGACCTTCATCTGCACAGCACCTTTTCCGATGGTACCCGTACTCCTGAAGAGCTTGCCCTGTTGGGAAAGCGACGGGGCCTTCGAGTGATGAGCCTTACGGATCATGATACGGTTTCGGGAATCCCTCGTTTTCTTCGAGGATGCAGGAGATACGGCCTTCGAGGACTTGCCGGGGTGGAACTTTCTGCGGAAGCTCCGTATACCATGCACATTCTGGGATATGCCTTCGACCCTGCCTCGAAGGATTTAGGCACAGCCTTGGAACAGCTTCGCCGAGGTCGAGATCAGCGGAATGCCCGTATTCTGGAAAACCTTGAAAAGCTCGGCATGCCTCTCGCCATGGAAGAAGTGCTTCGAGAGGCAGGGGGAGAAGTTTTGGGGCGCCCTCACTTTGCCAAGGTAATGGTGCGCCGGGGATATGCAAAGAATACCGATGAGGCTTTCGCCAGATATCTTGAAAGGGGAAAGCCCGGTTATGCGAATCGGGATCGTCTCTCTCCGGAGGCGTGCATCCGGCTGATCTCTTCTGCCGGAGGAGTGGCGGTTCTTGCCCATCCCGTGCAGACCGGTCTTGATGACGACGCTCTGGAAGTTCTGCTGCAAAAACTTCGAGACCAGGGGCTTTGGGGGCTTGAGTCTCTCTATGCCATGCATACCCCGGAACAGCAGCTCCGGTATCTCCGTATGGGGGATAGAGTAGGGCTCTACCCCACGGGAGGATCTGATTTTCATGGAAACAACAGAGCCGGTAGGGCCTTGGGCGTTTCCTTCGAAGAGACCTCTCTTCCCTGGGCGCGCTTGGGAATCGATCTTTAAGTGTTCGGAAAAACTTGAGGGCGGATGTCTTTCCGCGATCCCGAGTTTTTACTGTTGTTGAAAACCCCGGGCTGGGGTATTGAAGAATCAAAATCATCAACTCTTGACCGTTAAAGGAGTGCTGTACATGAAAGCCATTGATTTGAGGAGCGATACGGTAACACAGCCTTCCGAAGCCATGCGAAAAGCCATTTTCTCGGCTGCTGTGGGAGACGACGTTTATCAGGAAGATCCAGCCGTACACGAACTCGAAACTTTGGGGGCGGACATGGCGGGAAAGGAAGCTTCCATTTTCATGGCCTCGGGAACTCAGGGAAATCTGATCGCCCTTCTCGCGCAATGTGTTTCGGGAGATGGGGTAATTCTCGGAGAGGATAGTCATATCTACAATTACGAGCGGGGGGGCCTCGCGGTTCTTGGAGGACTCATGCCTTTTCTGGCGAGGGAATCCGAGGGACTTCCTCTGGAGGAGGATGTTTTTCGGTGGTGTCGCTCGACGAACGTACACTTTAATACCGCAAAAATGGTTTGCCTGGAGAATACCCACAACCGAGGAGGAGGGAGAGCGGTTCCTCCGGAAACGTTCCGAGCCTTTGCAGAAAAAGCCCGAAGCCGGGGTCTGCTGATCCATCTCGATGGTGCTCGGCTTTGGAACGCCGCAGTGAAGTATCAGGTTCCTCTCCGGAGCTATACGGAATGTGTAGATACGGTACAGCTTTGCCTCTCCAAGGGGCTTGGAGCTCCCGTGGGATCTCTTCTCTGCGGCTCCCGGGAGGTAGTGGAGCGGGCCCGGGAGTGGCGGAAAATGGTGGGAGGCGGCATGCGGCAGGCAGGGCTTCTTGCGGCCGCGGGAACCTATGCCCTGAAGAACAACCTTTCCCGGCTTGTGGATGACCATCGCCATGCGGCGCTGCTGGCGGAGCTGCTCCGTCACGGCGGACTGAAGGTGCGATATGATGAATTTTCCACGAACATGGTCTTTCTGGATGCCCGAAGCCTGAGCTGTTCCGCCGCAGATCTCACGAAACGATGCGCTTCTCGGGGAGTGCTTTTCTCCGGCATGGGGGATTTCCTTCGTTGCGTGACCCATCTGGACGTTACCGAAGAGGATGTATGTGCCGCCGCAGAGGTCATTCTTCACGAGCTTGGGAATGCATGATATTGCCGCAGGCGGTTTTCCGGAGGAAGGAGTTCGAATGGCGTATGAACCTGAATAGGCGCTGGCTGACGGTCCTTGTGGCCGTATGGTTCTTCTGGGGAGTTTTTCTTCCTCTCCGGGCCTGGGGAGAAGAGGCATGGACTCTTTGGAAGGGAGGATCCCAGGCTTTGGGAAATGTTCCCGTGCGTTCCCTGGAAGGAAGGCAGATGGCATCGATTCTTGATGCGGCGGCTCTTTTGGGAATTCGGGGAGAATCCCAGAAGGGCTCCTTGGTTCTCCTTTCCGGTTCTCGGAAGGCCTCTTTCGTCCCGGGAGATGTCATGGTTTTTGTCAACGGAGAGATTTTTCCCCTTACCACTCCCATTCGGAAAGAAGGAAATTCCTGGTGGGCGGAGGTTCACGGACTTCTCAAGGTTTTGGAGATGGTGCTTCATGGCGCATCCCCTTCTCCTTCTCCTCTGACCTGGAGCGGAGGAGAAACCGGCGGAAGTTCCGTAAAACCCCCCGAGATCGTCCAGGTTTCTCCCGCTTCTCCGGAAAAACCCGAAGAAGATTCTTCCGTAGAAGCCATGCTTGAAAAATGGCGCAAGGATTTCGCTCCCTCCGCATCTTCCAGGGAGGGAGGAGCCTTGCGGCGGCTTCGCTGGCAGGAGTACCCCGAAAAGATCCGCCTGGTGCTTGACATGGCCCGGGACGAGTTTCCGCAACCCCGGGAGAGTTCGGGCAAGCTGGTTCTCTCCTTTGGAAGCCCCCTGCCTCAGACATTTCCGGGGCTTTCCTCCCCCTTTTCGGGAAAGGTGACGTCTTCCAGAGCTTCCGACACATCTCTCGTCCTGCAGCATAGCGCGGTGCGCCTAGAAACGTTTTCTCTTGCGAGTCCTCCCCGGTTCGTGGTGGATTTCTTTTATGATTCCCCGGTTTCTCGGGAACCTTCTCCCGGAGTCGTTCTCCCGGCACCCAAGGAGAGTCCGCCTCTTGAGGAAAGCATTCCGGAAACCTCCTTTTCGCTTCCCAAGAGGGACAAGCCTCTGGTGGTCATCGATCCCGGACATGGAGGAAAAGATCCCGGGGCGGTGGCGAACGGGCTTCAGGAGAAGAACATCAATCTTTCCATATCCACGTACCTGATGGGGGAGCTTCAGAAAAAGGGATACACCGTCCTCTTGACCCGGCAGGATGATCGCTATCTCCGGCTTCAGGAGCGTACGGATTTTGCCAACCGGCACAAAGCGGACGTTTTCGTCAGCGTCCATGTGAATGCCCTTCCCAAGGGACGTCATGCCAAGGGAATGGAAATCTACATCATGGCTCTTCCCTCGGACAAGGATGCCATGGAACTTGCGAAGATCGAAAACCGGGAAATCTCCGAATCCAACGGGGGAGCAAGCAGCGCCGCATCGGATGCGAGAACCGAGATGCTCCTCCATATCCTTGGAGATATGCAGCAGAACGCAAAAATTACGGAAAGCATGACCTTTGCGGAGGTGCTTTTCCAGCAGGGGAAAAATGTGGGACTCCCCATGCGGCGCATAGCTCAGGCGCCCTTCTTCGTTCTCCGGGGGGCGGGAATGCCCTCGGTACTTGTGGAAGCAGGGTTTCTTACGGAAAAAAGCGAAGCCGCCATGCTCGGCAGTTCCGCATATCAGAAGAAAATTGCCCAGGCCTTGGGAGAGGGAATTGTGCGGTTTATCAAGACGGGCCAGTAAGGTTTTTGTTTTTGGAGCTTCCCGGAGGGGAAGCCTGGCAGCTTCTGCGGAAGAATAGGTTTTTTGGGAAAGGAGCGGTATGGCGGTGCGGGATTTTGATGAACAGGAAGAACAGGTACGGGAAGCAAGAGAATTTCGGCGGTCCGGGCGTTCCGAGGAGAAGGAGCCGGGAAAAAAACGTATTCCCCTGCCTATACGCATACTTGTATGGTTAGGTCTCCTGGGTATCTTTTTCGGAGCCGGGTACTTCGTGGCGGGGGCGGGGCTTCGCTTCCTCAACAACCTTGGAGTGGGCTCTCAGAAGAATGTTGTTGCCAATTCCGAGGAGGCCCAGCGGTTCATGGCTTCCTCTCAGGAGGAAGTTACGGTATATCGGAAGGAATATGTGGTCTATACCCTGGAAAACGGACAGCTGGAGCGCTCTATAATGCCGATTGCCCCGGGAGTGCTTGAGGAAGACATGGTGACGGTTCTCGAAAAGGTGCTGGAGCCTCTCCGAGTGGCCAGCGGAACCCAGCAGCCCCTCCGGGTGCTCCACGTCTTTCGGGCGGGAGATATGCTCTATATCGACATGAACGCTTCGTTCACAAACGCTCTCAAGGCGCTGGGGCCCCAGGATGCGGCGCAAATCATGACAGGGTTGGTACGAAGCATGGTGGAGAACTTCCCTCCTGCGGAACAGATACTCTTCTTTGTGGACGGTAAGCTTTCAAAGGTAACGGATCCTCTGGATCTTACGGTTCCCTGGGCACTGGCTCCCGCATCTTGAGAAGTTCCTCGACTACGGAAAGGATCCTTTTATGGCTTTTACCCAGGAAATTCTGCGTCACGACGGTCGAACACCGGAAGAACTCCGGCAGATCCGGCTGGAACGGGGAGTCAACATCCATGCGGAGGGATCCGCGCTGATCTCCTTCGGCAACACCCGGGTTCTGTGTACCGCCTCGGTGGAGGAAAAAGTCCCCTCCTTTCTTCGGGGTAGCGGATCCGGCTGGATTACTGCGGAATATTCCATGCTTCCCCGTTCTACGGGTACCCGAACCCCTCGGGAATCAAGCATGGGGAAGGTCAAGGGCCGGACCCAGGAAATACAGCGCCTTATCGGACGCTCTCTTCGGGCTGCGGTGGATCTTTCTCTTTTGGGGGAGCGCACCATCTGGATCGATTGCGATGTACTCCAGGCGGATGGAGGCACCCGTACCGCTGCCGTTACCGGAGCCTTCGTAGCTCTGACGGATGCCCTCCGAGGCCTTTGGCGCAAAGGTGCCCTGTCGGGCATCCCCCTCACTTTCTTCGTGGCTGCAGTAAGTGTGGGACGAGTAGGGGGGCGTCTGCTTCTCGATCTTGATTATCACGAAGACAGTGCTGCCGAAGTAGATTGCAACGTGGTTCTGAACGAACGGGGAGAATACGTGGAAATTCAGGGAACCGGCGAGGGTAACGTCTTTTCTCGGAAAGATCTCCTGGGTTTTCTCGAAATGGCCGAGGCGGGGGTTGCCCGGCTCATCCATCTTCAAAAAGAAAACCTTGCACTGACTCCGGAAGAAACGGAGGTTCTTCGAAGTCATGGGGAAAAAAATCCTGCTGGGAAGCACCAACAGACATAAGTACGAGGAACTTCGCGTGCTCTTTCGCCCCTTTTCTGGGGAGCTTCTTTTCGGAGGCGATTTTCAGAACCTTTCGGTGGAGGAGACCGGCTCTTCTTATGAGGAGAACGCCCTTCTGAAGGCCCGGGCATGGTCGGAAGCAACCTCCCTGCCCGCAGTGGCCGATGACAGCGGTCTCGAAGTGGAAGCCCTCGGAGGAGATCCGGGAATATACTCCTCCCGGAAAGGCCGGAACGATCCGGAACGGCTTGCCTGGCTTCTGAAGGCCTTGGGGGGAAAGAAAAACCGCAGCGCCCGGTTCGTCGCCTGCCTGGCCTACTGCGATGCCTCCCGGGGAGAGGAATTTACCGCTTACGGCTACTGCCGTGGCAGCATCGCGGAGGCTCCCCGGGGGCATTTGGGATTTGGCTACGACCCCCTCTTTATTCCTTCGGGATACGATGATACACTTGGAGTTCTCGGAGAAACCGTCAAATCTCAAATATCTCACCGAGTTGTCGCTACCCGGGTTCTTTTGAGTGTTCTCAAGGAGAAAAATGTGCTATAATCTCTCCCTGTGTGTATCTGCAAATATAGCAGGAGGTGTCATAAGTGAAGATCCTTCTTAGCGTTCTTCATGTATTTATCGGAATTTGTCTCATGGGGGCAGTTTTGCTGCAACAGCGGAAAACCGGCGGGTTCTCCGGCATTTTCGGTGGAGGAACCCAGGCGGATGCAGGGGGAGGCCAGTGGCAGCGTTTTACCGCTCTGAGCAAATTGAGCGTGCTGCTTATGGCGATTTTCATGCTTTCGTCGCTTCTCCTCGTCTTCGTTCTGCGCTAGATTTTCAAGAAAGGGCGTGCTCCGGTGAATTCCCTGAGTTCTCTCGATGATGTTCATTCTCTGAAGGTTGCGGCGGGACGTCTTCATTCGGCGGAACACGAGGAGATTCTTGCGGGGCATACCACGGATGTCTATTTTATTCGTACCCGGGATGTCCTCCGTTCCTGCGGGCTTTTAGAAACGGAGGTCGTGGCGGAGGTCTTTGCTCGGGGCTCGGGCTGTTTTGCGGGGGGGGAGGAAGTCCTTACCCTTCTCAAAGACAGGAATCTCGCCATAGAAATTCTTCCCGAGGGAGAAAGTTTCGCTTCCAAGGATGTGGTTCTTCGTATCCGAGGCCCCTACGGATCCTTCGGAGCCTACGAAACGGTCCTTCTGGGAATGCTTGCGAGCGCTACCGGCTGGGCCACTGCCGCTAGGGAATGTGTGGAGGCGGCAAAGGGGAAAAAGGTTCTTTGCTTCGGTGCCCGACATGTGCATCCTGCGGTGGCCCCGGTGATGGAACGAGTCGCCATGCTCGTAGGAGGCTGCCAGGGAGCGAGCTGTATTTTGGGAGCCAAGCTCGGAGGTCAGGAGCCCCAAGGCACCATACCTCATGCGGCGATTCTCGTAGCGGGAGATACGCTTTCCGTGGCTTCTGCCTATGATGCTCTTCTCGAAGAGGGAGATCCCCGGATCGTTCTCGTGGACACCTTTAAAGACGAGGCGGAGGAAGCTTTGCGCGTGGCTCGCGCGCTGGAGGGACGTCTTACGGGAATCCGCCTGGACACTCCCAGCGAACGAGGTGGAGTGACTCCCGGACTCATTCGGGAAGTTCGAGCCCGTCTCGACGGAGCGGGATTCCCGGAGGTTCGGATTTTCGTTTCCGGAGGACTCAACCCCGATCGCATCTCCCGGCTGGTTCAAGAACCCGTGGATGCTTTCGGCGTGGGAAGCTACATCGCTCACGGAGTTACCCGGGACATGACCATGGACATCAAGGAAATTGAGGGAAAGCCTATCGCCAAGCGCGGAAGAATTCCCGGAATTCAGGAAAATCCGAAGCTCCGCAGGGTTCTCTAGAATCGTTCAATTGCATATACCGGCTTCTCTTCGTTCAGGTTCCAGAAATTCCCCACGTTTTTGAGGATCTGGCGGCGAGTGGGCCGTTATACAGGTCGTTTTCCCCCAGGAAACGGCACATACACTTAGTTCATCCCGATGAGGAGTGACCATATATGATCGGCAAGCGAAGTTTTATGGCCAAACGGGAACAGATGGAACGCAAGTGGTTTGTGGTGGATGCCACGGATAAACCCTTGGGACGTCTGGCTGTTCAGGTGGCCCGGGTATTGCAGGGAAAGCACAAGCCCACCTATACCCCCCATGTGGATTGCGGTGACTTTGTCATCGTCATCAATGCGGAAAAAGTAAAGCTCACGGGGCGCAAGGCAGAGCAGTCCATGGTGTACCGTCACAGCGGATACAAGGGCGGCCTCAAGGCTACCCCCTATGGAGTGATGCTTGAAAAGAAACCCGAGCGTCTTGTGGAAAAGGTAGTCTGGGGCATGGTTCCCAAGACCCGCCTTGGAAGGAGCATGATTAAAAAACTAAAGGTCTATGCCGGGGAGAACCATCCCCATGGGGCACAGCAGCCTGAAGTCTGGAATGATGTTTTGAAAGGGGATAAGGCATGATGAGTTCTCAGTCTTATTTCTGGGGAACCGGAAGAAGAAAGAACGCTGTGGCCCGGGTACGGGTGCGCAACGGTGAGGGAAAGATTCTCATCAACGATCGGGAAATGGACGATTATTTCCCCAGATTCCAGTGGCGCATTCACATTTTGGAGCCCCTGAAAGCTTCGGGATTGGAAAATAAAGTGGACGTTCTCGTCCGCGCCCACGGTGGCGGTCTTACGGGGCAGTCCGGAGCGGTCCGTCTGGGTATTGCCAGGGCTCTGCTTCGGATGAATCCGGAGCTTCGCCCCGCCCTTAAGAAAGCGGGATATCTCAGCCGGGATTCCCGTATGGTGGAGCGCAAAAAGTACGGTCAGCGCAAAGCCCGGGCTCTCAAGCAGTTCTCCAAGCGTTAAACCGACGATCATCCTTTTACGACACCACTCAGAGAGCGGAAAATCCTTTATGGATTTTCCGCTTTTTCATTTTTGTCTGTCATTCTCTTGTGGATTGAAGCGCTTCGGAATTACGGGAAAGCCGTAAAAAAGAAGTCTTGAGGGTGGAAAACTGTGTTATCATCGTATTCGTCTTAGAGAATACTTCGATGGTCTTTCGTGCCTTTATGTATGTACGTAAAAAAAGAAGTTTCGATTTTTCAAGGAGGAACCTCATGGAAAGCGATAGTACCGTCCCTCAACGAAAATACATTTTGCAATCAGAAATTTTTCTCTTTCTTCCCGTCCTTTTCGGGTAGCTTCCGGGTGTCTGCGTGAACATGCTCCGGAAAGGCCGGGGTATGCATGCGGAGGTGAACACCCATATGGAACGCTGGGAACTCTCTTTTTCTGAAATTAATCAAGCGCTGCAATCCCGCCAGTTTTTGCGTGCCAAAGAACTTCTCTCTGCCATGGAGGCCCCCGATACGGCGGATCTCATGAGAGAAGTCTCCCCCCAGGAAAGGGTTCTTCTCTTTCGACTCCTCGCCAAAGACACCGCCATAGATGTATTCGAAATGATGGAAAAGCAAACCCGGGAGGAGCTTTTGGAGCACTTCACGGATCATGAAGTGGCGGAGATCATCGAAAGCATGTCCGATGATGACCGGACGGAACTTCTGGATGAGCTCCCTGCGAAGACCGTGAAAAAACTTCTCCGTCATCTCTCGCCGGAAGAGCGGAAACTTGCCTTTACCCTTCTCAACTACAAGGAAGACACCGCAGGAAGGGTCATGACTCCGGAATACATCGATCTCAAGGTCGGCATGACTGCCGGGAAAGCTTTGGAAAATATCCGTCGCCAGGCCAGAACCAAGGAGACCATCTATACATCCTTCGTGGTGGATCCCCAAAGAAAGCTCATGGGGGTGGTGGAGCTCGAAGATCTTGTATTGGCGGGCCGAAAAACTTCCATCGGGGATCTTATGAACGATGATCCCGTTTATGTCTACACCGACACGGATCAGGAAGAGGTGGCCCGGGTTCTCTCCCGGTATGACTTTCAGGCGGTTCCCGTGGTGGATATGGAAAAACGCCTCGTAGGAATCGTTACCTGGGATGACGTGCTGGACATCCTCGAAGAAGAGGCCACGGAAGATATCGAACGCATGGCCGGTATCCAGCCCACCGACGAGAGCTACCTGGAAACGGGGTTTTTCAGTCTTGCCCGAAAACGCTTTGCCTGGCTTTTTATCTGCATTCTTACCGAGGCCCTTACCTCTACGGTACTTAAACATAACTCCGGAGCCATCGAAAGGGTGGTGGCCCTTTCCTATTTCATTCCTCTTCTCATAGACACCGGAGGTAACGCAGGTACTCAATCCGCTACGCTCATGATCCGAGGTATGACTCTGGGAGAAATCGAAGAAAAACATATGCTCCGGATCTTCTCTCGGGAGTTCTTTATGAGCCTTGTTCTCGGAGGAGCTTTGGCGGTTCTTGGAGCCGGAAGGGCGTTCATGCTCGGTACCGGGGGAGATGTGGCCTTTACGGTGGCCTGCGGTATCGTGGCGGTGGTAATGCTTGGAAATCTTTCGGGAGTTTGCCTTCCCATTATAGCCAGGCTTCTCCGCATGGATCCTGCAGTCATGTGCGGTCCCTTTATCACCACCGTAGTGGATGTGGTAGGGCTTTTACTTTACTTCGCCATCGCTGCCGCAGTGCTGGGATTGTAGTATTTTCAATGCAGGAGATGCAAAAAGGATTTCTAAGATGAGATGATATATTATTTTGGGACTTGGCCCGATACGATAAAAGAAGTATAATTCCTTCGAATGGAGATATGCCGAAGGAATCTTATATATCTCCAATCTTTTGAGAGCAGTCGCTGAAAAACGATGTAGTTACCTCCGAGCCGTACTTCCTGTGGAGCTTCAGTTCTATGGAATGCGGCCGTCAGGGTGTGTTTGGAAACGAACATGCCTCCCGTGTTTGGCAAGGAGGATGAGAAAAAACCGCGTTATTATAAACGGGGGCACTCGTCTTTGCTGGACGTGTGTCCCCTTTGTGCATTTTGTAACGTGTCGGAGGAGCGAGGATTCCATGAAAATCGAGGCCATTCCCGTAGAGCATGCAGTGGGGAGAAGGCTTGCGCACGATCTTACCCTCATCGATCCGGAGAGCGGGTTCAAGGGAGCTCGATTTATTCGGGGGCAGATACTTTGTTCCGAAGATATACCTCTTCTCAAGCGTATGGGGAAATTTCACATCTCCTTTCTGGAGATGGAGCCTGGAGAGGTGCATGAGGACGAAGCGGTATGCCGTTTCGGAAAGAGAATCGCCGGATCGGGGGTGGTTCTGGAGGGGCCCGAAGAGGGAAAATGTTCTCTGAGATCTCTTCGGAATGGATTGCTTTCGTATTCCGATTTCCAGGTGGACTTCGTGAATTCCGATCCGGAATGGCTTCTTGCCACACTGCCGAACAAAATTCCTGTTCGGAAAGGGGATGTGGTGGCATCCTTTCGGGTGGGGCCTCTTATGGTGAAGGAGGAGCAGGTTGCCCGGGTGGAGTCTGTGGATCCTATTTCGGTGCTTCCCTGGTTTCCTCGAAAGGTGGCTCTCATAACCACGGGAAGGGAAATTTACGAAGGTACCGTGAAAGATGCCTTTCAGCCCAAGCTTTTGAAAAAGATTGACGAATACGGGGGAATCTTTTTAGGAAGTTCCCTCGTGCCCGATCAGGAGTCTGCCATTGTGGAGGCTCTTTATCATTGGATTTCCCGGGGAGCGGAGATTCTTCTTTGTACCGGAGGTATGAGTGTGGATGCGGACGACGTTACGCCTTCGGCCATACGTTCCGTGGCTCATCAGGAAATTTTTCGGCGGCTCCCCGTTCTTCCCGGAGGAAATCTCATGCTTGCGAAAAGAGGAGAAATTTTTCTCCTGGGGGTTCCTGGGGCGGCGGTGTTTAAAGAAATTACGTCTCTTGACATGGTGCTTTCCAGGCTTTTTGCGGGGGTGCCTCTCTCCGGGGACGAGGTCAGACTTTGGGGAAAGGGAGGGTTGTGCAGAAACTGTGAACCCTGCGGTTATCCGAGATGCGCCTTTTCGGCGCGGTAGAAAAACTCGAAAAAAGGAGATCGAATAATGGCAAAAAACGTGATTACCGCCGTCATCAACGGTCAAACCATAACGGCGGAACCGGGAACTACCATTATGGAAGCTGCCAAGGCCGGAGGGATCCACATACCCTCGCTCTGTTATCATCCGGCCCTGGAGTCGAGCGGAGCCTGCCGGGTCTGTCTCGTGGAGGCGGAGAAAAATCCTAAGCTTCTGCCATCCTGCACCACTCCGTTGGCGGAAGGTATGGTTATTTTCACGCACAGCCCGAGAGCTCTGGCGGCGCGGAAGGCCGTGGTGGAGATGCTTCTCATCCGGCATCCTCTGGATTGTTTTTCCTGTGAATCCAACGGAAGATGCGAGCTTCAGGATCTTGCCTACGAACTTGGCATCGAATCCTCTCCCTTCCGAGAAGAGGGAGATGTATCCACGGAGCATGAACTCGACGATACCAATCCCTTCTTCGTGCGGGATATGAACAAATGTATCCTCTGCGGCCGATGCGTGCGGGCCTGCGATTGGCAATCCGGCTACCATGCCATCGATTTTCAGAATCGGGGCATTCATACCACCATCAATCCTCCCATAGGCAAGAAACTCGAGGAATCGGACTGTGTCTTCTGCGGCCAGTGCATTCAGGCGTGCCCTGTAGGAGCCCTGGTGGAAAAGAAGGCCCAGGGGCAGGGGCGCGCCTGGGAGACTGAAGTTGTACGCACAACCTGCCCCTATTGTGGCGTGGGCTGTCAGTTGGATCTTCACATAAAGGGCGATCAAATCACCCGGGTTACGGGAACTCCCGAGGGTATGCCCAACCGGGGAAGACTCTGCGTGAAAGGCCGTTTTGGCTATGACTTCATTTACTCCGACGAGCGGCTGACGCATCCTCTGATTCGCGAGAGAAAAGGAGAGGCCCGGAGCCCCGAAGACACCTTCCGCAAGGCTTCCTGGGACGAGGCTCTTGATCTCGTGGCATCCCGGCTGAAGGAGGTGATGCGCACGTACGGAAGAAATAGCGTGGGAGGCGTAAGCTGCGCCCGGAGTCTTAACGAAGATTCCTACAGCATGCAGAAACTTTTCCGCTTCGCTTTCCGGAATCATAACATCGATCACTGCGCGCGGGTCTGACACGCCCCTACAGTAGCGGGGCTACTGTCTACGTTTGGAGCGGGCGGCATGACCAATACGGTGGGAGAGTTTGCCGAAGCGAAGCTTCTTTTCTGCATCGGTACCAATATGACCGAGGCGCATCCCGTGGCGGCTACCTACCTGAAGAACGGCGTCAAGAACGGCACGAAGCTTATCGTGGTGGATCCGCGGCGCCAAGAGCTGGCGGATTATGCGGACATTTTCGCTCAGTTGCGGGTAGGTTCGGATATCGCCTTTATCAACGGAATTATGCACGTTTTGATCAAGGAAAACCTCTACGACAAGAAGTTCGTGGAGGAGAAGTGTGAAAACTTCGATGCCCTGGCGGCAAAGGTGGCGGAATATCCTCCCAGCAGGGCCTCTGAAATAAGCGGCGTTCCCGAGGAGACCATCGTGTCCATCGCCCGGATGCTCGGAAGTATCAAGCCCGCCATGGTGATCTACACTCTGGGTATTACGGAGCACGTTACGGGAAAACGGAACGTCATGTCCCTGGCGAACCTTCAGATGCTCCTGGGCAACATGGGAGTTGCGGGAGGCGGGGTCAATCCCATGCGGGGGCAGAACAACGTGCAGGGAGCCTGCGACATGGGGGCTTTGCCCAACATGTTCTGCGGCTACCAGAAGGTGGATTCTCCCGAGATCAGCCGGAAGTTCGCAGATTTCTGGGGTGCTCCGGATCTGCCTACGGATCCGGGGTTGAAAATCGCCGAAATGACCCAGGGGCTTGCTCAGGGCACACTGAAGGCCTTTTGGATTTTCGGAGAAAACCTTGTGGCTACCGAACCGGATGTGCGTCATATTTCGCACTGTCTCAACTCGGCGGAATTTCTCGTGGCTCAGGATATCTTCCCCACCGAAACCACGGCGTTTGCGGACGTTATTCTTCCTTCAGCGGCGTGGTGCGAGGACGAGGGAACCTTTACCAACACCGAGCGGCGGGTAAGCCGGGTGCGAAAGGTCAAGGACGCGCCGGGGGAAGCCAAGCCGAACTGGTGGATTTTCAAGGAGGTGGCCAAGCGGTTTGGACAAGAATGGCCCTCCAACAGCGGCCAGGAAATTTGGGATAACGAGATAGCCGAACTGTGCCCCGCCTTCAAGGGAATCAAGTTCCATCGCCTCGATACCATCGGTGGCATCCAGTGGCCCTGCCCCTCGGAGGATCATCCGGGTACTCCCATTCTTCACAAGGACGGCAATTTCACCCGGGGCAAGGGTGCCTTTCAGGCCATCGACTGGGCTCCCAGCAGCGAGCTTCCGGATGAGGAATATCCTCTGGTGCTCAGCTCCGGACGAAGGCTCACCCACTACCATTCCAGAACTCAAACGGGGCGGGCCAAGGGTATGAACGAGCGTATGCCCGAAGAACATGCGGATATCTCCATTCCCGATGCGGAGGCTCTCGGCATAGTCCAGGGGGAGACGATTCTTGTCAAATCCAGAAGGGGAGAGGTCAGGATCAAGGCCAACGTCTCCAAGCGGATTCCCCGGGGAATGCTCTGGATGTCCTTCCATTTCTGGGAAACCAATGCGAATCACCTGCTGAACGGGGATCCCGAAAGTTTCGATCCGGACACCCTCACGCCTTCCTATAAGGCCTGTGCGGTACGCATCGAAAAAATTGCATCCTGATGCGATACGGACGTTTCGGAACCTACGAAAATTTTTTGAAAGAGCTTGAGCTTTTTCACGGCAAGCCCGCTCCGGGAGGAGTGGTGGGGCTGCACATGGTGCATTTGGCGAAGGAGCTTTTGCCGGAAGGCATTCTCATGGATGTAATCTGTGAAACCAGGAAATGCCTGGCGGATTCCATACAGCTTCTTACGCCGTGTACCGTGGGGAACCACTGGCTCCGCATCGTGGATACCGGAAGATTTGCTGCGGTTTTTTACGACAAAATAACCGGCGAGGGAGTTCGAATTTTCCTGAGCATGGAAAAACTCCGTAACTGGCCCCGGGTGGAGGAGTGGTTTTTGAAGCTCACTCCCAAGAAAGAACAGAACCTGGAGGCCATACTGGATGAAATAAACCGTGCAGGGTCTGCCCTTTTTGATTACCGTGAAATCGTTGTGGATGATGCGCTGCTGAAGACGCGCCCTAAAGATCCCCCTGTGCTGTGCCCGGTTTGCGGCGAAGCCTATCCCCCTTCTCATGGAAACACCTGCCGGGGGTGCAGCGGTAAAACCGAAAAATTCTTTCACGAAAAGATCGTTATGTGAATGAGGGATAAGGGATCAAGGGAAAACGGGGGCGGCAGAAATGCTGCCCCCGTTTGTTCAAATATTTCCGGAGATGCCTTGAGGATGAGGATTTTCGGGGGAGAGATCCCTTTGGGGAATTTTTTAAACGACCGGATCCGGGTTTGACAAGACAAAAGAACTCTGATAAAAGAGTGCTCCAGATGTGGGAACATGTTTTTTGCGATAGTTTTTTCAGGGAGAGATTTCTTCCTGTGGTAGTATCGGGAATAAGAGATATTGTTTTTCCAGAGACTTTTTGTGAAAAAAGTATCGTTTGGTAGGATCTTTAATCGAAAGAACTTCAACTCTTGGTTGGAAAAGTAAAGGAGGCGCTCATATGGGAACCTGTTGTGCGAAAGAGACTGGAGCAGGGTACGAAAAACTGGGGGCATTTATCGATTCCCTGCCGGACAAGCGAGGAGAGCTCATTACGGTGCTACATAAGGCCCAGGGGATTTTCGGTTTTCTCCCCCGGGAGGTTCAGGCTTTCATTGCGGAAAAGATGGGGGTTTCCCTGGCGAAAATTTACGGAGTGGTCACGTTCTACTCGTTTTTTACCATGACCCCCAAGGGAAAGCACCCCATCTCCATCTGCATGGGTACCGCCTGCTACGTTCGCGGAGCGGATCAGATCGTGGAGGAGTTTTCCAAAAAGCTTGGCATTCAGCCGGGACAGACCACTGAGGATGGAAAGTTTTCCCTCGATACCCTTCGCTGTGTGGGAGCTTGCGGTCTCGCCCCAGTGGTGATCATCAACGGGAAAGTCTACGGCCGGGTTATTCCGGACATGGTAGAGGGCATCCTTGAGCATTACAAGGATTAGTTCCGAGTACGAAAGGGCGGAGGTGCGATGATGGCAAAAATACAGAACCTCAAGGAGCTTCGGGCCTTGAAGGAGAAAATCAAAGATACCACGGAGCTGCGGGAGAAGGGAAGCAATATTGAAAATCTCGTGCAGATCAAGGTGAGTATGGCTACCTGCGGCATCGCTGCGGGAGCTCGGGAGATCATGAACCTTTTCTTGGAAGGAGCGAAAAAGCGGCATCTCGACAACCTGGTGGTTACCCAGACGGGATGCATGGGATACTGCTACGCCGAGCCTACCGTGGAGGTCTCTTTTCCCGGCCAGGCCCCGGCGGTATACGGGCATGTGGACAAGGCCAAGGTAGAGGAAATCCTGGACGAACACGTGATGGGCGGGAACCTTGTGGATGGCGTGATTCCCGAAGCCTACAAGACCATCGACGATTAATCCCGGCGATACGGAAGGAGTGTGCCTGATGGCTGAGAAGATTACCGTTATGGTCTGTGGGGGTACGGGGTGCAAGTCCGCCGAGAGTACCCGGATAGTGGAAAATTTCCGCAAGGAGGTCGCAAAGAGAGGCCTTGCCGAAGAGGTACGGGTTATCGAGGCGGGATGCTTCGGCTTCTGCGAGCAGGGGCCCATCGTCAAAATAGCTCCGGACAATACATTCTACGTTCAGGTTACCCCCGAGGATGTGCCGGAGCTCGTGGAGGAGCACTGCATCAAGGGACGTCAGGTAACCCGGCTTCTCTACGTGGATCCCGAAACCCGGGAGCACGTTTCGGATTCCAAGCATATGGATTTTTACAAGAAGCAGCTTCGAATCGCTTTGAGAAACTGCGGATTTATCGATCCCGAAAACATCGATGAATATATTTCCCGGGACGGATATCAGGCTCTGGGAACTATCCTCGAGGAAAAGAGCCCCAAGGATGTCATCGACGAGGTGAAGCTCTCGGGGCTTCGGGGGCGCGGAGGCGGAGGATTTCCCACGGGGCTCAAATGGGAGTTCGCCTCCAAGTATGAATCGGATCAGAAATACGTCATCTGCAATGCCGACGAAGGCGATCCCGGGGCTTTCATGGATCGCTCCATCCTCGAAGGGGATCCCCATTCGGTGGTGGAGGCCATGATCATAGCGGGGTACGCCATCGGGGCTTCGGAGGGCAAGGTGTACATCCGGGCGGAGTACCCCCTGGCGGTGCAGCGCCTCTCCAAGGCCATCGAGGATGCCCGGGAGTACGGATTGCTGGGAAAGAATATCCTGGGAAGCAGTTTCTCCTTCGATATCCACATCCGTTACGGAGCGGGAGCGTTCGTCTGTGGCGAAGAGATGGCTCTTATCCACTCCATGGAGGGAGAACGGGGAGAACCCACCACCAAGCCGCCCTTTCCGGCGGAGGCGGGGTTCTGGGGTAAGCCCACCATCGTGAACAACGTGGAAACCCTTGCCAACGTGCCTGCCATTTTTCTTAAAGGGGCGAACTGGTTTAACAAGATCGGCACGGAAAAATCCAAGGGCACCAAGGTTTTTGCTCTGGCGGGAAAGGTGAATAACGTGGGGCTCGTGGAGGTTCCCATGGGTATCACCCTCCGGGAGGTCATTTTCGATATCGGCGGAGGAATCCGGAACGGCAAAAAGTTCAAAGCCGTCCAAACCGGAGGCCCTTCGGGAGGATGCCTTACGGAGAAACACCTGGATACTCCCATCGACTACGATACCCTTCTTGCGGCGGGATCCATGATGGGTTCCGGAGGAATGATCGTGCTGGACGAGGACGACTGCATGCCTGCGGTGGCCAAGTTCTACCTGGATTTTACCGTGGAGGAATCCTGTGGCAAGTGCACTCCCTGCCGGGTGGGAACCAAACGGCTTTCGGGAATTCTGGAGAAGATCTGTAACGGAGAAGGTACGTTGGATGACCTGGAGCGCCTCAAGGAGCTCGGAAAGGTCATCAAGGACACCGCCCTCTGCGGTCTCGGCATGACTGCCCCCAACCCCGTGCTTTCCACCCTGGAGCATTTCCGGGACGAGTACGAGGCTCACGTTACGGAGCGCCGCTGTCCCTCGGGAAAGTGTAAAAATCTTGTGCGTTACATCATCGATCCGGAAAAGTGCGTGGGATGTACCGCCTGTGCCCGAGTCTGCCCGGTGAACGCCATCTCCGGTAAGGTAAAGGAAGCCCATGAAATCGATGCCGCCACGTGCATCAAGTGCGGCGCCTGTGTGGACGCCTGCAAATTTGCGGCGATTTCCAAGAGATAGCGGAGGGTGTACGAATGGAAAATATTACGCTTACCATTGACGGATATAATGTGCAGGTTCCCAAGGGAAGCACCATTCTCGATGCGGCCCGTAAGGTAGGGGTGGATATTCCCACCCTCTGCTACATGGAGCTGGAGAGTACTCCCATGCACAACGAAACCGCTTCCTGCCGGATCTGTGTTGTGGAAGTGGAGGGGCGTCCCCGATTGGCTCCCTCCTGCGCCACCCCCGTGGTGGAGGGCATGGTGGTGCGCACCAACACTCCCCGGGTGCTTCACGCCCGGAAGACGGTGCTGGAGCTTCTTATTTCGGACCATCCCAAGGATTGCCTGATCTGTGCAAAATCGGGAAACTGCGAGCTTCAGGCCCTGGCGGAGCGGTTTCAGCTTCGGGAGATCCGATGCCCCCAGGCGGTGCAGTCCTCCTATAAGAAAGATGTCTCCCCCGCCATCAGTCGGGATATGGACAAGTGCGTCATGTGCCGCCGCTGTGAAACCATGTGCAACGACGTGCAGACCGTGGGAGCCCTTTCGGCCATCAACCGGGGTTTTGAGGCGGTGGTGGCTCCGGCTTTCGAGATGCCCCTGGAGGAATCCGTCTGTACCTTCTGTGGTCAGTGCGTGGCGGTATGCCCCGTGGGAGCCCTGGCGGAACGGGATTACGTATGGAAGGTGGTTCAGGCCCTGGCGGATCCGGAAAAGTTTGTGGTGGTCCAGACGGCTCCGGCGGTGCGGGCTGCCCTGGGAGAAGAGTTCGGCCTGGAACCGGGCACTCTGGTGACGGGAAAAATGGCCGCAGCTCTCCGGCGGATCGGTTTCGATCGGGTTTTCGATACGGATTTTGCGGCGGATCTCACCATCATGGAGGAAGGAACGGAGCTCCTGGATCGGCTCTCCCGGCATCTCGAGGGGGATACCTCCGTGCGGCTTCCTATCCTTACCTCCTGTTGCCCCGCCTGGGTGAAGTTCTTCGAGCATAACTACCCGGATCTTCTCGACGTGCCCTCCTCGGCGAAATCTCCGCAGCAGATGTTCGGAGCCGTGGCGAAAAACTACCTTACCGAGGTTCTCGGGGTTCCCCGGGAGAAGATGGTGGTGGTCTCCGTCATGCCCTGTCTTGCCAAAAAGTACGAGTGTTCCCGGGAGGAGTTCTCCCTGAACGGCAATCCGGACGTGGATATTTCCATCACCACCCGGGAGCTGGCCCATCTCATCAAACGCGCGAACATCAGCTTCGAACGGTTGCCGGAGGAAGATTTCGACAACCCCTTGGGGGCCTCCACGGGAGCGGCGGTTATCTTCGGAGCCACCGGAGGGGTTATCGAGGCGGCGGTGCGTACCGCCGTGGAAATACTTACCAAGAAGCCTCTGGAGCGCATCGACTTTGAAGAGCTTCGGGGAATGGAGGGCATTCGGGATGCCTGGCTGGAAGTGGCGGGACTCAAACTGCACATCGGCATCGCTCACGGTCTCGGGAATGCCCGAAAGCTTCTGGATTCCATTCGGGAGGGGAGTGTGGAGCCCTTCCACGCCATCGAAATCATGGCATGCCCCGGCGGATGTATCGGCGGCGGAGGCCAGCCCTACCACCACGGCAAGATGGAAATCATCCGGAAACGGGCCCAGGCGATCTACGAAGAAGATCGGAACAAGCCCGTCCGGAAATCCCACGAGAATCCCTACATCGTGGAGCTCTACGAGAAATTCCTGGAAAAACCCATGAGCGAGAAGGCCCATCACCTTCTCCACACGCATTACTTCAAACGCCATAAAATCTAGAGAATTTTTTTGACGGATAGACCCATAAGACCATAAGAAATCCCCCGGGGTTTTGGAGAAATTCCAAATCTCGGGGGATTTCTGTGTGCAGTGTTTTTTCTCTCCGGGCGGAACCTAAGAGTTTTTCAGGAGCAGAGATGTACCGCCGCCATGGCGTAGATGAGGGCGGCGGGCTTGAGGTGGGAGATCGCCACGTATTCGTCCTCCCGATGAGCCTGGGCTACGGATCCCGGTCCGAGATTTACCGCAGGGATGTTGCCGTAATTCGCCAGCAGAGACGCATCGGTCCATCCCGTCTTGGGCAGACATCGGGCCTCCTCTCCCCGAACCTCCCGATGGGCTTTCATGAGGGCCCGCACCAGGGGGTGCTCCGGCTCCACGTATACCGGCAGATGGTCCATGGTGGCCATGTTGTCCGGGTTCCGGTGAAGGGTGGCCTTGAAATCCGGATCTTCCTTCCGAAGTTTTTCAAAAATCTCTTCGAAATCCCGGAAAACCTGTTCCAGAGACTCTTCAGGAGTGTAGCGCCGATCAAGCTGGAGCACGCAGCGCCCCGCCACGCTGCTCGGCTGGTCGCCTCCGTGGATGGTGCCGAAGTTGAGAATCGATTTGCCCACTCCGGGATGCTCCCTTGCCGCAAGCCGGGGTATAAGATCCTCTTCGATGGCCCGAAGGAGCTTCGCCGCCTTGGAAATGGCGTTTACTCCTCTCTCTGGCACTCCTCCATGGGCCGTTTTTCCCTCGATGACGATGTCCAGCCACTCCAGTCCCCGGTGCCCCGGAGCTATGGAGAGCTCCGTGGGTTCTCCCACGATGGCGAAATCCGCTTTGGGCCCCCGGGTAACGATGGCTTCGGTGCCCTCGCTTTTCAGCTCTTCGTTAATAACTCCCGTGAAAATCACGTCTCCCTTGAGAGGAATTGCCGCTCTTTGAAGGGCTATCAGGGCCATCATCATGGCGGCCACGCCGGCTTTCATGTCGCAGGCTCCCCGACCGTATATCCTGCCTTGCCGGATTGCCGGATCGTAGGGGGCTTCCATTCCATAGGGGCGGACCGTGTCGGTATGTCCGTTCAGCATGAGGCGCTTTCCTCCTCCGGAACCTCGAAGAACCGCCACCACGTTGGGTCTGTCTTCGAGAACCGGCATGAGCTCTGTCTCGATTCCGTGGCGGAGGAGGAATTCGTGAATGTGGAGGGCCACGTTTCTTTCTCTTCCGGGGGTTTCCCGATGGCTCGGAATGCGGACCAGATCTTGGAGAAGCTCTATGATTTCCTTCTCCGAAACCGCATGGTCGAGAAGCTGGAGTTCCGTCATGTTATCATGCCTCCTTTATGTGTGCGCATGGCATACTTCATGATTTTTTTGTATCACGTTACCGAGAGGTCGTCAATAAAAGTGAAATATTCGTGCGCTTTTGGTTATACATTGACCCCGAAAGGGTATTCTGATACTCTCAAAGAAACGCAAATTGTGCGTGCAAATCGAAAGGAGGGGGGTGCGGTACAGGAAAAATACGGGGAGACGGCATCCGGTGGGTAACGGTTTTTGCGAGCAGTTTCATCTTTTCGGGAGCGAGGCTTTTTCCCTCCCTGTTTTTCTCGGGAAAAAGCGGAAGCGAAAAGGAGTTTCCTGATTTTTCGAAGTGAAAGGGGCGATATTGGTGAAAAGCAGATTTCCACATACATATGTTCTTTTGTTCAGCGTTATTATTTTATGTTCCCTCTTGACCTATGTTATTCCCGCAGGAGTATATGAGCGCGTGAAGGATCCTCATACGGGAAGAACCGTGGTGGATCCTGCATCCTTCCACCAGGTGGAAGCCACGCCGACCCATCCTTTCGACGTGTTCCTCGCAGTCCAGAACGGTATGAAGCAGGCTTCGGGAATCATTTTCTTCATCTTCCTCGTGGGAGGCGCCTTCAGCATCATCCAGGCCACGGGGTTTGTGGAGGCGGGAATCGGAAAGATTCTCGGAAAAATCCAGGGGAAGGAGAATCTGCTCATCCCCCTTACCATGTTTATCTTCTCCCTGGGAGGAGCTACCTTCGGCATGGCGGAGGAGACCATCGTTTTCATTCCCATTGGAGTCGCCATTGCCCGAGCCATGGGGTACGATTCCATTACGGGCATGGCCATGGTCTCTCTGGGGGCCGCAGCGGGATTTACCGGAGGATGGATGAATCCCTTTACCGTGGGAGTTGCCCAGGGCATTGCGGAACTTCCCATCTTCTCCGGCATTGCCTTCCGGCTTGTGGTATATGTGGTCATCCTCGCTATCGCTACACTTTATGTTATGCGGTACGCCAAGAAGGTTAAGATGAATCCTGAAACCAGCCCCATGTACGATCTCGATCAGGCCGAGGCGGTGCATTGGGACGACGTCTCCGCCCTTCCCGAGTATGTGGGAAAACATAACCTGGTAGGGCTGGTTCTCCTGGCGGGTTTCGGAATGCTTATCTACGGTGTTTTCAAGCTCGGTTGGTATATCGATGAGCTGGCGGGAATCTTTCTTGCCATGGGCGTCATAGCAGGTATCCTCGGAGGGCTTACTCCCAATGCCATAGCCCGGGCTTTTGTGGATGGGCTTAAAATGATCGCCTTCGGAGCCCTCATCGTGGGGGTGGCCCGGGGGATTCTTGTGGTTCTTACGGACGGCCAGATTATCGACACCATCATCTATGCCCTCGCCCAGTGGGTTCAGGGACTTCCGGAAACCATCAGCGCCGGAGGCATGTATCTCGTTCAGGTGGTGATCAACACCTTCATTCCTTCCGGAAGCGGCCAGGCTGCGGTTACCATTCCCATCATGGCTCCCGTGGGAGATCTGGTGGGAATTTCCCGGCAGATCGTGGTTCTGGCATACCAGTTCGGAGACGGTTTTACCAATTCCATCATCCCCACGTCGGGAGTTCTCTTCGCCTCTCTTGCCATGGCAAAGATCCCCTACGAGCGGTGGGTAAAGTTCCTCTGGCCCCTCATGGCTCTTTGGCTCCTCTGCGGTTTTGCCGCGGTGACCGCAGCGGTTTTCCTCGGTTACGCCTAAGAGGCTGGAGGTATCGCGCCGTATAGATAAAAACCTTTTATAAGGCTTTAGCTCGTGCTGTAGCAAGAGCCCGCTTGGGCTTCCGGAGGCATTCTTTTCGGAAGCCCGGGTGGGCATTTGATTTTGAAATATTTTGCAGAAAATAAACCATCCGAGGAGAGGAGGGCAGAAACGTTCCTGTTTCTGCCCTCCTCTCCTCTTGATACACGGTGCATTTTTTGCCGGTTCCAAAAGTTCTTTATAGGACTTGTCACTTTATGGGTAAAGATGGTATCCTTAGACCGGGTTTGGCAAGAAAATGTTCTCAATGTTCCAAGGATATCCACGTAAAGACAGACTCCCTTAAAGAGGCTGGAGGGGGTTTTTGTGTGTGCGAGGGCTTATTTTTTGCCCTTTCGCATGTGTTTTTTTTAACAAAGTGATGGTGTGGCAAGGCGTGTCGAAAGTGGCGGAATTTTCAGGGGATCTGCCGCCATGGGAAGACAAAAGGACTTTTCGTATTGAAGGAGGGAGAGAATGACTACAGTTATGGCAAAGGAAGAGGTCATCTCCAAGACCAGGGATATCGTGGCTCCCTGGAAGGAGAAAAAGGGGGGCCTCATTCCGGTTCTTCAGGCAACTCAGGAGGCCTTCGGTTATTTACCCGCGCAAGCCGTGGAAACCATCTCCGAGGAGATGCTCATTCCCCTGGCGGAAATTTATGGAGTGGCCACGTTTTATGCCCAGTTCCACCTCAAGCCCCGGGGACGCCACATCATTCGGGTCTGTCGGGGCACCGCCTGCCATGTGCGGGGAAGTCTGAAGATTCTCGAAAAAGTGAAGGATCTGCTTCAGGTGGAAGAAAATGGAACCACCGAGGATCTTCGTTTTACTCTGGAGCCCGTGGCCTGTATCGGTGCCTGCGGTTTGGCTCCGGTTATCATGGTGAACGATGAAACTTTCGGGCGGCTTACGGTGGATATGGTAGAGGGGATCCTGGAGAAATTCCAGTAAGCCCTGATACGGTTTTTTGCGAAATGGCGAGACTCCCGGGAATTTGGGGTTTCTCGTAAGAGATGCCGCAAGAACGTTCGATTTACCTTTTGGTAAAGCCATTTTTTGAAGGGAATTTATCTGCTGGAGGTGTAAGCATTGCCCAAGATACAGAATCTTGAGGATTTGCGAAAAATTAAAGAGCGTGCCTCAGACCTTACTGCTGCCCGTTCGGAGGGTAAAACCCGCATCATCATCGGCATGGGAACCTGCGGCATCGCTGCGGGAGCCCGGGCAATCCTCGATGCGGTAATGAAGGAACTCGACACCCGGGGGCTCAAGGATGTGACGGTGGAGACCACGGGCTGTATCGGCATGTGCCAGGAAGAGCCTCTCCTCGACGTTATCCGGCAGGGAGAATCCCGGGTAACCTACGGAAGCGTCTCTCCCGAGGATGTGCCCCGGATCATCGCGGAACATGTGGTAAACGGTCGCATTCTTGACGATCTGGCCATTGGCCGGACGGATTAAGGGAGAGATTTTATGAGTCTTTATCGATCCCACGTACTGATCTGTAGCGGCACGGGATGTGTTTCCAGCGGCTCCAAGGCAGTAATGGAAGCTTTCGAGAAAAACCTTGCCCATCGGGGACTGGACAAAGAAGTATGTCTCGTTCCTACGGGGTGTCACGGCATGTGCGAGATGGGCCCCGTGGTGGTGATTTATCCCGAGGGAACGTTCTACTGCCGGGTAACCCCCGAAGATGTGCTGGAAATTATCGAAGAGCACCTCTACAAAGGGCGCGTGGTGGAGCGCCTTCTCTACAAAGAGCCTCATAAGGCCGAGGAGATTCCCCACTACAAGGACATCCCCTTCTACAGCAAACAGCATCGCATCGCCTTGAAAAATTGCGGGTACATTAACCCGGATAATATCGACGAGTATATCGCCCGGGATGGCTACCAGGCTCTCGTGAAGGCTCTTACCGAAATGACTCCGGAGCAGGTCATCGAAGAAGTCAAGACTTCCGGCCTTCGGGGCCGCGGCGGCGGCGGATTCCCCACGGGGCTCAAGTGGAGCTTCTGCGCCGCTTCCAAGGGAGATAAAAAATATGTCATCTGCAACGCCGACGAAGGAGATCCCGGGGCTTTCATGGACCGCTCCATTCTGGAGGGAGATCCTCATGCGGTGGTGGAGGGCATGCTTCTCGGAGCCTATGCCATGGGGGCGAATGAAGGATACATATACTGCCGGGCGGAGTATCCTCTGGCCATCCGGCGGCTCAAGTGGACCATCGACCAGGCCAAGGAGTACGGGCTCCTGGGAGAGAACATTCTCGGAACGAATTTCAGCTTCGATCTCCACATTAAAGAAGGTGCGGGAGCCTTCGTCTGCGGTGAAGAAACCGCGCTCATGGCCTCCATCGAAGGACAGCGCGGCATGCCCCGCCCCCGGCCTCCTTTTCCAGCCAACAAGGGGCTCTGGGGGAAACCCAGCAACATCAACAACGTGGAAACCTGGGCCAACGTTCCTCCCATCCTCCGGCAGGGAGGAGCCTGGTATGCCTCCATCGGCACGGAGAAATCCAAGGGCACCAAGGTTTTTGCCCTTACCGGAAAGGTGAACCGCACGGGGCTCGTGGAAGTTCCCATGGGTACAACCCTGCGGGAAGTGGTTTTCGATGTCGGCGGCGGCGTTCTTAACGGTAAAAAGTTCAAGGCCGTTCAGATCGGCGGTCCCTCGGGAGGTTGCCTTACGGAGGAGCATCTGGACCTTCCCATCAGCTACGAATCTCTCACCGGAGCCGGAGCTATCATGGGTTCCGGCGGTCTCGTGGTGATGGACGAGGATAACTGTATGGTGGACGTGGCTCGGTTCTTCCTGGAGTTCACCCAGCGGGAATCCTGCGGCAAGTGCGTTCCCTGCCGGGAGGGCACCAAGAAGATGCTGGATATCCTGAACCGCATCGTGGCGGGAAAAGGCAAGCCCGAAGATCTGGATAACCTGGAATATCTTGCGAAAATGATCAAGGATACCTCCCTCTGCGGTCTCGGTCAGACCGCTCCGAACCCGGTGCTCACTACCCTGCGCTACTTCAAGCACGAATACGAGGCTCACATCAACGAGCATCGCTGCCCTGCCGGTGCCTGCGAGGCCCTTACCCGCTTTGTCATCGATGCGGAGAAGTGCATCGGCTGTACGAAATGCGCCCGGGTCTGCCCGGTGGAGGCCATTGCGGGAGAGGTCAAGAAGGCGCACGTCATCGACCAGGAAAAGTGCGTGAAATGCGGTGCCTGTATGGAAGCCTGTCCCGTGAAGGCAATTTCGAGAAAGTAGCGAGGAGGTCAGGAAAAATGCAAGGCATAGCACTTACGATCAACGGAAAACAGATAACCGCCAAAGCTGGCATGACCATCCTTGAAGCCGCCCGGAGTGCGGATATTCATATTCCCACTCTCTGTGACCATCCCGCGGTTCCCCCCGCAGGAGCCTGCCGAGTCTGCCTGGTGGAGATGGAAGGCAACCCCAAGCTTCTTACTTCCTGTACCACTCCGGTGGCTCCGGGAATGGCGATCCATACCCACTCTCCCCGGGTTCTCGAGGCCCGGAAGGCCGTGGTGGAGCTGCTTCTCATCCGGCACCCCCTGGACTGCTTCTCCTGCTCCAGCAACGGAAAATGCGAACTTCAGAACGTGGCCTACGAGCTCGGCATCGAAGCCTCCCATTTCGCCGAAGAAGGGGATACCTGCCGGGATCACGACTTCGAGGATGCCAATCCCTTCTACACCCGGGACATGAACAAGTGTATCCTTTGCGGTCGCTGCATCCGGGCCTGTGATAACCTTGCCCAGTATCACGCCATCGATTTTCAGAACCGGGGAATCCACACCATGGTGCATCCTCCGGTGGGAAAGGTGCTGGAAGATTCGGACTGCACCTTCTGCGGTCAGTGCGTACAGCTCTGTCCCGTGGGGGCCCTGGCGGAAAAAACTTCCGCCGGCAAGGGACGCCCTTGGGAGATGGAGAGTACCAAAACCATCTGCTCCTACTGCGGCGTGGGATGTGAACTCAATATCCAGGTAAACAAAAAAACCGGACGCATCGCCAACGTTACCACGGATTATGCGAGTCCCACCTCCCTCAACCAGGGCCGGTGCTGCGTGAAGGGACGTTTCGCCTGGCAGTTCGTGCAGAGTGACGAGCGGCTTGCCACGCCCCTCATCCGGGAAAAGGACTCCTTCCGGGAGGCCTCCTGGGACGAAGCCCTCGATTACGTGGCTCAGAAGATGGGAACCATCAAAAAAGAATCCGGCCCGGATGCCCTGGGCTTCTTCTCCTCCGCCCGGTGCACCAACGAGGAGAACTACCTCCTGCAGCGCCTTGCCCGGGAGGTGGTGGGTACCCATAACGTAGACCACTGCGCCCATCTCTGACACAGCGCCACTGTAGCGGGTCTCGGTGAGACCCTCGGAAGCGGCGCCATGACCAACGATTTTACCTCCATCAAAGAGGCGGACGTGATGCTGGTCATCGGATCCAACACCACGGAAGCCCACCCCGTTATCGGTTCCTGGATCAAGGAGCGTAAACGCAACGGAGCCCACCTTATTGTCTGTGATCCCCGAAAGATCGAGCTCGCCAAGTATGCGGACGTCTATCTTCGTCAGAAGAGCGGTTCCGACGTGGCCCTCGTGAACGGTATGATGCACGTCATTCTTCGGGACAACCTTCAGAATCAAGCCTTTGTGGATGAACGAGTGGAGAATTTCGAAGCTCTGAAAGAGACCGTAAAGGCCTATACTCCCGAAAAGGTGAGCGAAATCACCGGTCTCGCTCCCGAGGATGTGGAAAAGGCCGCCCGGCTCTACGCCCAGGGACCGAACTCCGCCATCTTCTACACCATGGGAATCACCCAACACACCTCGGGAACCAACAATGTCCGCACCCTCGCCAATTTGGCTCTTCTCTGCGGCATGATGGGGCGTCCCGGGGTGGGAGTGAATCCTCTTCGGGGGCAGAACAACGTTCAGGGTGCCTGCGACATGGGAGCTCTTCCCAACGTTTTCACGGGATATCAGAAGGTGGCAAGCCCCGAAGCCCGAGAGAAATTCAAGAACCTCTGGAAGAACGCGGATTTTTCCGATAAACCCGGCAAAACCCTGGTGAAGATGATGGAATCCGCCGGCAACGGAGAGATTCGGGGACTCTACATCATGGGAGAAAATCCCATGGTGACCGATCCCGATACCAATCATGTGCGCCATTGCCTGGAACACCTCGATCTTCTGGTGGTGCAGGATATTTTCCTTACCGAAACCGCCCAGCTTGCGGACGTGGTCTTTCCTGCGGCTTGCTGGGGCGAAAAGGACGGCACCTTTACCAACACCACCCGGACGGTGCAGCGGGTGCGCAAGGCGGTGAATTCTCCCGGAGAGGCCCGGCCGGATTGGGAAATTCTTACGGCTTTGGCCAACCGGATGGGGGCGGACTGGAAGTTCCGGAGCGCTTCGGAGGTCTTCGACGATATCGCCGCATGTACTCCGAGCTATGCCGGTATCAGCTACGGGCGCCTCGATCAGGGAGGGCTTTCCTGGCCCTGCCCCGCTTCGGATCATCCCGGAACCCCCAATCTGCACGTGGGAAAATTCCCCCGGCCCAATGGCAAGGCCATCTTCTCTCCCTGCGAATGGCAGATTCCTCACGAGTGGCCCGACGAAGAGTATCCTTTCCTCGCTTCCACGGGACGTTTGCTCTATCACTATCACTCGGGCAGCATGAGCCGCCGGAGCGCTCCCGGAGAGTTCGTGAAGGAGCTCTACATAGAAATTCATCCCGCCGATGCGGCGGAGCTTCAGGTGGAGTCGGGAGAACCCCTTTCGGTATCTTCCCGGCGGGGAACCGTGGAAGGCAAGGCCAAGATTTCCGATAGAGTTCCTCCTCGGATGGTCTTTCTTCCCTTCCATTTTGCGGAATCCGGAGCAAACTTCCTTACGGCGGCAGAAATTGACCCCGTTTCGGAAACTCCGGGGTACAAAATCAGTGCGGTAAAGGTGCTCAAAGGATAGAGAACCTCATTGTTACGCTGAAGCGATGCGAGACCTTCTTCAGGAAGGGAATAAATATTTTCTTCCTGGAGAAGGCGGAACTATTCGGTACGGAGGGCGGAAACGCTGCCTGCAGGTGTACGAAAAATATAGGAGAACAAGGGAGGAGTTTTTAAAATGAATACTGCGTTTAAGAGCCCCGTGGAGATCGCCAAAGGTGCCTGCGCATCCTCGAAAGCGAAAAGCAGCTGGAGCATTCCTCAGATGATTATCATGGGAACTCTTGCGGGAGCCTATATCGCTTTTGCGGGATTTTTGGCCACCGTGGTTTCCCAGGATCTTGCCACCTATGTAGGCGTGGGGATGGGCAAGTTCATTACGGGAGCGGTCTTCTCTACGGGACTCATGCTGGTTGTCATCGCAGGAGGAGAGCTTTTTACGGGGAACTGCATGATGGTTCTCGGAAGCTTTGCGGGATGCCAACCCTTCCGCGGAGTGGCCCGGAACTGGTTCTGGGTGTATGTGGCCAACTTCCTCGGTTCCGTTCTTGTGGCGCTCCTTATTTACTATTCCGGTCTCTGGCGGGGTGCGGTGGGAGTCAACGCTCTTAAAATCGCCGCAGGCAAGATGAGCATCCCCTTCATGGAGGGCTTTTTCCGGGGTATTCTCTGTAACTGGATCGTGGTTCTGGCAGTGTGGATGAGCATGGCTGCGGTGGACGTGGCGGGCAAAATCTGGGCCATCTTCTTTCCCATCATGGCCTTCGTCGCTTCCGGCTTCGAACACAGCATTGCCAACATGTACTTTATGACCATGGGAATGCTCGTCAAGGGGAGCGAGGCCGTGGCTACCGCCTCGGGGCTTCCCGCAGAAAAGCTTGCCAGCGTGGGAATCGGTGGATTTTTCCAGAACCTCATTCCCGTTACTCTGGGGAACATGGTGGGGGGCATCTTGTTCGTGGCGGTCTTCTACTACCTGGTCTTCCAGAAGAAGCTGGAGGATCTTCAGTAGTTGCATCCTCAAGCTACATCTACGCATGAACCGGATAACGGCAGGGGCGGGAAAATTCCCGCTTCTGCCGTTATTCTTGGAGGAGGCCGGGGAAGGCGCATGGGGGGTAACAAACTCTTTCTTTCCTTTCAGGGGCACCTGGTTCTCGAAAGAGTTCTCCTTCGTCTGGCCCCGTATTTTGAGGCGGTGCTCCTTTCGGTGGGTTCCGAAGATCGAGAGCCACTGGAAAAGCTTCTTCAAGGGATATCTCTGCCGTTTTCTTTGAAGATCGTGGAAGACAAAGCTTCCGGAAAGGGCCCTCTGGAAGGGCTTGCCCGAAGCCTTGAAGAACTTCCCACGGAATGGGGCTTTTTCGTGGGATGCGATATGCCCTGGATTCAGGAGATGGTGGTGCGCACCCTCTGGAAGGCTCGGCAGAAGAACAGCCAGGCTCTGGTGGTTCGAAGGGGAGAATATCTGGAGCCCCTTCACGCATTCTATGCCCGTTCCTGCCTTTCCTCGGTGGAGAAGGTTTTGAGGGAGGGAAAGAGGCAGATGAAGAGCTTTTATGCCGCCATAGAACTTACGGTGGTAGAGGAATCCGCTTTTGCCCTTCTTCCGGGATATGGGCGCTCCTTTCGGGGCATGAACACTCCCGAAGACCTTCACCAATTTGGAGATGCGTACCACATATGAAAATTTCCTCCCGGGTCTCTCCAGGCAGGTCAAAATACCGAGAACCTTCAGGCTGAAAGGGCCCTTTTCAAAGGAGAAGAGCCCTTCCAGCCTTTTTTGTTTTCAAGAATAAGGGTGTACAATCGTAAAGGAGAGAAAAACATATGTTTTTCAAGGAGGTGTGAGAGTGGATGTAAATCTTGCAGTATTGTGGGACGTGGAAAATGTGACCCCCTCGGCGGACTCGTTTTTTGTGGATGGCCTTCTGGAGTATGCCCGACAGATCGGAAACATCTCTTCGGCGGTGGCCATCGGGAATTGGAGCAGCTCCATCAACAACACTCTGGCGGTGAACATTTCGGAAAAGGGATTCGAGCTGATTCACCTTCCCCAGCCGGAGGAAAAAAACCGACGAAGAAAGAACAGTTCGGACTTCGTGCTCATCACCAAAGCCACGGAAATGATCTTTCAGTATCCTCACATAAAAACCTATATTCTTCTTACCGGGGATATTGACTTCCGCCCCCTTCTGCAAACGTTGAAGAAGCACGGCAAAAAGATCATCGTGGTCTGCGATTCCAACACCGCTTCGGAGCATCTGCTGGAATTTGCTGATGAGTACACCGATTATCGGGCCCTCATCCCCGATGAAGAGGAAGAGGAGCCCAATGGGGAGGACGAGCTGGAGCCGTTGAAGCGGGAAGATGCCTTTACGCTGCTCGCGGAAGCGGTGGATCTCATGATTCGAAGAAAGAAGATTCCCACTCCGGGATCCGTGAAAGTGCGGATGCAGCTTTTGAACGAAAACTTCTCCGGTGACGTGGAGGGGTACTCTTCCTGGCGGGATTTTCTCAACGATGCCCTTCGGTGCAACGTAATCCGGGCCCAAAGCACTCCCAAGGGGATGACCCTGTCCCCCTACAAGATCACCTCCAGCGAGGGAGCTTCCGATATTCCTGTGATTATCCGGCATCTCATGGATGTTATTCAAGCCATATGCCCTCACCAGAAGTGGATACACTTCGCTCAGGTGAGCGACGCCCTTATCGAGCGGGGCGTCAACATAAAGGAATACAAGTATCCCAAGCTGAAGAAACTCATCATGGATGCGGAAAAGAGAGATCTTGTAGAAACCCGGAGCTCCAACATGAAGTGGTACGTGAGGCGAAAAGAGTAGATTTCTTTCGGAGAGTGGGGGCACGAAAAAAAAGAGGAAGAGCTTGCGGGCTCTTCCTCTTTTCGGTTTTCCCTATGTACCGTGGAGAGAAGAAAGGGACACCTCTCTCCGGAGGGCGTTCGTCGATTTTTTCTTAGGAAGCTGCGTAAACCTTGCGCTGGTTGTTTTTAAAGGCGCGCTTTTCCGGAACCGAGCGTTTCGGCGAGGAACTTCCCTTGGTTTTGTTAGAAAGCTCTACCTGAACCTTCCGGTTCCTGAAGACGCTCTTTTCGAGAGCCTTGAGAACCTGGGGCTCCTCCTCCCGAGGGATCTCGAAGAAGGAAAAGCTCTTGGCGATGTCGATCTTTCCGAAAGGAAGTCCCCGTTTGCCCATCTGCCTTGTGACGAAGGAGATAAGATCTTTCGGCGTAAGTCCGTCCATGGCGCCGAGATTGATGAAGAGCCTGGAGAAATTGCCTCCCTTTCTGTCGAAGGAGGAACGATCCCTGGAAGACCGGGGGCTGGAGAAGTCCTCCCCATCTTTCCGCCGATCCGGAGCGCTGAGATCCTCCGCATCCTTGTAGTAGGCGAGCAGGTGTTCGAACTCCATGGAGAGAAAAATCTTGATAAGCTCTTCCCGGCTGAGATGTTCCAGCTTTTTGGAAATCATGGGAAGGAATTCCTGAATCTCCTCATGATCCACCGGGGCGCATTGAACCTTTTCGATAAGGTTCAGAAGCTGTTTTTCGCAGATTTCCTTTCCTCCCGGTACGGGGAGAAAGGAAAAGCTCCGCTTGAGGTTTCTCTCGATGGAGTGGATCTTGTGTTTTTCCTTGAGGTTGATGATGGCGATGGAAATACCCTCGTTTCCGGCTCTTCCGGTGCGTCCGCTCCGGTGGGTATAGGTTTCCGGGTCATCCGGAAGGTTGTAATGCACCACGTGGGAGATTCCCTGAACGTCGAGCCCTCGGGCGGCCACATCTGTGGCCACGAGAAGCTGCAGATTCCTCTGGCGGAATTTTTGCATAATGTACTCCCGTTGACTCTGGGAAAGATCTCCGTGCAGGGCATCCGCATCGTATCCGTCGTTGATCAGCTTCTGGGCGATATCCTTGGTTTCCTGCCTGGTGCGGCAGAAAACGATGCCGTAGATTTCGGGGCGGAAGTCCACCACCCGCTTCAGGGCGGAGTAGCGATCCCTGGAGCGCACCATGTGGCAGAGATGTTCCACTGTCTCGGAGCCGCTGTTTCTGACTCCCACGCTGATCTCCACGGGATTGTGCATATAGTTTTTGGCGATCTCCTGCATCTCCCGGGGCATGGTGGCGGAGAAGAGGGAGGTCTTTTTGGTTTCCGGAGTTTCGGAGAGAATGGCATCCAGATCATCCTTGAAACCCATATCCAGCATCTCATCCGCCTCGTCGAGAATTACCCGGGTAATGGCGGAGAGGTCGATTTTTCTGCGCTTATTCAGAAGATCGTTCATTCTCCCCGGAGTGGCCACGATAATGTGCACTCCCCGGCGAAGGGCGCTGATCTGCGGTTCCGCATCGGCTCCTCCGTACACGGCAAGAATTCGCAAGGCCGGAATATGGGATGCGAAGGATTGGAGATCCCGGCAGATTTGGAGGCAGAGCTCCCGGGTGGGGGCGAGGATAAGTCCCTGGGGCTTGGAAAGAGAAAGGTCGATTCTCTGGATGAGAGGAAGTCCGAAGGCTGCGGTTTTGCCTGTTCCCGTCTGGGCAAGGCCGATAATGTCCTGGTCGGTTTCCAGAGCGAGAGGGATGGCTTTCTCCTGGATAGGCATGGGGTTTTCAAAGCCAAGATCCTCGATTCCTCGAAGGATCTCCGGGGAAAAGCCAAATTCGTCAAATCGTTTCATAAAGTAAACCTCGTTTTCTTTTTGGAACAGCATGGGAAATTCTGCGTGTCCGTGGATTTTGTGGCACAATGGGGAAGGGGGCGTTCGTCCTTTCGTAAAGGAGCCATGAGTATCATAAAGACCTCGTAAACTTCGAAACGATCCCGTATGGCTGCCGTGAGGAACCCGTCGAAAGGAGAGCCGCTCCTCCAGAAGAAAAATCCCAATCCCCTTGCAACCATTTCAGGAACACAAATGTATCTCTCGAGAACCCTCTCCTCGAAGAAGAGGAGTACTCCTATCTCCACGATGCCGAGGGGGAATTATACGCATAAGTGGCTCATAATGCAAGGAGCAATTTCGTGACCGCAGTTTCGGGGGCGTGCTTCTGTTTTTTTCCCGAAGCTCCAGAAAACCCGGAAAGGGGGAAATTTTATTTCATATCTCTGCCACGGTTTGGCGTTTTTTCTGATCTTTCTGGCTCCCCTTTTGGGAAAGGGGCAGTTCGGAATTCTCCGCAGAGAGCTTGAAGAGAAAAGCCTCTCTCGATCCGGTTGCTACCGCATGCTCATCTTTTGGGAATGGCTCTACGCGGGGCTTGCCCTGGGCCTTCTTCTGGGAACAGACCGGCTCGGCATGGCGGAGGCTCGGCGGCTGTTCTCCCTTCTTCCCCGGGAGGGGTTTTTATGGTTTTTTGCAGCTCTTGGAGGAATGGCATGGCTTACTCTGGGGCTCTGGAAATCTTCCCGGTGGAAAAGCTTTTTCCGGCGGATCACCCGAGATGTGGCGGTACTTTTTCCCATCACTCCCCGGGAGGTTCGCCTCTTCGTAGTTCTTTCCGGAACTGCGGGGGTGTGCGAAGAAATTCTTTACCGTCTTTTTCTTTACCGATACGCTCTTTCTCTGGGAGTTTCTCCCGGAGGAGCCCATCTTATAGGAGCTCTCGCTTTTGGCTTTGCCCATGCCTATCAGGGGTGGTTCGGTGCGGTAAGCGCCTTTTTCCTGGGGGCTTTCTTCAGCGTTCTCTTCGTCGCCACGGGTTCCCTTATTCTTCCCATGGCGGTGCACGTTTGGATAGATCTCCTGGTTCTTCTCTACCGCCCTTCCGGAGCCTCGCTTTTTTGTCTCTTCTCGGGGTTTTTGTTATAATAAAAGGAACATGTCATAATGTTTTCCATTTCCCTGCTGATCGTTGTATCCCAAATCCGGGTTTTTCTGGGTTCCACACCCATCTCTTTTGAAGAAAAAAGGAGATCCATGGAATTTCCTTTTCTTCGCCCTTCTTTTTTCATGGGCTTCCTTCTGCTGTCTCGATGATGTGGCGATGCGAATTGCCCGAAAATTTTCGGGAATTCCCTTTTCTTCGATCCCGGTGCGGAGGTGCCAGGTAATTCCATGGTATCTTCCGGGACTGTACTGCAGCGAGAAAGCTCCCCAGAGTCCCAAAAGACGCAGAAACAGGAGGTACACATGACTGCCGTAGAATCCGTGGGAAGAGCCATAGAGATCCACGATCTCTGGAAGATCTATTCGAGAACCAAAAAAAACCGCTATGGAGCCGAGGTGCTTCGGGATCCTCGCCGCCTGGAATCTCTCCAGGAGGACAGCGATGCGGTGCTTGCCGTCAAGGGGGTCTCCCTCGGAGTTGCCCCGGGGGAGACCTTCATTATTATGGGCCTTTCCGGGAGCGGTAAATCCACGCTTATTCGCTGTCTTCTCCGCTTGGTGGAGCCCACCGGGGGATCCATAAAAATAAACGGCCAGGAGGTGACCTCCATGAGTTCTTCGGAGCTCGTGGCCTTCCGGAGGCGCCAGGTGGCCATGGTCTTCCAGCACTACGGTTTGCTCCCTCACCGTACGGTGCTCCAGAACGTCTGTTTTGGCCTTCGGCTTCGGGGAGAGCCTTCCGGGGAGTGCCGGGAGAAGGCCTTCGAGGCCATCCGCAAGGTGGGGCTCGAAGGATGGGAGGAATACCATCCCGTCTCCCTGAGCGGAGGCATGCGGCAGCGGGTGGGCATCGCCCGGGCTCTCGTGATGGGGTCTCCCATTATGCTTATGGACGAGCCCTTCAGCGGCCTGGATCCTCTTATTCGCCGGGAGCTTCAGGATGAACTCATGCGGCTTCAGGAAGAGATGAAAAAAACCATCTTTTTCGTTACCCATGATCTCAGCGAGGCCCTTCGCCTGGGGGACCGCATGGCGGTCATGAGAGACGGCCGGGTGGTGCAGGTGGGCACTCCCGAGGAGATCATTTCGGATCCCGTGGACGACTACGTGGCCCGGTTCGTTCAGGACGAGCGGGAACAGATCCGTCGAGCCGAACGCCGCATGGCGAATAAGGTCGCAGGATAGAGAGGAGAAAGCCCATGTTTCCCCAAAGCCTGGAATTTCACGTTGCTCCGAAGGTAAATCATTTCGTGGATTGGCTGGTGATCTCCTTCGCTCCCTTTTTCGACAGCGTTTCCGCGGGCATTCTCAAGGTACTGCTTTCCATAAACGGTTTTCTCGATGGAGTTCCCTGGTGGGTGCTTATCGGTGTGGTGGCCTTTACGGTCTGGGGAACCACGAAAAAAATTCTCCCCACCCTGGTGCTCTCGTTTCTTCCCTTCATTATCGGGGTTTTCGGCCTTTGGGGGCTCGCCATGGAAACTCTCTCGGTGGTTTGTACCGCGGTCATTCTGGCGCTTTTCCTGGGAATTCCCCTGGGGGTACTCATGGCGGAAATTCCCGGAACCGCTCTGGTTCTGAAGCCCGTGCTCGATGCCATGCAAACCATGCCTTCCTTCGTCTATCTCATTCCCGCCATGATGCTTTTCGGCCTGGGAAAGGTTCCCGCAGTACTTGCCACGCTCATCTACGCCTTGCCCCCGGTGATACGGCTCACTGCCCTGGGGCTTCAACAAGTGCCTTCTTCGGTGGAAGAGGCCGCCATCGCCTATGGAGCCACCCGGTGGCAGCTGCTCCGGGAGGTGCGAATTCCCCTGGCCATGCCCTCCATTCTTGCGGGGGTGAACCAGACCACCATGATGGCTCTGGCCATGGTGGTGGTGGCTTCCATGATCGGTGCCCGGGGATTGGGACAGGAGGTACTTCTCTCCATCAACCGCATCGACGTGGGGAGAGGCTTCGAGGCCGGGGCAAGCGTGGTGGCCATGGCCATCGTCATCGACCGCATCACCCAGGGTATAGCCAAAAAGTGGGAGCCCCCGAAACGGTAGAGTGTGCTCTTTCCCGGCCGTATTCGAAGATGAGGGATACACAAAAGATTTCTCCCCGGAGAGGCTTTTTGTATCCCTCATCTTTTTGGAGGAAAGTGCTATCATGGAAAAAAGGTTTTTCTCCCCCTCTCCTCGGAGGCATGGCAGTTCGGATATTCCGGGAAGGGGAACATCCTCATTGCAAAAGGAGGGAACGTATCCATGGGTTCCGTAAAGGAGCATTGTCCCGAAGGTGTGGGAACATTCGGCTTCCAGGGAGGGCTTCCCCGACTTCCCGTACCTCCCCTGGAAGAAACGATGGAGCGCTTTCTGGAGTGGACCGAACCTCTTCTGTCCGAGTTCCAGCGGAAGAGAACCAGGAAGGCGGTGGAGGAGTTCTCCGCTCTTTCGGGGGACGGAAAAATCCTGCAGCAGGCTCTCGAAACCTGGGCTTTGCGGGAAGACATGCCGAACTGGCTCGAACCTTTTTGGGACGATAGCTATCTTTGCAGCCGTCTTCCCCTTCCCATTCACAGCAACATTTTCTATCTTCTGGAATCGCCCGAAGGAAATGCCTCCTTGGAGCAGGCCGAGAGAGGGGCGGCTCTCGCTCTTGGAGCAGCGGCCCTTTATGACGCTTTGAGAAAAGAATCCTTTCCTCCCGGCATGGAGGGGGAGGCGCCGCTCTGCATGTCCCAGTACCGCAGGGTTTTCGGGGCTTCCCGAATCCCCCGGAAAGGGCGGGATGTCCTTCGCAACATGGTTTCTCCCGAGACGGAGCCCGTGGAGAACCCCCGGCATATAATGGTACTTCGGAAGGGGCGTTTCTATCGCATTTTTCTTCTGGACAGCTTGGGAAGAGCATGTTCCTTTGAACAACTCCGAAGAGTGCTGGGAGAGATTATCGAAGATCCCCGGCCCCCCGTACCCGACGAAGAAAGCCTGGGGCTTTTCACCACCTGGAACCGGGATGCCTGGGCCCGGGGGCGGGAAATGCTTCTGGAGCATGCCCCGGAGCAAAACGGAGCTCTTCTTCATGCCCTGGAAGAGGCGCTTTTCGTGATGGCCCTGGATCATCGGGAGCCTTCGGACATGGATTCCCTGGCGGAAGCCCTGCTTCATGGGGACGGGCGCTCTCGATGGTTCGATAAAACGCTGCAGTTTATCGTTACGCCCCGGGGACGGGGGGCCATCAACATGGAACATTCCGGTACGGACGGCTCCATTATCTCCTCTCTGGCGGCGTTTCTCCAATCTCATAAGGTGGCGTGCAGCGTTTCTTCCGAAGCTGAAGAATCGCCGCACGCCTTTCAGGAGCTGCTTCCGGTGCTTTCTCCCGAAATCCGGAAGCTTCTCCGGGAGGCGGCGGAGACCTACGACGATCTTTGCAGCCGAACCACCCTGCACACCCTCTTTTTCCACGAGTTCGGCAAGGAACGCATAAAATCTCTCAAGGTAAGTCCCGACGGTTTCGTGCAGATGGGATTGCAGCTTGCCCGGTATCGAACCTTTCGGAATTTCTGCACCAGCTACGAACCCGTCATGACCCGACGTTTCCTTCATGGCCGCACCGAGGCGATCCGCACGGTTTCGCCCCAATCCTGCCGTTTTGTAAGCCTTATGGAAGAGGAGGCTCCTTTGAAGGATCGGGCTCTTGCTCTGCGAGAGGCCGTGGAGGAACATGTACGTCGAGCCAAGGTCTGTCGGAAGGGGCACGGAGTGGATAGGCACCTTTACGGGCTTTTGGAGATCTACAAACGCCAGGGGGAGTCCTTGGGCATCAAGGCCTTGCCCTCGCTCTTTCTCTCTCCGGGATGGCAGGTGCTCCTGCGCAACGTGCTTTCCACCAGCACCAGCGCCCCCAAGGGGCTTGAACTTGCGGGATTCGGCCCCGTGGTGGACGAGGGTTTTGGCGTGCGCTATCTTGTTCTCTCGGAGGAACTGCATTTCTGCCTCTCCAGCCGGGTGCACCTGGGAGCATCCCTGGAGCGATTCCGGGAGGAACTTATCCGGGGATATCGGGAAATGCGGCATCTGCTCGAGAAAGATCTCGAAAGTTCCGGTTTCTCCGAATAGGAATCTTTATAAAAATCTTACCGAATCTTCCGGCGTGGATGTTTTCACGCAGAAAGAAGTGTGGGAAAAAGAGAAAAACGTATGTGCGGGGAGTTTTCCTTTGGGAAAAACATGGCAAAAGATCTGGGAGGTATGTGTGATACGGCGCTTGGAGAGAGATGGTCTCCGGGGGGAATGCTCGCTTTCGAGAGAGCAGATTTTCTTTCGGGGAATGGAAGAGATGTTTTTTCTGGCTCTCCTGGGAATTCTCGTGGGTGGAGGAGTTTCCTGTTTTATCGGTGTTCTCGGGGCCGGAGAAATGCAGGTGGAAAAAGCTCCCTGGAGCCGGATACTGCTCTTGCCGGGGGGGCTTTTTCTTTGTGCCCTTCTGGAAATGCGTTTCTTTCCGGGAGTTGCGGGGCACGGCATGGAAAACCTACGGTGCCTCTACTCTCGGGAAAACCCCTTTCCTCCTCTGGCATGGCTGATCAAGGCAGTGCGAACCATCATCACCCTCGCCTCCGGAGGAAGCGGCGGTATCGTGGGCCCCTCGGCCTACGTGGGGGCCGCCCTTTTTTCCGCCGCCTCTCCGGAAAAGAACACTCTTCGGGAAAATCTTTTCTGCGGTGCCGCAGGAGGTGTGGCGGCCCTCCTCGGCACTCCTCTGGGAGCTACCCTCTTCGTTCTGGAAAGCCTGGAAAAGCCCCTTTTTCACGGTTTTTCGGGAGAACGCTTTCTCCGGGGATACTGGTGCAGCTTCTGGGCATGGAAATGTTCCCGGGAGCTCGGACTCATACCCCATCCTCATATGGTCCGGGTTCCCTCGATTCCGGACCTCAGCCCGTCCTTCCTGCTTTTTTGTATAGGAGGAGGCCTTTTTTTCGGCATTCTCGCCATATCTCACGTGATTTTACTGAAACATGCCCGTCGGGGGGTGCGGATTTTCTGGAAAAGCCCTCTTTCCAAAGCTCTTGGGGGAGGATTTCTGGTGCTGCTCATACACGTCCTTTCAGGGTATCACGTTTGCGGTACCGGCCAGAGAGACCTTCTTCTTCACTTTCAGGGGGAGGGAAATCTTCTGCTCCTCCAGGGATTCTGGAAGTCTCTTGCCACGGGAATCACCGTGGGAGCTGGCGGAAGTGCGGGGATGGTGGGGCCCACTTTTTTTGTGGGAGTTGTGGGCGGAACCTTTTTTGCGCACCTTTTCTCCCTGGCTCCGGAGCTTTTTGCCCTTTTCGGGGCTGCCGCAGTACTTGGAGGAGCTGCAAACACTCCCGTGGCGGCGGTGGTTTTTCTGGTGGAGCTCTGCGGTTTTTCCGCGCTTCTTCCGGGGGCCGTTCTTTGCGGCCTGTCCTTTGCGGTGGCCCGGAGGTGGAATCTTTTCGAGGAAGAGGATCTTCGGAAAATACCGTAAAATTACCATGGTTTCCCGAAGGAAACGTGATACACTGAGCGAGCGAAAATTTTTGAGGAGGTTAGGGTCTATTATGAAAAGAAACAAGATGTTCTTCGGCGTTTTGGCGGCTTTCTTCTTGTGCAGTTCCGGAGCTTTCGCGGCGGATTCCGCCAAGGTGGTGGCTCGGGTGGGGGAGACGGAAATCACCCAGCAGCAGGTGGATCAGGTTATACAGCAGCTTCCTCAGGAGCAGGCGGCCTTCTTCAAAACCCCTGCGGGACAGGAAAAGGTGGTGGAGGAACTGGTAAACCGGGAACTCCTCTTTCTCTGGGGAGAGTCCCAGAAAGTGGATACCCAGGAGGGTTTTGCGGAGGCCCTTGCACGGCTGCGGAGCAACCTTGTCCGGGATTTCGCAGTGAAGACCATCATTGCCGATGTAACCGCCACGGATGAAGAAGTAAAGGCTTTTTACGAGGCTAATCCCAACCAGTTTGCCATTCCCGAAAGAATTCGGGCCCGGCATATCCTTGTAGAAGACGAGGAGACCGCAAAAAAGATTCTCCAGGAGCTTCGGGACGGGAAAGCCTTTGAAGATGCCGCTAAAGAATATTCTGCCTGCCCTTCCAAAGAGGACGGGGGAAATCTCGGCTTTTTCGGCAAGGGCCAGATGGTTCCGGAATTCGAAACTGCCGCCTTTGCTCTTGAAACGGGGAGCATGAGCGAGCCCGTGAAATCTCAGTTTGGATGGCATATTATCCGAGTAGAAGAGAAACAGCCCTCCTCGGTGGTTCCTCTGGAAGATGTGGCGGGAGAAATCAAGACCATGCTTACCCAGAAGAAGCAACAGGAGGCTTTCTATCAGAAGCTGGCGGATCTGCAGAAGGAATATCCCGTGGAAATCCTGAAGGAAGAAGCTCCCGAGGCAGAGAAGGCCGAGGAGGCTCCGGAACAGGACGAGAAGAGCCCCGAGGCTTCGGAATAGCTCAATCCGGATATGGAATCAACCGGTAAAGAGGGCCCCCAAGGGGGGCCCTCTTTATATATTGCAGAAGTATCATTTTTCCGTGCCGGAGCAGGGTTTCAGGCAGTTCTCGGTTTCGGGTGGGAAAACACCGGATTTCTCGGGCCTTCCGGAAGTCAGGAAGGAAGCTTCCGAAGGGAACTTTCTCCTTCGAGTTTGTATTCCGCCACGATGGATTCAAGCTCTACCGAAACCTTGTCGAGTTCTCCCGAAGCGTTTTCCATGCTTTCCGCAGCTTCCCCGGCTCCCTTGAGAGAGGAGTCAACCTCCACAACTTTCTCATGAAGCTGATGGGTAAGTCCCGCCACGTGATCGATGGCCTTGGCCATCTCTTCGGTGCTGGCGGATTGGGTCTGCACCGCTTCGGCGATATGGCGGCTCAGGTCGGTGATGGTGTTGATGGCCTCCACCACTTCATCCAGACGAAGCCGGACTTGTTCCACCGAGGAAACTCCTTCCTGGGCGATGTCTTTGCCCTCCCGGGCCTTTCGTACCGCCACGCCGGTGCCCGCAAGAATGTCCTCCGCCAGGCTGCCGATCTGGTTTGCCGCACGATTGCTTTCCTCGGCGAGCTTGCGTACTTCTTCGGCTACCACCGCGAAGCCCCGTCCCGCCTCGCCCGCTCGGGCGGCTTCGATGGCCGCATTGAGGGCCAGAAGGTTTGTCTGGTCCGCGATTTTGGTGATGGCTCCCACGATTTCCCCGATTCGGGAGGCCAGAACGTTGAGTTCGTCCACCGAGGTGGTGACCACATCAAAGGATTGGGCCATTTCCTGAACCCGAAGCACCGTCTGTTCCGTATCTTTTCCTGCCTCTTGGGCGTTTTTTTTCAGGGTTTTGGCAGCCTCATTGGCGTTTTCCGCAGCCTTCGAAGCGGTCTGAGCTCCCGAGGCGACCTCCTCGATTCCCGCATTGGTCTCTTCGATGGCGGCGGAGGTCGCTTCCGCCATGCTGCGTACCGCTTCCATGGCGGCTTCGATGGTTTCCACGGAGTTGCCGGTTCGCTCGGAAGCCTGGGAAACCTCCTGGGCATGATAGTGCAAGGTTTGGGTGGTGCTCCGGAGATTTTCCATGAGCTGTCGGAAAGATTCCAGCAGAAGGGTGGAGCTGTCGCTCAGCTGGCGCAGCAGGGGATCCTTGATATGGGGAAAGGTTACCGTAAGATCCTTGGCGGCGAGCCGCTTGTTCGCCTCGGCGGTGTTTTTCACCGGGACAATGATGGAGTGCCCCACCAGCCAGATGATGCATCCCAGCGCTGCCGTAGAGATAAGAATGGTGATCATGGCGTTCCGATAGAGAGAATTCGCCGGGGCGAGAATTTCCCCCTCGTCCTGGCAGACGAAGACGAAGAGATCCGTTCCCGCCACAGGGCTGTAGTATACGGTTCTTTCTTTTGTTTCCACGGAAATCGTTTCAATTCCTGCGGATCCCGAAGAAGCTCGGCGTCCCAGATCCTCCATGGCTTTGCCGAAGACCTCCACGCCCTTTCCCAGGTGCTCTTGGTTGGCATCCGCCACGATACGCCGATTTTTATCGATGAGGATGGCGTTTCCCGTTCGTCCTACCTTGAGGTTCGCTACGAGATCCTGAAAGGATTTCATGGAGACATCCAGTCCCAGGGCACCGATATCGTCTCCGTAGTCTCCGGTGAGATGGGTACTGTACGTCATTACGGTCTTCCGGGAAACCGTATCTTCGTAGGGGCCTAAAACGGTGACCTTGTCGTTTGCCGAAAGTTTGTACCATTCTCTCTGGGTGGGGTCATAACCTGCTTCGAGGTTCGAGGAGGGTACCAGAAGCATCTCCCCATCTTCGGTGCCGATAAAAATCTGTTGAATCTGAGGATTGGCAGCTGCCACCTGCTGCAGGGTGTCCTTGATGATCATGTCATCCGCCATTTGATCGTAAAGTCCTATGATAATGGGGCGAATGGTTCTGATGAGCCCTGCGTTACGTTCGGAAATCTGGGTTACGTTCTTGGATATCTCCCTGGCGGTGCTTTCCAGGCTCTCCCGGGCAAGGCCGATGAGTTGTTCCTTTGCCACGGTATAATTAAGAGTTCCCATGATGATCATTCCCAAAACTGCCATACCCAGAATGACCCCGTACAATTTTATTCGTAGCGACATGCAGATTGCCCCCTTTGTACAACCACCCGAATTTGACAGCGTATACCGTGTTTAAAAGTATATCATGAAGCTTGTGCAAAAAAAAAGAAAAAGGCCCCTCCCCCCTAAAGGGCTTCGAAAAGGGGGAGGAACCGGAAATGCTTTTATAGGTGGCTCGGATATGTTAGTCGAACCACTTTTCGTAGAGGCCTTTGCGTTCTTTCACGACTATTTCACTTACTGCGTCGAGAAGTTTGGGATCACAGTCCTTGGGGAGTACCAATCCCAGACGTTCCCGGGTGATGGGTCTCTCCAGCACTTCGAGAGTATCCGGATGAAGCTTCGCCTCTTGAACCGCCAGAGGAGCATCGATGACGAACCCCTGGAGAGAGCCTTCCAGCAAGGCATCAAAGCCGTCTTGAACGATTTCGAAAGGAACCGCTTCGGCGCCCTGGAGACGCAGACCGATAATTTCCAGGCTGGCGGTGTTTTCCTGGGCTCCGATTTTCTTGCCCGCCGCATCTTCCATGGTCTTTATGCCGCTGTCCTTACGCACCACCAAGACCTGCCCGGCGTTGAACATCCAGTCCGCGAAGTTCACCACTTCCTGGCGTTCCTTGGTAATGGTGGCCCCCGAAGCGATCATGTCCCAGTCCCTCCAAATACCCTTTCCCAGAGCGCCGGTGATGCTTCCCTCTTCTCCCTGTCCCCAGGGAATGGGGACATATTCCGCCGTTACTCCCAGAGCCTCCGCAATGGTGTTGCAGAGATCGATTTCAAAACCCTTGAGCTGATCTCCCTCCCAGATACGGAAAAGCCCCCAGCTTTGGTCTGCCACGGCGATTCGGAACGTGCCGCTTTCCTGAATTGCCTCCAGAGAGCGGGGTGCACCAAAGGCCGCAGAGAGAAGGGCCAGAGAAAGAAATAACCCCATACCGAGAACCGCACACTTTCGGAACATAACAAAACTCCCCCTTTTTTGCGTTACTTTGAACGCTTTTAAGAACCTTTCGGAATTGTATCACCTTCCAAAATGGAAGTAAAGTTCCGTTTTGGGAAAAAAATGAAGGAAATTTTCCGCCGTAAGGGTGTGAAAAAAAGGCGCTTTCCCATTTGAGAAAGCGCCGGAAATACAGCGATAAGGTGTGAGAGCGCGGATGATTCTAGTTGAACCACTTTTTGTGAAGGTTTTTACGCTCTTTTTCTATAATTTGGGTTGTGCTTTCAAGCAGCTTGGGATCGCAGTCCTTGGGAAGCACCAGGCTCAGCCTTTCCCGAGTAAGGGGTTTATCCAGAACTTCCAGGAGATCCGAATGGGCTTTGGCCTCCTGAAACGCCAGAGGAGCGTCGATGACCACTCCCTGGAGCGAGCCGTTCATGAGGGCTTCGAAGGCATGCTGAACCATTTCGAAGGGAACCGCTTCGGCTCCCTTGAGCCGCGTGACGATGGTTTCCATGCTGGAGGTGTTCTGCTGGGCACCGATTTTTTTGCCCCCGGCGTCTTCCAGCTCCTTGATGCCGCTACCCTTGCGGACGATAAGAACCTGCCCCGCATTGAACATCCACTCCGGGAAGGCGACGAACTCCTGGCGTTCCTTGGTGATGGTAACTCCCGCGGCGATGAGATCCCATTCTTTCCATACCCCTTTTTCCAGGGCTCCGGTAATTGTTCCCTCTTCTCCTTCTCCCCAGGGAACCGCGATATATTCAACCGAAACCTCCAGGGCTGCCCCGAGGGCATTGCAGAGGTCGATTTCAAATCCCGAAATCTGATCCCCTTCCCAGATGTGGAAAACTCCCCAGGTTTCGTCTTCCACCGCTACCCGGAGTATTCCGCTCTCCTTGATCTCTTCCAGAGAACGAGGAGCTCCGAAGGCTGCGGAGAAGAGTCCCAGAGAAAGAAGCATGGCCAACCCTAAAGCAGAAAATTTTCGAAACATGAAAAAATCCCTCCTTATTGTGTGATTGTCCTTAAGGGACATTCTTTCTCATTATACCACGTGGAAATAACGAAAAGAATAGAAAGGCTTCACTTTTGCAAAAAAACCAGATCTCTCGAAAGGCGGTCCTTTCGGGAGATCTGGCCGGAATGTTGTTTTCGGGTTTCTTTTTTTACGCCTGATAGCTGTAGTTCAGCCCCTTGAGGGGGGTTCCCCGGAGGAGTATTTCCCGGGCTTCCTGGAGGGGTACTTTCCAAAGCACATGTCCGGTGATGCTGTCCTTGAGAGTAAGCCGGGGAAGAGCGTCTTCTTCCTCCGAGAGCTCTATTTCCCGGTGTGAGGCTTCGAGAAGGCGTTCGAGGGCGGTCTCTTTGGAGAAGTTCCGCACCCGCTGAAGGTTGGCCAGGTTTTCTCCCGCGGTTCGCAGGCTGGAGAAGGGGGCCAGACGATCCGGAGTATCCGTTTTTTCCGGCGGTGAGGGCGCAGGTTCCAGGGGGTGTGAGGGGGGAAGGCGCCAGTCGAAATCCAGAAGGAAGTTCTTTTCTCCGGTTTCTCCCTCCGCTCCGGGGTAGGATATCCGGGGGTTGTCGGAGTCGGAGATGCTCTTGGGAATTGTGCGAACCCGGGCGATCTGCCCGAGAGCCTCCTGAAAAAGGCGCATGTTCGCAATGGCCCGTCCGGGATCCTGGGCGGCAACATTCTCTTCTACGCCAACCATGGTGCAGCACCTCCTTTAAAACACGGTGATCTGATGCGGATCCTATTGACCCTCTATTATACACCATTTTCTTTCCCGGTGTCTCGGGGAGGTGCCGCTTTGGGAAAGTCCTCGGGGTGCATGGAGAGAGAGATGCGCTTTCGCTCCAGTTCCACTCCCAGAACCGCCACGGAAACCTGTTCTCCCACCCGGACGACCTCCGTGGGGCTTGCGATGAAACGGTTTCCCATCTTGCTGATATGTACCAGTCCGTCCTGATGCACTCCGATATCCACGAAAGCTCCGAAGGCGGTAACGTTGGTGACGATTCCCGGCAGCACCATTCCAGGAAGAAGATCTTCCATGGTCTGGATGGTTTCGTCGAAGAGAAGGGGTTCGAGAATCTCCCGGGGATCTCTGCCGGGCCGGGCGAGCTCTTCCCGGATATCCTCCAGGGTGGGCATGCCCGCCTCGGGAGTAACGTATCGGGAGAGGTCTATCTTTTTCTGAATCTCCGGGCTTTGCATCAGCTCTTCCACGGAGCGTCCCGCATCCTCCGCCATCCGCTCTACCAGGGGATAGTTTTCCGGATGCACCGCACTGGCATCCAGAGGATTGGTGCCGGAGCGTATGCGCAAAAATCCCGCACACTGCTGAAAGGCCTTTTCTCCCAGCCGGGGAACCTTGAGAAGTTCCTGGCGGCTTCGAAAGGGACCGTGTTCTTCCCGGTAGGAGACGATTCCCGCCGCCAACTGGGGCCCCAGGCCGGAGACGTAGGTGAGCAGATCCGGGCTTGCGGTGTTCAGCATCACCCCCACGGCGTTCACGCACTGTTCCACCGTATCCTGCAGAGCCTGGCGGAGCATTTTCTGATCTACGTCATGCTGGTACTGTCCCACCCCGATGGACTTGGGGTCGATTTTCACGAGTTCTGCCAGGGGGTCCATGAGCCGGCGTCCGATGGAGACCGCGCTCCGTACGGTGGCGTCGAAATCGGGGAACTCCTTTCGGGCTCTTTCGGAGGTGGAGTAGATGGAGGCACCGCTCTCGTTTACGCTGATTACCGGAAGGGTAGAAGAGAGCTTGAGGGTGCGCAGAAAGGCCAGCGTTTCTCGTCCCGCCGTACCGTTGCCCACCGCTATGGCCTGGAGAGAATATTTGCGGATGAGCTCCGTCAGAATTTCCCGGGCCTCTTCCTGTTTTTTTTGAGATGTGTGCGGGAAAATCACCGCATGCTCCAGGAGCTCCCCCTGGGGGGTAAGACATGCCACCTTGCAGCCCGTACGGAATCCCGGGTCGAGAGCGAGCACCGCCTTTTCTCCCAGGGGAGAAGCCATGAGAATGTTCCGGAGGTTTACCGCAAAAACCCGGATCGCCTCGGCGTCCGCTCGATTTTTGAGAGCTTTGCGGGCCTCGGTCTCCAGGGAGGATTTAAGAAGCCGTTTCCAGGCATCCTCCAGGGCATCCCGCACTTCTTCCGCATCGAAGCCGGTTCCCGAGAGAAAGAGATGCTTGAGAATAGATATGGCCCTATCCTCGGGAACCTGAATGGAAAGAGAGAGCATGCCTTCGGATTCTCCCCGGAAAAGGGCGAGAATTCGGTGGGATGGGAGAGAACGCAGAGACTCTTTGTAGTCCAGGTAGTCTGCATAATGAGAAGCCTCTTTTTCGCTTTTTTTGGGAGATCGAAGGGAGCGGAGAACTCCCTGGGAAACGTAGAGTTTTCGCAGCTCCTGCCGAGCCTCGAGGTTCTCGCTGATATACTCCGCCATGATATCCCCCGCTCCGTCCAGAGCGTCGTCTATGGTATGTACGCCCTTTTCGGGGTTCAGAAACTCCCGGGCTTTTGCGTCCGGGTCGATTCCTTTTTGGGCGAAGAGAACCTGAGCGAGAGGTTCGAGCCCCTGCTCCCGGGCCACGGAGGCCCGGGTCTTCCGTTTGGGACGATAGGGGAGATAGAGATCTTCCAGGGTGGTGAGGCTCGGAGCATCCCGAAGTTTTTTTTCGAGTTCTTTCGTGAGAAGGTCTCTCTTTTCGAGGGATTCTACAATGGCCTTTCGGCGTTTATCGAGATCCTCCAGAGAATGCCAGAGATCCCGGATGTTGGTTAAATCCACCTCATCCAACGAGTGAGTGGCTTCCTTGCGATACCGGGCGATGAAGGGGATGGTGCAGCCCTGGCTGAAAAGTTCCATGGCTGCCCGCACCTGACCGGAACGGAGATGAAGCTGTTTCGATATGTGTTGCGAATAATGCTGTTCCATAACTTCCTATGTCCTCCTCGCTGATATGCTCGGTGCTTCTGTTTACCCGGAAGGAAGAGCTCGAGGCGACCTTTCGGGGGGATTTCAGGAAATTCCCTTAGAGGGTATCATACATGAAAAAGGAAGAAAGTTTTTATGGACGGCATCATATTGCTCATGATAAAAAGGAAAATGGTTTGTGGCTCTTGACACAAGGCGTGGAATAGAGTACATTCTCTGTGGTTGGTTTCAAAAATCAACACAATTATTTTTCTGGAGGTAGCATTTTGGCAACTCAGGGAACAGTCAAATGGTTTAACGACGCAAAGGGGTATGGGTTCATTACGAGCGATGAGGGTACGGATATTTTTGTCCACTTCAGTGCCATCGAGGGCGACGGTTTCAAAACCCTTAGCGAGGGACAGCGGGTAACTTTCGAGATTACCCAGAGCGCCAAGGGAATGCAGGCGGCAAACGTTCAGAAGGCATAAAAGAGCTTTTTGAAAAACCCCTTACGTCCTGAGGAGCCACGAGCACTTTCAGGATCATAAGGTAACTTCCGAAGAGGCACTTTCCCTTAGGGAAAGTGCCTCTTGTTGTTTTTGCTGCCGTGTTTTGACTCTTTCATGCCATGGGGTTTCCAAAAAATCCCAGAAAAAAGATTGCGGATATGGTAATTTAGACTCAAAAAGCTTATTCTTCGGAAAGAAATGATATTTTCCTCTTGCAAAGAGTTTTATTAATAGTTATAATTTTCAAGGCAGTTTTTCTTGCTCGCCAATGTACTAGCGCACATATTTTTCGCAGGAGCGTTTTTTTCGAAGGAGGGCGGATAGGGTGGAAGTACTTAAAGTTTCAGCTCAGTCGCAGCCAAAGTCTGTCGCAGGAGCCATCGCAGCGGTTTTGAGGGAAGAGGGTCTCGTGGAACTTCAGGCGGTAGGTGCAGGAGCGGTCAATCAGGCGGTGAAATCCATTGCGGTGGCCCGGGGTTACGTTGCTCCCAACGGTATCGACATGGTCTGTATTCCCGCGTTTTCCAAAGTGGAAATCGAGGGAGAAGAGCGCACGGCTATCCGGTTCCAAATAGAGCATAGGTAGTATTTTCGCAGTCCCAGAATGTCGTAGAGCCCGGGCAGGAGCCGACTCAGGAGGCTTCCGACGCCTGGGCTTTGTCGTATGGTTTGGTGTCCTGAAGCATAAGAGCAATGCGGCGTATTCATAAGGGAAAAACCGGGGGGATCTCTTCTGGTGGCATTTCGCTCCAAACCATGAAGAGCTGGAGTCTTTGCCCGGATATGTTCGCTGTTGCGCCTGGCCGGATTGTCTCAAAGGCCCAGTCAACAAGGTGCGTTTCCGTCCTTTTCGCTGTTTTTGCAGAAAATTCCTTTTCCAGGAACTCCTTTCCTATGCTATCATACTTGAATTTATGCGGCCCATGTTCTTTTTCCTCCTTCTTGCCGGAGAGAAGAGATTCATGGTCGTAGACGTAAAAATAGCGGCGACCCCGCCGTGGAAGCGTTGGAGGTTGGAGAAGGGGCGCAGATGCGCCTTTTCCCCTTCGAAGATCACAAGGGAGGTTGTGTGTGCTATGGCAGAAAGTATAAAAGCTCCCCGGGGAGTGCGGGACATTCTTCCCGACGAGTCCTGGAAATGGGCCTATGTCCTTGAAATGGCCCGGAAGGTGGCCGAGGATTTTGGATACGAAGAGGTGCATCTTCCCATATTCGAGCATACGGAGCTTTTTTGCCGGGGCATAGGAGATACTACGGATGTGGTGGAGAAGGAGATGTACACCTTCACAGATCGGGGAAAGCGCAGCCTTACGCTACGCCCCGAAGCCACGGCATCCATGATGCGGGCCTATCTCGAAAGCGGTATGAACAAGGATGCCCGGCAGCCGGCCAAATTATGGTGTGCGGGGCCCATGTTCCGCTACGAACGCCCCCAGAAGGGGCGCTACCGGCAGTTCTGGCAGCTCGATTTCGAGGCTATCGGGGTACAGGATCCCCTGGTGGATGTTGAGATTATCCACCTTTCCCTGGAGCTCTACCGCAGGCTCGGTATGACCAACCTGGAGGTGGTAATCAATTCCGTGGGATGTCCCGCCTGCCGTCCCAAATACCGGGAGGCCCTGCGGGAGTTCCTGAAACCCCTTCTGCCGGATCTGTGCGATACCTGCCAGAGCCGTTACGACCGAAACCCCTTGCGCATTCTGGACTGCAAGAGACCCGAATGCAAGGAAAAAACCGAAGAAGCGCCTTCCATCTTCGAGAGTCTTTGTCAGGAATGCCGGGAACATTTCGATACGGTCCGCCAGGGCCTGGAAGCCGTGGGAGCCTCCTGGGTCTTGGATAAAAGGCTCGTCCGAGGGCTGGACTACTATACCAAGACCGCCTATGAGGTGCTCTCGGGGGATCTGGGGGCTCAGAATGCGGTCTGCGGGGGAGGGCGCTACGACAACCTCTCGGAAGCCATAGGAGGTCCGTCGGTGCCCGGAGTGGGATTTGCCGCAGGGCTGGAGCGTATCGTGCTTACCATGGAACAGCAAGGCTGCTCCCTCGGAGAGCGTCCCCGGATAGATGTGGCGGTGATTTCGCCGGAGCCTTCCCTTCGAGTGGAAGCCATGAGGCTTCTCGGAACACTTCGAATGGCTGGCATAGCCGCGTCCATGGATTATACTGGGAAAACCATGAAATCCCAGCTCAAGGCGGCAGCCCAGGAAGGAGTCGCCGGAGCCTGTATTCTCGGAGGCGAGGAGGTCGCCCGGGGTGTGGCGGGGGTAAAAGACTTCCGTACGGGGGAACAGAAGAACGTCCCTCTGGAAGAAGTCGCTTCCTGTCTTGCAAAGATGCTGATGCACTAGAAGGCTCCGGAGTCAGCCCTGTGCAGGGCCTCCGTGCCGGAGAACGCTCCCCTGAGGATCCTGAAGCAGGATCAGGGGGGGAAAAATAGAGAAACCGAAAAGAGGGAAACGTTTTATGGAGAGGCGCCATTTCGATGCATCCTGGAAGCGTACGGTGTATTGCGGTTCCGTGAGCTCCGAAGAGATAAACCGGAGCATTGTTCTTAACGGGTGGCTTCGCCGCCGCCGCGATCTCGGGGGAATTCTCTTTCTCGAGCTCTGGGATCATACGGGAGTTCTTCAGGTGGTGATCAATCCCGAGAACTTCAATGAAGAGCTTCAGGAAGAGGCCAAGGGGCTGCGAAGCGAGTTCGTTCTCGCCGTAAAGGGAACCCTCCGGGTACGCCCCGAGGGAACCGAGAATCCCTCCATGCCCACGGGATCCTGGGAGCTCCTGGGAGAAGACTTTTTGGTTCTCTCCCCCAGTGCTCCTCTTCCCTTCGAACTTCACGAGGCGGATCGGGTGGACGAGAATCTGCGTCTTCGGCACAGATATCTCGATCTTCGGCGGGATAGAATGCAGCGGAATCTCCGCATTCGACATCAGGTGGCCCGGTATACCCGGAACTTTTTCTCGGATCGGGCGTTTCTCGAGGTGGAAACCCCCTTTCTCACGCGTTCCACCCCTGAAGGAGCCCGGGACTATCTCGTGCCGAGCCGGGTAAGCCCGGGACATTTTTTCGCGCTTCCCCAGTCGCCTCAAATATTTAAGCAAATTCTCATGATATCCGGCTGCGACCGATACTTTCAAATAACCAAGTGCTTCCGGGACGAGGATCTTCGGGCGGATAGACAGCCGGAATTCACCCAGGTGGACGTGGAGATGAGTTTTACCGAGGAGGAGGAAATCTTTTCCCTTCTCGAAGCGTATGTTCCCGGACTCTTTCGGGAAGTCCTGGGCGAGGAGATATCCGTTCCCTTTCCGAGAATCTCCTGGAAAGAGGCCATGAGCCGGTACGGAAGCGACAAGCCGGATCTCCGGATTCCTCTGGAGATCGTGGATCTCCGGGAGGTTTTCCAAAACTCTTCCATGGAGGCTTTTGCGGCTCTTCTTGCCCGGGGAGGAGCTGTGCGGGGGCTTCCCCTTCCCCGGGGCGGATCCCTCTCACGAAAACAGGTGACCCTTCTGGAAGAACGGGCCAAGGAACTCGGAGCCAAGGGACTCGGAGCCTTTCAGATGAAGGAGGGGTCTCTCAAGGGGCCTCTCTGTAAATTCCTGAACGCTTCGGAGCAGGAAAGGCTCTGTTCTCTGGGGAATATCGGCGAGGGGGATGCTCTTTTCGTGGTGGCCGACGAGGACTGGAAAAGAGCCTGCACGGTGCTGGGACAGCTTCGGCTGGAGCTTGCCCGGGAGCACGATCTTCTGGAGGAGGGATGGCGTTTTCTCTGGGTGGTGGATTTTCCCCTTCTCGATTGGGACGACGAAGAGAATCGCTGGGTGGCGGTGCACCATCCCTTTACGGCTCCCAAGGAAGAAGACATGCACCTTCTTTCGGGAAATCCCGGAGAAGTGCGTTCCCGGGCCTACGATCTCGTACTTAACGGCAACGAAGTGGGAGGCGGCTCCATCCGAATTCACAACCCCGCCGTACAGAGCCGGGTCTTCGAGGCCCTGGCCTTTTCCCGGGAGGATGCGGAGGAGCGTTTCGGATTTCTTCTCAAGGCCCTGGGAAGCGGCACTCCTCCTCACGGAGGAATCGCCCTGGGCTTCGATCGGCTGGTCATGCTTCTCTGCGGGGCAAAATCCATCCGGGAAGTCATGGCTTTTCCGAAGACTCAGAAAGCCCAGTGCCTCATGTCCGGAGCCCCCGGAGCGGTGGAGCCTCTCCAGCTCGAGGAGCTTCACGTGCAGACCGTATCTCCCCGTATTTTCGAGGAGGACAAGGCCTAGGCAATCGGCGGCGCTCGCGGAGAGTGCGCAACAAAGGTGAGGAGGCGAATCTTCATGGTACGGGTACGGTATCTTGGTCATGCGGCGGTTTTTATGGAGGGGGAGGGGCTGAAAGCCCTCATAGATCCCTTTCTTTCGGGTAACCCCCAGGCCGGGGCTTCTCCCGGAGACTATGGGGATCTTTCGCATATTTTCGTAACCCACGGCCATGGAGATCATCTGGGGGATTCCCTCGAGATCGCAAAAAAAACCGGGGCCACCCTGGTGAGTAATTTCGAACTCTGTTCTCTTTTCGAGAGCCGGGGAATTGTCACGCATCCCATGCATATCGGGGGAACCTTTCGTTTTCCCTTCGGCAAGGTCAAAATGACCCCCGCCCTTCATGGTTCCGGAGTGATGGTGAATGGTCAGATTCTTTACGGAGGCGTGGCGGGGGGATTTCTCATCGAAGTGGAGGGAAAAAAGATCTACCATGCGGGAGATACGGGGCTTACCCTGGATATGCAGCTTCTCCGGGAGGAGGCGGTGGATCTTGCCTTTCTTCCCATAGGAGGCAATTTCGTGATGGATATTCATGATGCCTCCAGGGCGGTGGACTTTATCCGGCCCCGGAAGGTAGTACCCATACACTACGATACCTTTCCGGTCATTCAGGCGGATCCCCGGGAGTTTGCCCAAAAGGTGGGATCCATGGCGGAGGTGTTTATTCTCGCCCCGGGAGAAAGCCTGGAGCTTTAGATTTTCGAGAAAGCAGCCTGTTCGGCGGTACAACATCCCGGCAGAGGGGAGAGTTCCCTTTGCCGGGATGTTTGTTTTCGTATGCAAAAACTCCGGAGGTGCTACCAGAGTTCCGTTTCCTCCAGAGGAACCTTTCCAAGAACGTAGAGGTTCATTCGGGGAGGCCGGAGAAAGCCGATAAGAGTTATCCGATGCTCCTCCGCCAGGGCCACTCCATCCCAGGTGGGGGCGGAAACGCTTCCCGCAAGGGGAATGCCCACCCGGGCAATCTTGCTCACCAGGCTTCGGGGCATGCGGCCGGAGAAGAGAAAAAAGGTGTCCCCGAAATCCACTTCCTTTTCGAGTCCCCAGCCCAGAACCTTATCCGCCGCATTGTACCGCCCCAGATCCTCCCGCAACACCAGAAGCTTTCCCTCTTTGGAGAAAAGCGCTCCCACGTGAGCCGCTCCGGTTTTTCTGTAAAGAGCTGCCTCCTGAACTTTCTGGATTCCCTGAAAAAGCAGATTTTCCGAGAGGCTCCAGGGAACGTTTTCTGAAAGAAGTCTTTTCGAGAGGTTTTCCGGGGAGGGAGCCTTTTCGAAGAAAAGATCCTCTCCGTGTCGGGTCATTCGAAGAGGTTCTTCCGGGGGAGAGTATCCCTCGCTCACCAAATGCCCCCGACCCCACTCGTCAAGATATTCCGGAGAGAGGGGGCCCTGGGTAATAAGGGTTCCTTCGTAAAAAAGGCGGAACACCGCTTCCCGGATAAGGGGGTCTTCCCGGAGTTCCCAGCCCGAGGCAGGAGTCTTTTTCCATATTTTCCGCAACCCCGTGGTTTCTTTCCGCATCATACGGCGTGCAGCTCCTTTCATTAAAGAGAAAAGGGGATCTTTCCGGGGGAAAGAGAATCGTCACCAATCTTCATGGCATTGTATCATGGAGGGGAAGAGCTTCTCCGGAGAAGCGCAAAAAAGCTTTCCGTGCTATAATTCGTGTTACGAAGTCAAATTTTGTAACACATAAGGAGATGTGGCAACGTGAAAAAAGTTTTTCTTGGCGTGCTGATTTTTGTTTTTTCCGGGGCTGTGCCCGGATGGGGGCACTTTCAGACCATTATTCCTGATCTTCCCCTGGTGACCCAGGAGACGGCGCAAACCCTTACAGTAAACCTTCGTTTCATGCATCCCTTTGAGGGAACCTTGATGTCCATGGAAAAACCCCGTTCCTGTGGTGTGCTGGTTCGAGGGGAAAGGAAGGATCTTTCCGAAAAACTCCGGCAAGCGGATTTGCCGGGGGAGCATGGAGGGTGGGATTTCGAATATTCGGTGCATAAACCCGGAGACCATGTTTTCTATGTGGAACCCCAGCCCTATTGGGAACCAGCGGAGGATTGCTACATAATCCACTATACCAAGGTGGCGGTGAATGCCTTTGCCATGGAAGAAGGATGGAACGAGCCCGTGGGACTTCGGGGAGAGATTGTTCCCCTTACCCGGCCCTATGGATTGTGGGAGGGAAATCTCTTTTGTGGAAAAGTTCTGGTGGATGGAGTTCCTGCCGCCGATATCCCCGTGGAGATCGAGTTTCTCAACGATGGTTCCCGAAAAGCTCCGGAAGACGTGTTCGTCACCCAGGTAGTTCGGACCGACCACGCGGGAATTTTTTCCTATGCCCTTCCCTGGGCGGGATGGTGGGGTTTTGCGGGCCTTGCGGAGGCCCCGGAAACCATGAAGAGTCCCGATGGGCGTGACGTGGGAGTGGAGCTCGGAGCGGTTATGTGGATCCACGTTTCGGACATCCAGGATTCCCGGAAGTAGGGCGAATATGCATATTGCCGAGGGAGTTCTTTCTCCTCCGGTTCTTTTCGGTGGTATGGCCCTAACCCTGGGGCTTGCCGCCCGGGGGATCCGGCTTTTGCGCACCGAGGACGTTCCCCGGGTAGGCATTGTGGCGGCGGGACTTTTTGTGGCCTCGCTCATTCACATTCCTGTCGGTCCCACCAGTGTTCATCTCGTGCTGAACGGTATAGGAGGAATCGTGCTCGGATGGCAGATCTTTCCCGCCACTCTGGTGGCGCTGGTTCTTCAGGGACTTCTCTTTCAATTCGGCGGCATGGTGGTTCTCGGCGTGAACGTGTTGGATATGGCCCTGCCGGGTTTTATTTTCGGAATGCTTTTCCGTAGATTTTTCCTGCACTCTCGAGCGGGTCTTTTCGGAGGGGCCGCGTTTTTCTGCTGTTTTATGGCTCTTCTCGGAGGTGCCTTTCTTACCGCTCTGGCTCTTGCCCTGAGCGGGGAGGTTTTTGGGGGAGCCGCCAAACTCATCGTGGTGGCCCATGTTCCCGTAGCGCTGGTGGAGGGAATTGTGGGAGCGGGAATACTGCTCTTTCTCCGCCGGGTTCGGCCGGAGATACTGGAGGATGAGGCATGAAACGTTTGGCGTGGATCCTGACATGCGCTTTTTTGTGGGCCGGCATGGCTCCGCTTCCCGGTGAGGCTCACAAGCTCTCGGTTTTCGCCTATTTCGAGGGAGATGTCCTTGTGGGGGAGGCTTATTTCAATAGGGGAAATCCCGCCAGAGAAGTGCCGGTGAGAGTGACCTCGGGGGAGCTCCTTCTGGCCCAGGGGCTTACCGATGACAAGGGGGCATTTTCCTTTCCCTTGAAACTCGCTTCCCTGCAGGAGATTCGGGTGGCGGTAGATGCGGGAATGGGACATCAGGCATTGCAAATTCTAAATCCGGCACCCCCGGCGGAGGAGGGAGCTTTGGCTTTGGAGGAGATCCGGGAAGGAGGTGCCGAGGCGGAAAGTTCCGGACTTTCGGAAATATCTTCCGAGATGATGCGGGAGATTGTGCGGGAAGAGCTGGGGCCCCTCAAAAATCTGCTGCTCTCTCTTCGGAAGGAGCAGGAAAAGGCCGGAATAACCGAAATTCTCGGAGGAATCGGCTATATTTTCGGCCTTGTGGGAATCTGCATGTGGTATCGGGGAGGTCGAAAACGTGGGTGATCTCCTCATAAAGGGGATGTCTCCAAAGCTTCGAATTCTTCTCGGAGGAGCCATGGCTCTTTCCCTTTCTCTTTCCAGGGATATGCGGACGGTTTTTTTTCTTACGGGATACGGGGCTTTTCTGGCTTTTTCGGGAGAGCTTCCCTGGAAGATAATTCTTCGAAACCTCCTACGGATAGAGGGAGTGTTTCTCTGTCTGTGGTGCACCCTTCCCTTTACTTCCGGAGGAACTTCCCTGTCTCTGGGAGGGCTCTCCCTCTCCCTCGAAGGAATACGCCTGGGGTTTCTCATCTCTCTTAAGGGAGCGGGAATGATGCTCGCTCTTTCGGGGCTTTTCGGGGGGCTGCCCATGCATATTCTTTTTCAGGCTTTTCAGGAACTTGGAGTATCTTCCAAGCTTGTGGGAATTTTTCATTTTTGCTTCCGTTATATTCACGTACTCCAGGAGGAGAGGCGAAGGCTTTTCGATGCGGCAACCCTGCGGGGTTTTCGTCCTTCCCTCCTGCCGAGCTCTCTGGCAGCTCTGGCCTTTTTGGGGGCGAATCTGCTGATAAAGAGCTATGACCGCTCTTGCAGGGTTCGGGAGGCTCTTCTTCTCCGGGGATTCCAGGGATCCTTTCCTCCTCTCGAAGCTTCCCCGGCGCTTTCCCGGGGAATGTTCCTCCGCTTCGCGGTGCTGCTTTGTTTCTGGGGAGGGTGTTTTTTCGCTTGAAATCCTTTCTCGAAGTTTGCTCGCTTTCCTTCGGATATCCCAAAAAGAAGCCTCTTTTCGAAAAGGTGTCCTTTTCCATTCAGGAAGGAGAGAAGGTCGCTCTCCGGGGAACCAACGGATCCGGCAAAACCACGCTTTTCCGGGTTCTCATGGGATTGCTCGTGCCTACGGAAGGAGAGATTCTTCTCGAAGGAATTCCCGTGCGGACGTCCTCTCAGTGGCGGCACTTTCGCAATACGGTGGGGCTTCTTTTTCAGGACTCCGAGGATCAGCTTTTTTGCCCCACCCTTCTGGAGGATGTGGCCTTTGGTCCCAGAAACATGGGGATTCCTCCGGAAGAGGTCCGCCGAAGGAGCCTGGAGGTTCTGGACTATCTCGACATACGGCATCATGCCGCATCCCCTCCCCATACCCTTTCGGGGGGAGAAAAGAAACTTGCCGCCCTGGGTACCCTTCTTTCCATGAAACCCCGGCTTATGCTTCTGGACGAACCTGCCACGGCTCTGGATGAAAAGGCGAAAGAAAGACTTGTCCGGGTACTTCGGGAGTTTCCCGGCATGCTCTGGGTGGCTTCTCATGACGATGTTTTTTTGCGGAATGTTACGGAAAGGGAGTTGTGGCTTCAGAGCGGAAAACTTGTGAGCCCCTGAGAAGGGGCTCACTTTTTTGGGCATGCGCCGTGAGGAGGCTGTTTTTTCCCGCACGGCGCAGAATTTTAGTATTTCAGGCCGAAGATGGGATGGAAGATCCGGGTGTCGTGCAAGAAAGAAGTCTGTTCCTCCAGGGCCTTTCGGGAGCGTTCTCCCATGGAGATCGCCAGCACCGACGTAAGTACGTGTACCAGGAAAAGAGGGCCGATGACACTGCTTCCGAAGGTGGGGCTCTTGGCGCTTACGTAGAAGCTCAGTTCCGAGAAGCGGCATACCGGGGCGGCGGGGCTGTCCGTGATGGTTACGATGGAGATGTCCCGTTCGTTGCATTTTTCGCACACCTCGGTGACCTCCGTGACATAGCTGGGCAGGGCGGAGGTGATGATAAGGTCCGCGGGGGTTATTCCCCGGGCCTGTTCCTGAAGCGTCATGCTTCCCCGTTTGAGGAGGTATGCATTGATTCCCATAACTCGAAGCCGCATGAACAGGGATTCCATGACGATGGAGGAGATTCCCCAGCCCATGCAGTATACCGTGCGGGCCTTGGTCACCCGGGAACAGAAGTCCTGAATTTTTTCTTCCGAGAGCTGGGCCCAGGTGTCTTCGAGGTTGGCGTGCTCCGTCCGGAGAATGGTATGAGCGATGTTATCTTCCATGTTTTGCGATCGGGCGAGCATGGCCGAGGGGTTTACCTGGTCCAGAATGGCTTCCTTGAGAGCCTCCTTGAGCTCGGTATAGCCCGAAAAGCCCAGCATCCGGGCAACCCGGACGAGCTGGGCCTTGGAGACATCCAGTTCTTCCGCCACCTCTCCTATGGAGCGGAACGCCGCTTCCCGCATGTTTCGAAGAAGATAGGCAACCACCCGGTGAGCCTTGTTGGGAAGGTCCATCATCTTCTCCTGCATCAGGATTTGTAACTCGTTGCTGTCCATAAAGACAATTCCTCCATATGTTTTTTTGAGGTTCTCCCACCATGCGAAACTAAACTTATAAGGGTGGAAAATTTACTCTTGTGGCTTTCCATGAGTGTAGCTTTTCCTATTTCAAAGGTCAAATGGTATGTTTTTCCCTGGAGAGGGTACGAAGAATCAGGAGGGCGAAGAAGACGGAAATACTCGAAGAAGCCACGCTTGAAAGGGGCTGGCACCACCAGAAGGCTCCCAATCCGAAGGAGGTGGCGAGAAGCCATCCCAGAGGAGGGCGAAACAGGAGGGCGCGAAAAATTTGGGCGGTCATGCTGAAAAGGGTTTTTCCGGTTCCCTCGAAAAGAGCCATAAGGGTTATTTCGGTAGCCGCAAAGGGATAGCCGAAAACGGAGGCCCGGATGGAGGCCACCGCCATGCGTTCCACCTCCGGCGAAGGGGCGAAGATGGCGAGAATGACCTTCGGAAAGGCGTAGAGAGCGATTCCTACGGAGATCATGAGAATCAGCGCCGCCTTCAGAGCCCATCCGAGGGCTTCGCGAAGGCGATCCTCCCGCTGAAGTCCCAGGTTGTAACCGATGAAGGGAGTGAGGGCGTTTCGTATCCCCATGATGGGGAGAAAGGCGAGGCCCTCCACTCGATTTCCCAGGAGCCACGCCGCCAGCGCATCGGAACCGTAGAAGGAGAGAATTCGGTTCATGAAGATAATCCCCAGGGCGATGCTTCCCTGGCTGAGAGAGGCGGGAAATCCGATGCGGATAATGGCCCCCCATCGGGAGAAGAGCCTCTGGGGCAGGGGAAGGGAGGGAAGAATTCCCAGAGGGCTCAGCCGCTTAAGCCTATGGAGTATGAAAATGGCCGCACAGAGCCTTCCCGTAAAGGTGGCGAGAGCCGCCCCCCGAATGCCCATCTGGAGGGTGAAAATGAAGAAAGGATCCAGAAGCATGTTGATGCCGTTTCCCAGAATCATGCTGTAGAGAGGGATCATGGTATTTCCCTGACAGCGGAAGGCGCTTTCTCCGAGAAGGGTGATGCCCATGAAGGGGAGGCTCGGGAGAAGCCAGAGCATGTACTCTCTGCAGAGGGGGAGCACCGAAGCATGGCCTCCTATGAGAGCAAAGAAGGCGTCTCCCCAGGGGCGGTAGAGAAGAGGAAGGGGAATAAGGCAGAGAAGAAAGAGCAGTATACATCCGGATCGGGCGGTATCCTGGGCATCCGGAAACCGTTCTTCCCCGAGAAAACGGCTCATCATGGCAGTGCATCCCACTGCCATGCCGTTGAGAAGGGCGAACATCACGAAAATAACCGGAAAGGTGAGGGACATGGCCGCCAGGGCGGTTCCTCCCAGCCGGGAGACGAAGACGGTGTCCACCAGGTGGAAAAGATTGTGAAGAAGCATGGTGGCCACTGCGGGAAGGGCCAGCCGGAGAAGAACGGACCCCACGGGGCCTTCTCCCATGGAGACGAAGATGTCTGTTTTTTTCATGCCTTTTCGTTCCTTTCTCGTGTGGAGGGGGTGAGAATGAGTCGTTCCAGAACTTCTTCCAGGGAAAATCCACTCAGATGGGCCATTTTTCGAGCCCCTCGCTTTCCATGACCCAGAAGGTGAGAGTGTTCTCCGGGAAGAATCTTCCAGGGGCCCCGGGGGGATTGTTCAAGGAGCCTGCGCCCCAGGGCTTCTCCCCGAATGAGTTCTCCCAGGGCGGGGTGCAGAGGCCCTCCCAGGACATCTTCGTGAAGCGAGGGGGTGTCGCAGAGGCCTATGCGTTGTACCCGAAAAGAAAGGGTCTCCGCCCGGAGGAGCCAGGAGGCTCCCCAGGTTACCGCATCCTCCAGGGAGAGTGGGGCATACTCTCCCCGGGCCATCCAGGAGGCCAGGAGGGTGTTCCGGAGCACCAGACACGGATAGAGCCGCAGGTGCATTCCCGAACTCCGGGGCAGGGATCGGAGTTTGTCGAGATCTTCCAAGCTTCCTCGGAGGGTCTGTCCGGGCAGACCGATCATCATCTGGCATCCCAGAGGGAATCCCTCCAGAAGCAGAAATTCCAGGGTTTCCAAAACCTCCCGGCAGGTATATCCCCGACGGTTTTTCCGGAGTGCCGGGTCTTCCAGAGAAGCGATTCCCAGTTCTATCTGGGAGAGAGGGTATTCCCGAAGCTCCGCCGCCATGGAGGGGGATATGCCGAGGGGATGGGTGGAAAAGCGCAGCACACTTCCCCCGGGAGCCTTTCGGAAGGCCTTCAGATAGGCCCGGCGTTTTTCCCGGGGAAGACATGTAAAGCTTCCTCCGAAATAGCAGACTTCCAGGGGGGTTTTCTCCCGTTCCAGAAAAGCCCCAACCTCTTCGGGCGAGGGGGCCGTTTTTCCGGTGATGCTCTGTTGGTCGCAGTAGCTGCACCTTCCGGGGCAGCCCTCCATGGGAAGAAAAAAGGGAAGTCGTTTCATGGGGAAACCGTGGTTTCCCTTCTTTTCATGGTTTCCGGAAGGGCTTTCTCGTAGATTTTGCGAGAACGGATCTGCCGCTCCCGGTGCAGGCAGAAATGGAGAAAGAACGTGGCGGAGAGAAGATCCGCCGCTCCTCCCGGACTGATGCGGCGCCGGGAAAAATCCTCATCCAGTTTCTCCAGGGCCTCTCTTCCGGAGGACGAAAAAGGAGCTCCCTTGCGCAGAACCTTCCGGATAGCCTCCCGGTATTCGGTGTTCCAGAAAGCGTACCCTCCTCGGTGAATCACCGTGCTGTCTTCGGTGTGGAGCATAAGGTGCAACAGGGCGTAAAGACCCGCATCGTGCAGGGAATGTCCGTGTCGGAGAGCGTTCTCCAGGGCGGGAAGCCCCACGTTCCGAAGGGCGGGAAAGCCTTGCTCCGCCTCTCCCCGGATTCCCGTAATGCCGTGTTCCAGGTAGAGCCGTTCTCCATGGGTAAGGGGGCGTGGAGGAAGGGCTTCCCGAAGAGGTGCCAGTTCCGCCTCTACCATACCCTCGACGCAGGAGCCTCCGAGAGAGCAGATATGCGGTGCGGAGAGGGTTTGTTCTTCCGCCAGGCTCTTCCCCGTTCCGTAAAGGAGAAGAGAAAAGACGAAGATAAGCCCCTTGTGGGTGTTGATGTTTCCGGTAGCTCGGAACATCTCTTCTTCCATCCGGACTCCCCGGGCCCGGAGGTGGGGAAAGGCCTCGGAGGGAGAAAGCCCCCGGAAGCCTTCCCGGCATTGTTCACTCCAGAAGGGAGCCAGGGCCACGGCGCTTTTGACGAAGGTGCGGTAGTTCATATCCTTGTGTGCTCCGGATCCTAAACGGTCCACCAGCCCCGGTTTGGGGGCTGCATATACCTCCCAGAGTGCCGCTGCATGGGCAAAGCCTCCGTAAAGGGGGGCAGAATTCATGGCAAGTCCTCCAAAAAAGTTCCGAATTAAGCGTCGAAGTATTGAAGAGGTTGCTTTTCTCTCGGAAGACTACCTTTTTACGAGGAGGGATGCAAGCTTTTTCGGGAAAATGTGGGCAGGCTCTTTCTTTGAACGGAGGGTGGGGCGTTTTTTTGGCAAACAAGAAAGCACTTTTGTCATGGAAGGAGATTTTTCGCCTGAGGGAGCAAAAGTGGATGATTTGATGAAAAGCCTTAAAAGTCTGGGTGTGAAGGATGAAAAGTTTTATTCTTTCTTTACGATTCCTCGAAAAAGCTTTCGGAAAAAATTCCTTGGAGTTTTTTCGAGTTCTCTCGGGTGAAGAAAGCTGTGAAGTGCTCCTTCTTCCCGAGGGGGGTGTGTTACAATGCCCGGAGATGTGCATTTACCGGGAGCAGGAATTCCCGAAAGGAACAGGAGAGGAGGATGCGGGTATGACGAAAAAAGCTGTGGCTTCGGAAGAAGGAAGCCCTCTCGAAGGGTTCTGCGGAGGAGGTGTTTCCGGCCTTATGCGGGTTTTTACGGGAATTTTCCTTCTCCTGGGAATCATGGCTTTCTCCGGAGAAGCTTCCTCTGTGAGAGATCTTTTTCTTGCCCGTCAGTGGAGCGAGGTGGATGCGCTTCTCGAGGAAATATCCGGAGACATGACGGCGCTTCCGCCGCAAGATCTCTCTCTGGTCATCAATGCCCTTTGGCTTCAGAAACGATATGCCCGGGCCCTGGAGCTCATCGAAACGGAAAAGGGCCGTTTTCCCGGGGAGATCCTTCCCTATATAACCATGTTTCAGATTCTCGGGTACGAGCGAACGGGGCAGGGGCAGAAGGGGTTGGAAGTGGCCAGGAAGTTCTGGAAGGCTCCTCCGCCGGATTTCCTTCGGTATTACGTGGCCTATGCTTTGGGAAGACTCGAAAAAACTGCAGGGAACATTCCGGAGGCTGCCGCATGGTATCGCATTATGGCGGATTTGGGAGAGGGGAAGAGTTACCGCCAACCCGCTCTTACGGCGCTTCTCTCTCTTTCCGGGGCTACCGTGGAAGATGCTTTGAGAATGCTGGAGGATTTTCCCCTTAACGGAGAGGCTCTCAAGATGCTTCGAGAGGTGGAGAATCCTTCCGCCCAAGTCCTTACTGCTTTGGGATATGCTTCGTACGCCGAGGGTTCCTACGCCAAGGCTCTGGAAATTCTCGACAAGGCTCTTGCCAAGGGAGCCAAGGGAAAGGCGGAGTACTGGCGGGCCTTTTCTCTCTATCAGCTCAAGCGCTACCGGGAATCTCTGGATCAATGGAAGATTCTGGCCCTTCGAGGAGCCTCCTACGCGGAAAGCTCTACCCGGCGCATAGGCATATGCGCCTACCGGGGTATCAAGACCCCCGTGGTGGAGGCTTTGGAAGAACTTGCACGGAAGAAGAGCGGCGGTGTTCGGGAAACCGCCCTGTACTATCTCATGGTGATTGCCCACGAACTCGGGCCCGTCCGAGATGTTTCCAAGTGGCGGGATGAGCTGCGAGCCGCCTTTCCCTCGGGAAAGTACGGGGTCCAGAGCTATTGGAACGGTGCCTGGGATGCCTGGAAAGACGGAAACATGGAGCGTGCCGCCAACGAGCTGAGCCGGGGGCTTCCTCATGCCACGGGTGTCAGCTGGCCTCCCCGGTTTCTTTACTGGATAGCCCGGACCCAGGACATTCTCAAACGCCCGGACAAGGCGGAGCGCTTTCGCAAGCAGCTCGGATCCCTTTATCCTCTGAGCTACTACTCCTTTCTGATTTTTCCCGAAGGGAGCAAGCCCGTAAAGGACGAGCTTCCTCGAGAGCTCCAAAGTTCTCCGTCTCTTCTCGAAGAATGGGGTTTTCTCCAATATGCCCGGCTCTCCCTTGCCAAAAGTTCCAAGGCATCGGATCGTTTTCGGGCTGCCCGGATCGCTCTCTGGGATGGGGATGTCCGGGGGGCCTATCTTCTGGCGAACACCTTCAGCGGCACGGTGCAGGCTTTGGAGTACCTGCCCCGGGAGGTGCTGGAGATGCTCTATCCCCGGGCCTACGAGGGAGATGTCCTCCGGGAGAGCGAGCGTTTCGGGGTATCCCCCAACTTCGTATGGGCGGTGATGCGCCAGGAGAGCGGATATGATGCGGGAGCCACCAGCTACGTGGGAGCCATGGGGCTTATGCAGCTCATGCCCGCCACGGGAAAAGAGGTGGCCCGGCAGCTCAAGCTCGAGAATCCCAGGTTCTACGATGCGGGGACAAACATCCTTCTGGGAACCTCCTATCTGGCCTCCCGCATGAAGACCTTTGACCAGAACGTTCCCAAAGCGGCGGCGGCTTACAATGCGGGAGCCGGAGCGGTGCGCAAATGGGAGGATGCGGGAAAGGAACAGGAAGAGTGGATCGAGGATATTCCCTATCTCGAAACCAACGATTATGTGCGCCGGGTGATGGGGAACTATGCGGTCTATCGGATGCTCTATGGAGAAGAGGCCGCACAAAAGAGCGAAGAAGCTCTTTTACAGAACCCTCTCTCGGAGGATGAAGAAGACCGGGGGCCCCAGTAGGGCATCATAAGGAAACGGGATAGAGTGTTTCAAGAATGTGGTAAGAAAGGATGAGCAACGTGGCAACTTCTTTGGCTGAACCGGTGCGCAAAGTGGAGAGCTGTCTTCAAGAACTGGGATACTCCGGGGAGATCTTTCTTTCCGAAGATACCATTTTTACCGTGGAAGACGCTTCCCGAGCGGTGGGGGTACCTCCGGAAGAGATTCTCAAGACCCTGGTGCTTCTGGCGGATGATTCCCCCGTACTGGTACTTCTCTCCGGAGTGAATCGGGTGCATCTCAAAAAAGTGAAGGCCCTTCTCGGGGCAAAGAAGGTCAAGATGTCTACCCCGGAATTCGTATATGAGTATTCCGGGTTCCAGGTGGGGGGAGTGCCCCCCCTGGGGTATTCCGAACCTCTTCCGGCTCTTCTCGACGAAGATCTTTTCCAATATGCCACGGTCTGGGCTGCGGCGGGGACGGATCATGCCTTTTTCCCCGTTTCTCCGGAGAAGCTCCGGGAATATACCCGGGGAGAGAAGGGGGATATCAAAAAATAAAACGGAAGGGGCCTCAGGCCCCTTCCGCAGTTGCTCCGGTTCTTGATTTCGGAGAGATGACGGTTTCCCTCTTTCCTGAGGAAGAGTTATTCTCCCCGAAGCTGGGGATGAAGTGTTTCGAGCCAGCCGTCCATCTTTCTTACAAAGGCTACCTTCTGCAGGGGCAGGAGAAAGACCTCGAGGTTGGTATTGCTCGTGGCTTTGCGGATATCTCCTCCAAGGCATGCATGATTCTCCCCCGTGACGGATCCGTGCATGTGGACGAAAAGATCCTGATCCCGGACGCTGACGCTCCCTCCGAGAGATGCGATGTCGAAGGGGCCTGCTACCATGCTCTGCACGAGCTGGGTTCCGTCGAACCAGGCAAAGGTTACGTCCCGCACCATTCCTGCGGCGCCCAGAATGACCGCCGAGTTGACACTTCCGTCCTTGCAGGCTCGAATAATTCCCTCCACCACTTCGTCTCCTTCGGCAAGACGGATTGCCACGATTTCATTCGTTGCAACGTGCTTCATGGCGCTCACCTCCTTAAGAAGTTCCGAACCTTTTCGGGGGGGATGAGAAGAGGGTAGGCGAAAAGGGTTTCTCCCCCTGAAGGGAGGGCTCTGTTCCGGAAAAATGGAAAGAGCTCCTTTTCGGTTATAATATCACAAAAAAAGAGGGTTGTGCAAATTTTTCCATCATCAATATTGCGTATGCAATATAAGGAGGACTTCTTGTGAACCATTGGTGGTATGGGGCTATCTTTGCCACGGGAATCGTGGCGGGATTTCTCAATGTAGTGGCCGGAGGGGGATCTCTTCTTTCCCTTCCGCTCCTCGATGCCTTTGGTCTTCCCGTGGGGGTGGCGAACGCCACAAATCGGGTGGCCATACTCTTGCAGAACCTCGTGGCCATTCAGCGCTTTCAATCCAAGGGAGTTCTTCGGCTTCGGGAAGTTCTTCCTCTGGCGATTCCCGCCATGGTAGGATCCGTAGCAGGAACTCTGGTGGCTATCGAGATGGATCAGCGGGTTCTCCGGCTTGTCATTGCGGGAATCATTACGGTGATGGCCCTGCTTCTCATTTTCCGTCCCCGCATGTGGGAGGAGAGCCGGGACCAGCCCTGGCCCCGATGGGCGGTGGGACTCCTCTTTTTCTGTATTGGTGCTTACGGAGGTTTTATTCAGGCCGGGGTGGGGTTCTTTCTCATCTGGGCCCTCGTGGGAGTTATGGGAAATGATCTGGTACATGCCAATGCGGTGAAGGTAACCATCGTGGCAAGCTACACCGTACTCAGCCTGGGGCTGTTCTTCTCCCGGGGGATGGTGAATCTTCCCGTGGGTATAGCTCTCGCTCTGGGAAATATGGTTGGAGCAGTACTGGGTGCTCGGTTTACCGTGATGAAAGGAAACCGGGCTCTGCGATACATCCTCGTGGGGGCCATTCTCGCGAGCGCCGGAAGAATGCTTTACGCCGCTCTCGCCTCCTGACCCCTCTCTCTTGCCCGGAAGATACACACCACATAAACATTAAAAATCCCCCGCCTCTGAGGCGGGGGATTTTTAATGTTTATGTGGCGTACCTTTACGTTACTGTCGCGGCATCAGGAGCCTTCGAGAAGGTACTGCTTCAGCTCTTCCCGGGCTAACCCCGCGCCCAGGCCTACCGCAAGGCGGAGCCTTGCCTTGGCGGGGGACAAGCTCCCTCCGGAAAGAACCCCCATCTCCAAAACCTTGGTATTTCCGCCTTCGAAGTTATCCCGGCAAAGAACGGCTCCCTGATGACAGCGGGAGGCGAGTACCACGGGGGTGCCATTTTTAAGAATTTTTTTAAGAGGAGGAAGCCATTCGGGGGGGATATTTCCCAATCCGAATCCCGCGAGAACCATGCCGTCGATTTTAGGGTTTTCCGCACAGCAGTCCAGAAGGTGTGAGCTTGCTCCAAGGCTGGCGTAGAGAATTGGAATGTTCTGGAGCGGAACGATGGATTCTCCCAGGGAACGGGTTCGCTGGGGGCGCCGCTTTATGTAAATCCGGTCTCCCACGATGGTTCCCAGAGGGCCCTTGCCGGGAGCTCGAAAAGCATCTCGTCTCTGGGGAATCTCCTTGGTAACTTCGGCGGCACTGAAGAGTTGATCTTGAATGCAGATAAGGGCGCCAAGGCCCCAAACATGTTCAGAGGCTGCCGCAAGAAGAGCGTGGTAGAGGTTCATGGCCGCATCGGAGCCGAAACTGTCCCAGGGGACGAGGGAGCCCGTGAAAATGACGGGTTGAGGGTAGATCCAGAGAAGATCCGTAAGATAGGTCATCTCTTCGAGAACGTCCGTTCCCGCAGAAACCACCACTCCCCGGGCCCCTCCTCGGATGAGGGTACGGAGGCGCTCGATGAGATCCATGGTCATTTGTATGGTATAGTGACTACTGGGCTGGCGGCTCCATTCCACTACTTCGAAGGACGTATTTCCGGGAAGGGGAGGAATGGCTTTGGAGATGCGTTCCGTCGCCGCTGTCCGGGATTCTTCAGGATCTTGCTTTTGAGCAGTCCCCGGAGGATAGCAGTAGCTTCCGGCCCCTACAAGGACGATTTTGCCTCGTTCGGATGTCATTGCAAACACCTCCTCGAATAAACAGAGCGAGTGTATCACTAAAAGAGAAAAAGAGGAAATCCCTCTCCGGGGTTGGCGCTTCTCCCTGATTTTGCTACTATAAGCGCCTTTTGAAAGGAAGGAACCTCCGGAAAAGTGTGCCTGAAGAATCGGAGCGACTCCGGAAGAATACGAGAAGTCGGGAGGCCTAGAGTATGCGGGTTGTCATCGTGGGAGCCGGCGAAGTGGGATATACCGTTTCCGGACAGATGGCCCGGGAAGGGCATGACGTGACGGTAATTGAGTGGGATCCCGTGCGGGCTGAAAAAGTGGAGAGCGAGCTCGACGTTATGGTGATCCGGGGTAACGGGGCTCGTCCCCAGGTGCTCGAACAGGTGGGGGTAACGAAGAATACTCCGGTGGATCTCATGATCGCCTGTACGGAGAAGGACGAGGCCAATTTTCTTTCCTGTTGGATCGGCAAGAGAAACGGGGCTCTGAAGGTCATTTCCCGAGCCCGAAATTTGGAGTTCACCGATTCCGAAAGCTGGGCCCGGGAGCTGGGTATAGATCTTCTGATCTCCCCCGAGCGATCCGTGGCCCGGGAGATCGAAGAGCTTCTGGCGGTGTCCTCCGCCCTCCGCACCGTGGAAATCGCTGGGGGCAGGGCGGGGGTGTACGTCTTCCGGATGGCCGAGAAGGCTCCCCTGGCGGGGCTCTCCCTCAAGGAATTCCGAAAGCGCCACGCCGATTTGGTGAGCATCATCGTCTTCGTGGAACGGGGATCCTCGGGATTTCTTCCCGGAGGAGATACGGTGCTCGAACCGGGAGATCTCTGCTATGCCGTAACCTTTCGAAACCAGGTGTGGAGACTGGAGGAACTATTCGGCCCTCCTCGGCGCCGCAAGGCCCTGCGGCGGGTTCTCGTGGTGGGAGGAGGCAAGGTGGGCTTTCAGGTGGTGCAACGGTTGGAGCAGCACCACAAGAATGTGGACATCCGACTGATGGATATGGATGGTGAAAAATGCGAACGTCTCGCTCGGGAGCTGGGGCGCTCGGTGGTTATTCATGGAGATGCGGCGGATAAAGATCTGCTCAACTACGAAGGAGTCTCTGCGGCGGACGGTTTCGTTACCACCACTGCCAGCGACGAATCGAACATCGTTCTCGGCATTCTCGGCAAGAGCCTGGGAGCGGCCAAATCCATAGCGGTGGTGCGCCGTAAGGCCTTCATGGAGATGGAGCGGCATCTTCCCGTGGATGCCCTGGTGAATCCACACCTCTCCCTCGCCTCGGCCGTCATGCAGCAGATGCGCTTTCCCAGGAGCCGGGGGCACCTTTCTTTGCTGGACAACATCGGGGCGGAGATGATCGAGGGGGTTATACCCGAGGAAAGCCCCGCCCTGGGGCGCACCATCATGAACCTCGATCTTCCTCAGGGAATCATTATCGCCCTAGTGGAGCGGGGGAAACACATCTTCGTTCCCTGGGGAGATACGGAACTCCTTCCGGGAGACCGGGTGATTCTTTTCGCCGCCTCGGACCGGATGAGCGAAGCCGTGGATTTTCTGGGAGTCTAGGGCCTTGAGAATTCGTATCGTCGCCAAGGTGCTCTCTCTCATCGGCGGAGTGGTTTCCCTCTGTATGCTTTGGCCCATGGGCTGGGCCTATATGGACAAAACTCCGGATCTCAAGCCCCTCGGCATAAGCTTGCTTTCGGGGCTTGGCATTTCCCTGGTGCTCTATATCTGGGGACGCAGAGCCAAGGCTTCGGATCTCGGCATCAAGGAAGCCTTCGGGGTGGTGGCCTTCTCCTGGATCCTCGCCTCCGTCATCGGAGGGCTTCCCTTCTGGCTTCACGGTACGGTCTCCACTTTTACGGAGGGTTTTTTCGAGGCCATGTCGGGATTTACCACCACCGGAGCTTCGGTGCTCACGGATATCGAGGCCAACCCCCGGGGCATTCTCTTCTGGCGCAGCCTCACCCACTGGCTGGGAGGTATGGGAATTATCGTTCTCAGCCTGGCGATTCTTCCTTTTCTCGGGGTGGGAGGAATGCAGCTCTACAAGGCGGAGGTTCCCGGTCCCATACCGGAAAAGCTCACTCCCCGGGTGCAGCAGACGGCCCTTCTGCTCTGGGGGGTTTATATGCTTCTCTCCCTTCTGGAAACCGTGATCCTCAGGCTCTGCGGCCTTGATCTTTTCGAATCTCTCACCCACACCTTCGGCACCATGGCCACCGGAGGATTCTCGCCTCTCAACGGAAGTGTGGGGCAGTACGGAAGCGCTGCGGTGGATTGGGTTATTACATTCTTCATGTTTCTCGCCGGGGCGAACTTCGCCCTCCACTACATGGTTCTCCGGGGAAAACCCAAGGCTCTTCTCGGGGATCCGGAATTTCGTTTTTACTCTCTGCTTATTCTGGGAGCTACCGTGGTGGTTACGTTCTTTGTCCTGGAAGGAGGAAACTACGATTCCCTTCTCACGGGTTTGCGTTATGCCGCCTTTCAGGTGGTGAGCATCATCACCACCACGGGATTCGTTACGGCGGATTATGAACTCTGGCCCTTTGCCACGCACCTGATTCTGCTTTGGCTCATGTTTGTCGGAGGATGTGCGGGCTCTACCGGTGGGGGCATGAAAAACGTCCGGGTTATGGTGGTGCTGCGCCAGGCCAAGGCGGAAATGATGCGACTCCTCCATCCTCGGGGGGTCTTTCCCGTTCGTATAGGAGGCAAGTCTCTCGAAAACGGCATGGTGGCCTCCATTACCGCTTTCTTTATTCTCTACATGGGGTTGTTCATTCTGGGAACCCTCGTCATGGCGGGGTTCGGCCTGGATGTACTCACCGCCGTGGGGAGTGTGGCGGCCACCCTGGGAAACATTGGCCCAGGTTTGGGAGGAGTGGGGCCCGTGCAGAACTATGCCGCCATTCCCCAGGGGGGCAAGTGGGTTCTCTGCGCTTTTATGCTTCTGGGGCGTCTCGAAATCTATACGGTGCTGCTTCTTCTGCTTCCCGCCACCTGGAGACGCTGATCTGCCGGAACGGAAAATCTCAAAAGAAATGCCAGGGTCTTTCTCCCGGAACGTGCCGGCAGAAAGGCCCTGGCATTTTTCATGCTGCGCTGAAGCCCCTACTCCTGGTTTTCTTCTTCAGGGAACAGCAGTGCCAGTCCTCCCCCGGCAGTCTCCCGATACATGGAGGGAAGATCGTGTCCCGTACGGTTCATGGTGAGAATTACCTGATCCAGGGAGACGTGATGCTTGCCGTCCGTGAGCAGGGCGTATTCTCCGCAGGTGAGAGCTCGGAGAGCCGCCATGACGTTTCGTTCGATGCAGGGAATCTGTACCAGCCCCGCCACGGGATCGCAGGTAAGTCCCAGATGATGTTCCAGCCCCATCTCTGCGGCATATTCTACATGCAGGGAGGTACCTCCCAGAAGATAGGCCGCCGCAGCGGAAGCCATGGCGCAAGCCACACCCACCTCTCCCTGGCAGCCCACCTCGGCTCCCGAGATGGAGGCGTTGGTCTTGGCGAGATTCCCCACAAGCCCCGCGATGGCCAGGGCGTGGAAAATCTCTTCTTCCGGCAGGGAAAGATATTCTTCCAGATAGTAGAGCAGCGCGGGGAGCACTCCCGAGGAACCGCAGGTGGGGGCGGTGACGACCTTTCCTCCCGAGGCGTTCTCCTCGGAAACTGCCAGGGCGTAGGAGGCCATGAGGGCGGTGCGGTTATCCCCAAGGCGCCGGGCCTGCTGATGTATCCGAAAGGCTTTGCGTTCCAGATGGAGGGGCCCGGGAATGGCCTCGTGGGAGGAGAGTCCCCGAGAAATGCTCTCCTTCATGGCCTGCCACACCTCCCGAAGGTATTCCGGGAAGGAGGGATCCTCGCATTGATCCACGTATTTCCAGAGGGGATTTCCCGTTTTTCGCCGCCATTCGAGAAGTTCTTCCATGGAGGAGAGGGCGTAGATCTCTCCCGGACCTTGCCGGGGGGCTGCCATTTCTTCTCGGGAGAGCACCGCTCCTCCCCCCACGCTGAAAAATGTGCCCGCATTGATGACGTTGCCCGAAGCGTCGAGGGTTTCGAAAATCATGCCGTTGGGATGCTCCGGAAGGGGTTCGCGGATCCAGAGAATTTCGGTCTTTTCCGCTCCGAGGGCTTCGAGGATCGCCTTGTCCGTAAGATGTCCCTTGCCGGTGGCGCAGAGAGAACCGTGAAGGTATACACGGAAGGATGCCGCATGGGGGTGTTCCTGTTTCCATCGGGATGCGGCATTATGGGGCCCCATGGTATGGCTGCTTGAGGGCCCCAGGCCGATGCGAAAAAGCTCCCGGAGGGATTTCATGGTCTTACCTCCCCGGAAGGGGTGCCCTGAGAGGGAACCAGGGGTTTTTCATGCTCCAAATGCCAGTATTCCCGATCCTTCGGGAGCCGTGAATCCAGGAGTCCCGTTTCGTGGGCGATCTCCAGACAGAAGGCCAGAGAGAAGAGGAGAATCATGGCCAGAGCGAAGATCCGCATCTTGGGAGCAAGGGCTTTCCGGAAAGCTACCACTCCGGGCAGAATTCCGAAGAGCAGCACGATGCCGACTCCCCCCACGAGGTTGATGGCGTCGAGAAAGATATTCGGATTGATCAGGGCGATGCCGAAGGGCGGGAGAAAGGTGAGGGCTATCACGAGGGGGCGGCTTTTCCGGTGAAAGTGGTTTTCCGTAATATCCCGGAGAAAGTCCATAAGGCCTATGCCGTTGGCGAGATAGGAGGTGGCGATGGCGATAACGGTAAAGAGAATGGCTCCTCCGTTGAAAAGTTTGCTTCCCAGGATGTGCCCCATGGGAATGGTGGCGGGATTTCCCGCCGCTATGGCGGCGCGGATGGAATCGGCCCCCTCGGTTACCGGAAGCATGCCCAGCCCCACCTGAAGCCAGAGGGCGTTGATGAGAAAGCCCCCCGCCATGCCGAGCAACATGGCAAATCCCACATCCCGGAGATTCCACTTCATATCTTTGCAGATGGTGGGAATAATGTTGTGAAAGTGAAAGGCCGTAAGAATGATAGGTGCCGCCGTGGCGAGAAAAATCCAATCCCTGCGAAAAAGAAAATCTCTGTGAACCTCTCTCTGCCCCAGGCCGACGAGAAGGGTGAAGGCTCCCAGCATAACGCACATGAGGAGCACGTTGTACTTTTTGATGATGCTCATGTCCAGAACGGTAATTCCCGTAAGAAGGGCGGTCATCAGGGTCATGAGCCACCAGGGAACCTGGGAGAAGCCGATCATGGAGGCCACTATCTTGCTGCTTCCCGCGATGTATGCCGTGAGGAGGCCGTAGAGTATCAAGGCGTTTGTCGCCGTGGCGATCCATTTTCCCATCCTGCCGAGGTATTTCTCGTAGAGCGAGGGGTAATTGAAGTTTTCCTCCCGAACCTCCGTGGCCTCCCGGGCAAGCACCAGGGCAGAGAAAAACATGGCTCCTCCCAGAACGATCATGGCGGCCACTGCGGGAATAAATCCCGCAAAGCCCGTGTTCACCGGAAGGGCGAGAATTCCCGCTCCCAGAAGATTGCCAGCGATGAGAAAGGAAATGGGTATGATCCGCCCCCAGGGGGGAGTGTTCGAATGCATGGGGTACCTCCTTGATTTAGGTCGAGAAAATATTCCCGGGAAGTTCTTTCTTCAAAGACATCCCGGGAAATCTTCTCCGAAAATTTCTCGAAAAGCTTCGGTTTATGCCCCCATGACGATGTCGTGTCGGCTTGGGGGTATGTCAGTATCCCAAGGGCTCTCCCACGAGGATTACGTGGGATTCCCGCCCCAGGGTAGGTCTCTCCAGAATCAGAAGAGCCCGGCAGACTCGCTGAGGGCTGTCACAGTTCATGCAGAATCCCGTCTTGGCGCAGGGAGTGTCTATTCCCAGCCGAAGGGCATTCGGAGGAGTGGCCACGTCCCGAACCCGCCGAATGGCGGTCTCGATGTCCGGGCAGATTTTGTTGATTCCCACCACGAAGATAATCTTTCCCGGCCCCCAGGACATGGCGGCTACCCGATTTCCGGTGCCGTCGATATTCACCAGCATCCCGTCCCGGGTGATGGCGTTGGTTCCCGTAAGGTGCACCGTACAGGAAAATTCGTCCAGGAGCCGCTGTTTACGTTCTTCCGCTGTCTTGAGGCTTGGATCCCAGTGCTGCACCACCGGATTGCCCCGTTTTTGCAGAGCCTCCACGGCACCGATCTCCCGAACCGATACGCTTCCGGAGATACCCACCGCAGCGCCTCCGGGAATGAGAGCAAGAACCTTCTCGAGGGCCTCCTCGGAAGAATCCGCATAAACCGCCTGAAATCCCTTTTTAGAGCATTGGGCGGCTACCTGGGTACCGAGGATCCGGGCATGTGCCTTGCGATGTTCGTTCCATCCAGAATTCTGAGACATCATATATCCTCCTTAAGGTGGTTGAATATGGTTGAAAATGCGTTCCCTTGGGATATCCCCTTTAAAATCCTCCTGTGCTGGGGTAGAATCCTTGAGGGTTCCATTGTCTCAAAAAGAGGAGCCCTTGCAAAGGAGGAACGGAATATGTGCAGAATTATCACTCCCGACAACGGAGGAGAAGGGCATGTGCATGCCCATGTGGATACTCCCATCGGCGTGGCGGAGCTTGTCCGGGACAGCCTGGTGCAGGAGCTGACCTCCATGGGAGATCTCATGGCGCATTGGCACATGATCGACCATGTCGAGGCGAAGCACGCCCTCATTCACGCTCTGGAGAGCAAGCGCGTGGTAATCGGCAACCTCTATCGCACCATGCGAGAAGCGGAAGAACGGGCCCTCAAGGACGAAGGCGAACATTCGCACAGCCACGGTCATCATCACTCGCACGAATAAGCCCTCCCAAGGGGCGGCAAAAAGACATTCCCCGGAAAAGCCGGCTTTTCCGGGGAATGTCTTTTTGTTCGGTCGATTCGAGCGAAGAAGGGGCGGAAGATGAGTAGGGAATATGTGGAATCAGGAGAAAAAGTAGTACCCCAATCCCAGCACCGCCGCCAGGCCAATGGTGATGGCGATGTAAAAGAGGGCTTTTTCGCTGGAAGGGATGGCATCGTCGGAATCCGGAATGTCCGAATCCGATGGAGAAGAGTCCTGCCAGACCCGCACCCGGTAGTTACCGTCCATGGACGCTTCCGCCGGGACAGGGGGATCTCCGTCCATAAGGAGCTGTATCACGAATCCCCCGTCTTCAAGAGCGTGTACTTGGGTGACCGTTCCCGGCAGGGGATTTCCCGGGGATCCCGGCAGGGGGGGCATGCCTGGGGTAGAAGCGGGGCGGTTCTCGGGAAAGGCCACCGCAAGGCGCCATCCCTTGGCCAGGGAGCTTGTGGTAACTCCGTGAAGCGGGTCGATCAGGAGTGAGCAGGAGAGAGGTGGTGTTTCCCGAAAAGCTTGCGCCGAGGGAGAAGCTTGTTCTCCGGAAGAGCTTTTTTGCATTCCTTCCGGAAGTGGCGGAAGAGGCGGGGCGAGATATTTTTTGAGGACATCCTTTTCTTTCCTCTCGAAGAGCACGTCCACCGAGGTCTCCACGCCATAGTTGTTTTCCAGATAATTCGCCAGATTCAGGGCGGTGTTTCTGCGCCCTCCCTCGAGATCGTTCGAAGCGGCCTCGATGTCTCTGGGCATAAAGAATCGGGTGAGAACATACTCCAGATTGGATCGAAGATTTCGGAGAAAGGGATTTTCCATATCCACCGGTTCCGGATCCTCGAGAATGGTATCGAGAAAAGAAAAGAGTTCGGTCTTCTCAAGGGGAGGGATCCCTGGGGCTTGCTTGTTTCCCTGCAGATAAAAACGCATGGCATGATGATAGTAGGAATTTTTTCCCGTGATGAGAAAAAACATTCCCTCCACCCGCTCATCCGTACGCCGCTGTATGCGCAGAATTCCCCGCAGAACCACGAGGACTTCCTTTTCCTGGGGAGTGCCCTTTTCGTTCATTCTTTTCCCCCGAAATTACTTGATAGAGTGTATTTCTCGTTCGCCAACTTTGCTCATCAAGAATAGCATATCTTTCGAAGTTGGAGGTATCACCTTGTCATTTTTTTCAGGAGATGTTGCTTTTTTGAGGAAAGCTCTATATAGTTTCTGAATCTAGCTGAAAGTAGCAGGAGGAACCTTATGGAACGAAACGTACGATTGCGGGCTTTGGAAAAGCTTTTTCGGGAAAACCCCGGACCTCTTCAGGGAAAAGAACTGGCGGAGCACTTCGGTGTAAGCCGTCAGGCCATCGTGCAGGATGTGGCTTTACTGCGAAGCCGGGGAATTCCTTTGGAGGCTACTCCCCGGGGGTATCGTTTCCGCAAGGAGGAACTTCGGAGACGTCGGCTCCTGGCTCTTTCCCACTCCAAGGAGGATGTGGCGGAGGAACTTCTTGCCATCGTCTGTTTGGGGGGACGGGTGCTGGATGTATTGGTGGAGCATCCTCTCTACGGAGAGATTCGGGGCAACATCGATGTGTCCAGCCGGGAGGATGTGCTTCGTTTTCTCGGGCTCATGAAGGCCGGAGGAGGGGAGCCTCTTCTGGTGCTTTCCGGAGGAGTGCATCTGCATACGGTGGAGGCGGAGAGTGAGGAGGCTCTCGATGCCATCGAGAGAGCTCTCGAAGAGAGGGGTTATTTATTGGTCTGATCTCCTTCGGAGGTCATTGTTGAAGGGAGGAGCCTTCGCTCATCATGGATATGGATCGTTTTATCGAAGAGGTGGCGGCGGAAAAGGATTGCTTTCGAACGCTTCTTGTGGCCGGTCTGGGCTGGGGTTTCGTGGCTTCGGGAGTTATGGCCTTTTCCTTTGCCCTGCCGGGGATAGTGGAAGAGTGGGGGCTCTCGGGAGCCCAGGGAGGAGTTGTGGCGGGGAAAACCTTTTTGGGCATGCTTTTGGGAGCTCTCCTCGGAGGATGGATGGGAGATCTCTGGGGAAGGCGTCCCGTGGGGGCGGGGCTTGCTCTTCTGGGATGTCTTGCGGGAGTGGCCTGCGTGACGGCGAAAACTCCGGAATCTCTCGGGCTGTGGCGTTTGGCGGCGGGAATTTCCTACGGTGGTCTTGGGCCGGTTCTTTTTTCCTATCTCTGTGACTTTACCCGCAGAGCCAACCGAGGGCGGATCCTGGTTTTTCTGGAAATGTGCTGGGCCTTCGGTTCTCTGGCCATGGCTTTCTGGGCGGTATGGGTGCTTGCGGTCTGGGGTTGGCGGGGAGTTCTCGCCTTTCCGGTTCTTCTCGGTTTGGTGGCGCTCCCTCTGTGGTTTGGTCCCGAAAGCCCCAGGTATCTTTTTATCAAGGGAAATCGGGAGGCTCTCCAGAATCGGTACGGTCAGGCTCCCGTCACCATGGAAGCTCTTCCGTCTCGTCGATGGACGGATCTTTTCCGGAAGGAATTCCTCCGCAAGACCTTGGTGCTTCTCTTTGCCTGGGGAGTGGTCTCCTTCGGATATTATGCTCTCTTTCTCTGGCTTCCCAAGATTTTTGCCCTTTCGGGGATAAGTGTGGTGAAAGCCCGATGGTTTACTCTCTTCGTCATGGCCATCCAGGTGCCGGGATATCTTCTCGCGGCGTGGCTGGTGGAGCGCTGGGGCAGGGTGCGCTCTCTGGCCTTCTTCTTTGCAGGTACCGGAGGCGCTTCCCTGCTCTTCATCTGGGTGAAAAGTTCTCCGGGATTTCTTGCCGCCGCCCTTGGGGTAGGGCTCTTCTGCCTTGCTGCCTGGGGAGTGGTTTACGCCTACACTCCGGAGCTGTACCCCACATCCCTTCGGGGAAGCGCCTCCGGGCTTTCCGGAGCCTCTGCCCGGCTGACGGGAATGCTAGCCCCCGTAATAACCGGCTGGATGCTCGACGGTTACGGAGGGGTTGCCGGGGTGCTTACACTGGTCTGCGTGCTCTCTCTTGCCGCTGCGGGGGTGGTCTTCCTCTGGGGAGAGGAGACCCGCCAGCGTTCCATAGGATAGAGTGTTCCGGGATTCGCTTTTTCTCTCTTTTCTTCCTACTCCATGCTCATGCTACAATACTGCAATAACGAAAGAGAGGTGATGCCCATGAAAATCGAGAAAAAATCTGCAGTGTTGAAAATTTTGGGAGAAATTCTCCTGGGGTGCGCTTTGGTATGTACGGGAATTTTTCCCGGCATGGAAAGAGCCTTCGGAGAGTCCTTGCCCCCCGGAGAAATTCTTTTTCAGGCCTTTCTCTCGGAGCTCTCCCCCGATGAAATGGTGATGGTGCTCGATGAAGAACCCCGGGAAGACGGAAGAGTGCGTCACCTCTATCTCGATCTCCGGGGCCCCCGCCTCGGAGGAGTGCGTATGGAATGTCTCACTCTGGAGGCCTGGGATGTGCAGTTCAACCCTGTGGAGGAGTGGATCCTTCCCGGAGAAGATCCCGTGAAGGTGAAGGAGGTTCTCCAAACCTACGCCGAAGCGGTGCTTACCGAAAAAGATCTCAACGAGGATCTCCTCCAGAAAAAGTTCGGGGATGAAAAGGACTGGCGCGACATCTACCTCGATTTCACTCCCCAGGGCCTCCATGCCCAGGGAACGTACCGGGTGAAATTTCTCTTTACGCTCGATATGCTCATCGAGATTTACGGCGTTTTGGGAATCCGGAAGGGACAGGAAATCTGGCTTGAGGATTACCGTTTTCAGGTGAACAAGGTAAACGTTCCTGAAAGTCTCACCCGATCTGCGGTGGAGGAGTTGCAGCCTCTTCTCGATCTGGGACGGTACATGTTTCCTCTCCGTCTCCATACACTGGAAATGGACGAGGAGAAGGCGGTGTTCCGGAGCTCCAGGCTTCCCGAACCCTTTGAAGGAATCCGATACGAAATAAAGAAAATAAATCAAAAATAAATTGTATAAAGAATTTTGATTTAGATGGTATCTATTGACATATCTCCCCATTTCCCGTAAAGTGCACATAGTTCGGAAGGCTGGTATTTTCTATGTTCCTTTTTGAACTAAAGTTGCCACACCTGAAAGTATAGTGCACAGTAAAGGAGATGAGAGGTCATGGGGCGAAAAGATTCTTTCGTGGATTTGCGGAAAAAGAGCCGTAGCATCCAGGCGCTTCACGGACTTCCTTTCCCTTGCGTTTTGTGCGGGAATGATATGTGCGTGTGTATAGGGACTGCCGTTTGGTAGTCCTTTTTTGTTGCTTTCGGCGTTTCAAACTAATGTGGAGGTGCGAGAAGCATGGGACTGACAGTATTTGAGAAGATCATTAAGGCGCATTTGGTAGAGGGCGAGATGAAGCGGGGAGAGCGTATCGCCATCCGTATGGCCCAGACCCTTACTCAGGATGCCACGGGAACCATGGCGTATCTCGAATTCGAGGCCATGGGAGTGGAGAAGGTCAAGACGGAGCTTTCCGTCTCCTACGTGGATCACAACATGATCCAGGGAGACTTCAGGAACCCCGACGACCACCGGTATCTTCAGGATATCGCGGCGAAGTACGGCATCGTCTTCAGCCGCCCCGGCAACGGGATCTGCCACCAGCTTCACGTGGAGCGCTTCGCCCGTCCCGGCAAGACTCTCATCGGCAGCGACAGCCATACCCCTACCTCGGGGGGCGTGGGGATGATCGCCATCGGTGCGGGGGGCCTCGACGTAGCCATGGCTATGGCGGGAGAGCCTTTCTATCTCACCATGCCCAAAGTGGTGAAGGTTCATCTGACCGGCGAACTCCAGCCCTTCGTATCCGCCAAGGACGTGATTCTCGAAGTGCTCCGTCGGATCGGCGTAAAGGGCGGCGTGGGCAAGGTGCTCGAGTATGCGGGCCCCGGTCTTGATACCCTTCCCGTGCCGGATCGCGCCACCATCACCAACATGGGTGCCGAGACCGGAGCTACCACTTCTCTCTTCCCCAGCGATGCCATCACCCGCGAGTGGCTCCGCGCCCAGGCCCGGGAGTTCGAGTGGGTCAAGCTCGAAGCGGACGAAGATGCGGTGTACGATGAAGTCATCGAGATCGATCTTTCCGCTCTGGAGCCCATGGCAGCTCAGCCCTTCCAGCCCGATAACGTGGTACCCATCAGTGAAATCAAGGGAATGCGGGTAGACCAGGTTATGTTCGGAAGCTGTACCAACTCTTCTCTCCGGGATATTCTTGCGGTGGCCCATATTCTTTCGGGGCAGAAGGTCAGCGAACATGTGGATGCGGGGATCTCCCCCGGAAGCCGCCAGGTTATCCTCGAGGGCACCGAGCACGGCGCCATCTCCGAGATGGTGGCTGCGGGAGTCCGTATTCTCGAATCCAGCTGCGGCGCCTGTATCGGCATGGGTTTCGCTCCTCCCAGTGACGGGATCTCCCTCCGTACCATCAACCGGAACTTCCTCGGCCGCTGCGGCCACAAGAGCGGCAAGGTCTTCCTCGTCTCTCCGGAAGTTGCCGCCGCCAGCGCCATCACGGGAGTCATCACGGATCCCCGGGAACTCGGCCTGGAGCCCTTCGTCTTCGAGATGCCCGAGGCTCTTATCATCGACGACAGCATGTTCCTCGCTCCCAGTGCGGAGCCCGAGAAGGTGGAAATCCGCCGGGGCCCCAACATCAAGCCCCTCCCGGATATGACCGCCATGGGAGACAAGCTCGAGGGCGAAACTCTTCTCAAGCTGGAGGACAATATCACCACGGATCACATCATGCCTGCGGGAGCCAAGATTCTTCCTTTCCGCTCCAACATTCCCGCCATCTCGGAGTTCGTTTTCGAAGTGGTGGACAATACCTTCCCCAAGCGTTCCCTGGAAGTGGGCGGAGGTTTCATCATCGGCGGCGAGAACTACGGTCAGGGTTCCAGCCGGGAGCACGCGGCCATCGCTCCCCGGTATCTGGGCGTCAAGGCGGTGCTCGTGAAGAGCTTTGCCCGCATTCACCTGGCAAACCTGGTGAACTTCGGCATTCTCCCTCTCACCTTCGCCAATCCCGCAGATTACGACGGCATCGACCAGGGAGACAAGCTGGAACTGGACACCAAGACTCTCAAGGAAGGCGAGACCTGGACTCTCAAGAACGTTACCAAGGGCAAGGATATCAAGGTAGACTGCCCCTTGAGCCAGCCGGACATCGACATCGTCAAGGCCGGAGGCCGGCTCAACTGGATCAAGATCCGGGACGCCAAGTAGGAACGCTTTTTTCCAGCTCTTTCTCTGCCCTCTTCGAAGAGGGCAGAGAAAGAGCCATCTTCCGTAAAAGGGGCTCCAAGGGCTCCTGAAATGACACCCCGAGAGACCATTATCGAGAGAAATCCTTAAGGAGGAAGAAGCATGTCCAAGATCGTGTATACCAAGGTTGACGAAGCTCCTGGTTTGGCTACCTATTCACTTCTCCCCATTATCCAGGCTTTCACCAAGTCTGCGGGAGTGGAGTTCGAGAGGAGAGATATCTCCCTGGCGGGAAGAACCATCGCCGCTTTTCCGGAGAATCTGACGGAAGAGCAGAAGCAGAGCGACGATCTCGCCTATCTGGGCAAGCTCGTGAAGGAGCCCGAAGCGAACATCATGAAGCTCCCCTGCATCAGCGCCTCGGTGCCCCAGCTGAAAGCCACCATCAAGGAGCTCCAGGCGAAGGGTTACAAAATCCCCGATTATCCCGAAGATCCCAAGACCGACGAGGAAAAGGCCATCCGGGCCCGGTTCGACAAGATCAAGGGAAGCGCGGTAAACCCGGTTCTTCGCGAGGGGAACTCGGACCGCCGGATCTCCCGGGCGGTAAAGGAATATGCCAAGAAGCATCCTCATTCCATGGGGCCCTGGACGGCGGAGTCCAAGACCCATGTGGCGCACATGAACGACGGCGATTTCTACGGCAACGAGAAATCCGTTACCGTGGAGAAGGCCACCACGGTGCGTATCGAGTTCGTGGATGCCAAGGGAAATGTGAAGGTTCTCAAGAAGGACTTTTCCCTTCTCGATGGAGAGGTCATCGACGGAACAAAGATGAGCGCCAAGGCTCTCCGGGCATTCTTTGCGGAGCAGGTGGAGGATGCCAAGAAGCAGGACGTGCTCTTCTCCCTCCACGTGAAGGCCACCATGATGAAGGTTTCGGACCCCATCATCTTCGGAGAGGCCGTGAAAGTTTTCTTCAAGGACGTCTTCGAGAAGCATGCGGCCCTCTTCAAGGAGCTTGGAGTGGATGCCAATAACGGCCTGGGAGATCTCTACGCCAAGATTGCCGATCATCCCAAGAAGGGAGAGATCGAAGCGGATATCGAGGCGTGCTATGCCAAGCGTCCCGATGTGGCCATGGTGAACTCCGACAAGGGCATCACCAACCTCCATGTTCCCAGCGACGTGATCATCGATGCCTCCATGCCCGCCATGATCCGCAACTCCGGGCGGATGTACGATAAAAACGGCAAGGCTCGGGATACCAAGGCTGTTATCCCGGATCGCTGCTACGCTGGAATCTACAAGGAAACCATCGAGTTCTGCAAGAAACACGGTGCCTTCGATCCCTCTACCATGGGAAGCGTGCCCAACGTGGGACTCATGGCTCAGAAGGCGGAGGAGTACGGTTCTCACGACAAAACCTTCTGGATTACCGAGAACGGCACCGTCCGGGTGGTGGACGGAGAAGGCAAGACTCTCATCGAGCACGGTGTGGAGGCCGGAGACATCTGGAGAATGTGCCAGGTCAAAGATCTTCCTATCCAGGATTGGATCAAGCTGGCGGTAACCCGGGCGAAGGCCACCAAGGTGCCTGCCATCTTCTGGCTCGACGAAAAGCGGGCTCATGATGTGGAACTCATCAAAAAGGTCAAGAAATATCTCCCCGACCACGATACTGCGGGACTTGAGATCAAGATCATGTCCCCCATCGAGGCGGTACGTTACTCCATGGAGCGCATGAAGAAGGGCCTCGACACCATTTCGGTTTCCGGAAACGTGCTTCGGGACTACCTTACGGACCTCTTCCCCATCCTCGAAGTCGGTACCAGCGCGAAGACTCTCTCCATCGTTCCCCTCATGAACGGCGGCGGGCTTTTCGAGACCGGTGCGGGCGGATCCGCCCCCAAACACGTACAGCAGTTCAACGAAGAGGGGCATCTGCGCTGGGATTCTCTGGGAGAGTTCCTTGCTTTGGCGGTATCTCTGGAGCACTACGCCCAGGGAAATAACAATCCCAAGGCCCAGATTCTCGCGGATACCCTGGACGAAGCTACCGGGAAGTTCCTGGACAGCGACAAATCTCCCTCCCGGAAGGTGGGCGAGCTCGATAACCGGGGAAGCCACTTCTATCTCGCCATGTACTGGGCCGAGGCTCTTGCCGCCCAGACCAAGGATGCGGATCTGAAGGCCAGGTTTGCCCCCGTGGCGAAGGCTCTTACGGAGAACGAGAAGAAGATCGCGGACGAGCTCAACGCCGCCCAGGGATCACCCGTGGATGTGGGCGGTTACTATCGCCCCAACGACGAGATGGCTTTCAAGGCCATGCGGCCCAGCGCCACCCTGAACGCCGTTATCGACAGCCTCTAATCGGGAACAGGTATTTCCTGCGGGCAGGGATTATTCCTCTGCTCCGAGCGGGAGAATACGGAATTTTCTCCCGAGCTCGGCATAGAAAATTAGTCTTTCTCTTTTGAAAAACCGGAAAGCTGAATCTTCAGATTTCCCGGTGGAGGGAACGCCCCGGAACCGACGAGAATAACGAGAAGAGAGCCGGGTTTTCTCCTTTTTGAAAGAGTTTTCAAGAAAGGCAGTCCCCAAGCCGCCCCGGAGTGATCCCAGGTACGAGAGCCGTGAGGCGTGGATCCCTCGCGGGGCAGCTTGTTTTTTCAATCCTGCATTATTCGAAAAAAGGAGCCTCTTTTCGGGGCTTCAAACAAAATCAAACCAAAGGCGGTGGCAACATGATCAAGCGCACAGCCCAGGCGGGCACGCTGGAATCATCGGATTGCGTAGTCACGGTATCTCCGGGCAAAGGAATCAGCCTGGATTACCGCGGTACCAACGCCATGCTTTTCCAGAAACGAACCCGTACCCTGGTGGAGAAAGTTCTGAAGGAAAAGGGCATCGGCGATGCGGATATCCAGATCCAGGATCAGGGAGCTCTGGAGCCCACCATGGTGGCCCGGATAACCACGGCCCTCTCTCGGGCGTCGAAGGAGGCCTAAGGCTATGGCAAAACTTACCCGATCCATGATCTACATCCCCGGCAACAATCCCGGCATGATCCAGAACTGTCCCGCCTTCGGAGCGGACAGCGTGCTCCTGGATCTGGAAGACGCGGTGGCCCTGGCGGAAAAGGATGCCGCCCGGGAACTGGTATGCAACTTCCTCCGCTTCATGGATTTTGGAGACATGGTGGTTACCGTGCGCATCAACGCCGCGGATACCCCCTACTTCGAAACGGACCTCGCCGCGGTGGTTCCCTGTAAACCCGACGCCATTCGTATCCCCAAATGCCAGTCTGCGGAGGACGTGCTCCGGGCGGACAAAATCATGACGGAAGTGGAAAAGGCGGAGGGTATCCCCGTAGGAACCGTAAAGATTCACGCCATGATCGAAACCGCCAAGGGTATCGAACAGGCGTTCCAGGTGGCCACCGCCTCCCCCCGGGTTACCGCTCTTACCCTGGGAGGTCAGGATCTCACGGCAGATCTGGGCGTGCGGAAGACCAAGGAAGGGGACGAGCTCTTCTACGGAAGAACCCGGGTCATCACTGCCGCCAAAGCTGCGGGAATCGGCGCCTTCGATACGGTCTGGGCGGACGTGAACGACAACGAGGGGCTTCTCGAAGAGACCCGGCGCATGGTGGGCCTCGGCTTCACCGGCAAGGCCGCCATTCATCCCGGCCAGATCGACTGGATCCACAAAGGTTTCGCTCCCGACGAAAAGGAGCTCGTCAAGGCCCGGCGCATCGTGGCCGCCGCAGAAGAGGCGGAACGGGAAGGCAAAGGGGTTGTGGCGGTGGACGGCAAAATGGTGGATGCTCCGGTGGTCAAACGGGCCCATCACCTTATTGAGCTCGCCAAAAGCTGCGGCATGGAAGGAGCGTAAACTCCATGAAAATGATGAAAAACAGCATCGGCCGGCTGGTACCGGCGGAAGAAGTACCGGGACTCGGTAAACTTGCCCCCTATGCAGGGCCTTTCTCGCGGGTCATCGACAGCGACTATCAAGCTCCCCGGCTTGCGGCTCCTCTCAAGGCGGTGCCTCCCACGAGAAGCAAGGTCGTGGCGGACATCAAAACCGCCATCAAAAACTCGGGTCTCGAAAATGGTATGACCATCTCCTTCCACCACCATCTCCGGAATGGGGATGCGGTGCTTCCCATGGTAATGAGCGCCCTTGACGAGATGGGTTTCCGGGATCTCACCATCGCTCCCAGCTCCCTTACGGATGCCCATAACTGTGTGGCGGACTATGTACGCAAGGGCGTTATCAGCCGGATTTTCACCTCCGGAGTTCGGGGAGAAGTGGGAAAGATGATTTCCCAGGGTGAAATGGAGATTCCCGTAGTCGTCCGGAGTCATGGTGGCCGTGCCCGGTCCATCGAAGAGGGGAGCGCCTCCATCGACGTGGCCTTCCTGGGGGCTCCCGCATGCGACGCTCTGGGGAATATGACGGGCTCCATGGGCAAATCCGCCTGCGGCTCCCTCGGATATGCCCAGGTGGATGCCAAGTATGCCCGGCACGTGGTGGCCGTTACGGATAACCTGGTGGATTATCCTCTCATGCCGAAGATATCCATTCCTCAGCACCTGGTGAACCAGGTGGTGGTGGTGGACAGCCTGGGGGATCCCAAAAAGATCGCCTCCGGAGCAGCCCGGATTACCCGGAATCCCGTGGATCTCAAGGTGGCGGAAAACGCCTACAAGCTCGTGGTGGCTTCGGAGCTTCTCGCTCCGGGATGCTCCTTCCAGGTGGGAGCCGGCGGCGCCTCCCTGGCGGTGGCCAAGTATGTCCGGGAATACATGAAGGAAAAGGGCATCAAGGGAAGCTTCGGCCTCGGAGGTATCACGGGATACATGGTGCAGATGCTGGAGGACGGCCTCTTCGAGGCTCTCTTCGACGTGCAGAGCTTCGATGCGGATGTGCAGAGCTCCATTCTCAACAACCCCCGGCACATGGAGATCGACCAGTCCTGGTATGCCAATCCTCTCAACCGGGGATGCCAGGTGCATAACCTGGATGTGGTCATTCTTGCGGCCCTGGATGTGGACGTGGACTTCAACGTTAACGTCATGACCGGAAACAACGGCATTCTTCGGGGAGCTTCCGGAGGCCATTCGGATACCGCCGCGGGAGCCAAGCTTTCCATCGTGGTGGCTCCGGCCTTCCGGGGCGGAGTGCCCTCCATCAAGGAGCAGGTGCAGACCGTGGTCACTCCGGGAGAAACCGTGGATGCCATCGTTACCGAGCGGGGAATCTGCATCAACCCGAATCGGAAAGATCTTATCGAGCTTGCCCGGGCGGCAAAACTCCCCGTGAAGGACATCCACGACCTCAAGGCGGAAGTGGAGAAACTTACGGGAGTGCCCGAGCCCGTGGAGTTCGACATGGACAAGGTGGTAGCTCTGGTGGAATACCGGGATGGAACCATTATCGACTCGGTCTACAAGGTGAAATAGAGTCCGCCACCCTTGAAATTTCGGTAAGGCAAGGCCCCGGAGAGAACTTCTCTCCGGGGCCTTTTCGGTTTTAGAGTGGTTTGCGAGAAAGAGTATGTGGTGGCGATGTCTTTTTACCTGTTTTCTCCGTTTCGATGTGGTTGAACCGTTCTTTTCGAGGAACTTCGTCTTCTTTGAAGGCGGAAGAACTGCCGGATCAGCCAGGTGAGAGGTTTGGTGTAGAAGCCTTCCATGACGGCGGCGGTTTCTTTCAGAAGCTCGGGGATATCCAGCTTTTGAGGGCACTTGGAAAGACAGGTGTCGCAATGAATACATTGGGAAGCCAGGCCGGGGGAACCGTCCACGGCTCCTCCCAGCATGGAAGTATAGGAAAACTTGGCCCGGGGACTTGCGAAGAGTTTGAAGGTATTGTAGTGCTCGAAACAGAGGGGAATGTTCACTCCCTGAGGGCAGGGGATACAGTAGCGGCAGCCGGTGCAGCCCACGGGCATGAGGTTCAGATAGATCTTTCGGGTCTCCTTCAGCATCTCCCGTTCCTTTTCGGAGAGGGATCGGGGATGGGCTTCTCCGGCGATGCGCAGGTTTTCCTCGATCTCCTCGGGCCGAGACATGCCGGAAAGCACCGTGGTGACCTCGGGAAAATCCCAGATCCAGCGGAGCCCCCACTCGGCAGGAGTACGTTCTTTTTCCGCCTCCCTCCAGAGCCGGGCCACCTCGGAAGGAGGCTTCTTGGCGAGATTGCCTCCCCGGAGAGGCCCCATGACTACCACTCCGAGCTTTTTCGAGGCCGCATACTCCAGGCCCTTGTGCCCCGCCTGATTTTCCACATCCAGATAGTTATATTGAATCTGACAGAAATCCCAGTCGTAGTCCCCGATGATTTCCCGAAACTCCTCGAAGGAAGCGTGAAAGGAGAAGCCCAGGGATCCCACGGCCCCGGAAGTTCTGAGGCGTTCCATCCACTCCCGAACTCCGAGCCCCTTCAGCTTGTTCCAGGAAATTCGGTTGATGTTGTGGAGGAGGTAGAAATCCACGTGGCCCCGCCGGAGGTTCCGGAGCTGCTGCATGAAAATGCGATCCATATCCTCGGGAAGATGTACCGACCAGTGAGGAAGTTTGGTGGCGATAAGAGCCTTGTCCCGGTAGTTTTTTTCGAAGGCTTTGCCGAGAAAGGTCTCGCTGTTTCCCATGTGGTAGGGATAGGCGGTGTCGAAATAGGTGACGCCTCCCTCCACCGCCCGGTAGAGAAGGGGAAGGGCCTTTTTTTCGTCGATCCGCCCCAGGGAGTGCTCGGGGAAGCGCATGCAGCCGAATCCCAGAATTGAAAGCTTTTTAGTGGATGATGGCATGATTCGGTAGAGCATGGAAGGCATCTCCTTAGCGTCTTTTGAGAGTGGTTTTTCTCCGCAGGGTTATGATACCACGAGGAGAAACATGGGGAAAAACCCGTCGCATCCCTCCGCACTGTTCCGGAATTTCTTTTTCCTGTAAAATGGGGAGGCGATTTTTGCAATAGTCTGTCTTTATGAGAGTGCCAAGGAGAGGAGCTGGTTTGTGTGAAAAGGCGATGGTTTTGTTCGTTGCTGGTGGCGGGAGGGCTCTTTCTTCTTCCCCTGGCAGCCCGGGGAACGGAGAAAGTGGTTTTCGTGGATAACAGTTGGGACAGCATTCAGGTGCTCAACCGGATTGCGGGGTTCATCCTCCGGGAGGGCTACGGATTTCAGACGGAGTATCTTTTTGCGGAAACCCTTCCGGGGCTTATGGGAGTGGAGCGGGGCGAAGCCCAGGTAATCATGGAGGTCTGGGTGGATAACTACGGAGACTGGTACGAAAAGGCCCAGGAGCGCAGGCAGATCATTCCCCTGGGAGAGAACTATCCCGGAGCGCCCCAGGGATGGTACGTTCCCACCTACGTTATTCGGGGCGATCCCGACCGGGGAATCCAGCCCATGGCGCCGGATCTCGAATACGTTCAGGATCTTTCCAAGCACTGGGAGCTTTTCAAATCCCCCGAAGTACCCGGAAAAGGCCGTTTCTACAACGGTCCCACGGGATGGGTGATCAGCAGTATCACCGAGGAGAAGTTCAAAACCACCGGATTGGACGAATATTTCGAGGTTTTCTTTCCCGGTTCGGATATGGCGCTTTCCACCGCCGCTGCCACGGCGTACAAAAGGGGGCTTCCGGTGCTTATCTATTACTGGGAACCCAGCTGGCTTTTGGGACTTTACGACATGACCCTTCTCAAGGATAAGATCCCCTACAGTGAAGAGCGGTGGGTGAAGGGAGATTACGGGTGCGACTATCCCCGGTCCCGGGTCTGGAAGATGGCCAATGCGGCCTTTCTCGAACAGCATCCCGAGGTGCGGGGTTTTCTGGAGCGCTTTGAAACGACCCTGGATCAGAACAACAAGGCTCTGGCGTATATGAAGGAACAGGAGCAGGATCCCGCCGGGGCGGCTCTCTGGTTCCTTCGGGAGTATCCCGAAAGCTGGAAAGCCTGGATAGGGGATGATGCAAAGAGTGCCAAGGTAGCCCAGGCGCTGGAGAAATAGCGAGAGGTTCTCAAGGTTTTGCAGAATGCGCCCTGAAGATCGTATCCGCAGGTCTTGCGAAAATCCGCAGGATCTGCGGATACGATGTTTGTGTCGTTCAGGGTTGTGATGCGAGCTCTTTCCAGAAGATTACCAGGTCGTCCCCGGGACCGTAGAAATCGGGAATTCTTCCGGCTTCCCGAAAATCCCGGGAGAGATAAAAATGTCGCTGATACGCGTACTCGTCCTTTCCCGCCGTTTCCACCCGTATCCGGGCTCCGGGAAGCTTTCGGAGAATTTCCTCCTCCATCCGCTGGAGAAGTTTTTTCCCCAGCCCTTTTCCCTGCTGTCGGGAATCCACCACGATCCAGTAGAGATCGAAGCTGCTTTCGGTCATGGGAGTTTGTCCGTAGATCAGAAAGCCCAAAGCCTTTTCGGGTTCCCCGGGGGAGAATTCAACCAGAAGTCTGTAATCCTCCGAGGTTTCCGAGGATTCCTCCAACACCTCCCGGAGCACCGATGTCTCCTCTCTCCGAAAGGCTCCGGTGGCCTCCGCCATGGCTACGCATTTTTCGAGAAGCCCGAAATCCATAGAGGTGTTCCTCTCCTTCCTTTATGCCGAGGATCACGAGCTCTTCCACGAGATCCCGATACGATATGTTCCGTTCCCCGCACTGCCGCACAAAGCCGCTGTCCTCGTTGATGTCCGGATTGGGGTTTACGTCGATAATCATGGGTATTCCCCCACGCTCCCGGAAATCCACTCGAAAATAGCCCCGGCATCCCAGACAATGTCCCGCCCTGGCCGCGAGGGAGAAAAGAGCTTCCTTGAGGAGGGGAGGAATGTGTTTTTCCGGAAGAACCTGAATCTCCGTGAATTCCCGGGATTCCGGGGTCCACTTGGAGTCGTAGTTCAAAAAGGCAAATTCTCCTCCTTCGTAGGAGATCATCGAAGCTCCCATGGGGCGGTACTCCCGGTTTCCCAAAAAGGCCACGCTGTACTCGCAGCCGGAAAGAAATTCTTCCACCAGAATTCCCTGGGGAAACTCCTCCAGAAGGAGAGCGGCGTTTCGCTCAAGCTCCTGGGGAGTGCGAACCAGGGAAGTTTCCCGGATTCCCAGGCTTCCGTCCTGGTGCTGCGGTTTGAGGAAGAGGGGATAGCTCAGGGATGGAGCGGTTCTGCGTTGTCCCTTTTTCAGGGAATATCCCCGGGGAACCGGCAGCCCCGCAGTGGCAAGCCTTTTCTTGGCCTTCTCCTTGTCGAGGCAGAGCTCCAGAGGACGGGAGCCGTTTCCCGTAAAGGGAATACGGGAACTTTCCAGAAGAGAGCAGACCAGAATCTCCGAAGAGGCATCGAAGCTGAACCCCTCGAAAAGGTTGAAGATACAGTAGGGATTGAGCTTTTCCAGCTTTTTCAGCAGACCCTTGCCGCGGTTTTGGAGATCCCGGGGGCACACGTCCAGAGAAATTCCTCGATAGCCTCGCTCTTCCAGGGCTCGGATAACGCTCTGGCGGCAGCGGAGCACGTCCAGCACATCCGCCCGGAGGGTGGGTTCCCTCCCCGCAAGCACCGCCACCACCGGGGGGTTAGGCAGCTCCCACATGGATCCGTCTCCTTCCCGGAAAGCCGCACCGTCCGAGGCATTCTCCGAGAATATCCCCCAGGATCTCCTCGTAGGAATGCCCCGAAAGCTTGGAGGCTATGGTGAAATCTCCGTACTCCGGCCGCAGCCCCGGAAGGGGGTTCACGTCGATGATCCGGGGAAGTCCCCGGGCATCCTTGCGAAAGTCGATTCGGGCGAAATCCCGCAGTTCCAGGGCTCGGAAGGCCCGTATGGCACTGTGCTCCAGGGATGCCAGGGTGTACTCGTCCAAAAATTCCGGTCCTTCATAGGCTATACGATCCTCCCACTCTCGCTTGTGAACCAGGGAGTAGAGAAAGTCTTCCTCCTGCCGCTTCGGGCGGATCCGCATGATTCCGGTTACTCTTGGGGTTTCGTTTCCGATAAGGGCTACGGTATACTCCTCTCCGGGGAGGTATTCCTCCGCCAGGGCGGGCTGACGATAGCGCTCCCAGATGCGCCGGGCCTTTTGGGCGAGTTCTTCCGGATCCGTTACCAGGGAATCCGGAAAAACTCCCTTGGAAGACCCTTCCCATCGGGGCTTTACGAGAATCTTCCCGCAGGGCTCCAGAAGAGTATTCTTCGTATCCTCCAGAGTTTCCGGAGAAAGAAGCCGCATTTCCGGCACGGGCACCTTGGCCTGAGCCAGAAGAGACTGACAAAGGTACTTATCCAGGGTTATTCCCATGGCGGTGGAGTCCGAGCCGCTGAAGGGAATTCCCAGGCTCTCCAAAAGACAGGGCACCTGGGCCTCCCGGCCGCGCCCCTGTCCAAGGCCCTCGGCTATGTTGAAGACGAAGTCCGGCGGATTGTGCTGCAGTCGTTCCTGAAGGGTGTGATCCTGCTCGAATCGAAGGGGAGTACAGTGATACTTCTGAATTTCTCGTTCCAGGGAAAGGATGGTTTCTTCCGAGTCGTATTCTTCGAAAAGGTCGTCCGTTCCGGAGTGAAAGGATTTCTTAAGATTGTAGGTTATTCCTACGCGCAGGAGAGGCACTTCCTCGGGGGAAACGCCGATATCCATTGTATGCTATTCCTCCTTTATAAAAAGAAAAAGATATACCTTTCATGAAAGAAAGGGGGGTGTACAAAGCTTTTCCGCATGAATATCCCTGTGAACCCGCGCATTTTGACCTCCTTTCCGAAAGAAGAGCATTTCTTTCAAAGCCTTGCAAACAAAGGGTTCTTTGATGTGGTTTTCCAAGTCTGATCCCCCTGTCCTCAGCGCGATTATAGCAGGCCTCGAAGGTAATGCAAGGTCTTTTTTGAAGCATTTCGAAAACTTGGGATTCTTCTCGGAAAAATTCGTAAAAGTCCAGTTTTTGCAATGCTTAAAGAGGGAGTCCTTTTTTGAGGAAGTTTTGAAGTCTCAAGCCTTAATAAATTAATTTTTTGGCGTTTTTGGCATGGCGAAAGGAGAAACTCATGAATCTGCGTGCCCTTGCGTTGGAGATAGCTCTGGAGGCAGTGCGCCGTATGGATCCCCGGGAGGGAGTCCTCCGGGCTCTTGAGGGGCGGCGTTTTCCCGGAGAGGTGGTGCTGCTTTCCCTCGGAAAGGCGGGATGGACCATGGCTGCGGCAGCTCGGGAAGCCCTGGGATCTGCCATATCTCGGGGACTGGTGGTAACCAAGTACGGTCATTCCCGAGGCCCTCTGGAAGGATTGGAGATCATCGAGGCGGGACATCCTCTGCCGGATGCCAACTCTCTTCGGGCGGGAGAGAAGGGGCTCGGGCTGGTGGAAAACCTCTCCTCCGAGGATACGGTGCTCCTTCTCGTTTCGGGAGGAGGCTCCGCTCTCTTCGAGCTCCCCTGGGAGGGAATTGCCCTGGAGGATCTGGAATCTCTTACGGAACAGCTTCTGCGAGGGGGGGCGGATATTAGGGAGATCAATACCCTCCGTAAACGGCTCTCTCAGGTAAAAGGGGGACGGCTTGCGGAGCGGGCCTTTCCCGCCAGAGTGCTTTCTCTGCTGCTTTCGGACGTGGTGGGGGATGCGCCGGATGCCATCGCCTCGGGGCCGGGGGTTCCCGACGTCACCACTCGGGAAGAGGCTCGGGAGATCGGCATTCGGTATAATCTTTCCCTCTCCGCAGAAGCCGGGAGGGCCTTGAATAGGGAAACCCCCAAGGAGCTCCCTCATGTGGCATGGCAGCTTATCGGAGGCGTGTCTCTTCTTTGCCAGGAGGCCGCCGAAGAATCCCGTCGCCGGGGCTTTACTCCCTGGATTCTCACTACTTCCCTGGATTGCGAAGCCCGGGAAGCGGGGGCCTTTTTCGCCTCCCTGGCCCGGACCATACGACAGGGAAAGAGCTCCTTTACTCCTCCTTGTGCCCTCATCGCCGGAGGAGAGACGGTGGTCCATCTTAGAGGAAACGGCAAGGGGGGACGCAATCAGGAGCTTGCTCTGGCAGGGGCTTTCGGCCTGGAAGGAGTGCCCGGGGCGGTGCTTCTCTCTCTCGGTTCCGACGGCACCGACGGCCCCACGGATGCCGCCGGAGGACTGGCGGACTGGGGAACCCTGGAGCGGATTCGCTCGCAAGGAACGAAGTCTCCCCGAAATTACCTGGAAGAGAACGATGCATACCACGCTCTCGCCCTGGCGGGGGATCATATCGTTACGGGCCCTACGGGAACCAACGTGAACGATTTGGTGCTGCTGCTGATGGAATGATGGAGAAGGAAAGACTTGGAATGGGAGACGATCATGCGTAAAGAAAAGGAAAATTCTCGATGCCGCTGTGCCTGGGCGGGAAACGACCCTCTCTATGTGGCCTATCACGATGAGGAATGGGGAGTTCCCGTAAGGGAGGATCGAAGGCTCTTCGAATTTTTGATCCTCGAAGGAGCCCAGGCAGGGTTGAGCTGGATCACCATACTCCGTAAGCGGGAGGCCTATCGGAAAGCGTTCCGGAATTTCGATCCCCTTTCGGTGGCGGCTTTTACCGAGAAAGACGAGGAACAACTTATGGAAAACCCCGGCATCATCCGGAATCGCCGGAAAATCGCCGCCGGGGTGAGCAATGCTCGGGCTTTTCTCAAGGTGCAGGAACGATACGGATCCTTTGCGGCCTGGATGTGGGGCTTTGTGGAAGGTACCCCTAAAGTGAACCGATGGGAAAATCTGGAAGACATTCCCGCGGAAACTCCTCTTTCCCGAAGCATGAGCAAAGAACTGAAGAGAATGGGCTTTTCCTTCGTGGGCCCCGTGATCTGGTATTCCCACATGCAGGCGGTGGGCATGGTGAATGATCACCTGGTCTCATGTTTCCGATACGAAGAACTTCTTCGGGAGCCTTGGCGATTCTCTTCGAAATAGGGTATGATGAGTCGAGAACGAGACGTTTGGCGGAGGTGGCGAGGTGCGACGATATCACACGAAGGCCCGCAGGAGAAGCATGACGGGCAGGCTCTTTCTCCTGATGCTTCTTCTCCTTGCGGTGGCGGCAGGCGCTCTGTATTACCGGGGACACTGGCCCTTTGCGGCTTCCCCGTCTCCGGAACCGGAGACCATTGTGGTGGAGCCCCAGTCCTCGGAACCTGCCGGAATCATACCGGATATAGCCCAGGTTCCCCTGCCGGAGGAAAAAAACGATAACGCTCTGCGGCAGAATCTCGAAAAGGCGGTGCCCAGCCTTGAGAATGTGCCGGAAGAGACCATGTGGCTCCGCATCGTCAAAAGCCGCCACACCATGTATATCTACGACGGCGGTGCTCTTGTGCGGAGCTATCCCGTAGCGGTGGGAGAGAACTCCGGAAATAAGCAGAAGGTGGGGGATCGCCGAACTCCCGAGGGAACCTTTGAAATTCAACAGATCCAGAAATCCGAGTACTGGGTGCACGATTTCGGAGACGGCAAGGGGCCCATCGAAGGCGCCTACGGCCCTTGGTTTATCCGAATTCGTACGGATCCCTGGAAGGGTATCGGCATTCACGGCACCCACGACCCCGGCTCCATCGGCAAGAACGTCACCGAGGGATGCATTCGCCTCACCAACGAGGATCTTCAGGAACTCAAGCCTAAGATAACCCTGGGCATGAAGGTGGTTATCGAACCCTGACAAAAGCGGAAAAGAAGCGCAAGGAAGAATAAAAAGCATTACGAAAGCCCCCTGGAAGAGGCCTCGAACCTTTTCCGGGGGGCTTTCGTAATGCTTTTTTTTTGTCACGAAGGTGGAAGAAAACTGCAACCCTTCCGTGACTTCCTCCGGATAGAGTGGAGCCCGAATTCCGGGGAGGAGGAAAAAAGAGTGGCTCACGTGATGATACAGGATTATACCCAAAGAAGAACTTCCTGGTACCGGCCCTTTGAAGAGTGCGTTTCTTCCGGAGAAAGCGCTCTTTCGGCACTTCAGAAAATTATCGAGGGGAATGCACTGCGGACCTTTCTGCAGCCCCTGGTGGATTTTCAAAAAGGCGAAATTCTCGGGTACGAAGCTCTTTCCCGGGGAATCCCCCCTCTGGAGAACCCAGGGGTGCTTTTCGAAACCGCCAAAAGCTGGTCTCTCCATCGTCAGCTCGATCGGGTTTGCTGTGTCCAGGCCATACGAAGCGTGGGATCCCGGAAAAATTTCGGCAAAAACCGCCTTTTTCTTAATCTTAACCCCTCTTCCTTCTGCGATGTTTCGCTTCGCAAGGTTCTTCTGCCGGAGCATGTGGAAAAATACGGACTCTCCCCTTGCCAGATCGTTCTGGAGCTTATCGAGGGAGAGCGGGCGGAGGATTACGGCAACGTCTGCGGGGCTGCGGAAGAGTACCGGAGCATGGGGTATGCCATTGCCCTGGATGATCTCGGAGCGGGGTATTCCGGTATTCGTACCATTACTCTCTGTGCCCCGGAGTACATCAAGCTCGATATTTCCATGGTGCGGAACATTTCCGAAGACCCCTGTCGTCAGAAGGTTCTCGGAGGCATACGAGAGCTCGCTGATGGTATTGGCGCCAAGGTCATAGCCGAGGGGGTGGAGACGAGGGAAGAACTGGAAACCCTGGCATCGTTGGGTTTTCGTTACGCTCAGGGGTATTTCTTCGAAAAACCTCTTCCCCTGGAAGAGATGGATTTTCGAAAGACCGCCGAAAGCCTCCGAGAAATTCCGAAAACCCTGGGGCCCTTTCTGGAGGATGATTTGGAAACCGTGGCCTCCCTTCTGGAGCAGGATCTTCTGGCGGAGGAAGGTACTCTGGATGTGGAGGGAGCGGGAAGAATTTTCTGCAGGCATAAAGAGGCGGATCATCTGATCATCGTCAAGGAAGGGCGCCCCACGGGGCTTCTCACTCGAAATGAATACAGCCTGTGTACGGGAGGAGCCTTCGGATACCATCTTTATCAAAAACATCCCGTGGAGGAGATCGCCAACGCCGCATTTCTTACCGTACCCTCCTCCTGCCCCGTTACGGAGGCTGCCCGGAAGGCCATGGAAAGAGACAGAAAGGATCTCTACGACCCTCTGGTGGTGGTGGATGGTTCCGGGAGCTTTCTCGGCACCGTTACCATGAAGCGCATCATTCAGCGGGCAAGCACTCTCGAGGTGGCTCTGGCCCGGTCCTGCAATCCTCTCAGCGGACTTCCCGGAAACTCTCGCATCGAGGGATGGATTGCCGGGGCCCGGTATTCCGGAGAGAAGGCCTCTCTTCTCTATGTGGATCTGGATCGTTTCAAGGAATATAACGATCGATACGGTTTTATCCAGGGGGATCGCATGATCTCCCTTACCGCATCGGTGCTCCGGAAGAGCCTGGCCTTTTTTCCCTGGGGAAGCCGTCTCGGACATGTGGGGGGAGACGACTTCGTGCTCGTCTGCGGGGGCAACGTTACGGATCAGGCCCTGGGAAGACTCTGCATGCTCTTCGATGAGGAGAAGAAGAGCCTCTTTGAAGAGCGGGATCTTCTCCAGAGGGGGTACGTAGCCAAAACCCGTTCCGGGGAAAGGGCCTTTGTCCCTCTGGTGACACTGAGCTGTGCGGTGGTGGATATGGGGCATGGAGAGGAAATCCTCTCGGAGGAACGCCTTTCCCAGGCTGCGGCGATTCTCAAGGGAAAAGTAAAGGAGTGTACCGCCCGGGAGGGGCGAAGCCTCTGGCTTCGAGGAGAAAGCCTGAAAGAGATTCTGAAGGAGGAAACGAGGATATGAGTATCCGCCGGCGCATGATGGCCATTTCTCTGGGGCTTTTCCTGGCTCTCGGGGGAATGGCTTTTTTTTCGTACCACCGAGGGCTTTCTCTCGTGATGCGTCAGGCGGACCGGGGAGAGCGTGCCGCCTGCGGCAACGCCTCCTCCTCCCTGGGGGATTGGATGGAGCGTCAGGAAAACCTTCTTCGCAACGCCTCCCGCAACATGTCCTACATGATCGAAAATCTCGGCATCCTGCCGGGAACCATGGGAGACTATGTGCGGGATCTTACGGAAAACGCGGGTTCTCCGGGGTTTCGGGATCTCTATATCGCTCTTCCTAACGGCATGCTTCTGGACGGAGCTTTCTGGTTTCCTCCGGCGGAGTACGATCCGAGAAACCAGGAATGGTACCGAAAGGCGGAGGAGGCCAGGGAGACGGTGCTGACCTCCCTGCGAGAAGATCCCAAGGGAGGCGGCCCGGTACTTACCCTGGCGGTGCCGGTTTACTCTCTGTATGACGAATCCCGGATCCTGGCGGTTTTTGCAGGGGATATCTCCCTCGAGTCTCTGGCGGCAATTATGGGAAACCTTGCGCTTCCCGAGGGAAGCCTGGTGGCCCTTCTAGATTCCCGGGGCACTTTTCTGCATGTCCAGGCTTCCGGAGAGGAGGGGATTCTGGAAGTTTCCGCGGACAATTTCCCGGAAGTTTCCGAAAATCTTTCCTTCCTTCGGGAGCTTTCTCTGGATTCCGGAGAGATGGCGCGCCTTTCCGTGAATGGTGCCTCCAAGCGGGTATGGAGCTACATGCTTCCTCATGGGTTGCGGGTTTTCTTTCTCGTGGACGAGGCCTCTCTTCTCGCTCCGGTAAACCGGGCCGCCCTGGAGCAGGGAGGCGTTTCTCTTGGTGTGGCGCTTCTTGCGGGGATTCTTCTCTATCTTCTCTGGAAGAGTATCGCCTCTCCTCTTTCCCGGCTCGATGCTTCTGCCCGGAGCGTTCTCGAAGGAACTCGCCGGGAGTCTTTCATCTTTCGGGGAAATCACGAAATTGCCCGGGTAGGCCGGGCCTTTCAGGAGGCTCTGGAAGTGCAGGAAAAGCTTCTTGGGCAGATCCGGAAAAAGGAGGGAGCCATGGAGGAAGAATCCGTAGTTCTGGAGGAGATAGCCTCCCGTACCCGGGATATCGGTGAGCGCATCCGGCAAGAGTGTGCCGCTCTCTCGGGGCAGATGGGGCACAACCTGGAGAACATGAGAGCCGCCGGAGAAGGCGTGACCCGGATTGCGGAGGAGGCGGAGCGTTCCGCTTCTCTGGCGGAAATCGCCCTGGAGCAGTCCGGATTTCTGGAGGAGGAGATGGGCCAGGTAGAGGCGGGACGTCAGGAATCTTCCGAGGGAGTGCATGCCATGATGGAGTCCTTCGGGCATGTGCGCTGCCTTACGGAGGATCTCTTCGAGAGGGCCGGGGAGGTCGAAAGCCTGGTGGATACCATCGCCGCCGTGGCGGCCCGAACGAACCTTCTCTCGTTGAACGCCGCCATCGAGGCCGCCCGGGCGGGAGAAGCGGGAAAGGGTTTCGCCGTGGTGGCCGAAGAGGTCCGAAGTCTTGCGGGGGCGAGCGGAAAGGCGGCGGAAAGAGTGGGAGCCGTGGCTCGGATGATTCTCCAGGGAGTGGAGCAGGTTTTGCAGGCATCCCGGGAGGGTGAACGAAAGGGCCTTGCGGGGGAGGCTCTTTTCGGAGAAACCGAGAAGTCCTTAGAAATCCTCGGAGAGCGCACCCGGGAGATTGGGGAGGCTATACGAAATCTTGCGGAGGCCTCGGTGCATCAGGCGGAGGAAAGTGCTCGGGTAGCCCGGGCGGTGCAGGCGGTGGGTGAAACTGCCCGGACTTCGAAGCAAAAGATTCAGCACGTGGAGGAGCAGATGACCCTTCTGGGGGAGGAAATACATCTGGTTCGGGGAAGTGCCGCACATTTGACGGGGCTTCTCCATCAACGGGGAGACACTTCGGAGGAGGAGGGTTTACAGGAGAAATTCCTGGAAGAAACAGGGAAAAACGAAAGCCTCTCTTTCGCGAAAATATCTTCCTTCGGAAGGTTCGACAACTCCGGAAAAGCGGGGAAAAGGATGGCGGAACTTCTGGGAGCGTAAGGAATTCTGCGGAGAAAGAGATGACCCTGAGAGGTTTTCCCGGCGAGGATTTTCGATAGGCTGTAGTCGGGCGAAACAATGCGAAGGGGCCCGTATTTCGGGCCCCTTCGGTGCGGGAATTCCTTTTTTTCATGGTGTTCGGGCCGCCCCCACGGCGGTATTTTCTACCTGAGGGCCTCCGAGGGTATGTACCAGCTGTCTCCCACGGTAATTTCCGCAAAGGGCGGTTCCGGTCGTACCCCTCCCCGTTCTTCCGTTCGGAGAGTTACGTTATATACCCGCAGAAGGCCCTCTTCCCTCTCTTGAGGAACCTCTACCGCCACCAGGGCGGGAATGCCGTACATGGTGGGGTTTCCCAGAACATCCTTGGCCTGGACGCTCCACTCTCCCCGGATGGCCACCTTTCGGGGAACCCTGTTTCCGTCCTCCCGTTTTCCCCAACCGGGATCGTTTTCGAAAAAGGCCATTCCTGCCTTTTCCTCCGCATCCCTTCCCGGAAGGCTCCCGGGCCATTCCCGGGCACGGATCGTTTCCAGCCAGGCCTGTTTATCCTTGCGGAGCCGTTCCTCCAGCCCCTCGGCCAGGGACTCTATTTCGGGATCTTCCGGGGCGAAGGCCCCGGCGAGGCGGGCGTACTCCCGGATGATCTCGTGGGTATCCAGCCGGGCAAAGTCGTGCATTCCCGAAAGATATTCCATGCGGTGCTCCACCTTTGCCGCCAGATCCTTCGCCGTGGCGATCCGGGTTTCCTCCGCCTTTTCCGGAGCCTGTTCGAGCAGGGAATAGCTGTACCAGGGGGCCTGGCTGCCGCTGTATCCCGCACGGCGCATGTTCTCCTCGATCTCCGAGGGGGTGGTGCCGTAGAGGGGATTCAGTATGCCCAAGGCATCCCGGATGGCGGGAATCTCTTGGGAGCGAAAATCCTCCAGCCGCTGCAGAGCCTCCTGGTAGGGAGGATTTTCTAGGTTGCCGTAATCCAGGGGGTTTCCTCGAAGGAGATCCTTATGCCGCTCTTCCAGGGCTTCGTAAAAGGCGATCACCTTGTGGCCGCGCTCCATAGCCTCCCGGGCGGCACCCTCCTCCCGGGCCAGGGCTTCCTGCTGTTCCTGCCGCAGTTCTCCGCAGCGGAGAAGCAGCTTTTCTTGAGACTCTTGAAGAGCCAGAATGTCCGGATGGTCCGGAGCTCCTTCTCCTGCGGCATCTGCGGCGCACTCCCCGAGAAGCTGTTCCAGGCTTTCAAGTTGCTTTTCCGCCGCCTCTATTTTAGGAAGCCAGAGGGCGGAGGATTGCCCCTCTTCTTTATATGTGTCCACCCACTTGAGGGCGCTTGCGGCGCCCCGTTCCAGCTTTACCGCCTCCTTCAGTTTTTCCCGGAGGTGGTACGAAAGCTTTTGAGAAGCCGAAGCCCCTTCGGAAGAGGGCGTGGCGGGGGCCGCTTCCGGCGTCCCTTCCAGGGGCGTGACGGTTCCGGCTTCCAGGTCGATTTTCTGGGAGGTACGCTTGCCCAGGTCCGAAGCGAGCTTTTTTGCCTTGCCCTCCAGACTGTCGAGCTGGGAGGATTCCGGAGCCTTCTGGCGCAGGAGAACCACCGCATCCCAGGTTTCCAGAAGTTGTGAAAGGGCCTCCTCTCGTTTACCCTCCATGAAGGATCGTTCCGCCTTGCGAAGTTCCTGGGAAATTTTTTTCTCCAGGGCATCCGGGGAGAGTTCGGCCTCCGAAGAAACTCCCGAAGAAGCTTCCTGGGCAGTCTCCGCTGCGGGAGGTGACGAAGGAGGTGACGATGGCGACACATCTGCGGCGGGAGGGGTTTGCAGAGGGGCTCCCAGTTTTTTTTCGAGCTGCTTCTGAATCTGCCGGGCCTTGTTCTCCAAGCCCTTGATCTTGCCGTCTCCCGGGGCCACTTCTTTCAGTTTTTCCAGGGTGGCCAGCCCCTGAAGAAGCATATCCCGGGCCTCTTCGGCCTTTCCTGCGAACATGAGCTTTTCCGCCTGGCGAATTTCCGTATTTGCCAGAGTGCCGAGCTCTTTGGGATCCTCCTTGCCGAGGGCGGGAAGAGAGAACATCACTGCCGAAAGAAAGCAGAGCAATCCCAGGTTCCAGAGAAATTTCCTCCGCTTCTGCCACAGAGCTTCCAGTTTTTTCCGCATATTCAGCCACCTCCGAAATTAAATTTACAATGCGGTAATCTGGAAAAGTATAGCAAAAAAGAGACCCCCTGCATACGGTACGGAGAAGGGGTCTCTGTATCCGGATATGGTTTTTCCGGAGTGTTTTTTAAGATAACCGGCGTATGGGTACGCTGCCGGAGTCTTTAGGAAAGGATATTTTCTTCCTCTTTCAGGCGAATATTTTCCCGGGCGAGCTCCTGGAGCAGGGGTTCGTAAATTTCCCGGGTAGTGGGGATATGGAGCCCCGGCGATGCGATGGTCCCCTGAAGAATCAGGTCCGCCCCTATGGCGGGAGGAATTCCCGTGGTGCGGGCTATGGAACTGTCTCCTCCGGGAATGCCGTAATCCACGAGGAGGCTTTCGTGCCGTCGGAGAGATCCGTCGGGATATGCCGCGGTGATTTCGTCCTTCAGAATTACCAGATCCCGTTCGTTTTTCCGGTAGACGAGTTTTTTATCGAAGAGCCCCGCGATAACGTCCCGGGGGCTTCCTTCGTCGAAGGGAATGGGGGTATCGTCAAAAAGTCCCAGCCATTGGAACCTTTGAAGCACTGCGGCCCATTCGGGAATTCCCAGGTACGAGGCGAGATTTTCTTCCAGCCCTTCGGAAGAACTTTTTCCCGCCCGGGAGGCCAGGAAATCCCGGTAGGATATGCCCTGGAAGGAAGTCCGGCTTTCGTCGAAGAGGGAGAGGGCGTTCATGGCACAGATGGTTTCACACCAGCCAGGATAGCGCAAGGTTCCCCGGTAGATGGTCTCCGCTTCGGGAATGCCGTACAGATCCAGATAGGGAAGGGAGTTGGCGTTGGCGTATACCTCGAAGGCTCCGAGGTCGCCCATTTCCTCCAGATGGTAGTGCCGATAGGTCTCTCCCTCGGGCCAGAGATGCTCCTGCCCCTCCTTCTTGATATGCGCGGTTCGGCGGCTTGCTCCGATAAGGCTCGCCGGAGCCCAGGAGAGCTTGTATCCCCAAGGATTGGTGTTGGCCTCCGCCGAGGGGAGGGCACCGCAGATGGATCGGAAGGAGCGCACCTTGCCCCCGTCTTTATGGATATGATCGATGGTGCGGGCGGCGGACATATGGTCGATTCCCGGATCAAGCCCCAGCTCGCTGAGAAAGATAAGCCCCTTCTCCTTGATGTCTTTCTTCAGAGAAGCCGTATTCGCATCGAGGTAGGCGGGATCCACGGAATGAACTCCCTGGAGAAGGCATTCCCTGGCGATGGAGGCCATGAACTCCGGAGGAAGAAGATTGACCACCAGTTCCGGAGAAATCTGTCGAAGAATCTCTCCTCCCCGAGCCGCCGCATTATCTTCTATGGCGTGTCCCCGGGGGTTTCCCTGGATAACGTACTCCAACCGTTCCCTGGAGAGATCCGCCACAAAAACCTCGTACCCCTTCCTCAGGAGGTACTGCACACAGGGCCGGGCCACTCGGCCAGCTCCGAAAACGAGAATCTTCTGGGTCATAACGAACCATGTACTCCTTTCAGCTCAAGAGATCTGTAGATATATTCCGTCAAGGTCACGAAATCGAATACCGGAAGTTTCGTCCGCTCTCTCAGGGCGTCCGCAAAGGGGGGAAGATCCGTGCATTCCAGCACGAAGGCCCCCGCATGGGGGTGCTCCCTATGGGCCCTTTCTCCGGTTTGAAGTACCTCCTCCGCGATAATCTCCAGATCCACATCGTCCCTGGGGGCGGAAAAGATCTTCCCCCACTCGGGACACTCTTCCATGCCGTAGATGAAAAGCGCCGTATCCGGGGTGATTCCAGCTTCCCGAAGGTGCTTCTCCCGAAGGGCGGCCTTCTTGGCGGTAAGCACCAGGATGCTCCGTTCGGGGCCCATCATCTGCCGGATCAGCGGCACCTGGAGAAGGCTGGAGGAGAAGAAGGGAACCCTCAGGGCGGAGGCGATTTTTCTCTGAAAAATGGCGTTGAAGCCGCAGCTTGTGGTAATGCCTCGAACTCCCGCATCTTCCATGGCCCGGGCTTCCCGGATCATCCGTTCCATTATCCGGGGATCGGGATTTTCGAGAATCGTTTCGATGTTCGCCCCGGGAACTCGTCGATAGAGTATGGGAAAGGGAAAGGTTTTCGGATTGGTGCTGTTTCCCTTCAGGCTTTCGAGCTGATCCAGCCCCCGGGGGGTGGTGCCTCCTCCCTCCCAGCAGAGAATACCTATGAGGGGAGAGATTTTTTCGGAAACCGGGAAGGTCAATACCATCGCCTCCTTATACAAATACGTGTGCCAGGTTTCGGGAGAAGCCCGAAGAAGGGGCTCTTCCTTTCGGAAAGAACGAAGAGCCCCGAAAAGGCTACGAAATAATCCCCTGGGTGCCTATGTAGACGAAGAGGGCTCCCGCAAGGATTGCCGCGGTAAGAGCGTAGGGGAGCTGGGTGGTGACGTGATCCATATGGTCCGAAGCGGCACCGAAGGAGGAGAGGCAGGTAGTATCCGATACGGGAGAGCAGTGATCTCCGAAAAGGCCTCCTCCCACTACGGCACCTACCGTGGCCAGTACCAGGGAGTTGATCTCTCCTCCCGAGAGATTCATGGCAATGGGCAGCACGAAGGGAGTGAGGATGGCGTAGGTTCCCCAGGATGTGCCGGTAAAGAAGGAGATGGCCGCTCCGGTAACGAAGGTCACCAGGGGAAGCATTCCCGAGGTCATCCAACCTTCGGTGAAGGACACGATGAACTGCTGGGCGCCCAGGGACTTGGAAATGGTGTTGATGCAGTAGGCCAGGGCGAGGATGAGAATAGCGGGAAGCACCGCCTTGATGCCGTTGGTGGCCACGTCCATGCCGTCCTTGATCCCCTTGAAGTAGCCTCCGAAGCTCATCACCACCGCCTGGTACATGACTGCGGTGAAAAAGGCCTCCAGGATCTTTGTGCTTCCCAGGAAGAAGAAGGTTCCCAGGGCGATTCCGATAACGATAAGCACCGGTACCACCAGGTAGACGAAGATGTTCGGCACTTTTCCTTCCATGGGTTTGATAAGATCCATCTCTTCTCCCGTAAGAGGAGTGGCGCCGTCCCGGAGTACCTTACCCTCTTCCCGGGCTCGTTTTTCCGCTTTCCGCATGGGGCCGTAGTTGGGAATAAGGCCGTAGGCGATGAGCCCCGCCAGAATAACCGCAAACCATCCGTAGAAATTGTAGGGAATGGCTCGAACGAAAACCTCCATCCCCTGGCTGGCGTTCTGGATGGGGCCGTATCCCACGAGAAGCCCCGCAATGTACACCGCCCATCCCGTGAGGGGAACCAGAGTGCATACCGGAGCGCTGCCGGAGTCGAGAAGATAGGCCAGCATTTCCCGGGATACCTTGTGTTTGTCCGTCAGAGGCCGGGCGATGGGGCCGCTGAAAAGAGGGCTGAAATAATCACTGAAGAAAATGCAGATCCCCATGAGCCAGCCGAAGCCGGAAGCGGCCCGGCGGGAGCGGATTTTTGTCCCCGCCCAGTCCGCGAAGGCTCCGATGACTCCCGCCCGAAGGTAAAAGGCCACCATAATCCCCACGGCAACCTCGATCATCATGACCCAGATGAAATCTCCGTTTCCAAGGGCGGATTGAAAGAGCTTGGAAAGCCCCGTGGCGGGATCGAACCCTGCAAGAATAACTCCCACAATACATCCGATAATAAGGGAAAAAACGGCATCCTTCGTTTTAAACGCCAGAATAAGAGCCAACACCACCGGAATCAGGGACAATGCTCCCTTGGCTGCAATATCTCCCATAAGCACAACGCCTCCTTTATACATGTAATCGTATGTTTTTGACACAGCACACCACCGCACCACCATTACGAAGCTTTACCACCCCCTTCTATAATTTCTCCCCGGGCGGTGAGTTCCACCAAACTGTGGGAGAACGCCGCCTCCCGAACCTGCCCTTTCTCCAAAACAAGTTTGAGGGATGTTCGGTCCGGTCCTTCCAGGCCGGGGCTCCCCCCGGACTCCATGGAGAAGGTGACCGCTTCACTATCCGAGAAACGGCTATCCGAAGCATGGTGAAGCACTGCCATGCCTATCGCCACCGTGCCGGTGCCGCAGGCGGGTTCGATATGATTTTCCGGAAGCCAGTGGGGAAAGGTTACCCTAAGAAAGCTGGGGCCTCTTCCCTTGTGATCGTAGAGAGCCACATCCTTGGATGCCTGGGGACGAAGGGCGAGAAATTCCGCCTGAAGAGCCTCGATGGTTCGCCGGGTGGCATGGTCCAGGTGTGTCACATCCGCCCCCGGCAGAGCTTCTTCCAGATCCTCCCCCCGAATGACGAGAAACTTTCCCACCCGAAGAAGGGGTATTTCCCGAATGTTCATCGGTTCTATGCCGCTTGCGAGAAGTTCCGACACGAAAGAGCTCATATCCGTCCAGGTAACGGTTTCCTTCTCGTCTCGTTCGATACGGAGGCGAACCTGGCCTCCCTCGGTATGGAGAAGCACCGCGAAGGGGCCTCTCTCGGGAATATCCAGACCGTAGGCCTTTCCCAAATCCGTGGTGCCCAGGGCTTTTCCCAGAACCTGGGTAAGCCCTCCGCAGGCACTTATATAGGCCCGGGAAGCCCGGGCGGCAATCCTGATCTTGAGAGCCTCCGGGGAGGAGGTTTTTTCAAGAATTCCCGCTTCGTGGCATCCCAGAACCTCGGGGGAACAGAAGCGGAGAACCCTTTCCAGAAGGTCTTTTTCCGCTCCCAGCTCCTGCCGGGAGAGAAGCAGGATGGTATTGCCCCCCATGTGTCCTTTCAGGAAGTGCATGAAATCTACTCCCTTGAAGATGGAGTCTGTGCCTCGGGGGAACATTCTCCATTCCAGGCAAACTCCTGCCGGGTGATGCGGATGCCTCGGGCTTCGAGTTCCTTTGCGTAGGCGTCGAAGGGGACTTCCATGGGGTAGATAATTCCGGTTTTCGTGATGGTTCCATCAAGAATCATGGAGGCTCCCATGGAGACGGGAAAGCCCACGGTGCGCTGCATGGCGGTGAATCCGGACTCGCAGTCCCGGGTATCCACAATCTGGTAAATTACCCGGCTCGGTTTGCCTCGACGGATTCCCCGGACATCCGTGCGTATCAGGGCCACGTCTCTCTCGTTTTTCTCGTAGAAAAACTGTTTTTGCGAGCCCAGAAGGGCGGCGCAGAACGCCGTGGGGGCTATCGAAGCGTCTCCCACCCGAAGGGGGGTATCTCTCAAAAAGCCGCACTTTCCCATAACCTCCCAAAAGGCTCCGTGGCCGGGCCAGCGGCAGATGTAGCGCCCCATTTCCTTTATTCCGGAAAGCCCGAAAAGCTCTGCAAAATGTGCCGCATCGCCGTTGGGGAAGCATTCCAGGGGCCCTCCGAGCTCGGGAATGTCCAGGTAATGCATGGAGGAGGGGCTGAACATCTCTTCCGAGGGGATCGTTTCTATCGTTCCGTTCCGGATGAGCGTGGCGGGGCGCAGATAGGAGCGCATCACTCCGATGATGGACCAGGTGAACTTGTACTTCAGAGGGTTGTTGGCGGCGCTTTTCTCGGGAAATCCCGCCCCGTAGGAGTGAAAGACCTGAACCTCGTCGAATTCCTCCAGGGTTCTCTTCCCCAGCACGAGGTCCATGCCGGGATCCATGCCGAACTCCTGAAGAAGGGTGATGCCCTTCCTGCGGGCCAGGGCATGAATCTCCTCCAGGGTTTGATCCTGTTCTTTCCGGCGCTTCGGATCCTGCTCCCCCGGGTTCTTGAGATACATGGACGTTACCAGGGAAACCCCCGCTTCCGCCGCCAGCTTTGCCACGGGAAGGGCGAAGGTACCCGGAAGAAGCTCCATCACCACATCCGCTTCTTTCATCAGAGAGGCCAGGGCCGCAGTATCCTCGGCGTTTACCCTCCGAGGAACGATCCGGGAATCTCCCAGACGGGCAATTTCCTCCTCGAACCCTTCGTAGCAGTCCGTCACCACGATCTTTTCTACCGAGGCATTCCGAAGAATGTCGTACAGGGCGCACTTTCCCTGCATACCGTATCCGAGCTGAAGAACCTTTTTTTGTGTGTTCATGGATTGTTCGCCGTCCTTTGCCTGGGTTGGAGGGGTTTATGTATGCATCAAAAAGCTCATGAATGGATTCTGTGAAAAATTCTTATCACGAAAGAGGGGAACTGTCAAAACATATCGAAGGTTCAACCAATAAAGAAAAGGGTAACGAAAGGAAGTATTTTCGGAGGGGCCCGCAAGCCTCGTAGAAAGCCGCATACGAAAATCCCCCGAAGGGGGGTTCCCTCGGGGGATTGAAAGTCTACGGAGTTATGGTTGAAACCAGGAAGAGACGGGGGGTGGCGTATCTCTCGCCTCGGATGTTCAGGGGTTGATCAAAAGCTGTTCGTAGGTGTAGCGGATATGCTCCCGCATGGCCTCTGCGGCTTCCTGAGAATTCCGGGCTTCCAGGGCGTCGAGAATGGCCTTGTGCTGTGCCGGGGTTCTCTGGGGCAGGATATTCTCCTGGGGGCGGTAGAAGCTGTCGAAGTACAGAACGTACACGTTGGAGCGCCAGAAAATGTGGCGGCACCATTTTTCCAGATAGAGATTTTTCGAGATTGCCGCAATGCCCAGGTGAAAGTGCTCGTTCACGTTGAAAAAGGAGCTTTTTTCTCTCGTTTCCACCGCCCGTATATCCTCGGGAAGAAGCTTTCGAAGCCCGAGGATCTCCTCTTCGGTAATCCGTTTCGCCGCTTCTGCCGCAGCCTGGGATTCCACAGCCATGCGGGCGAAAAACACCTGCTGTGCATCCTCTGCAGTGGGGAGGGGGATATAGCATCCCTTTTTGGGCATGCGCACCAAAAAACCCTCGGTAACCAGCCGAGCTAAGGCACGGCTTACGGGGGTTCTGCTCATCTCCAGCTTTGGAGCAAGATCCAGCTCGAGAAGAAAATCTCCGGGTTTGTATTCCCCCGAAAGAACCAGGGCGAGGATGGAACGGTAGGCCCGTTCTTCCGCGTTTATGCTCACGCCTATCAAATCCCTTCAGCGATTGTTTTGTTTTTTTGATGTGCGCATTGTACCATGCTCTGGGGGAAGTCCAAGGAAAATTTTCGTGCTCCCCCTTGGAAAAGTGCGATCCCTGGAGTAGACTAGGACGGGCCGAGAAGGCACCCTTTAGGGAAAAACAAAACGAGGTGAACCCCATGGCATTGTGTTATTACGACGGATCTTTCCGCAGCCGGGACGAGGTTTTTCTTCCCGTGACGGATCTCTCCATACAGCGGGGAATCGGGGTTTTCGATTCCCTCCGCACCTATGGCAAAAAACCCTTCGCGCTCATGAAGCATCTTCGGCGCTTTGCGGATTCCGCCGAAACTTCGGGCTTCCGGGGGCTGGCCTCCTGTGAGGATATGGAGGCCATTGTTTGGGAAGGCGTGCGCCGCATGGATGAGGATGTGCTGGTGCGGCTCTACTGTACCGGGGGAGATGTGAACCGGCACGGTATCTTTCCGGAGCCCCGGCTTTTCGTCCTCTTCGAATCCCTCAAGCCGAAACTTTTCGCTCCCTCCTGCTACAGCGAGGGCGTGGCCCTCTTCAGCATGGATTGTCCCCGGCCGAACCCGCTCATCAAGAGCATCGACTACATGCTTCCCTACGTGGCCAAGGGAGGGAGAGCGGAATATCTCGAAGGCCTCTACGCTCCGGGGGGATGTATTTCGGAGGGTACCAGCAGCAGCTTTTTCCTCGGTCTGGGGGGTAAGCTCGTCACCGCTCCCGAGGGAGAGGTGCTGGCGGGGGTAACCCGCAGATTCGTGCTGGAGATCGCCCGGGAGGCGGGAATAGCCGTGGAGGAGAGGGCACCTCGTATGGAAGAGCTTGCCTCGGCGGATGAAGCCTTTGTCAGCAGTACCCTCAAGGAGATTATGCCCGTGGTGAAGGTGGACTCCCGAAAGATCGGCGACGGCCGTCCCGGGGCTCTCACCCAGCATCTGCGCAGGCTTTATCTGCGGAAGGTGGATGCCTTTATCAAGGAATAGAGGATCTTCCCTGCCTCAGGGTCTGCCCTGGGAAATTTCGTCCAGATCACCCGGGCTCCCGGAATTTTTTCCGGGAGCCCGGGTGATTTTTTATTCTTCCTCTACCCGCAGCACCGCCCGGCAGGGAGTGCCCTCCACTCCCCGTATCTTGAGGGGAAAGGCTTCCAGATAGGCCCGGGAAAAAGGGGAAAGCTGTCCCAGGTTTACCAGACACTCCAAAAGGAGTACTCCTCGGGCCCCGAGATAGCGGGTTACCCGAAAATCGTTGAAGCTTCTCGATTCCAGTCCCACCGAATCGATTCCCAGCAGGGTTATTCCGTGTTCTTCCACAAGATACGCCGCCGCTTCCGGAGAGAGGCCGCTCCGGGATTCGGAAAGACATCTGCCGGTGGCGATGATTTCCTCCATATGTCCCGTCACGAAGAGGATCATCCGTTCTTGCAGCGGATGCCGTTCAAAGAGCCTTTTCAGATCTTCCCGGGTGGTGTCCTCTCCTCTTTTCACGAGAGGCACCAGGCGGCACCAGCCCTGGCACCGTTCCAGGGTTACCTGGTCCAGAGTTTCTCCGTCTTCCAGGAAATAGTGGCCGCTTTGAATGTGGGTACCGCTCTGGGTACAAAGCCGCAGATCGTAGACGTATTCCCGTACCGGCCCGGATACCCGGCTGTGAGGCCCGGACTTTTCCAGAGGAGGATTTCCGGGGAAGGTGTATGCCTCGGTATCCATGGAGATATCCATAAGGCGGAAAGAATCGGGAAAGGGGGGTTCCATGAAAAAAAGGCCTCCTTCGGGAAAAGCTTTCGGTTTATTCGGTACTTTTCGGATGCATCAGAATGCCAGCCGCTCTCCTCGGGCGATGCGGAGAATCTCCTCCTCCGAGAGGGGAGATCGGTCGGGGTGCGCCGAGAGGCAAAGGGGGATCATCACTTCCAGAGGAGGGGCGATGGTCTCCCCCGAGGAGAGGTAGAAGTTTCCCTTTTGGAGCCGCGCCACGTCCCCGTCGTAGAGCCCCCACTCCTGAAGCATCTTCTTGCTCTGTTCGATAGCCCGGGGAGCCTGGGCCCTTCCGAGAAACCAGGTTTGAAACTGGGCCAGGGCCTTGCAGTCGATATCCGTGGGGTTCTGGGAGGCCAGAAGGAGCCCGATGCCGTATTTGCGCCCCTGGGCCGCGAGGCGCAGAAGGCTTTCCTTGCAGGCGCTGGTGCGTACCGAAGGAATATAGTCCTTGGCCTCGTCCAGCACGAAGAGGCCCCGGAGCCCCAGGGCGTTTTTCGGGGGGTACTGCTTGGCCCAGGAGAAGAGGGCCATGGCGAGGACGTTGACGAAATGCCGGGAGGATTCGAGCTCCCGGAGCCCCCAGAGATTGATCACGGATATCCGGGTTTTTTCTCCCGTTCCGAAGGTGTCCCCGTAGAGAACCTTGGGAGAGAGGGGATCTCCCTCCTGATGGAGCAGAGGGTCCGAGGTTCGGGCTGCTGCCAGAAGATCCCCCAGCTCCTGACTGAGCTTCCGGTAGTCCCGCATGCCTGCGCTGATCTCCTGGGGGGCTTCCTGGAGCAGCGTTGCCAGCTCTCCCAGGGTTTTGCCCTTCTTACGCGCCAGGAGCCGCAGGGCTTCGGTGAGCAAAGCCCGGCCCTTCTGGGCGTTTTTGGAATTTCCCGGCAGAATGCGCTCTCCCAGGCTTTCCACCGCCATGGTGATAGCGGTGTCCGTTCCGGGAGGGTCATCCTCCAGGGCTTCGAAGTCCGGAAGAGGAGAGAGATGGAGCGGCCTTCCCCCCGTATGTCCGGGAGTCCAGAGAAGAACCTCCACGTTTTCTTCGAAGAGGGTCGCCTTGCGGTGCATCTCCTCTCCCCAGGAGGCAGGGGGTTCTTTCCAGGGCTGGCCGATCTGGGAAAGATCGTTGGCGCTGTCGAGAACGATGCTCGGAATACCGCAGAGGGCAGCCTCCTCCACGAGCCGTTTGAGGAGCACCGTCTTACCCGCTCCGCTTCCCGCAAGAATCACTCCGTGCCGGGCGAAAACCTGGGGAGGGAGGGTTATGGTTTCTCCCAGGAGCATTTCGGTGCCCACCAGCACCTCTTCCTGTACTCCCCGAAAGGGGAGGAGCTCCTCCGAGGCGTTTCCCGGAAAGGGATGTCCCTCAGGCTCTTTCGGGGTGGTCTCTTCCGGAATGCCTGTTCCTTCCGTATTCTCTTCCTTCTTTTCGGGAGCTTCGGGAGGGGTGGTTGCCGGGGAGTCCTCCCGTAGAGTTTCCTCCGAAGGCCCTGGGTGGAAGATCTCTCCGGTTTTCCCCGATGGCTCCGTTTCTCCGGAGGGCGGAGAAGAGGGCGTTCCTTCGGGGCCGTACCCTCCGGAAAAGGACTTTTCCTCCGAAGAAGCGAGAGGTTCCCGAGTTAGGGTGATCTCTCCCTCTTCTTTGCGAAACCATCGGGTAACCCGGGAAATAATACCCTGATCCCGGGGCCTCTCGGTGGAAGAGGAGGGGTAAAGCTGAAAGCTGGCGTCTTTGGAGGTGGGTCTCGGCGGTATCTCTCCAAGATTTTCGAATGTTTCCCGCACCTCTCTTCCGGAGCTTTCCGGAGAAGGCCCGGAAGGCTCTTTCTCAGGAGGTTCTGCGGATCCGGGGGCCTCCGGTTTTTCCGGAGGCGTGGCGAGCCGGATGATCCAGGGAAAGGCTATCTGCATGCACGAAAGCTGCGAAACCATCCGGCGCTTCCGTATCCACTCGGGGAAATAGGGATCGTTTTCCTCGAACATTTTCTTGAGAGCCCCCAGTACGAGAATCTCCTGCTCCGTCACCGGAGCAAAGCGCCCTCCCGCCTTCTGAAAGGCCCGGTTTTGTTTTTTGGTCTGTTCTCCCGAATCCACCGGAGGGAGAGTGCGGAACACCGTAAGCCTCCGGAAGGAGAGTTCCTTTTCGATGCCCGATGCGGTAAGGGCCTTGGCGATTCGGGATCGGTAGGCGTTGTGGTTGTTTTTCTGAATTACCCGGAAACAGTAGTGCTGCTCCCGGTCGCCCTCGGAGCGAAAGATCAGGCGCACCCTCGCGTGGAGGGGGTCCGAGGGAAGGCTTCCCAGGGGATCCAGCTCAAGATCCATGTTCCGCTGCCGGGGAGTCTCCCAGAGCAGTAGCCGGGTTCCCAGGCGGAGAAGTTCTCCCAAATCGTCTTCGTGATCCTCTCCCAGATAGTTCGTGGTGTCCACGCTCTTTTCAAGCTCTCCGAAACGCCGGTCCAGGGCGGAAAATTTGGGAGGCACCGGAGGAGCCGCGGAGGGGGCTTCCTCCGGAAGATCTCCGGAAAGGGTTTCCCGCTCCTCCGAAGACACGCCCTCCGGGGGCTCTTCTTCCGCAGGAGACGTTCCCAGAAAGGAGGAAAGTTCCGAGATTGCATCATCCTGGAGACAGCGCAGGCGGTGTTCCTGACAGAGCTGGAGAATTTCCCGGGGAGTGTAGAGATCTTCGATGTTTTCGAAGGCTTCCGGGGCGAAGGGCCAGGTGGGGTAGGGAGGGATAAGGCCGTGCATGGCAAAGGCCGGAGCCATGCGCCGGGCGATGATGTTGTGCGCCATTTCTCCCGAGGGTACCGTGTTCAGGGTGAAGGATTCGGAAAAGCGATCCATCAGGGAGCTCAGGGCATAGTCTCGGAGGATGTAAAAGCTCTCCTCCAGGCACGAAAGGAGCACCAGAGTGCGACATGTCTGATCCTGAAGCGCCGCAAGCCCCGAGGCGAGACTGAGAATAATTCCCTTGGCCTTGCGCTCCTCCTCGGAAAGCTCCTCCGAAGGGGTTTCCCGGGAGTAGAGAGCTCCCTGGGCCACGATGGCGTCGATCTGATCCAGGCAGAGGAGCGTATTTCCCCGGAGAGAGAGAATCCAGGAAAGCCCCCGGAGGATTTCCCGGGGATCCTGTTCTCCTTCGCCGATTCCCAGAAGGGCAAGCTTCTCTTCCTCCAGGGATTCTCCCAGAAGCCAGGTGTACCCCACGTTGGAGAGATCGAAGTTTTCCGTTCCCAGGGCGAGGACCGCCCGGAGCACGTTCTGATAATGCCCTACTTCGGGGCGGTATTTTTTGTAGAGCCCTCCGAGAATCTCCTTGGCAAGGTCCGGAAACTCCTCGGCGGAACAGCTTCGGAGTTTTTTATGGAGAGCACTTCCCCGGGAGGAGATCTGCTTGAAGAGCTGTTCCAGCACGCTGTCAAGCTGAAGAATTCCCGAAGAACCCCGAAGATCCTTGTGAAGGGATTCGAGATATCCCAGAAGCACCGTATGCCAGAATCGGGTAACGTCGGTCATGTCCACGAGAATGAAGGTGGTTTCCGAGAGCTCCGTTCCCGGGGAGGCTTCCCCGAGGGCCTGACGTAAAGTCCCGAGAAGATGGGTCTTCCCGGCTCCTCCGGGGCCTCGGACCAGGCGGCTTCGGGAGGTAAGCCCCAGGTGCTCCAGTTCGAAGAGCAGGCTGTTCCGCACCGGAGCGTGAAGCTCCGCCACGGAGTAGGGATTGATCTCCCACACGTCGTCCAGCCGGTGGGCGTAGTCGAGATCCGCCGAGCGGAGCGCCTTGGATTCCACAGAAACGTTCATGCCGTCCATCCTCCTTGAGGGGGCCTAGGAAAGGCGTAACACGTGCCGGGATACGTTTCCCAGGCGCAGCGCCGCCGCGTCATCCTCCCGGGTTCGGGAGAGGGGATCCTGGTACGTCATGAGTAGAATTTTCCCCTTTTGCTGCAGGGAAATCAGAAGTTTATCCATATCGCTCCTGGAGAGGGTATGGAGCCGGGGACGGAGATCCCGCAGAAAAACCCGATCCGTTCCCTTGTCCTGCATGATGCTCCGGCTCAGGGTCAGAATGGCCTCTTCTTCCGGAGAGAGGGGTTCCTTTGGAGGAATCGGGGGCCTTTGGGAAGTGGTTTCTTTCTCGTGAAGCCCTATTTTCTTTGGAGGAGCCAGAAACTCCGCCAGGGTGAGGGTACCCTCGTCAATGCGAAGCTGGAGCCTGTTCAGCAGAGCCTCCGCCAGGAGGGCACACTCCCTGGAAGGGTTTCCCTGCTTGGGTATGATGGAGAGGGTGAGATGTTCCGAAAGCCAGTCCCAGGCTTGGTCGGTAAGATAGATGTATTGGGATCGGCCGATTTTTTCGATACGGATGAGCCCCATGGCCAGCAGAGGCCGTCGATCCAGGGGGTCCATCTTAGGACGGGTTTTACTGAGCTGCACTCCGTCCATCAGAAAAAAAAGGCTGTAAAGAAAGAGCACCTGTTTTGGCTTTAACGAAATACTCATATTTCTTCCCTCCTTGGGGCAGTATTCCCGCACCGTTTGTGTGCGTGACGCTTCAGGAAGATGGCCTTATCCTTTCAGGGCATGCCGTTTTTCGTGTTCCAGAAGCCATTGTTTGATAGAAAGGCCCCCGCCGAATCCCGTAAGGGAGCCATCCTTGCCGATTACCCGATGGCAGGGTACCAGCAGGGCCAAGGGGTTTTTGTGATTCGCCCCTCCCACGGCACGCAGGGCCCGAGGATTGCCCAGGGCCACCGCTATATCCTGGTAGGATCGGGTTTCACCGTAAGGGATTTTCAGAAGAGCTCTCCAGACCTGCTCTTGAAAGGGGGTTCCCCGGAAGTGCAGAGGTACCGTAAAAACCCGGCGGGTTCCTTCGAAGTATTCACGGAGTTCCCCGAGGCAACGTTTCAAAACCGGGGAGGAAGGGGATGACGTTTCCGGTTTTTTTTCGGAAGAGCCGAAGTGCAGTTCTCTGATGAAGCCCTTTTCTTCGAGTATCTCCAGCATTCCCACGGGGGAGTCGAGAAAGGCTATGTTTGTCCCGGGGTTGCAAACGTCATTCATCCGCTGTCACTCCTTCCTTAATATGCCGCACCGCTGCCTTCAACTATAGCATGAAGTTTTCAGAGTAACCAAGAAATCTTCAAACGTATCTTCCGGGAGGCATATCTGGTACCATGGCAGAATGCATACTGTATGGAAAGAGGTGCGTGGCATGAAAGGCGTGGTAGAGGCCATATGCAGCAGTTCCCGGAGACAGGAGCCCAAAACTCCTTTGTCCCGGGGAGTTTTCGAGAAGGATCGGGGGCTTTCGGGGGATTCTCATTACGACATGAAGGAACGCCAGATCAGCCTTCTGCGGCTTGAAGATATTCGGGAAGCCGAGAAAGAGGCGGGATTTTCCTTTCCTTTCGGAAGTCTTGCGGAAAATCTGGTAGTCCGGGATCTCCCCGAAGAGCTTCCGGTAGGAACCGTACTCGAGGCTTCGGGAGGAGTAGTCCTCCGGGTGGTGGAAAAGGGCAAACGCCCCGGAGAACCCCACAGCTACGACTATCGGGGGTGGTGCCTTCTGCCGGTGAAGGGATATTTCCTCGAGGTTCTCGAAGGCGGCGTTATGCTTCCGGGAGAAGAGATAGAGGCGGTGACGCGTTAGAGCGACATCCTTTGCAACGGAGCCCCGTATGAACCGGAGTCTCAAAGCGAGGGGGAGCGGTTTCGATTCCCCCGAGGGAAGGAAATGCATGCCTCGGAATGTCGCAGTGAACCGCCATGCTCTATGTATCTGTGCGTTCCCTCTTGAGGCAGGGCCTGGAGAGAAGGAGAGGCGAAGGTGTCCTCCCCGGAAAGAAAAGGCGCATGTTTTGGGGAATGGGGAAATTGAAAATATTTTTTCTAGAAGACAAATAATTGACCTTACGCGAAGCATGTGTTTAGATGAGACGAGTTCCGGAAAGTTGAGAAAGAGGAGGAATAGCCCATGTATATTGGAGTGGGACCAGAGATTTTCGAGCGTTTTCCCGGATACCGCCGGGTGGTGCTTTTGTGCGACGGAGTGGATAACTCTTCGGAGAACCTTTCCCTGACGGAGCTTCTGCGTTCCGGGGAGAGGCGGATTCGAGAGGATCCCTTTCTGGAGACCTATAAGGAACACCCTTCCATCGCCGCATGGCAGGAGGCCTTTCGAAGTCTGGGAGTGAACCCCAACAAGTACCCTCCCTCCATGGCGAATTTGGTTAAGCGGGTGCGCTCGGGAAAGGATCTTCCCTTTATCAATCCCCTGGTCTGTCTTTTCAATATCGTGAGCATGAAGTATCTCATCCCCTGTGGAGGGGATGATCTTCGGCACGTGAAGGAGGAGGTGCTTCTCTGTTTTGCTTCGGGAGAGGAGCGTTACGTTCCCCTGGGGCAGCCGGATATGACGGAGTACCCCGATCCGGGAGAGGTGGTACTCAAGGATGCGGGAAGCGGAGAAATTTTCTGCCGCAAGTGGTGCTGGAAGAACGGCGAACGGAGCAAGATCGACACGGATTCTTCCCGGGTGGCCATCAATCTGGACTGCATGCCTCCGGTGGAGGAATCTGTGGTGCGTGCCGCCGGAGAAGAGCTGAAAGACCTTATTCGGGAGCATTGCGGAGGTTCCGTGACCATGCACCTGCTCTCCCCGGAAATGTTCCGGGTGGCATTTCCCTAAAACGTGAGAAGGAGCGTGAATGGCAGGTATGAATAACCTTCAGGGGGATCTTAAAAAAGCCCTAAGCTATCGTTGGGTGGTTTGGGGGGTCATGGTTCTTGCGTATATGGTAGTTTTCTTCCATCGTCTTGCGGCGGGGGTGGTCCGGGAGGATCTGGTGCGGGATTTCGGTCTCAGTGCCTCCTCCTTCGGCTCCCTGGCCTCCATGTATTTCTACGCCTACATGATCATGCAGATTCCCGTGGGAATGCTGGCGGATTCTTTGGGAGCCCGGGTTACCGTTTTCGGGGGCACTCTTCTTGCCGCGGCGGGATCCGTGCTCTTCGGCATGGCTTCTTCGGTGCCCATGCTTTTTGCCGGGCGCTTTCTGGTGGGTATCGGCGTTTCCACGGTATTTGTGTCGATTCTTAAAATTCTCTCTCAGTGGTATCGCAACCGAGAGTTCGCCTCCATGTCCGGTCTTACGGCCTTTATCGGAAATTTCGGAGGCGTTCTTGCCCAGCTTCCCCTCGCCTTTTTGGTGGCGCGTTTCACCTGGCGGACTACCTTTATAGGCATCGGAGGAGTAAGCCTTCTTCTGGCGGTGCTCTGTTACCTTTTTATCCGGAACACCCCCCAGGACATGGGATTCCCTCCGGTAAACGAGGCTCTTCAGAGCAAAGTCCCCGGACCTCCTCCCAGGCTTTCCAAGGCTTTCGGCGAAGTGCTCACCTGTCGAAACATCTGGTTTGCCTCCCTTCTCTGTGCTCTCAGTTCCGCCACCTTTCTTTCCCTTTCCGGGGCCTGGGGAATTTCCTATCTTCGGGAAGTTTTCGGTTTCGATGCCCGGGAGGCTTCGAAGGCTGTTTCCTGGTGTGTTTTCGGGGGTATGGCCGGAACTTTCTCGGTGGGGTGCCTTTCAGATCGTCTGGGGCGGCGAAAGCTTCCCATGATAATCCTCTGTCTCGTCTCCGTCGCCACTTGGGCTCCTCTGGTTTTCGGAGGCGCGGCAATGCTTCCCCGGTGGACTCTCTCTCCCCTCCTCTTCGTGCTGGGTTTTTCCGCAAGCTCCTTTATTCTGGGGTGGGCCATCACCAAGGAGGTAAGCGCCCCCGCATATACGGGCATTGCCATAGCGGTGGTGAATACCGTCACCTTTCTTGCCACGGCTCTGCTCACCACCGGCATGGGAAGCATCATGGACCGGTATGCCCATCTTTCCGTGGAGGCTCAGTATCAGAAGGCTTTTCTTCTCTGCCTGATCTGCGCCCTTCTGGCCCTGGCGGGGGGAGCCCTTCTCCCCGAAACCTGGTGCCGCAACGTGGAACGAAAGGAGCCCCTTCAGGAAAGCACGAAGTAGCTTCTTTAATACGGAAATGTTTGGAAATCCTTCGTGAAGAAGGCCGCTTTTCCGGGGAAATTTTTCCGGAAAAGCGGCCTTCTTCGAATTGTTTACCCGGAAAAATTGGCGGTGTTCAAGGAGAGTTTTTCCCCTTACAATGGCTCGCAGCGCTTGAAAAAAGTCTTTTTTCGGGAAGGGAGTATTCCAGGTGTCTATGACAGGTTTGTTCTACAGTCTTCTTACCGCTTTCTGCTGGGGTACCGTGCCGGTAATCTATCGGCGCAACATGGTACAGATGCCCTTCGAAAAGATGAATGCCCTGCGATCCTTCGGATTTCTGGGGGCTATGGCGCTGCTTGTCTGCGTATATGCCTCTCATTCGTTCCTTAAGGTTCCTCTCCATGTGATCGGCATGATCTCCCTCGCCTGTCTAGTGGGGAACGTCATAGGAGACGTGCTTTTCATGAAGAGCATCGGCCTTCTCGGAGTGGGGAAGGCCAGCGCGATTACCAGCATCTCCCCCCTGGTGGTGATGGTCATTTCGGTGTTCTGGCTGAAGGAAAGCGTTACGCTTTTGGGTGCGGCGGGGGCCCTGGCGATCATTTTCGGGCTCAATCTGGTACGACGTACCGAGGGAATCCAGCGGCGTTCCCCGGAGGAGGCGAACCTCCGCAAGGGATTTATGCTCGCGGTTCTCACCGCCCTCTGCTGGGGATGTTCTTTTCCCGTAACCAAGTGGATTCTCACCAATACCGACGTGGATGTGGTATCCCTCAACTTCTGGCGGGCCGCCTCCTTCGTGCCCTTTTCCTGGGCCTTCTGGCTTCTCCGGGCTCTTGGGATGCCACAAAGGGAAACCTCTCTTTTCACTGCTTCCCGGGGAATTTTCCTGGAGCTTTTGGCGGCGGGGGCCCTTGCCCTTGCCCTGGGAGGATTTTTCCTCGCCCGGGCCCTGGAACGGGCTCCTGCTTCGCTGGTGAGCCCTCTTACGTCATCCTATCCTCTCATTGCCGCCGCCTGGGGAGTGTTTCTCTTTCAGGAGCGTCTCAACAGAATGCAGCTCGCGGGAGTATGCGCCATCATCGGGGGATCCGTGGTGATATCCCTCTGATTGCAGAAGAGCTGGAGAAAGCTGTACGCACTATGGCGGTGCCCCTGGCCGTATCTTGATGGTATGATGAGAAGACTTCATGAATGTTGCTGTTCTCTATCGACGAAACCGGGAAAGGAGAGAAGATCGGTGTATACCATAGTATTGCTTCGACATGGAGAGAGCTTGTGGAACCGGGCCAACCTCTTTACGGGCTGGACCGATGTGGATCTTTCGGAAAAAGGTGTTGAAGAGGCCCACGAGGCGGGAAAGCTCCTGCTTCGGGAAGGGTTCGATTTCGACGTGGCCTATACCTCGGTTCTCAAGAGAGCTATCCGGACTCTCTGGATAGCCTTGGACGAGATGGACCGCATGTGGCTTCCGGTGCATCGGCATTGGCGTCTCAACGAGCGGCACTATGGAGCTCTTCAGGGGCTGAACAAGGCGGAGACCGCCGAAAAATACGGGGACGAACAGGTTTTTACCTGGCGCCGAAGCTACGACGTGCCCCCTCCGGCACTTACTCCTGAGGATGAACGCTATCCCGGAAGGGATCCCCGGTACGCTTCGCTTACTCCCGGGGAGCTTCCCGTGACGGAATGCCTCAAGGACACCGTGGCCCGGGTGGTTCCCTACTGGAAGGATGTTATCGCTCCGGATATCCGCAAGGGAAGACGAATTCTCGTAACCGCCCACGGTAACAGCCTTCGGGGACTTATCAAGTACCTGGACAACATTCCGGACGAGGAGATTCTGAGGCTCAACATCCCCACGGGAATTCCCCTGGTTTACGAGTTGAATGCGGAACTTCGCCCTCTGAAGCACTATTACCTGGGGGATGAAGAGGCCGCCAGAAAAGCGGCGGAAGCCGTGGCGAACCAGGCCAAACAGGGGAGATAAGCCATGAGACTGCGATTTTTTTCTGGGCTTCTTCTGCTTCTGGGGATTCTTTCCGTATGGAGTATTGCTTCCGCCCAGGGTGCTCCTTTTTTTGCCTCCTACGACGTGACCCGGCATTCCGACGGCGAGGAAATTTCTCTCGGAGATTTTGCGGGCTCTCCGGTGATCCTCATGTTTTTCTATCCCACCTGTGACGAATGCCAGGAGGAGCTTCAGATTTTCGAGGAGATGCGGGAAGAGCTGAAGGAGCGAGGCGTGGTGTTGCTTCCCATAACCAAGGAGCGTTTCAACCCTCGGTTGGTCTCCAAGACCCTGAAGGATCTCCAGGTGGAACACCTCGATGTTTACTACGATCACATGCCGGGACTTTTCGATAGTCTGCCGGTGCGGAACGTGCCGCAGCTCGTGATTTGCGATGCCTCGGGAGCGGTGGTGTACGATGAAAAGGGGCTGGTGCAGGAGCTCGTTCTGGAAGAGATCCTTGATACCGTTGCTCCGAGGAAAGGGGAATAAAAGCGTTATGAGAAAATGCGGATATGCGGCGCTGCTGGGAATCTTGTGCCTTGTCCTTTTCGGAGGGGCTGCATTCGCGGCGGAGGTTTCCCTCGGAGGATATTCCTTCTACACCGCTCCAGGAGGGAGCATGGTAGACACTTCGGATCTGGTGGGAACTCCGGTGCTCCTGATCTTCTTCACTCCCAACTGCCCTGCCTGCGAGAAGGAGCTCAAGGCCCTGGACTCCCTCTGGAGAACCTACGAGGAAACCTGGGGAGTGAAGATTCTTCCCGTGGCCCCCGGAGCTCTTCGGGAGCAGGCCGCCCGGCTGGCGGATTTTGTGCGTCAGCGTTGGGGAGTGGCTACCCTGCAGATCTATGTGGATGGAACTCCCGGCATGATGGAGGCTCACAAGGTGGAATACGTTCCCACCCTGGTGCTCTACGACAAGGAGGGAAATCAGGTCTGGAAGGAAACCGGAGCGGTTCCTTCCGCCACCCTGGAGAAGGTTTTCGAAAACACCCTACAGTAGGAGGTTGCCCACGGTTCTTCTGAAGAACGCCTGCACATATACATATAAAAGCAAAGGCCCCGGAGGATTGTTTCCCGGGGCCCTTTATTTTCTCAGGATGTTCTTTCGGGAAGGTTCAGATCTGCTTCCGTCTGTTGAGATAGATTCCGCTCATGCTCTTGTAAAAATCGAGAATGGTCTTTTTGTAGGATGTCCGGGGGGCTCCAAGGTAGCGATCCAGAGCCCGATCCGTGTCCTGGAAGCGTCGGATGTGATTGGCGAAGAGATAGGTGCCTACCCGGATGTTGTTCTGGGGTTCAAGCAGATCTTCCAGGGTTTGTATGGATCCGAAGGCCTTGCGTATGGATATTTGATGAGCCTTCCAGTGAATCTGCATAAGCCCGTAGGCTCCCTTGGGAGATCGAGCGTTCCATTTGGCGGTGGATTCCTTGATAAGAATGGAGGCTATGAGGAAGGGATCTACTCCGAATTCCCTTCCTGCGTCGGTGACGTACAGGGCGTATTCCCGGGCGGTTTTTTCGGAGAGTTTGGGATTGCGTTGTCTGAAAAAGGCCGAGATGATCGAGGCTACCCGATCGTCATATTTCTGATGTCCCAGACTTTTCATTACGTTGAACTCGAAGCTTTTGGCGAAGAAATCCGTGGTTTTCGCCGCCTGGGAAGGAGGGGGAAAGAGGATCAGAAGGAGTGAGAGTATCAGGGTTTTTCGAAGAATCAAAGAACATTTTGTAATCATATACATAAAATCACCTATCGTAAAGAGTATTGGGGAAGATACAAAAAGCACCGGCGAGAAATGGTACTCAAAAAGAAGAGAAAAAGCAAGGGGAAAATACTTATTTGTGGATTTTTAGTTAAAAATGCCTGGAAATCTCTCTTGGAAAGAAAGATTTCCAGGCATTTTTCATGGTCTCCATTTTCGGAAATCCTCGAATTTGTGGAGAATTTCTTTTCAGTAAGCCTCTTTGGAGGAGATCAGGAAGTTTTTTCCTTATGATAAAGAGATATCATGCGATGGTAGTATTTGAGGAGAGTACTCTTATACTTGGTGGAGGGGCTTCCTTTGTAGCGGTCGAGAGAGGCGTCCACCCGGCCCTGGTTTCTTCGCAGGAAGTTGGCGAGCATGTAGGCCCCCACCCGGATGTTGTTTTCCGGTTTTTGAAGATCCTTGACGGAGCGTATGGAGGGAAAGGCCTTGGGAATGCTCTTCTTGTGGGCGGACCATTTGATCTGCATCAGTCCGTAGCAGCCTCGGCTCTCGGCGTTGGCCCGCACGGTGGATTCTTTGACGATGATTCCCGCCACAAGAAAGGGATCTACACCGAATTCTCGGGCGGCTTCCACCACTATTTGGGAATATTTTTTGGCGGTCTCCCGGGGGAGCTTGGGGTTTTTTTCCCGGAAAAACCGGGCGATGACCTTGTCCGCAGGAGATGCGCACTTGGCATCTCCCAGGGAACGCATGGTGAGAAAGTACCGGTCGTTGTCGAAGAAGGAACCCGCCTCTCCGGGTTCGGAGAGGAGCAGGAGCGGGGTTAGAAGGAAAGAAAGAAGGAGAATTCTTCGGAAGAACATTCTTGGAATCGATACAGGGGGAGGAGCTTTCACAACACATCACCTCGCGTATAACGTTATAGAAATTTGTGGAGTTAAATCCAGAAGGATACACGGTAAGTATACACGAGAAGGCCGAGAAAAACCTTCTCCCGGAAGAATATTTTTAGAATATCTCAGGAATTTTTCCCTCGAAAAATCTTGCGGGCTTCCTCGAAAAGCCAATGATGCAGGTCTTCTTTCGAAAGATCCGGAGTTTCGAGAATTTTTCGTTCCATGTTCCGGAGGAGGCTTCCCAGGGCAGGCCCGGGAGAACATTCGAGAAGCTCCATGCACTCCTTTCCTGAAAGAAAGAGGCCTTTTCGAGAAGCCGAAAGAAGCCGGGCGTCCCGAAGAAGAGCTTTTCGTTCCCATGCTTCGAGAAAGGAATGCTTTTCAGGATCCAGAGAAAGAAGTGCCAGAAGGCTTTCCCTTTGGGAAAGGTCGAAAGGTTCCGGGAAATGCGGTTCTTTGCGGAGAAGAAGCTGGCTTTTCGTGTCTTCATACATTTGCAGAAGCCGGGATATCGCAAGGGCTTCCTTTTCGGGCCAGCACCAATGCCGAAGAAGAGTAAAGCATGGCGTTTCGTTTTTCCGGGAAGACGTATCTTTTCCGGGTTCCAGAATATCCAGAAAAAACGCGGCGGTACAGCAGAAAAAGGAGAGATCTCGTCGGCAGGCTTCGAAAAAAAGGTGAAACTCCGGTGTGCTTCGGAGAGGAAGATGTTTGCGGCAGAGGGGTTGCAGAAGTCCTGCTTGGTGAAGAAAACGGGAGAAAACGGGATTTTTTTCCCCCAGCCCTCGATAGAGCTCCAGGCCGATTCGTTCTCCCGGAAGATTTGCACAGGCTGTTCCAAAGGGAGGGCAGGCTTCGAGAGTTTCCGGAGCGAAGCGAAATCCCTTCAGGGAAACCCCGAAACGGCAGAGGCGCAAAGCTCGGAGAGGATCCTGGCGAAGCTTTTCTTCGGGAGAGCCGTTCCAGCGGAGAATCCTGTTATGAAGATCTCCAAAGGCTTTCGAGGAACCCCGAATTTCTCCCCGGTAATCCATGGCGAGGCTGTTGATGGTGAAGTCCCGGCGAGAGAGATTTTCCTCCAGAGATGAAGCGTTGAGAGCAACGATCTCTCCCGCTCCTCCGGAGGAAAGAGGAAGGAGATACACCGGATAGGCGGGCCTGCCCAGGATTTTCCCTCGGGGATACAGGCGCTCCAGGATTTGCCGGGGAGCAGAGGTGACAATGTCCAGATCCCTCAGAGGGCGGTGGAGGAGAATGTCCCGGACGGCTCCCCCCACGAGAAAGGAGGAAAACCCTTTTTTTTCGAGATTTTCCAGAATTTCCAAACCCTCCCCAAGGAGGTGCCTTGTTTCGGAGAAGGCAATTCGCATATTCATGGGCATATCCTTTCTGAGGGTCTGAATTCCGGAGGCTTTTCGAGGCTGAATTTTTCAGGAGTTCCTCGAAGGTTTCGTTTTTTTCCATTCTGGACATGTTTCGTGGAGGAAGAGGAAAAAGTTTTTTCGATTATCTCGGATGACGTGGGGAAACGCAACTTTTTTGAAAAGGATCCGGAAAACGGAGGTTGTTTCTTAAAGAAAGTGGTGTTACCTTTCGGAGATATTTTGTGCATGCTGCCCGGAATCTTTGGGGAAATCGGGGCGGAAAACCGGAGTCTTTCCGGAAACGTGCGTGAAAGGATGTTGATGATGAGCCATAAGGATCTGTTGTTTACCATGAAGCCCCTGGGGTATATCCATTCTCCCTATACCGAGAGAGAAAAGGCGCCTCGGCAGAGCGTGCATGCCGAGGCGCTGCCGGGGAAGATCGTCATTTTGCCCGAATATGCTCCGGCTCTCCTGGGGCTGGAGGGCTATTCTCATGTGATGGTTTTTTTCTGCTTTCATCGCATGGAGGAAGAGCCCGAGCTGGTACATCGTCCCCGGGGAAATGGAGAGCTTCGGGGGCTTTTCGCCACCCGTACTCCCCGCAGGCCCAATAGGATCGGTTTTTCCGTGCTTCCTCTGGAGCGAATCGAAGAAAACGTACTGTACGTGAACCAGGTGGATATGCTGGACGGCACTCCCGTGCTGGATATCAAGGCCTATGAGCCGGGGTTGTTGCCTTTACCCGAGGTGGTGCACACTCCGGAACGATAGATTCTTACGGCAACAGAGCGAAGGCCCCGCAGATTTCTCTGCGGGGCCTTCGCTCTGTTGCCGGCGTTATGCGTGGTGGTTTACTCCGGGAATATTCCCGAGAGTTTGCGAAAGGATACCTGGGAAGGCTATGCCTTCTCGGGAGCCTCGAAGAAGAGATCTACCTGCTCCTCGGGGCTGTGCTTGGTCATGTTGGAGATCAGCACCAGAGCCGCAAAGGAGACTGCCCAGCCGATGTAGGAGCCGTCGAAACCGTAGGGTTTGCCCATGAGGGACCATACGATGGAGGAACCGCCTCCGAGGAGGATGCTCCAGAAAGCTCCCGTGGCGGTGGCTCCCCGCCAGAAGAGAAGTCCCAGCATGGGGAAGAAGAGTCCTGCGGCGCCGAAGGTATAGGCATACATTACCAGATCGATGACCGTGGGGATCCGGTAGGCCAAGCCGATGGCGAAGGCGCCAAGAACGAGAACCGCCAAGCGGTTGACGAACATGAGCTGTTTGTCCGAAGCCTTGGGATTGATGAGCTTCCGGTAGATGTCGTTGGTAAAGATGGCTACGCTACCCATGAGGCAGGAGTCCGCCGTGGAAAGTACCGCCGCCATGTAGGCCGCTACCACGAGTCCCGAGAGCCCGACGGGGAGTATGGTGACGATCATGGTGGGGGTGGCGAGCTCAGGATCGCTGAGTCCGGGAACGAGGACGTGCGCCAGAAGTCCCACGAGGGTCATGCCGATGGCGAAGATAGGCCATTCGATGGGAATACCCGTAAGGAAGATTCCCATTTTGGCAGTCTTCTCGTCCTTGGCGGCGATAACCCGCTGGAAGGTGGCGATGGAGATGAACCATACCGGGAAGATGGAGAGGAACCAGCCCACCGCAGTCTTCCAGTCTACGGCCCCCCATTTGGTGAGTCCCGCAGTCTCGGGATTTGCCGCGAGCTGATCCATGAGGGCTCCGAAGCCGCCCACTTTGCTCAATCCCATGGGAACCAGGACGCCCACAACTCCGATGGTAAGGATGATCAGCTGATAGACGTCCAGGGTGATAACTGCCTTGAGGCCTCCCATGGAGGTGTAGAGAAGAATGATGACTCCTGCAATGATAATGGTGGTGGTCACGTCCAGGCCGATGGTTCCCGCCACGAGCTTGGCTCCCGCGATAACCTGGCCTCCCACGAAGGTCCACCAGGCGAGACCGATGAGAAGAGCCGCCATCATACCGGTTTTCTTGTCGAACCGGGATTCAAAGAGGTCTCCCGTGGTGAGTCCTTTCACCTTCACGGACCAGCGGTGAAGTTTGGGAGCCAGAAGAAGAGCCGCCAGGCATGCGCTGAGGGCGGAAACTCCGATGAGCCAGGATCCGGAAATCCCTATGCTGAAGCCCAGTCCTCCCATGGCGATGCTGAAGCCGCCTCCAAGGTCCGTAGCTGCGGCGGAGCCGGTGGTTCGGATAAGGCCCATATTACGATCCGCTGCGAGAAAGGATTCGTTTTCCTTACCTGTTTCAGCCTGCTTCATAATGTAGTAGCCGATGGAAATAAGAGAAATAAAGTACGCGATAACGACCCCCACGTCCAAAATGTGCAATTGCATAAAGCTAACCTCCCTTGTGTTTGCTCGGTATCTCCCGATGGCGCAGGATTTCCGGGAGAGTTCATATGCTTCGGGCGCATGTTCTTTCAGAGGTTCTCAGACATTTTTCTTCGGAGTATGTTCCTCCTTTCCTGGTAAGAGTGTCTCTTTTTTTCTTGGGAGAGAGAGTTAGGATCCCTCTCCGCAGAGAGAAGCAAGAAAGTGATAGAGCGCTTGGGTGCTTTGAAGAACCGTGGGAAGTTCCACGTATTCGTCCGCCCCGTGATAGTTACCTCCCTTGGCTCCCACCACGAGAGTGGGAATTCCGAGCCTTCCTCCGGTATAGCAGAAATCTCCCACACTGGCGAAGTAGCTCTGTACGGGTTTCTTGCCCGTCACGTCTTCGAGAGCCTTTTCCATCACCTGAACGTAGGGATTATCCTCGGGTACCACGTAGGCGGGAAATCCATCACAGTCCGGATGAGGAGCATTCCGGAAGGATATGGTGGCTTTGCCCCGGATGTTCGCCCGCTTGATGGCTTCTTCCGCTTCGTGCCGGAGGGTCTCTTTGGATACTCCCACTACTACGTGGCGGAAGATGGAAAACTGTGCTTCGTCGGGTACCGAGAGAGCCGCTCCTCCTCCCTGAAAATCGATGCAGCAGAGAGAACCGGATCCAAGCTTCTCGTGAGAGGGAAGTTGGGTTTTTTCAAGTTCCAAAAGAATTTTTGCCGCCTCGGTAATGGCGTTGATTCCCAGCTCCGGCTGGGCACCGTGGGCGGATTTTCCCTCCACGGTGATCTTGTAATTCCAGCCTCCCCGGGCGCCGAGGCAGACACTCGGAAAGGGCACGTCCGCAAAGGCGCTGCTCGGCTCGGTGATTACTGCCACGTCCGCCTCGGGGCTCATGATGCCGTCCACGATGAGAGCATCCGTGCCAAGCCCGAAGGGCCCCTCTTCATCGCATACCAGGCTGTAGTCGATGCGGCCCCGAAAATCCTGGTGATCCTCGAGGAAGGCCTCCAGGGCGAGCATGATAGCGACACATCCCGACTTCATATCGCATGTGCCCAGTCCATACATGCGGTCTCCTTCGACGGAGGCGGCGTAGGGGTCTCGGGTCCAGCCTTCACAGAGCTTTACCGTATCGAGGTGGCCGTTCAGAAGAATGTGAGGCCCTTTGCCGGTGCCCTGCAGGGATCCCACCACGTTGATGCCCGCATAGTCGTAAATTTTGCTTTCGTGAAACTTGTGGAATTCCCCGGGCACCCCATGCTTTTCCAGCCATTCTTTGGCGAAATTCATGATGGCTTCTTCCTTGAAGTACGGGCTGGGAATGCCTACGAGCTGTCCGAGAAGTTCCGAGACTCCATGCTGGGTAATTTTTTCGTATCCTTTTCTCATAAAAGATCATTTTCCCCCATGATAATACGGTTTTTCGGGAGCTCTTTCCGAAATCCATGGAAAAAACCCCCGAAAAGGCCAGGCAATGTATTTATTTTTTATTGCGTTCCAGGCGCTGCAGGTGGGCGGGCTCCATGGAGACCTTCTTGCCGTCCAGAAGCTGGATAAGCCCTTCGTGGGAAAGGTGCTGCTGCCGGGTGATATATTCATCCCGTTTGTAGAGCTTTTCGGGATGGCTCTGATTGTCCTCGGGCTCCGTATAGGTGGTGAGCACTCCTTCGTAGTTGCGCAGAATGACCTTGCGGTCCGACCGGGAGATTACGTAATTGGGCATTACGGGAATCTTGCCGCCGCCTCCGGGAGCATCCACGATGAACATGGGAACCGCCAGCCCCGTGGTGTGTCCCCGGAGATATTCCATGATCTCGATGCCCTTGCCCACGGAGGTACGGAAGTGCTCGATTCCCTCGGAGAGGTCGCACTGATAGATGTAGTAGGGGCGTACCCGGATTTTCAGAAGCTGCTGGTTCAGTTCCCGGAAAAGGTAGGGGCAGTCGTTCAGCCCCTTGAGAAGTACCGACTGGTTTCCCAGGGGAACTCCCGCATCCGCCAGCATATTGCAGGCCCTGGCGGCTTCCGGGGTGATCTCCTTGGGGTGGTTGAAGTGCGTATTGATCCAGATGGGATGGTACTTTTTGAGCATGTCGCAGAGCTTTTTCGTAATTCTCTGAGGACAGACCACGGGGGTGCGGCTCCCGATGCGCACGAAATCCACGTGGGGGATGGCGGAAAGCTCCGAGATGACCCATTCGAGCATCTCTTCGTCGATGGTGAGAGGATCTCCTCCGGAGAGAAGCACGTCCCGGAAGGAAGGAGTGTTCCGGACGTAGTCGATGCATTTTGCGATCTGTTCCTTGCCGTAGGCTTTGTCCGTTTCTCCCGCATGGCGCCGGCGGGTGCAGTGGCGGCAATACATGGAGCACTGGTCCGTTACGAGAAGAAGCCCCCGGTCGGGATAGCGGTGGGTAAGCCCCGGTACGGGAGAGTCCACGTCCTCGTGAAGGGGATCGTGGATGTCCGCCCCCGCGATGTGGGTCTCCGCCATGGTGGGAACCGCCTGCATGCGCACGGGGCAGGTGGGATCGTCGGGATCCATGAGAGACGCATAGTAGGGGGTGATGGCCATGCGGAGCTTGTTGAGACTTTGTTCGATCTTTGCGGCCTCTTCATCGGTAATGTTGATAATCTTGCGAAGGGTCGCCACATCGGTCACGCGGTTCGCTATCTGCCATTTCCAATCGTTCCACTGTTCTTCTGGTACGTCTTTCCAAAGGCTGATATGACGATACTCAGTCATGATACATCCCCCCATATAAATTTTTGCGAAGATTTGTGAACCCAAGATCACGAAGAGCGCTTTTTATGACGCCCAGTCTCCTCAATTATAATGAGTATATAGGGGAAAAATTCCATTGTCAAATATGAAAGGGGAAAATCTTTCATTTTTTTGAAGAGTGCGGTACAATGGCGGAAAACAGGGGTCTTCTGTAGGAATTGTCCGCATGTCTCCGGTATGCGGAGGGAATGTCCAACGTCAAGATACCTGTGCATGTGTATGGGGCTTTTGATAAAGAACGTATTGTTTTTCAGCGTGCTATGTTATACAGTATGCGGGTTTGTTCTTTTTCCGGAAAAAATCCGAACATGTTCCGGGTGGGGAATTCTGGTGAGAACCCACGGAAGTGAGGTGTTTCGAGAGTGCTTTTTGAAGAGAGGCTTCGCGAAAGGGCGGGGCGGTTTTCTCCCAGTCATAGGAAGATAGCGGCTTTTCTTATGCAGAGCCGGCAGCAGGCCATGTTCATGACCGCTTCGGAGATAGCCCGAGAGCTTAAAGTGAGCGAATCCACGGTATTCCGTTTTGCCACGGTTCTGGGATACCGAGGATATCCGGAATTAAAGTCCGCTCTTCGGCAGAAGGTTTACGAAAATCGTTCGGTTCCCGAAAGAGTTCATGCCTTCGAGCCTTCCACGGAAGAGGAAAATCTTGTACGCCGGGTGTTGCAGGACGATATGGAAAACCTCGGTAAAGCGCTCTACAGCGTGGATGAGGCTGCGGTGGAAAGCCTGGCGGATATGATTCTGAGAGCCCGAAGCGTGCACTGTATCTGTGAGCGGAGCTCCAGGGTTCTGAGTGAGTACTTCCACTTTTATATATCCTGGTTCCTTCCTCATATCCACCTGCTGGAGCCCTTCTATGCGGTGGAGCGGGTGGCAAATCTCGGAAGAGAAGATATGGTTTTGGGGTTTACCTTTAACCGCTGTATTCAGGCCACGGTGGAGCTTCTGGCCATGGCGAAGAAGCAGAAGATCCCCACCGGGGTAGTGACGGATTGCATCTCCTCTCCCGCTGCGCGGTGGGCGGACTGTGTGGTGGGAATTCCTTCCAACTGCATTTCTTTCATTGATTCGTATGCGGCTCCTATCAGTCTGGTGAACGCTCTCTGTCTTGTGGTGGCCCGTAAGTGCCCCGAGCGGAGCAGCAAAGTTTTTCCCGTGGTGGAGGAGCTGTGGCAGGAACGCCAAACCTACGTTACCAAAAACACCTTTTCGTAAAGAATGTCTCCATATTTTTCTCTGAAAGGAACGATGCGCGGATGAAGCGGTGGAAACGGTGTTAAAACCCCTTCCCCGAAGGCTGCCGATCTCGATATTGGTACGCCTCATGTGCAGTTATTTCGTGATTTACGGTTTTTTGAGCGTCTATTATCTCCTTGCCCGTTTTCTGGAGATCCGGGGGCTGCCTTCTCAGACCGCGGGGATTGTGGTGAGCGCCTTCTTCGGAGCCTGTACCCTCGCCCGACCTTTCGGAGGCGCCGTGACAGAGCGTATGGGAGTGCGGCATACCATGATAGGGGCTTCCCTTCTGTGTATTCTCGGAGGAAGCCTTTTTCTTTTTGCGGAGCCCCATTTTATGCTGCTCGCTCTTTGCCGTATTCTTATGGGAGTGGGGGCAAGCCTTTTTCTCGTGGCTCTTACCACCTACCAAACCTTCGTTATTCCCGAAGAAGTACGGGGTCGTTTTTTCGCCCTGGTCTCCCTGGGATCCGTGGCACCCCTCTTCACCACCGTACCTCTTTGTGAGTTTCTCCTGGCCCGGGGTATGTTTGCCACCTATCTCGGAATAGCTCCTTTCATGGGGATGTGCTGTTTTGCTCTCAGCTTCTCTCTGCCTTCCCTGGAGACTTTCGGAGTGGAGTATCACCGTGCCCAGGCGTGGGGTTCCTATGCGGAACTCTTCCGTACCCGGGGATTTCCCATTCTGCTCTGTTCGGCCCTTCTCTTCGCTCTGGCGGATTCTTCGGTGCTCTATCTTTCCAATTTGCTGCACCAAGTAGGGCTTGAAGTCTCTCCTTTTCTGGCAGCCACTGCGGCGGGGTCCATTTCGGTGCGCCTCTTCTGCCAGGGAGTGCTCCAGCGGTATTCCCGGGGGATGATGATGCCTCCCGCCACGGCCTTTATGGGAATCGCCCTTCTTGCGGCCCCTCATCTTTCCGGGCCTCTTTCGGTGGGATTCTGCGGACTTCTCTTCGGTATGGGCATGGGCATCGGATTTCCCACCCTTTTCGCTCTGGTGGCGGATTTGGTGCCGGGGAAACTTCGCCCCAAGGGAACTTCCATGGTATATTTTTCCCTGGATGCAAGCTGGGTACTGCTTCCCCTCTTTATGGGTTTTGCCTCCCCCGGTATGGGGCAGACCAACGCGTTTCATCTCTTGGCATTGGCGATCCTTGTGGGCTGCTTCGTGGCAAGCCTCTTCTGGACCCTGGTGGATCTGAAACCGGAAAATCTCAAAGCCCGGGCCGCCCGGCATGCTCGGCGTTGAGGAAGGGCCTTTTGGCAAGTTGAAGAGTTAGACTGGACAGCTTGAACGGATTGATCCGAAGGAGGAGATTGTGTATGCTGTATCATCCCGAAAGTATGGATCCTGTACGGCGCGAGGGTTTTCAAAAAGGTCAGGGGGGCGGTTTTGCCCGGCACGTAATTTCTCCGGGGTCTCTCGAAGGAACCAGTCGATTCCAGATGGTTTCTCACATCACTCTGGATCCGGGAGCTTCCATAGGAGAACATCGGCATGAGGGAGATGAAGAGGTGTACTGCATTCTTTCGGGATCCGGAGAGTATCTCGAAGAGGGAGAGTGGATTGCCGTAAGGCCCGGACACATTACCGTGGCCCTTAGGGGCGGAACCCACGCTCTGCGCAATACCGGCAAAGAACCCCTGGAACTTCTGGCGGTGATTGCCAAATAGAAAAGATCTGGGGTGTGACAAAAAGGAGGAGGCCGAAAAAAATCCGGATTTTCAGGGTTTTTCGGCCTCCTCGTCAGTTATTCCTTTGCTTCGTGGTGCTGGGTTTCGGGAGAAAATATCAGTCCTGGAACCATGCCTGGGTTTTGATCTCTCGAATGAGTTCTTCCGCCTTTCCGAAGGCTTCGTCTGCCAGAGAGTTCGAATAGCTTGTGAGGAAGGCCTGAGCCTCGGGAGCGCCCTTTTCCCGGTAGAGAGCCAAGGCTTCCTTCTCTATCTCCTCTTGCTTTTCGAAGGCTCTGCTTTCCATTTCCGTCCAGGCAGGGTGCAGAAGGGGGAAAGCCACCCGATAGTTTTGGTGAGCCAGCATTTTCAGTTCGAAAAAGCGCCAATATGCGGACTTTTCGTCGAAGCGGTCCGTGCCAGCGGCAAAGGCTTCGAGGAAGGAGGTGGTGCCGAAGTACCAGGGAATGAATACGCCAGTTTTGGGTGTATTCATGCACCACCAGATAAGGCTACCCATCTCCCTGGGAAGGTCTTTGCGCAGTTCCACCACGGCGCTTACTTCGGTGTTCAGGCGCGCTATGGTGCGGTAGTCCCCGGTCCAGGGGGATCCGGTTTCGTCGTTTTCCACGTAGTATTCCGTATCCTCGTAGTTCCATCGGAGAATCTCCATGAGATCCTTCGGAGAGATTTTACCTATCTGTCCCAGGCGTTCCTCTACCAGCGAATGCCGCAGTACGTTGTAGTCGTCGAAAATCCAGGGGTCTCCGTAGGCTCTGGAGAAGTTGAACTCTCCGTCCTCGGGGTGGTACCATCCTTTTTCTTCCGCAAAGGCTTTCAGGCCGGGGGAGTGCAGGACGTTTTCCGAATCCTCCAGATTTACCGCTCCGATACGGTAGCCGTTAGCCCGCACCGAAACCACTTCGTCCGGAACCCGTACCGCTATCCACTGCCCATCCCGGGCGATCTCCACCCACCATCCCTCGTCGGGATCCGCCACGGCGAACATGGTGCCGGGATCTGCGCTCAGGTGGTAGGTCTCACAGAGGTGTCCGAGGAGCTCCACGCCTTCCCGGGCCGTTTTGGCCCGTTCCAGCACGAGCTGGGTAAATTCCGTCCAGATGATGCCTCCCGGAATGGTATCCCAGGCACTTTCTTCGGGAACTTCCTGCCCCCAGGACATATTATTGGCTATGGTGACTCCCCATTCGTTCACCCCCGTGGTGAAATCTCCGGGATAGTATTCTTTGTCGAAAACCCTGGAGGCTATGTAGCGCCACGTTTTTTCGGGCTGGGGTATGGAGCCCTCGGAATAGGTGGTGTAGACAGCGCCCGCTTCGTGAGAGGCCTCTTCCGTCACCACGAAATGCTGGGCTGCATTCATGCCGAGCTCCTCATTGTGCGCCACCAGAACCGATCCCGTGGTGGAACGGTTTTTCCCCACAATGACGGTGGTGCATCCCTGGGCTGCTACGGAGAGGGCAAGAATAAGACACAACGCGATTACGGAGATTCGTGGGATCCTTTTTTGCATAGCCATGCTCACCTTCCTTGACTGAAAAAATGTGGGAAATCTCCTTGAATGCCGCATTTTTACGTGAAGAAGTCCGCTGGAGCTCCCTTGATATAAAGTGTACTCCGGGCTTTTTTCTTGTCAATCCGGGGATGTCCGCTTTTTCTGAATTGCGGAAAACATGCAGAAGCTCCGGAAGCCATACGCCTCCGGAGCTTCTGCATGGTTGTTGCAGGGAATTTGCGTGATCAGGAGGCACTTCTTCGATATCAGAGCCCCTGGCGAATGATGAAATTCGTCAGATCCACACAGCGGCAGGCGTACCCCCATTCGTTATCGTACCAGGCGAGCACCTTCGCCTTGTGTCCCAGTGCCATGGTGTAGGGGGCGGCAAAGATGGACGATCGGGGATCTCCCACGTAATCCATGGATACGCATTGATCTTCCTCGTAGCCAAGGTATTTTCCCATAGGGCCCTGAGCGGCTTTTTTCATGACTTCATTTATCGTTTCTTTGGTGGGAGCTTCTTCGAGATCCGCCACCAGATCTACCAGGGAGACGTCCGGGGTGGGTACCCGTATGGCTATGCCGTGAAGCCTTCCGTCAAGTTCCGGAAGTACCGCCCCTATGGCACTGGCGGCTCCGGTGGTGGTGGGTATCATGGACATGGCGTTGGCCCTGCCCCGATTGAACTTGGAGTGTGCCGAATCGAGAGTGCACTGATCGTTGGTGTAGGAGTGCACCGTGGTCATCATGCCGTCCCGGATGCCGAAGTTTTCGTGAAGTACCTTGACTACCGGGGCAAGGCAGTTGGTGGTGCAGGAGGCATTGGAAATCATATGGTCCCGGGAAGGATCGTAGGCCTCTTCATTCACTCCCATAACGATGGTTTTCATGGAATTATTGTGACTCGGAGCCGTGAGAATAACCTTTTTCGCTCCTCTTTCGAGATGAACCTGGGCCTTTTCCGGGCGGGTGAATTTTCCCGAAGCTTCGATGACGATATCTATTCCGAGATCTCCCCAGGGGTAGGAGTGAGGGTCCGAAAAACGAAGGTTTTCTATGGGTTTGCCGTTGATGTAAAAATGGTTTTCGTCGTGAGTGACCTCTTCCTTGAAACGACGGTGCACCGAGTCGTACTTCAGGAGATGGGCCCGCTGTTCCGCCAGGGAACGGCTGTTGGTGGCCACGATGTCGAAGAGTTCCTCTCCGTCGTAGTCATACATACCTCGTACCATAAGTCTGCCGATTCGTCCGAATCCGTTTATCGCTACCCGTGCCTTTTTCATAAATGCGTTCCTCCCTGAAACGTCGTTCTCCCCTCGGAGAGCGAGGGGGGTGAATCCCGTATCGAACTTTCGGACTCTACGATACAGGGAGGACTTTTTTACGCAATCTTTTTTCATAAAATAGCTCTAGCAAAAATATTTTTTCTTTTCACTTTTTTGGTTCGACCTCTATGCGTTGACATGGTATAAGCACCGAGATAAATCTCTCTCCTGGAATGTGTTCGCATCGGTACAAACATGCTTTCTTCTCTAAAAATTGAAAGATGTCGCGAAAAGCGGCGATCGGTATTTTTTCAGGTAGTCTTCGTAAATTTCTCAAACATAGCATGAAGAGCCGAGATGTGTAGTTCTTTGGTGAGGTTGGAGAATTCCCCGGGGTCTTCTCGGTATATCTTGACCTTTTTTGAAAAACTGCTATTATTAGCATATGCCACTTAAAAAGAGCCGAAAGCTCTTTTCAGAATAATACTCTCAATAAGGAGGTGTGCATTATGCCAGCACGAAATGGAACAGGACCGCTGGGTCAGGGGCCCCTTACGGGATGGGGACGAGGCTTCTGCCGTTCCCCTGAGCAGCAGGTTCCTCCCCAGCAAGAGCAGATGTCTTCTCCCGAAGGGGACGAAGGTTCCCAGACACAACCGGAGACGGTGTATAATCCCCCCCAGAACGGAGCGTTCCCCTTTCCCTTCTTCGGAAGAGGCCGGGGTTTCTTCTGCCGAGGCGCCAGAGGCGGATGTGGTTTCGGTGGCGGCCGGGGTCGCGGCCGAGGTGGATTCGGAAGATTCGGAGGTTAGCATACGGTGAAAATCGCAATCTGTGTAACTGAGAACAAGGGGCTGGATTCCCCCGTGGACAGCCGATTTGGGAGAACTTCGGGATTTTTGCTCGTTGATACCGAGAGCGAGGAGTGCACCTATCTCTCGAACGATCAGAACCTCAACGCTGCTCAGGGAGCGGGTATTCAGGCCGCTCAAAATGTGGTGAATGCGGGGGTTCATGCAGTGGCTACGGGTTTCTGCGGCCCCAAGGCATTTCAGGTTCTTTCCGCGGCGGAGGTTCAGATTTTTCAAGATTGCAAGGGCTCCGTGAGGGACGTGCTCCAGGGTATCCGGGAGGGAAAATGCTCTTCTTCCAACGTTCCCAACAAAACCCAGGGGCACTGGTAGGTTTTTCTTCGTGAAAATCGCCATTGCTTCGGGCAAGGGAGGAACCGGAAAAACCACGGTGGCTGCCAATCTTGCCCTTGCCCTTGAGCGGCAGGGTTCGGTGGTTCTCGCGGATTGCGATGTGGAAGAACCGAACTGCAATCTCTTTTTGCAGATGGAGTATTCTCGGGAGGAGCCCGGCGTACTGCCGAGCTTCTCCTGTGATATTTCCCGGTGCGATGGCTGCGGAGCCTGTGCCCGGGCATGTCGGTTCAACGCCATTGCGTCTCTTCCGAATCGTCCCCTTTTCTTTCTCGAAATGTGCCACGCCTGCGGAGGGTGCGTTCTTGCGTGCCCTCACCAGGCTATTATCGAAAGTACCCGGAACAACGGGGTTATCCGTCATGCTTCCCGGGGCAATCTCGCCTTTGTTTCGGGGCTTCTCGACGTGGGAGAGGCCATGGCTACTCCGCTCATCCGACAGATGAAAAAGAGCCTGCCCCAGGGGGATATGGTGCTTCTTGATGCACCTCCCGGAGCAGCCTGCGCCATGATAGAGGCGGTACGGGACGTGGATTACGTGGTCCTCGTGAGCGAACCCACTCCTTTTGGGCTTCATGATCTTATTATTGCCATGGATGCGGTGCAAGAGCTGCAGCTTCCCTTTGGCGTAGTGATCAATCGATATGGTTCCGGAGACGATGCCTTGGAAGAATACTGCCTTTCTCGGGGCGTGCCGGTTATCGCGAAAATTCCCTACTCCCGGAAGATTGCCGAAGCCTATTCCAGGGGAGAGCTTTTTTACAACCTGTTTCCCGAACTGGGAGAAATCGTGGATGATCTCGCCGGGTATCTTCGGGAAGGGGGGTGGAAAGAATGAAAGAGCTCCTCGTTATCAGCGGCAAGGGGGGGACCGGCAAAACCAGTATCACCGTCTCCCTGGCGGCGCTGGCGGAAAATGCCATCTTTGCGGATTGCGACGTGGATGCGGCGGATATGGCCCTGATTCTCAAGCCCCAGGAGCAGGAGGCGGAAGATTTTTATTCCGGCTCCCTTGCATCCATCGATGCCTCCCGGTGTATGGGATGCGGTAAATGTTACCGTCTGTGTCGGTTCGACGCCATTCGGGGGGAGGAGGGAGAATTTTCAGTAGATCCCCTGGCCTGTGAAGGCTGCGGTGTCTGTTACGATCACTGCCCTGTAAAGGCCATTGCCTTCGAGCCACGGCTTTGCGGGGAACTTTACGTTTCTTCCACTTCGTACGGTCCTCTTGTTCATGCCCGGCTCGGAGCGGGAGGGGAGAACTCCGGAAAGCTCGTGAGCGAAGTTAAGCAACGGGCCAAAGCTTTGGGAGAAGAGCAGGGGCGTTCCCTTATGATCACTGACGGTCCTCCGGGAATCGGCTGTTCCGTCATCGCCTCCCTTACCGGGGCGGATGCGGTGCTTATCGTTACGGAGCCCACCGTGAGCGGCATGCATGATTTGGAACGGGTGTATGAGCTCTGCAAACACTTTCGTATTCCCACCTACTTGTGCGTGAACAAGGCGGATCTTAATACGGAAAATACGCAAAAAATCCGGGCCTTCGGAGAGAAAAAGCGTGTACAATGGCTCGGTGAAATTCCCTACGACGCTTCGGTGACCAAGGCCATGATACAAACCATGCCGGTGGTATGCATGGAAGGTTCCTCGGCGGGGAAAGCGATTTTAACGATATGGGAGATGTTGAAAAATGAGCGACCCTTGTTCCAGTAGCAGTTGCAGCGGTTGTGCCTCCAAGGAAAACTGTCAGGATCGACTGAAGAAGAGCCTTTCCGGCATGGAACATAAGATCATGGTACTCTCCGGCAAGGGGGGGGTGGGAAAAAGTTCCGTGGCGGTGAATCTCGCCCTCTACCTTGCTCTTGAGGGATATCGGGTAGGGCTTCTGGATATCGATTTCCACGGCCCCAGCGTGCCCACCATGCTCGGTTTTCAGAATACCGGCGTAGTTATGGATGGAGAGGATATCCTTCCCCTCGAGATGGGGGGGCTCAAGATTATGTCCATGGGATTGCTCCTTCAGGGCAAAAAAGATGCGGTCATCTGGCGGGGCCCCATGAAGGCGGGGGTTATCAAGCAGCTCTTCGAGAACGTTCGTTGGGGAGATCTGGATTATATGATCATGGATTTTCCTCCGGGTACCGGAGATGAGGCCCTTTCGGCGTGCCAGCTCGTGGAGGGGGCGGACGGGGGTATCGTCGTTACCACCCCTCAAGAAGTGTCCCTTTCGGACTGTCGCCGCTGCATCTCCTTCTGCCGGCAGCTCAATCTCCCCGTGTTGGGAGTTATCGAAAATATGAGCGGTTTCGTCTGTCCCGATTGCGGCTCCGTGGTAAACATCTTCAGTTCCGGAGGAGGCGAGGCCATGGCGGGGGAGGAAGGAGTTCCCTTTCTCGGCAGAATCCCCCTGGATCCCAATATTGTCAAAGCCTGTGACGAAGGAAAAGCTCTTCTGCGAAACTTTGCGGAAACTCCGGGAGCCAAGGCCTTCGGAGAAATTGCGGAACGTATCGCCGCCATGGTGGCAAAAAATACTAAAGAAAACATAAACATATAAGGAGGCGAATCGAATGCGTATAGCTATTCCCTGCGCTAACGGAAAACTGTGCATGCACTTCGGCCACTGTGAGGAGTTCGCCCTGGTGGAGGCGGAGGTCGCTGCGAAGACCCTCGGAAAAGTAGAAAAAATGACACCCCCTCCTCATGAACCCGGCGTTCTTCCCCGATGGCTTGCGGAAAACGACGTGGATATGATTATTGCAGGCGGTATGGGTTCTCGCGCTCAGGGGCTTTTTGCCCAGAGCGGCATTTCCGTTGTGGTGGGGGCTCCCTGCGGCACCCCCGAGGAACTTGTAAAGGCCTATCTGGAAGGATCCCTTGAAACCGGTCAGAATACCTGTGACCATTAAATATAACGGATCCAATATCTCTGCATGTTTTTGTGTTCTTCCGCGTTTTCGGGGAAATTCCGCCGCGTGATACCCGGGTTTTTCTGAAATATGCCAAAAAAGTGAGGATCTCCTTCTTCGAAGAAGGAGATCCTCACTTTTTTGGTGCTCCGGTGTTTTTGAGCAATAAATTTTTAAGAGATGCGAAGGGGCGTATTGGTGGTATTCTTATAGGAGCATAAGTCTGAGAATTTTTTAAAGGAGATCTGATAATCATGAAAGCAGATACCCTTCTTTTCGTAGTGGATCCCCAGAATGATTTTTGCGATCCCCGGGGGGCCCTTGCCATTCCAGGTGCCGATGGGGATATGAAACGCCTGGCTACGCATCTTTCGTACCAGGGGGATCAGATAGACCATGTGGTCATATCTCTGGATTCGCATCATACCTTCGATATTGCTCATCCGTCTTTCTGGACAGATTCCGAAGGGTTTCCGCCGCCGCCCTTCACGGTAATCAACGGGGAAAATCTGTATCGATACCGGCCTTCCCGGGAGGATCTTTACAGTGAGTGGGGAGCGTACTATGTGCGCGAGCTGGAGCGTTTGGGGCGATACGAGCTCATGATATGGCCCGAGCACTGTCTCATCGGTTCGTGGGGGCATTGCATCCATCCCGATCTTTTTCAGGAGATCCAGCACTGGGAACGTCGGAAGAAAAAGCAGGTCGAGTATGTCCTGAAAGGACTTTCTCCCAAAACGGAACACTATTCCGTATTCCATGCTGAAGTGGAGGATAGGGAGGATGAAAAAACCCTTCTTCATGAAAAATTACTCGCTTTTCTCCTTCGGTATCGTACCATCTATATTGCTGGAGAAGCCTCCTCTCATTGCGTTCGCGCCACTGTGGAGGATATGCTGGAGTACGTGGACTCCTCCAAGATGGTGCTTCTCAAGAACGCCATGAGTCCCGTGAAAGGATTCGAGGAGGAGGAGCGGTTTTTTTTCGAGGATATGAAGAGGAGAGGCGTCCGATTGGAACGCATATGATTTTTGTATGCCTTTCGCAAAATTTCCGAGAAGAGGTTTCAAGGGTTTTCCGAAAATGTCCTGACTTTTGCATGGCTATGTTTGCGGAAAAAGAAAATTTCAAACAAGAGAAAAGCGCGAATTTTGTGTATAATATTTTCACCGTGCCTGATGTATGGCATAAGGTCTTGATTTTACGTTGCTCTTCCGAAGGAGGTCTGATATATCAAACGTGCTCGTTCTTACTCGGGTTTATTTTAGTTTTAAGGATAAGCTGATATCGCAAAATTAGGCGTATTGTCCGTTTTTACTGAGTTTTTTCGATATCCACATAAAAGAAAACTGTAATTCGGTGAAAAAAACGAAGAATTTCTTGACAACAAAAGCGGGGTGCACTAGACTTCTGATGTATTGCATCCCGCATGATACTGGGAATGCAAGGAGGGAAACACTATTGGAACGGCCGAATCGATTTGTTTTGAAGTCCTTGCGGGAAAGGGTATACGAATACCTCAAGGAGGAAATGAATGCGGGGCGCCTCGCTCAGGGAGCGTTTCTCAACGTCAACGACATCAGCCAGCAGCTTGGTATAAGTAAAACCCCTCTTCGGGACGCTCTTTTCCAGTTGGAGGCCGAGGGATTTGTCACCATCTTTCCCCGAAAGGGAGCCATGGTGAATGTGCTTACCCTGGAAAAGATCCGCAATATCTACCAAATTATGGGATCTTTGGAGAGCGCTGCCATTCTCGAAGTGGGGAGCAATCTCACGAAAAAGGATTTTGACTACATGGACTCTCTCTACAAGGGAATGCGGGAAGCCCTGGATGAAGATGATTTCGACCTCTTCCATGAAAGGAACGTGGCTTTTCACGGGGTCTGCGTGGGATTGAGCGAAAATGCGGATCTCCGAAAGATGGTGGGTATCCTTAGGGAGCGGCTGTACGATTTTCCCCGTAACAAAGGGTTTATCAAGGAGTGGGAGATCGCCTCTGCGGATGAACATAGCATGGTAGCCAAGCTTCTGCGAGAGGAAGACGTGAAGGGAGCCGCGGAATATGCCCGGGATGTCCACTGGAACTTTACCGTCCAGGAGCCGTACATCCGGCGCTATTATTTCGCAAGCCAGGAGGAACTGGACCAGAAAAAACGCAGGGAGGATATGCTGTAAGTGCCGAAAAAAGGGCTGATCTTCGACATCAAGCGTTATTCCGTTCATGACGGGCCGGGAATCCGGACCACGGTCTTTCTCAAGGGATGCCCCCTCAGTTGCTGGTGGTGTCACAATCCCGAGAGCATGGACCCGAGGCCTCGGGTGCTTTACTCTCCCAAACGATGTATCGGCTGCGGAGCCTGTATCGCCGCATGTCCCGAGGGGGCGGTTCGTTATTCCGCCCGGGGGGTAATGGTGGATCAGGAAGCTTGCGTACGCTGCGGGGCCTGCGTAAAGGCCTGCCCTACGGAAGCTCTGGAAATGACCGGTATTGCCATGTCCGTGGAGGATCTTGAACGAGAGGTGTTGAAAGATCGGGCCTTTTACGACGAATCCCGAGGGGGGGTCACCTTTTCCGGAGGAGAGCCCCTGGTACAGCATGAATTCCTTTTCGAAATTCTTCGGGTATGCGGTGCCCGGGGATTGCATCGGGGGGTGGACACCACGGGATACGCTCCTTCCGAGGTGCTTCGAAAAATCGCGGAGGAGACGGATCTTTTCCTCTACGACCTGAAGCACATGAATCCGGAGGTGCATAAAAAGTACACCGGAGTGGACAATACCCGGATTCTCGAAAACCTTCGGGAACTCGCCTCCGGGAATGCGGAGGTGAACATCCGGGTACCCTTTATTCCCGGAGTGAACGATTCTCGGGAGAATCTGCTCCAGACTGCCTCATTTCTTACCTCTTTGCCGAAGGCCTATACGGTGTCGCTGCTCCCGTATCATGCGGCGGCTACGGAAAAATATACGAAACTCGGGCAGGAATATAGGATGAAGAACATCCTGCCTCCTACGGAGCATCAACTGCGGCAGGCGGCTCGGCTTTTGGAGGGCTGCGGCCTTACCGTGAAGATAAGGGGATGAGGAGCATGAACGAACGAATTGCACGGCTGCGGAAGGAAAGTTTTGAGACCCACCCCAGCATTTCCGTGGAGCGGGCGGTGCTGGAAACGGAATTTTATCGGGAAAATGCGGGAAAGTATTCCACTCCCGTTCTTCGGGCCTTGAACTTCAAGAATCTCTGCGCCACAAAGACCATCTACATTGGTCCGGAAGAGCTCATCGTGGGAGAGCGGGGCCCCCGTCCCAAGGCGGTGTCTACCTTTCCCGAGCTTACCTGCCATTCCGAGGAGGATCTGCGGATCCTCAACTCCCGGGAGATGGCGAGCTACTCCGTGGCGGAGGAGGACAGAACAACCTACCGGGAGAAGGTAATTCCCTACTGGCAGGGGCGCAGCATGCGGGACCGGGCCTTCGCGGACATTCCCCAGGAGTGGAAAGATCTCTACGAAGCGGGTGTTTTTACGGAGTTCATGGAGCAGCGTGCTCCGGGGCATACCACCCTGGGAGGCAATATCTACCGCAAGGGAATGAAGGACTTCAAGCGTGAAATTCAGGAGGCCCTGGAAAAGCTCGATTTTCTGAACGATCCCGAGGCCACCGCCAAGAGTGAAGAGCTCAAGGCCATGGATATTTCCTGCGATGCGGTGGTCCTTTTCGCCCGGCGCCATGCGGAACTTGCGGAAAAGATGGCGGAGGAGGAGACGAATCCCGCCCGGAAGGAAGAACTGCGGGCCATTGCCTCCAACTGCCGCCGGGTTCCCGAAGAAGCTCCCCGAACCTTCTGGGAAGCCCTGCAGATGTACTGGTTCTGTCATCTGGGAACCATCACCGAGCTCAATGGCTGGGATGCCATGAGCCCGGGACATCTGGACCAGCACCTCGCCCCCTTCTACGAGGCGGAGCTCGCGGGAGGAACCCTGGATCGGGATGCGGCGAAGGAGCTTCTCTCCTGCTTCTGGATCAAGTTCAACAACACTCCGGCGCCTCCCAAGGTGGGAGTTACCGCCGCCGAAAGCGGTACTTACAACGACTTTACCAACATCAACCTCGGGGGACTTCGGCGGGATGGTTCCGATGGAGTGAGCGAGGTTTCCTACATCTGCCTCGAAGTTCTCGATGAGCTGCGGTTGCTTCAGCCTCAGGCGAATGTTCAGGTGAGCGCCATCACCCCGGACCATTTCGTGAAGGCTGCCTGCAAGGTCATCCGGAACGGCATGGGATACCCCTCGGTGTTCAATGCGGACATGGTCATCCTGGAGCAGGTGGGAATGGGAAAGAGCGTGGAAGATGCCCGGGGAGGGGGCACCAGCGGCTGCATCGAAACGGGATGCTTCGGCAAGGAGGCCTATCTTCTCACGGGATATCTCAACGTTCCCAAGATTCTGGAGCTCACCCTCAACAACGGCACGGATCCGCTTACGGGCAGGAAGATCGGAATAGAGACGGGGGATCCCCGGAACTTCGGCTCCTACGAAGAGCTTTACGAAGCCTTCCGGAAGCAGCTCGCCTATGTGGTGGATGTGAAGGTGCGGGTAAACAACTATCTGGAGCGCATGTATGCCACCTATGCCCCGGCGACGTTCCTTTCGGTACTTACCGAGGACTGTATCCAGAAGGGCAAGGATTATTACGACGGCGGTCCCCGATACAACACCACCTACATCCAGTGCTGCGGCATCGGCACCGTGACGGACAGCTTCTCGGCCATGAAAAAGCACGTTTTCGAGGAGAAAAGCCTTGCCATGGCGGATCTTCTGGAGGCTTTGTCGGTGAACTTCGAGGGAAAGGAACCTCTCCGGCAGATGCTGGTGAACAAGACCCCCTGTTTCGGCAACGACGACGACTATGCGGACAGCATCATGCAGCGGGTTTACGGGGATCTTTTCGCCACCATCGACGGCAAGCCCAACACCAAGGGAACCGCCCACCATATCAACATGCTTTCCACCACCTGTCACGTCTATTTCGGCAAGAAGCTCGGAGCCACCCCTAACGGACGGCTCGCCTTTCTTCCGGAATCCGACGGAACCTCCCCCTCCCACGGGGCGGATCGACAGGGCCCCACGGCGGTGGTGAAATCCCTGGGCAAGATGGATCAGGCCAAGTCCGGCGGAACCCTGCTGAACCAGCGCTTCCTTCCCTCGGTGCTCCAGGGAGAGGAGGGCATCGACAAACTTACCTCCCTTATCCGAACCTACTTCAAGATGGGGGGGCATCACGTGCAGTTCAACGTGGTGGATAGCGCCACCCTCCGGGAGGCTCAGGAGAAGCCCCAGGAATATAAGAATCTCCTCGTCCGGGTGGCGGGATACAGCGACTACTTCGTGGATCTCGACATCTATCACCAGGAGGAGATCATCGCCCGTACCACCCAGGAGGGATTTTAACCTTCCTTTCCGAAGAGGATGCCAGGAGAAAAACCGGAGATACAACCTCCATGTTGTGATAGCGTAACTCGGGAATCTGGGGAGAAGGCCCATGGGTCTTCTCCCCAGATTCTTGTGTTATGCAGAAAATTCCTTTACCCTGAAGGGCAAAGACCGATTCGTCAAAGGAGGCTATTATGTGTAAAAACGTTTGTGCAAGCCCTGTGCTGTGGAGACTCTCCGTGTTTTTTCTGTTTTTCCTTCCTCTCTTCTCCTGGGTTTCTCCTTCCATGGCCTGCTCCAGGGTGGTCTACCCGGGAAAGGAAAGCCAGGTCGTTACGGGGCGTACCATGGACTGGGCCGAGGATATGGGAACCAATCTTTGGATCTTCCCCCGGGGAATGAAGCGGAATGGGGCCATGGGAAAGGATTCCCTGGAATGGACCAGCAAATACGGCAGCCTGGCGGCATCCATTTACGAAGGGGCCACTGCGGACGGCATGAACGAAAAGGGGCTGGTGGCGAATCTGCTTTATCTGGCGGAATCGGAATTCCCCCCTTCCGGGGATCCCCGGCCCGCCCTGGTCATCAGTACCTGGGCGCAGTACGCGCTGGACAATTTCGCTACCGTGAAAGAGGCGGTGGCGGCCCTGGAAGGGGAAACCTTTCGGGTGGTTCCCGTGAAAACTCCTAACGGCATAGCGGGAAACGGACATCTGGCTCTTTCGGATCCCTCGGGAGATTCCGCCATATTCGAGTACATCGGAGGGAAATTGCGAATTCATCACGGAAAAGAGTACCAGGTGATGACCAATTCTCCCGTATACGATCAACAGCTTGCCTTGAACGCTTACTGGGAGGAGCTCGGAGGTACCGTAATGCTTCCCGGAACCAACCGGGCGGCGGATCGCTTCGTGCGGGCATCCTTTTACATCAATGCCTGCCGACAGAGTTCCGATCCCCGGGAGGCGGTGGCGGACGTCTTCAGCGTCATCCGTAACGTGAGCGTGCCCCGAGGAATCAGCACTCCGGAGAAGCCCAACATCTCTTCCACCATCTGGCGTGTGGTGGGGGATCAGAAAAACCTGATCTACTATTTCGAAGACACCGCCAATCCCAGCGTTCTCTGGGTGAAGCTGAAGAAAATCGATTTTTCCGAGAACTCCGGAGTGCGGAAACTGTTCCTGGTAAACCGATGGGATCTCGGGGGCGATCAGACCGGAGGGTTCGAAAAGGTGGAACCCTTTGCTTTTCTGTCTCCTGTAAAACAGTAGCCTTCATGGAAAGGTGCTCACGACAAAGCGCCGCGGCGGGAATTTGTTCCCGCCGCGGCGTAATGCGTTAAAAAGTACCTTTTTCCAGAAGAGGTTCCACGATGGGCATATCCTTGTCCCCCCGGCCTGAGAGATTCACCAGAAGAATATCTTCGGGGTTCATCTCAGGCAGGGCCTTCAGAGCGTAGGCCAGAGCGTGGGAGCTTTCGATGGCGGGAATGATGCCCTCGGTGCGGCAGAGCCGGAAGAAGGCATCCAGGGCCTCGTCGTCGGTGACCGAGGTGTAGTGTACCCGCCCCGCATCCTTGAGATGGGCGTGCTCGGGGCCTACCGAGGGATAATCCAGCCCCGCCGCGATGGAATAGACCAGGGCGGGTTCTCCCTCGGAATCCGTAAGAACGTAGCTCCGAAAACCGTGAAGCACTCCGGGCTCTCCCTTGCAGAGGGTGGCGGCGTGTTCTCCCGTGGCAAGACCCCTTCCCGCAGGTTCCACTCCCACGATATTCACGTCCCCATCTTCGAGGAATCCCGAGAACAGCCCGATGGCGTTGCTTCCTCCTCCCACGCAGGCAGCGATGGTGTGTGGAAGCTTTCCTTCCCGTTCCAGAATCTGCTGCCGGGCTTCGGTGCCGATGATGCTCTGAAAATTCCGAACCATGGAAGGGTAGGGGTGAGGCCCCACGGCGGAGCCGAGAAGGTAGAAGGCTCCGGTGTTCTGCATCCATGCCTCCAGGGCGGCGTCCACCGCCTCCTTGAGAGAACGCTGTCCCCGCTCCACCGCTACCACTTCCGCTCCCAGGGCCTTCATCCGGAGCACGTTGGGGGCCTGGCGCTGCACATCCAGGGCTCCCATGTAGACGGTGCACTTCATGCCCATCAGGGCCGCCACGGTGGCGGAAGCGGTGCCGTGCATGCCCGCTCCGGTTTCCGCGATGAGTTCGGTTTTTCCCATGCGTTTGGCCAGAAGGGCCTGCCCCAGGGCGTTGTTGATCTTGTGGGCCCCGGTGTGGTTCAGATCCTCCCGTTTCAGGAAGAGTCTTCCGCCTCCCAGCTCCCGGGAAAGATTGCGGCACTCGGTGATCGCCGAGGGGCGCCCCACGTACTCCTTGAGGAGTCCCAGGTATTCCTCCCGGAATTCCGGATCCTTCTGGGCCTCCTCGTAGGCTTCTTCAAGATTTTTGAGAAGCCCTTGAATCTCCTCGGGGACATAGCTCCCGCCGTACTCTCCGAAAAATCCCTTTGTAACCTCCGCTACGCTCGTGCTCGTCTTGACACTCATGCTCATCTGCCTCCTCAATAAGTTGTTCTCCCGGGGGAATGGAAATACAAAAAAGCCGCTTCAGGATAGAATTTCATTCCTGTCGCGGCCTTCAACGCTTGTAGGGGTATTGTGCTGGATGCGCAGTTACAGCAGGCTAACGCGACGGACCTCTCCAGGCCCGCCACCAGAGGAGACTCTTCGACACGGCGCAAATCTCGAAATGCGTTCTCTGCATCATGAAATCTCCTCCCTCGGATAAATTGTTTGGCATTATAGAACTCTCTCCGGGAGTTGTCAACGAAAAAGTTATGTCCCCCTTCGGGCCCGGAAGGAAGTTCCGGGCGCCGCATTTCCCTGTGAGTTCCCTGTGGGAAGGTAATTCCTCTAGTCTTCCCTGGAGAGAGTGCGTCCCGCCTTGATCAGTTCTTCCAATATCATCTGCATTTTTTGAGGTTTTTCTTCGTACCTGTATTTGGGAAAAGCCACGCTCAGGGCGTGTTCCGCCTTGCCGTCGCTGTTTCGTACGGGCACGGCGTAGCAGATCATGCTGTCCGCATATTCTTCGTTGTCCCGGGCGTAACCCTGGAGGCGCACCTGCTCGAGCTCCTCAAGAAGTCTTTCCAGGGAGAGAATGGTATTTTTTCCCGTCTTCACGAAGGTGTAGTTCCGGAAGAGCTGTCGTACTTCCTCCTCGGGCATCTGCGCAAGGAGTACCTTTCCCAGGGCGGTGTTGTAGGCGCTTGTGGGAGTGCCGAGGCTGGCATCCACCTTTATGGGGGATGTGGATTCCACCTTGTCGATATGAAAAACCTCTCCCCGAAAGAGAATGCCCAGGTTTATATTTTCTCCCGTAATCTGACCGAGTTTCTCCATTTCCCGGTGAAAAAAATCCCGATGGCTCATGCGTTTTACCACGTTGCTTCCCAGGGAGAAGAGCTTGTAGCTGAGCTCGTTCTTGCCGGTATGTTTGTTTTCCACCACCCACCCCGCATGTTTCAGGGTGGAGACCATGCGGTGAACGCTGCTTTTTCCCATGCCGAGAGTCTGGGCGATTTCCCGTATGCCCAGCGCCCCGTGACGATCCAGCTCTTCCATGATTTGCAGAGCCTTGAGTACGGACTGTATCAATTCCATGCTTGAATCCACGACGATTCCTCCTTGAAAGGGTAAAGGGGCTCTTTTTCGTCCAGAAAGTTATTTCGAGAGACAATTCAAGATCTGCCGCATTGTCCGAAATAGATGTTTTGAATCGTTTCCGTGATGATTCTTGAGAATTTTTCTTGCAAAAAGCCGAGAGCTTCATTATACTATAGCGCGTAGTCCCGTATTATGGAACTATGTCCCGTAATTCGGGACATAGTGAAGAGCTCCGCGGAGATTATATACAGCGGGGCGGCATAAAAGAAACAGAAGGGGGTTTGTTTGACATGAGCCAAGTCGTACCTGCCCGCACCTGGGTTCAGATAGAAAGCACCGTGCTTTCTCCCGGAGAAAGAGCACCTTCTCTTCCCGAGGATACCGCCGCATGTCCCTTGGTTTTATGGGTGAAGGGTTTTCTGAAGCATCAGGCCCTTGTGGGGGATGTGGTGGAGATCGAAACCATCATCGGCCGAACTCTTTCGGGAAAGCTCCTGGAGATGAATCCTCCCTACGAACATACCTTCGGACGTCCCATTCCGGAGCTCCTGAGTGTTCGGGAGGAATTTCGCCGCCTGTCCTCTCCGGGAGGTACGGAATGATGAAGGATATGACCTATGCGGGAGTGATGAGCCGGAAGAACGAGATCATGAAAAGGGCCCTTCGCATGGATTACGAAAAGTTCGAAGGTCCGGGGATTTCTTTCGACTACGAGGGAATGATGGAGCAGGCGGGATATTCCATGGAGGAGGTTCGGCGTATTCAGCGATCCGTCGGCGTGGGAGATACGCCCTTGCTGGAATTGAAAAATTTGACCGCTGCGGTGAGAAAAATGGCGGAACCCGGTAAGGGGGCCCGAATTTTCATCAAGGACGAGGCGGCCAATCCTTCGGGAAGTTTCAAGGCCAGACGGGCTTCGGTGTCCTGCTATTACGCGGAGCAGAAGGGCTACGAAGGAGTCATCGCCGCCACCAGCGGAAATTACGGTGCCGCCGTGGCTTCCCAGGCGAACATGAGAAATCTCAAGTGCATCATCGTTCAGGAGGTTTTTGACAGCCTTCGGGTGGGACAGCCGGAAATCCTGGAAAAGGGGAGAAAGTGCGAAGCCTACGGAGCCGAGGTGCTCCAGCTTACGGTAGGGCCCGAGCTCTTCTACGTCTTTCTCCGCACCCTGGAAGAAACCGGTTTTTTCAACGCATCTCTCTATACGCCCTTCGGTATCGCCGGAGTGGAGACCCTGGGGTATGAGCTGGCGGAGCAGGTGCGGCAACGCTGTGATCGGGATCCCGATGCGGTGGTGGTGACCAACGCCGGAGGAGGCAATCTCACCGGTACCGCCCGGGGGCTTCTCAAGGCCGGTGCCGAGGATACCCGGGTTATCGGAGCCAGCGTTGACCTTCAGGGGCTTCACATGGCGAGTGATCGGGATTTTAACCGCAAATCCTTCACCACCGGTCATACCGGTTTCGGAGTTCCCTTCTGCACCTGGCCCGACCGGGCGGATGTTCCCCGAAACGCCGCAAGGCCCCTGCGCTACATGGACCGCTATGTCACCATAACCCAGGGAGAGGTGTTCTACATTACCGAGGCTCTGGCCCAGCTCGAAGGCCTCGAACGGGGCCCCGCGGGAAATACCTCCCTCACGGCGGCCTTCGCCCTCGCCCGGGAGATGGGAGAAGATCAGGTGGTGGTGGTGCAGGAGACGGAATATACCGGAGCGGGAAAGCATCTTACCGCCCAGCTTACCTTTGCCCGGGAGAGGGGGATCGAAGTTCGCCGGGGAAATCCCCGGGACCAGGTTCCCGGAAAGAGCATCATTCTTCCCTCGGATCCCTCCCTTATCGGTGTGAGAGATCTCGACATGGAGCAGCTCCGAAAATCCTATCTCAAAAATTCTCTCAGGAAAAACGAGGGTTTCTCTTCGGACCTGGGGGATGCCGAACTGGATTTTCTCGCCCGGGAGATCCGCAAAGATATCCCCCACGTGCGTTCCGTTCTGAACGAGTTGGGACTCTAGGTTTTTCAAATATACATACTGAAAAGGACGGTCTTTTATGACAGAAAAAAGCAGGATTATCGTGGTGGGTCTCGGAGCCATGGGAGGTGGCATGGCGAAACTGCTTCTCGAAAAGGATAGAGTGCAGGTGGTGGGAGCCGTGGCTTCCCGAAAGGAGAGGCAGGGAAAGGATTTGGGGGAGGTTCTGGGGTTGCCGGAGAGCACGGGAATTCCCGTCACTTCCCTGGAGGAGGCTCTTGCAAAGGAGGCGGACCTCGTTATCCAGTGCACCACCTCGTTTACCAGGGAGGCGGCCCCGGAAATTCTCAAGATGGTGGCCTCGGGGAAGAACGTCATCAGCATTGCCGAGGAGATGTCCTACCCCCACATAACGGAGCCCGAGCTTGCTTCCGCCATGGATAACGCCGCGAAGGAGCGGGGAGTTACCATTCTGGGCACCGGGGTAAATCCGGGCTTCGTTCTCGACACCCTGGTGCTCACTCTTACGGGTTGCTGCAAGGATGTGCTTTCCCTCAAGGCATCCCGCATCAACGATCTCTCCCCCTTCGGCCACGGAGTCATGAAGACCCAGGGGGTGGGCACCACCCCGGAGGAGTTTCGGAAGGGCCTCGAAGAGGGGCATATTACGGGGCATATCGGATTTATCCAGTCCATCCACATGATTGCGGATGCTCTGGGGTGGCAGCTGGAGGAGGTCGTCGAAACCAGGGAGCCCATTATCTCCAAGGTGGCGAGAGAAACCCCCCACGTATCGGTAAAGCCCGGCATGGTGGCGGGGTGCAATCATACCGCCCGGGGAATGTGCGGCGGCGAGCCGGTGATTCTTCTCGAGCATCCCCAGCAGATTCATCCGCATCTGGAAGGAGTGGAGACCGGGGACTACATCGAAATCCGGGGAGGCTCCTCTTCGGTCAGTATGGCCATCAAGCCCGAGGTTCCCGGGGGTATCGGTACCATCTCCATGGCGGTCAATATGATTCCCCAGGTGCTCCAGGCTCCTCCGGGGCTGGTGAGCATGCTGGATCTCCCCTTTCCGAGGGCCTTCGGAACATCGAAAAAATAACCCGGGAACCGGGGATATCCGGATTTCGGAAAAATTCGGATATCCCTTTCGCCGGAGCGGCGTCATGGCCGCCCCGAAGAAGAAAGCGAAGGAGCTGTTTTTCATGGATACTCCCATGTCCTTTGTAAGCAGAGAAGAACTGATGGAAATCGTATCGGATCTCATCCGCATCGAAAGTCACAAGTTTGCCCAAGGGGAGGAACGGGAAATAGCCCTCCACATTCAAAAAATTCTCGAAAAAGAGGGAATACGCAACGATCTTGTGGAAGTGGAAGAGCGACGTTGCAACATTTACGGATATCTCCCCGGAGAGGAGGAAGAGAACTACCTCATGTTCAACGGTCATACCGATACGGTGCCCCCCTTCGACATGACCATTCCTCCCTTCGATCCCGTCATTCGGGAGGGGCTCCTCTACGGCCGGGGTTCCGTAGATATGAAAAGTGCCGTGGGAGCCATGCTGGCGGCCATGATAGGTCTCAAGCGGGGAGGACTTTCCCTGCGAAAGGGGCTTGTTTTTGCGGGGGTTATCGACGAGGAAAAGAGCTGCAAGGGTACGGAGCACATCGTACGGCACGGCCCGATTCCCAAGATGGCGGTCATTGGGGAGCCCACGGATCTCTACGTAAGCATCGCCCAGAAGGGAATGGAGTGGATAGAGGTCTCTTTTTCGGGAAAAGCCGCTCACGGCAGCCGCCCCAAAGAGGGAATCAATGCCATCTATCTTGCTTCGGAGTGTATCCGGCTGATCCGGGAAGAGCTGGAGCCCGCCCTGGAGAAGCGGATTCATCCCCTGGTAGGGGCTCCCACCATCAATGTGGGGGTTATCCAGGGAGGGGACGATCCGAACATCGTGGCGGATAAGTGCGTTATCCGGATCGATCGGCGATGGACTCCCGAGGAGACCATCGAGGGCATTACCGAGGAGGTGGAGAAGCTCGCCGCTCGGGTTACGAAAAACAACTCCCTGGGGAGCTATTCCCTTCGAGGTATGCGGGAGCATACTGCGGCGCTGTTGAATAAGCCTTTCGTTATCGAGGCGGATCATCCTCTGGTTCTCAAGGCCTCGAAGGAAGTGGAGCGGGTAGTGGGAGAGAAGAGAGAGCCCAGGGGTTTTCCCGCATGGAGCGATGCGGGGCAATTGAGCAACGAAAGGGGGGTGAACTGCATCGTCCTCGGGCCGGGAAGTCTTGAAAAGGCCCATTCCAACGACGAATATGTGCCGGTGGAAGAAGTAATGCAGGCTTATCAAATCTATTTCAATCTGGCTCTGGAAATGTGCGAGGGAAGGAAGTGTTCAAAATCATGTTAAAGAAAATGAAAGTGCCCCATACGTATTTTCTGTTGTTTATCATCATCGTTATCGTGGCCCTTGGAACCTACGTTATCCCCGCAGGAGAATTTGCCCGGGAAGTCAACGAGGCCACGGGTAGAACCGTGGTGGCCCCCGGCACCTATGCCCGGGTAGAGCAGACCCCGGTTTCCTTTTTCGACACCATCAAGGCCATTCCCAAGGGAATGAACGAGGCGGGACAGATTATCTTCTTCGTCTTCATCATCTCCGGGGCCTTCGGCATCATTCAGGCCACGGGAACCATCAGTGCGGGCATCGCCTCTACGGCGAAGCGTTTCGGAGCCCGGGGAAAGCTCCTTATTCCGGCTCTCATCTTCGTCTTTTCCCTGGCGGGAGCCATTCTCGGCACCGCCGAAGAGGCGCTTCCCTTCTATCCCATCGTTATCTCCCTCTGTCTCGCTTTGGGGTTCGATTCCATCACGGGTACCGCCATCGTTCTTCTGGGTGCCGGGGCGGGTTTTGCGGGGGCCTTTCTGAACCCCTTCACCATCGGCATCGCCCAGGGTGTGGCGGGGCTGCCCCTCTTTTCGGGCATAGCCCTGCGGCTGGTGGGATACGTGCTCATGCTGGGGGTTACCATTCTCTACATTCTCCGGTATGCCACGAAAATTCAGAAAAATCCCGAAGCGAGCCTTATGTACCATGCGGATCAGAATTCCGATCACGCTCTGGATCATGATGAGATGCCCGAATTCACCGGAAGACATCGGCTTATTCTCGCCATTCTGGTGGTGGGACTGGCAATTCTCGTCTATGGCGTGGTGCAACTCGGCTTCTACATCGACGAGCTTTCCACCATGTTCCTCATCATCGGTATTCTCTCGGGAGTGGTGGCGGGCTTCTCCGGCGGCAGAATAGCGGAGGAGTTCATCAAGGGGGCCCGGGAACTCGTCTACGGAGCCCTGGTGATCGGTCTTGCCCGGGCGATTCTCGTGGTTATGACGGAAGGACAGATCGTGGATACCATCATATACGGCCTCGCCTCCATGGTGGAATCCATGCCTCCCGCCATCAGCGGCGTGGGAATGTTCGTCGTTCAGACCGCCTTGAACATCCTCATCCCCTCCGGGAGTGGTCAGGCTGCGGCCACCATGCCCATCATGGCTCCCCTGGCGGACGTGGTGGGAGTCACCCGGCAGACCGCAGTGCTGGCCTTCCAGTTCGGAGACGGCATCACCAACGTCATCAGCCCCACCTCGGGATACTTCATGGCGGCCCTGGCCATCGGAAAAATTCCCTGGGAGAAGTGGGTGCGCTTCTTCTTCCCTCTCTTTCTTCTATGGAATCTTATTGCCATCCTCATGGTGGTGGGAGCGGTAGTCATTAATTACGGGCCTTTCTAGCAGTCGAGAGGATCCCCGGGGTTTCTCAGAATATTCCCGGTATGAAAAACACGTTTGCAGGCCCCCCGAAGAATCCCGGGGGGCCTGCAAACGTGAGGGCCTTGGCTTACCCTGTCCCGCCACAACCCGTCAAACCCCATCATATGTATGGTGACCCTTGGAAAAGTATGTTACTCTTTCGAGGCTAGATTTTTCTCCTGGGATATGTGGAGAGCCTTTCGCTTTCTTCATGTCCGGTGATGGAAAAGACGGAAAGGATGATACTGGAAATGTTTTGTGGAACGCATAAAAAAAGCGGGAGATTTTCTCTTTTATGGTTCTCGGCGTGCTTGCTTTGCCTTATGGCTCTTCCGGGAAACGCCTCGGAGATAAATCCATTGAGTCCTGCGGATACCACCAGCCCTCGGGCGACCTTTGAGTCCTTTCAGGAAAATGCCCGGCTTGCCTGGGAATATTTTTCCCGAGCTTCGGAGCTGATGGATCAGGGCAGCAAATGGGACTATTCGCCTGAGGTGAAGGATCTCTGGAAACGGGGAACCTTCTATTTCTACCGGGCCGTGCAGTGTATCGATAACTCCGAGATCCCCAAGGCCTATCGTTATGATGCGAGTGTGGAGGCGGTGATTTTCCTCAAGGGTATTTTAGATCGCCTTTCCCTGCCAGAGCCCGAAGAAATTCCCGGGAGCGAGGAGATTGCTTCCTCCAAGGAGCCTCTTAAACGATGGAGCGTTCCTGGCACGGAAATCACTCTCAAGAGAGTTCTTGCTGGAGAAAGAGAGGGGCATTATCTTTTCTCTTCCAAAACGGTGGAAGAGCTGGAAGAAAACTACCGTAGGGTTGCTCACCTTCCTCATAAAAAAGGGATAAAGCCGGGGTTTTACAACTGGTATATCCTCACCCCGGGGCATCTCGTACCTCCCCGGTGGCTTCTCACGGTTATTCCGGTGTCCCGGATGCCTCAGTGGCTTCTCGCGGAGTATCGGGGGCAGGCGATTTGGCAATGGATCGGCTTGCTGCTGCTTATGATGCTCCTCTTTTCCGCCATTTTTTGGCTTTATGTGGTCTTTCGCAGAAATATACGAGGAAAGACGAGTTCCCTGAAGATTCAGGGGATACGGGTTTTTGGCAATCTTTTCATCGTTATTCTTGTGGGAATAGCTCGGTTTGTTGTGGATGACATAATAAATATTACAGGCAATATTTTGTACATAGTTCAGGGCTTCTTGATGGGAATGCGGTTTCTCTTTTTGTCATGGGGAGTTTTCCATGGTTGTAATTTTGTGGCGGAACTGCTTCTCTTCTCGCCTCGTATCGATTCCCGGGGTGTGGATGCCAGTATGGTTCGAACCATGGGGAATCTTACGGGGATTTTTGCCTCGGTTTCCCTTCTCTTCTACGGTCTCTCCTCCCTGGGGGTTTCGATTCTTCCGGTTGTTACCGGGTTGGGGGTGGCAGGGCTTGCCATATCCCTGGCGGCGAAGCCCACAGTGGAGAACGTTCTCGGAGGGCTGGTGCTCTTTACGGACCGCCCCGTTCGGGTGGGGGATTTCTGCCGCTTTGGGAACACTTCGGGAACCGTGGTGGAGATCGGTCTCCGTTCTACCCGAATCCAAGGAGTGGATCGGACGGTCACTTCCATTCCCAATGCCGATTTTGTGCAGATGCCCCTGATCAACGTGAGCCGCCGGGATCGCACCATTATGGAGCTCACTCTGGGATTACGCTACGAGACGAGCATGGATCAGCTTCGCTGGGTTCTCACCCGGGTTCGGGAGATGCTCTATGCTCATCCGGAGGTGGCGGATTCTCCCGCTCCGCGGGTGCGTTTCACGGGGTTCGGGGATTTTTCCCTCAATATTGCCGTCCGGGCCTATGTGAATACCAATAATTTTGACAAGTTCCTGGGGGTTCAGGAGGATCTTCTTTTTCGAATTGCCGAGATCGTAACGGAGTCCGGGGCGGGTTTTGCCTTCCCCTCCCACACAAGCTATATCGCTCGGGACGGCGGGCCGGATCCCGAGAGGCGGAAGGAGATCGAATCCGAGGTGGAGCGCTGGCGGGATGAGAAGGAACTTGCCTTTCCAGATTTCCCGAGAGATCGGATAAAGGGGCTTCGGAATACGCTGCACTATCCTTCCGAAGGTTCTTCCGGAGGGGGTTCCCCGAAAAATTAAAAACAACGTTTCAGAGAGGTTTTTTCCTCTTTTTCGTGAGCCCCCGCGGGCCTTTCGGGCCTGGCGGGGGCCTTTCTTTCTGATACAATACAAGGACGTAGTATCTTTTCATTTTTGAGTATGTGAATATGAAGGAGGGAAATGTAGATGATGGTGCTGTATGTGCTTTTAGGTGTGCTGGCGGTGGCGATTCTTTGGGGAATTGGTATTTACAACAAGCTTATCAAGATGGATAACCTCAAAAACGAGGCATGGAGCGGCATGGATGTACAGCTTAAACGGCGCTTCGATCTGGTGCCCAACCTGGTGGAGACCGTAAAGGGGTATGCGACCCACGAAAAAGAGGTGTTCCTCAAGATTACCGAGGCACGGTCCTCCATCGGTCAGGCCACATCCGTAGAGGCTAGAGTGGCATCGGAGAACATGCTTACGGGAGCCCTGAAGAGCCTCTTTGCGGTGGCGGAGAACTATCCCGAGCTCAAGGCGAACGAAAACTTCCTTCACCTTCAGCAGGAGCTCAGCTCTCTGGAAAACGACATTCAAATGGCCCGCCGGTACTACAACGGATCGGCCCGGGATTACAACATCGCCATCGCTACCTTCCCCGCGGTGCTGGTGGCCCGGCAGTTCGGCTACAAGAAGGCGGCGTATTTCGAGGCGGAGGAAGAAGAGCGGAGCACTCCCAAGGTTTCCTTCTAAGGTTTCGGGAGCGTGGAAGAATGAGACGCCTGAGGTTGTTGTGGGTTCTTGCGGGGATATTGCTTTTTCCCTTTCCCGGAGGAGCTCAGGAGCGGATTCTTCTCTTCTCGTCCCATGGAACGGTGCGGGAAGACTCCTCCCTCGTGGTACGGGAGGATATTCTCGTCAACGTGGAAGGACGGCAGATCCGGCGGGGAATTTATCGGGATTTTCCCACCATCTATCGCAGTGCTTCGGGAAAAGCCGTGCGGGTGGGTTTTTCCGTAAAGAGCGCCCTTCTGGACGGAAAAAAGGTGCCTTATAAAACCGAGTCGCTATCCAACGGTGTGCGGGTCTATCTGGGAGATCCGGATGGCATGGCCCCCCGGGGAGAGCATACCTATACGCTGGAGTACGTCACCACGGGGCAGGTGGGATTTTTCGATCACCATGACGAACTCTACTGGAACGTTACGGGAAACGGCTGGGATTTTGCCATCCAGAAAGCCCGGTTTTCGTTGACCATTCCCGGAGAAACTTCTTTTACTTCGGTGGAGTTCTATACGGGATATCAGGGAGAGCGGGGACAGTATGCCCGGACACTTCCGGGAAATGTGGTAGAGACCACGGCACCTCTGGCACCCAGGGAGGGGCTTACGGTGGTGTATACCTGGCCCAAGGGAATCGTTAAGCCTCCGGAAATTCCCTGGCAGGTCCGATTTGTGGAGAAGCATATATCTTCCCTGCTTATAGGGGCTCCTCTGTTTCTTCTGCTGATCTATACGCTTCTCTGGCTTCGATGGGGGAAAGATCCTCCCATGCCTTCCATCATTCCTCTCTTCTCCCCTCCGGGAGGAAGAAGCCCCGGATTTTTACGCTATATCCGGAGAATGGGAATGGACAAAACCTGTTTTGCCGCGGAGATCCTCAACCTTGCAGTAAAGGGACATCTGGTGATCCGAGAAATGACCCCCGAAGAATTTTTGGAGTACCAGGGGGTGGGATCGGGATTTCTCGGAGGGCTCGCCTCTCTTTCGGCGCGCCTCATGGGAAAGACCTATCTCCTTCAAAAGCGGCAATCTTCCGCAGCTGTTTCGGGAGCGGAGCAGAGCCTTCTTACGGCACTCTTTCCTTCGGGAAAGAACGATCTTCTTCTGCGTCAGGAAAATCATCCTATTTTGGGAAATGCCAAGGATCGGCTGGAAGCCCGGTATAAAGACAAGGGAAAGGAGCTCTTTTCCAAAAACACCCTTCTCTGGATCTTGGGGCTCCTGGTCCCTCTTCCCTTCTGGCTTTTCATAGCCTGGGGGCAGAAGGAAGAGCTGGCGGTGCTCGCGCTGATTCTCTCGGTGGCCTTCACCCTGGCGGGATTTTTACTTCTTCGGTCCGTGCTTCGTCTCAAGGGGGAGGGAGGCTTTTTCAAAAAACTTTTCCGGAGCGTCTTCCCCGCATTGCTGGCACTGCTGTTCTTTCTGGGAATCTTCATTGTTTTCGACGTGGGACTTATCCTGGTTCCTATTACCGCTGTACTCGTCGCCGCCATGGCGGTGGTTTTCCGGGAGCTTATGACCATACGGAGCCCCAAGGGAAACGAGGTTCTGGCAGAGGCTGAGGGGTTGATGATGTACATGCATACCGCGGAACGACATCGTCTGGAGCGGTTCAACCCCCCCGAGGAAACCCCCGAGGTTTTCGAGGCTCTTCTTCCCTACGCCTTTGCCCTGGACGTGGTGCACACCTGGGCGAACCGCTTCGAAAAGGTGCTTGCGGAAAAGGGCTATGAGCCTACATGGTATCAAGGAGCGAATCTTGCCTCCTTCTATACCGGGTCGGGAATTGCCTCGGTAACCTCTGCGGTTTCAAGTTCCATTGCTTCCGCATCCACTCCTCCCGGATCCAGCTCGGGGTCCGGCGGCGGCGGTTCCTCCGGCGGCGGCGGTGGCGGCGGTGGCGGTGGCGGCTGGTAAGAGCGGAAATTGCGAAAAGCGCGGCAAAGATCACGAAAAAAAGGCTTGGGGAGAACGTGTCCCCAAGCCTTTTCTTTTCGGGTATGCGGAAGGAAAAGCTTAAAAGGAGACCGTTTCTTCCAGATCCGGAGGGGCTTTGGAGAGCAGTTCTCTGTGATGCAAGGCTTCTCGGGTGACATCCCGGATAATTTCTTCCATATTCATGCCGCTCATGGCCACCAGCCGGGGGAAGTCGCTATGTTCCGGGTCGAGTCCCGGAGCGGAGTTGACCTCGATAAGTACCGGAGGGCCCTCCTGGGGAAGCCGTACCTCCATGCGTACAAAACCTTCCAATTGCAGGATGTGAAAGGCTCGACAGAGGGTTTTTTCAAGCTCTTCCCGGGTTTTTTTGCTGAGCCGGGGGGGACAGCGAAAAATCAGGCGATCCAGGAAACGGGGATCCTCCTTGACACGACGGCTCTGGTAGTGCTCCACCTCTTCGGGAAGGGCGGAAAAATCCACCTCCAGGGGAGGCAGCATCTCCACGGAGCCTCGCCGCTGAAGCACTCCCACCGTAAGTTCCCGGCCGGAAACGTATTCTTCTATCAAAATGGGCTGCCGGAAACGGTGCCACTGTTTCCGGGCCACCTCCATGGCTCCCTGCCAGTCCTGCTGGAGGGACGAGGGCTCCACGCCGATGCCGGAACCTTCCCGGGAGGGTTTTACGAAAAAGGGGGGCTCCAGGGAGGAAGGGCATTCCCGGAGCATTCTTCCCTGAAAGAGTATTCCCCGGGGAACCCGGATTCCCGCAGCTCCAAGTACCGCCTTGGTCATTGCCTTGTTGAGACAGAGGGCATGGGCAAAGGCGGAAGGCCCTATTCGGGTGCCTCCATAGGCGTCGATGATGCCCGCCAGGTGGGCCTGGAGATTGTCGCTCCGTCCTCCGATGGCTACGGAGAAAACCCCATCTGCCTCCCGGATTTGTTGCGGAAGCTCCGGGCCGAAGGGTTTCCGGATTACCCGGAACTCTCTGGAAAGGGCCCGGGCTACGAAGGCCGCGGCCTTGCGCCGTCCTTCCTCGATATGGCGGTCCTCGTCGTGTATTACAAGAATCTTTTTCATCCGATCCGCTCCTTATGATGCTCCTCTTCTGCCAAGGCGAGAAGCCGTCGTATCTCCTTCGCGCTCAGGATGCGCTCCAGCCGCTCCTCCTCCGTAAGAATCTCTCCCCGCTCTCCCAAAACCACGCAGGCTCCGTCTCGAATGTCCGTAAGAACCTCTCCCCGGGCAATGCCGTTCTGAAGTCCCGGCGCATCCAGTATGCCCCGTCGGATGGCGTTCACGTAGGTATGGGGATTTCCGAAGGGGGTCGTCTCCCCCGGAGGAGCGCAGGCGGCTATGGCCTGCAGAAGAAGCCGGGCCTCCCCGAGAAGCTGCTCCTTCCGGAGAAGCACCCGCTGATCCTGCCCATAGGAGGCGTCTCCGAGAAGGCAGTTTTCCATCACCTGCCGGGCTATGCGGCAGCTTTCGATAATTTCTTCCGCCCCCGCGGCGTATTCCGCTTCGCAGTAGGCCACCACGTGGAGAATATCCGGAGAAAGCTGCATCCCCAGGGCGGTGGCATGGGCGAGCTGCCCCTTGGCCCGGCAGAGATCCGAAGGCATTCCCAGAAGCCCCGGCCGTACCTCCACGAGAACCCGAAAATCCGGGGATTCCAGCTCTTCCACAAGCTCCCGGTAGGCAAGCATTTTCGCCACATCCTGCCGGGGGGAGACGTTTCCCGGGGTGTTCAGCATCATTTGGGCCACGTAGGTACGGATTCCCAGGGCCTTGGCGGTACGGGCCGAGAAAGCCCCGGCGGCTACGAAGAGGGCGTCGTGAGCTCCCCGGAGCCCCCATTGATGGGGTTCGTTGATCTCCAGGGGTATTTGCTGTTCGGCATGCCATTTCATGGCGGCGAAATTCTCCGGAATGGATTGTTCCAGGGGGCGGGAAGAACGGCCGTCCAGGGTGCTGTACCACGAGATGGGAATGGCTCCCCAGGCGTTGTTCAGGGTATGCCGCAGCAGGGAAGCGTACTCCAGAAGCCGGGTGGTCCCCGCATAGCAGCGCAGGAGAGGGAAGTTTCCGCACCGGGTGGCCTCGTGGATGCTTTGCAGATCCTCGGGGGTGCGGAAGGGACATCCCCCCGCGCCGCTCAGAGAGGGATCCATGGCGGAGGGATCGAAGAAGTGTTGCTGGGCGTTCTGATCCGGTGCCAGAGAGAGGACATCCAGAACTTTCGCCTGGGCGATCTCCCGGGCGGCCTCCCGGGTCTTTTCCAGAGAAGGAAGCCCCAAATGATGCCGCAGAATGGGGTAGGGGGCGGATTGCTCCACCCGGGAAACCAGATGGTGGGGATAGCTTCGGGTGCCTTGACTTTCCGGATCTCCCCGGAGCCAGGCCATGACCTCCGAGGCTCCATCGGTGGCAAAAACCTTGCGGAAAAGTCCCGTCTCTTCCGCAGCCCGCGCCACGGGAATCGTTCCCGCTGCGGTAAGTACCGGGCTTATCCCCGCCTTGCGAAGTTCCTCGGCGGTCTTCAGGAAGAGATGCTTTCCCACCTCGGGAGTAAGACGGTATGAAAGGGCTACCCAGTCCGCCCTCCATTCCACCGCCAGGGCTGCCACCCTTTCGGGAGGGGTGGCGGGGCCGGTAAAACGAACCTCGTGTCCCGCATGACGGGCGAGACGGAGAAAGTTCAGAACTCCTGCGGTGTGAACGCAGTTTCCAAGGGATGCTCCGAGTATGCGGCATTTCCTCGTATCCATGTCTGCAACACCTCCCCGTACAGTGAAACCTGGATAATCTCATCCCGTCCCATTCCCTGGAGCCCCATGGCCGCCAGGCTTCGGGAGCGGGCGTAGAAATCCTCCTTCAAAAGCAGATTCGCATTGGTTACCACGCAGTCCATTACCGGGGTGGGCACTCCCACCACCCGGGCGAAGGCGATCATGGGAACCAGCCCCGTGGCTACGTCCTCCAGGATATAGCGGTGTCGTATGCTGCAAGGGCCTCCGATCTTCTGGTATGCCGGAACCTTGTGAATGAGTTCGTGAAGGCTGTTTCCCTCCACGTCGTAGGCCGAAGCGATCCAGTGCTTGAGCGGGAGAAGATGCAGCCCGTAGGCGTGGCCTATGGATATCCGTTCGTTATCCATGCGTTCCACCAGATCCGCCACGGAGGGGCTGAATCCGTCCAGGTAGTGACGATGGGGAAATCTTCCGTTTTCCACCTTGCTGGCGGCAAAGAGGAGAGGTGCCGGATGAAGCATGGCTCCGTAGTTACTCAGGCTCGTGTAGAGCACCGAGGGGGCTTTCAGAAGGTTCGGAATGTAGGGAAGGAGCTCTCCGAAACACTCTCCGGTTTCCCGGGCGGGGAGGCTTGCCAAATGCACCTCCCGCTTTCTGCCATAGATATGGATGGTTCCCTCCTCGTCGAGCCGGGAGGCGAAAAGAGTGGTTTCCAGCTCCGCCACGGGGTTCTGTTTGAAAGAAATTTCCCGAAGAATGCGAAGAAACTCGAAGGCTCCTCCGCTCCGGCAGGGATGGAGCACGATTTTTTGATGGGGCCGCAGATGTCCCGCCATGTTGCGGGCGAGATCTCCGTGAGCGAGGCTGGTGGTGCTGACGAAAAGAATCTCCGCCTTTTCCAGGGCCATATCCAGCCGGGTGGTGACCTTTTCCAGAATGACCGCAGAGCGTTTCTCTTCCGCATCCACCACCTGGAGGGTTCGGTTGCGGATATGCCTCAGCCGTTCAGCATTGCGGTTGTACAGGGTGACGGCAAGTCCCTTTCCTGCGAGGTATGCCGCAAGAGCTTGGCCGGCATTGCCGGCACCGAGAACAGAAACATGACGTATCATGATTCTTCCCCCCTTTGTTTGGCAATATTTTTAATCATAATAGGCCTGTGAAAACTTCCCGAAAGTTGGAATTTTTTCGGAAGATCAGAAAACCTGTCTTCCCGGAAAGGGAAGAGGCGAAGGAATACCGTCTGTGTGTCCACGCCGGGAGAGATGCGATGCGAATGGAGAAGAGATCTGCATAGAAAAATGAAAAGGATGAGAAACCCTGCTTGGAAAAAGTATAGCATGAAGATCTTATGCAGGCAAGAAAATGTCGGAATAGTTCGCATAAAAGAGCATTTCGTCGATCCAAAGGTGAAAAAATCTCCTTTTTTTACAGGAGTTCTTTTGATGAAGGCGGAACTATGTTTCTTTTGCAAATTTCCTGAAAGAAGATTTTTCGGAGAATAGGAAAATTTGGTAAAATTTCAGTGCTTCCGAGGCTAGGGAGCGTGGAAAGGAGATTTTCATGGGACTTACATTGCATTTCTACGTTCGGGCGCATGAAATATGGGGAGACTCCTCCTTTCTCGCGCTTCGTGACAGGCGGACGCTCTTCGTGGTTCCTTCGGGAAGAGAACGTTCCTGCCTGGAAGAAGAGCTGGGCCGGAAGAATCCCTTCGCTTCTTCCGGAACCATCGTCACCTGGAGCGGCTTGGTACGTTTTTTGGCAGAAAGGCTGGAGGAAGGAGGGTTTCGAATTTCCCTGCGCCGCCAGATCGATCCCCCGGACCACTGGATTATTCTCCGGTATCTTTGGAGCGGGCTTTGTGCCCGGGTTCCCGAAGAAATTCTTCCCCGGGGAATGCGGCATCCGGCTTTTGTGCGCCAGGCCGGAGGAGTTCTCCGGGAAATGCTCCGGGAGGACGTTTCCGCCGCCCATCTTCGATCTCTCTGGGGATGCTCCTGTACTCCCGGGGATATTTGCACTCTCAGGGATCCCCAGGGCTGGTTCTGCTGGCTTCTCGGGGCGTATGAAAGCTATCTCCAGGAGCATGGCCTGGCGGATAGTGCCCAGGTGCCCTCCCAGGGAGCGGACCTCCTGGGTCTTGCGGGGGCTCGGGATATTCTTACGCCCTTCTTTCGGAAAACTCCTCTGGTCTTTGCGGGGTTTCTCTCCTTCGCCTCGGGACAGCTCCGGTTTGTGCGGGAGCTCCTGGCCCTGGGAGGAGACGTGCATCTCTGGGTGCCCCATGCGGGGCTTCCCTCCTGGAATCCCCTCACCCGGAGAGGACATTATTCCGCGGCGGATCAGCTGGAGCGCGGTGACGCTTTGCCGAAAAAGCCGATTTCTTCCCCGGGCACGCTTTACCGTCTTTCCGGAGGAGACCAGGGAATGACCGCGGAGGTGCTCGCCCGGGAGCTTGCCCTCTGGTCCCTCGGAAAGGGACATTTCGAGGATATCCCCTTTCCTTCCTGGGAAAAAATCGCCCTGGTGGCTCCCCGGGAAGAGATGACCTCTTTGGAGGAGGCTCTTCGGAAATATGATCTCTCGTATAGTTCCATGGATCCCTTTCCCCTGGAAAGCACGCCTCTCTGGGGGATATTCCGGCGCATGCTTGCTCTGGCTCTGGAGGGGTGGCCCGGAGAGAGTACCGCTCGGCTTCTCGGGCATCCCTTCTTTGGAGGAAAGGCTTTTCCTCTTTCCCGGGCTTTGCAGGAGCTTCCCCGGGGGGCCCGGGAGTGGAGCCGTTTTTGTGCGGATTTCGGGGATTCCGGGTTGGAGGCTCTCTGGAAGGGCATGGCATCCTACGGGGCCTTTCTCCTTCAAGGGGCTTCTCCCGAGGAAATTTTGGAAAAAACCAGAGAATTCTTCGAAAAGATTCTTCGAATTTCTCAAAAGGGGCACGCCCTGGCAGAAAATTCCGAGGATCTTGACTTTTTAGTGCGCACCATTTCGGGAATCCTTGAAGAATTGGAACGAAAGATCCTCTTCTATCGGGAGCTGGTGCCCGATGTGGGAGAAGCTGCCCGGGAGATCCTGCGGAGGCGGGAGGCGGTGAACTTTCTCGAAATCTGGGCGGAGGAAACCTCTCTTCTGCCTCCTCCGGGGCTTCAGAAAAGCATGCTTCTCTTTCGGGATTCTCCTCCGATTCTCTTCGAGTGTTCCCATCTCTGCTGGCTGGGAGTGACTCCCTCCCGATGGCCCGGAGCTCTCGGAGAGGCTCCCTTTCTTTCGGATCAGGAGCGAGCCTCCCTGGAGGTTCTGGAAAACCCCGAGCTTCCCCGGGCACATCTTCCCCTGTCCATGGAACGCCGTATGGCCCGGCACGCTCTCTTTCGGCGGATTCTCGCCACGGCCTCCCGGGGGGTTGTTTGCTGTTCTCCTCTCCAGGATTCCCGGGGGAGGCCCCTGGGAGAATCACCCTTTCTTGCCTCGGCAGTATCCGGAGAGTTTCCCTGGATGACGGAGCCCCTTTCGCCTTTGAAGCGTTCCCTGGGAGATCTTCTTCCGGATTCTTCGGAGTGGTATTTTCAGGATGTGGAAGTTCCCGGGGATCTTCCGGGGAGGGATCGAACACTTCCGGAGCTGCGTTTCCGTACCCCTCCGGAGGAGAAGGGGCGCATTTCCCGGATGGACGCTTTTCTGGAGTGTCCTTTTCGCTACTACATCGAAGAATTTATGGAAGCTCCTCCGGGGGTCTTCGAGTATGATCCCCGAAAGGCGGGAACTCTCATACACGCTCTCTGGGAAGAGCTTTTCTCCCACGAGAAGGAGCCTCTTTCGGAAGAGCGTTTTTCCAGTCTCTGGAAGGCCGGAGTGGAGCGACACTATCCGGAGCTTTTTTCCCGTCTTCGGCGGCAGGAGATTCTGCTGCGGTACCAGGCTTTTCGGGGAGCCCGGGTGCTGGAGGAGGCGGAAAAACGTCTCGAACACGCTCTGGAGCGTAGGGAGATGGAGCGGGATCTGCATTTTCAGGAGCCCACCTGGAAAATCCCCCTCTATGGCCGTGCGGATCGGCTGGATTTTCTGAAGGGAGACGGTGTGGTTCTCATGGATTACAAGTTCGGCAAGGGGGAACGCTATAAAAACTCCCTGCAGCTCGGAGCCTATGCTCTGGCTCTCCAGGATCAGGGAGTGACCGTGCGGGGATGGCTGTACTTCGGTCTTCGGGACTGCCGGATGCTTCTCTGGGGAGATCCGGAGATGGGGAATCTCTACCTGGGTCCGTCGGAAAGAAAAACCCCCCCCATTTTTTCTCCCCAAGAGCAGATGGAGGAGGTTCGTCAGGTTCTTTATGGCTGGGGACATGCCCTGGTAAAGGGAATCTATCCTCCCCGTTACGAAAGCTCCAACTGTCCGGGGTGTCCCTATCGGACCCTTTGCCGCCGGGAGGAAGTGTACTGGAAAAACGACGAGGAGGATTCTTTCCATGACTGATGCCCAGGCCCTTTTCTTCCTGGATCGTGAAAATGCCCGTCCCCCCCAGAGGGAGGCGGTGACTGCCCGGGAACCCCTGGTGGTGGTAAGTGCCGGAGCGGGCACGGGAAAAACCCGCACCCTGGCATGGCGTTTTGCCTGGCTTGTGGCTACGGGGCAGGCGGAGTTTTCCGAAATCCTCACCCTCACTTTTACCGAAAAGGCCACCCTGGAGATGCGTCAGCGCATCGGCGCCACCCTTCGGGAATGGGGGGAAAACTGCCCCGGAGAGATGGAGGGGCCTCGTCTTCGCCTTCTGGAAGGGGCCTCCCGAATTGAAGAAGCCCGGATTACTACCATTCACAGCTACGCCTCCTCTCTTGTTCGGGAGGCGGGGTTCTATCTGGATCTTCCTCCGGGAGGTCGGGTGGTTTCTTCTCCCGAAGAAAGCGCCTTCTGGAATGCCTTTACCCGGGCCCTGGATTTTCTGGATCGGGAATGGTTTTTCAAGATTCTCAACGCTTCCGGAGGTCTTCCGGAATTTACGGAAGAAGGGGAGGATTTTTCGGAGCTTCTCTCGATCTTCGAAGATCCCCGGGGGGTGGAGGTGCTCAACCACTTTCATCCCTCCGAAATGGCGGTCTGGTGCAAGGCCCTGGGGGATCTTTGGAAAAGCAGGGGAAAGGCCCCGGAGGATCTGAAGGAGCTCATGCTTTCTCCGGAAAAATCCTGGGAGAATCCCCTCTACAGAGCCATGGAGAAGCGTTTTCTTGCCCGGTGGAACCATGAGGGAGAAGAAATCCTTGCCCTTCTGCGGGATCTCGGCCCTCTGGAGGGAAGTTCCAAGACGGCTCAGAAAATGCGGGATTTCCGGGAGGCCTGGCCCGAAATGCCCAAGGAGCAGGGAGTTCCCGAATTTTTTCTGAAACTCCTGGAATTTTTTTCCGGCAACTCGGGCAACGAGCGAAATTGGAAACGCTTTTCCCAGGTTTTCAGGGAGCGTTTCGGAGAGTCTCCCGTGGAATGGCGCACCTCCCGGGAAGGGGCGGAAAAAATCCTGGCGGAGCTCTCCTGCAACCCCTCTCTCAAGGAGCGGGACCAAGAACTCCGGGGGGCACTTCTGCGGTTCGGCCTCTTGGGATGGCTCTGCTGGGAGGCCTACCGGGGTCGGGAGGGGCTTCTCACCTTCGACGACCTCATTGCCTGGGGAGAGCGGGCGGTCCGGGCCCATCCCTCGGGAGGCCTGGGATTCCGGGCTATATTGGTGGACGAGTTTCAGGATACGGATCCTCTTCAGGATCGGCTTCTTTCCCAAATTCTGGAGAAGAACCGAGAGCTTCATCCGGTGAGCCTCTTTCTCGTGGGGGATGTGAAGCAATCCATCTACCGGTTCCGTCATGCGGAACCCCGAATTTTCGCATCCTACGTGAACCGGGCCAGAGCAGGAGATGCTCCGGGGCGGTACGTGCAGCTGGATGAAAGCTTCCGTAGCCGGGAACCCCTTCTGCGGCATATCAACGGATTTTTCGGAGATCTCTGGACGGAAGGGCTGGGAGAGGCTCTTTCCCTGCCTTACGAAGAGCTCCGTACTCCCCGGAATGACCGGGGGGAATATCTTCTCGAAGAACGGGAGAGGGCCCCGCAGCTTCCTCCGGTGACGCATCTTTTCGAGGAGGGCGCCCGGAGAGAGGGGGGGAAGCTCCTTTCTCTTCCGGAGCGGCGGCACCTTCTGGCCCGTCGGCTGGGAGAGCTTTTTCTCTCCTTTCGGGGAACTCCCGTCTGGGACAAGGAAGAGAGGCGTGCCCGGGAATGCACCTTCCGGGATATGGCGGTGCTTCTTCCCAGCCGGACGGGGTACGTCCCCCTGGAGGAGGCTCTGGGAGAGCTTCATATTCCGGTGCGCCTGGAGAAGAGCCAGGAATACTTTGCCCGGGGGGAGATCCTGGATGCGGTGGCCTGGCTCAATGCTTTGGCAGATTCGCACAATGACATCGCCTTGGGGGGGTATCTCTCGTCTCCCTTTTCGCCCCTTTCTCTGGAGGATGTGCGGGATCTTCTCGAATATCGCCGAAAGGAAAAAAACGTCTCCCTCGGAATGCTGCTGGAGCGAAATTTTCCCGATGCCGCTTTTTGGATGGATCTTCAGCGGCGGAAGGCTTTCTTTGAAGGGCCCCGCAAGGCTCTTCTGAACTTGCTCAACATCTCCCGGGGGCTTCGGCACCTTTCACCCTATCTCCGCAAGCGTGCAGTGGTGAATCTCCGGCTTGCGGCGGAGCTTGCGGGGGAGTATGAAAGCGCCTTCGGGCCGGATCTTCTGGGCTGTGCCGCCTGGCTGGAGCGCAGCACCGCGGGTAAACCCACGAAGCAGGAGGAAGCTCAGTCCTGGGGAGACGAGGAGGATGCGGTGCGCATTCTCACCATCCATGCCTCCAAGGGGTTGGAATTCCCCGTGGTGGCCCTCTTCGGGCTGGAGCAGAGCATTCGGGGAAGGCGGCAGGATTCCCTGCTTCCGGATCTGGTTTTCGGAGCTGCCCCCAGTGCCTATCCCGACCCCTGGGAAGAAGAAGGAAAGCCTCCCTCCAGGATGCTTTCCGCCATGCTGGAGGCCCGGGCGGAGGAGGAGGAGCGCCAGCGGCTCCTCTACGTGGGAGCCACCCGGGCTCAGGATGCCCTGGTGCTCTGTGGGATTCCCTCGAAGATCGAAGAAAGCGGGGAGCTCCGCTTTTCCCCGTCGAGCTATCTTGCCTGGTATATGCCCAGGGTCTTTCCCGGAGGATTTTCTCCCGGTAACAGCTCCTCCGCAGGGGTTCAGGAGAGCCTTCCGGTGCCTTCGGAAGAGCTGCCTTCCAAAGAGGAGAAAAAGGCCCTGGGCACGGGAAAAGGTCTTTTGCTTCCCGTGCGGAATCGAAAGGGGCTCGCTCTTTTGAGTGCCACCTCCTATGCCCTTTTCCGCTACTGCCCCCGGGCGTGGCGAATCCGTTACCGTCAGGGAGGCGATCTCTTCCGCAACGTGCTGGGAGATTTTTCGGGAGAGCCCGGAGGAGCGGATTTGGGGAGCCTGGTGCACTGGGTTCTCAAACAGTGGAATTTCAGAGCCTCCGGCCTGGACCGTCTGCTGGAGCCTCCGGGAGGGAGGCGCATACCTCCGGGGCTTCCCCTGGAGTACCGGAGAATCTACCGGGAGGAGGATTCCCGGGAGACTGCCCGGAAGTGGCTCCTCGGGCTGGGAGAATCTCCCGAAGGTGAAGAGCTGCGCCGTCTTTTCCTGGAGGGAAAGCTCCACCGGGAATCCTCCTTCCGCATGGACCTTCCCCAGGGGCCCCGGATAAAGGGAACCCTGGATGCCTGGGCGGAGGAGGATGGGGTAATCCGCATCTGGGACTACAAGACGGGCCGTTTCGAGGGAGTGCCTCGGGAAATCTACGAAGAGCAGCTCCGTTTCTATGCCTGGGGAATCCATAGCATGTATCCGGAGCATTCCCTGGGGCTGAAGCTTCTTATGCTTTCCGAGGGCCGGGTTTTGGAGGTGTCCCTAACCAAATCCTGGGAGGAAATGGAAGATGCTCTTCGTGATGTCGCCCGAAGAGGTGAAGAGGGGCCCTTTTCGGAGGTTCGGGAAAAATGCGGCTCCTGCCCCTGGAGGAGAGGGCTTTGTTCCCAACTCTGACAAAGTGCTCTTACGGTAGATTTTTCGAATCCTCCGAAGTTTCCCGGAGCATCGTTTCCATACGGTGGCGGAGAAGGAGGGCCACAAACTCCCGCATGTCCAGGGGGTTCGAGGAAAATCCGAAAAGATGAGAGCCCAGGGGCGAATCCGAGGCCCCGAAGCCGGGAATTTCCCAGGAGGCCAGGGTGCTCAGCTCCTCCGCGAGGATTCTTTCGCAGGGAGCGGAGGTTCGCAGGGGAATTCCCCGAAGGGCTTTGGCGTATCGGCTGAAAGAGTCCACGTGCCAATGGGGATTTTTACGTTTCCGAAGATGCCGGTTGAGCCGTGCGGTAAGTCCCTTGGCGGCGGATCCCGCATAGAGGTAATACCCCTCGGGGAAAAAGGGATTTCCCAGGGATCCCACGGGAATATGCCGGGATTCTTGGAGGCGAAAAAGAATCAGATAGCATCCCCGGTCGGCGTTTTCCTTTTCCAGTACCTCCCAGGAAAAGGTCAGGGGCTCCGAAAGGGCGGCCAGAGAAAAATCCCGGTGCCATCCCATGCCCTGGGCACCGATCCAGAGATCCTTCCTCGCTGCATACAGAGCGTTTGCAAAGGCGGGATCCGTGTGGTAATCCGGCAGAAATACCCGGCACTCCGGGCTTTGCACGAGAAAGAGCACCCCTCCCCGGAGATCCGGTTCCTTCGAAAGAGCGAGGAGCTCCTCCACATGTCTGCGCCCCCGTTCGGTGGGGGCATCGGGAAACATGGCTCCGGTCTCGTAAAAAAGAGTGCAGCTCTTCAGCTCCAGCAGAAGCCGCTCTCTTCCCCGGCGCAGGAGAAAATCGAAGCGGCTGGCCCCCACGGTTATTTCCCGGCCCTCCAGCTCCCAATCCTCCAAACCCCGGATTGTATGCTGCCGCAGCAGAAATTCTCCTACCCCGTTGGCCCGTACCGTATCCAGCATCACCGGCCCCCGGGGTGTTTCCGCTCCGATGATGCGGTAGGGGAGCTTTCCCTTTTTCGAGGCAATGAGATAGAGCTTCGTGCCGGGGTAAAGAATCTCCCAGAGCCTTCCCGGATTGGGAAGATGGGCCTCCACCAGGTTTCCCTCCAGAAGACAGGTCACCACGAAGCGGTTTTTTCTCTCCTCCAGCAAGGCCGTAAAGAGAGGTTCCTCCGGATAGAGTTTGAAGGGTTCGGAAAAGCTCACGGTTCGGGCCTTTCCGAAAGGTTTGGAGAAAGCTTTTCCAGAAACTTTTCAAGCCTCTCGTAGTAAGTCTCCCCCGCCACGAAGAGCAGATTGTTGTGTCCCGCTCCCTTTACCCAGTAATGTTCCTTGGGAACCTGCGCTGCCTCGTAGAGCTTTTTTCCCTGGCTCCAGGGCACCACTCCGTCCCGGGTGCCGTGGATGACGAGAAGGGGAGAGGCGAGATGGGGGATATTTTCGATATTCCCGAGAGGATCCAGGGGGTGGATCCGTATGCGGGTAAGCACTCGGAAGACCGAGAGAAATCCTCCCTCCAGGATCACTCCCGCCGGAGTATGCTCCCTCGCAAGGCGAAGGGCAGGGCCTGTGCCGATGGAACGCCCGTAGAGCACGATCCGGGAAGGGGAGATTTTTTCTTCGTCCACCAGGTACTTCCAGGCGGTATGGGCATCGTCACAGATGTTCTCCGTGGAGGGACGTCCCTGGCTGAGGCCGTATCCCCGATAATCCAGGGCATAGACCCCGTAGCCTCGGGCGGCGAGATTTTGAAAGAGAAAGCGCAGATGCCCCGTATCCTCGGCGTTGCCATGAAAATAGAGAATCGAAAGGGCCTCGGAGCTCTTCGGAGGAAGGGCGTAGAGAGACAGCCTGGTACCGTCCCGGGCGGTAAGAAGTCGTACATATCCGTCCTCTTCGTAGGAAGCTGCGGGGGGGTGGAAGATGAGCATGTCCCGCCACAGAAAGCCTCCCACGAAAAAGGCAAGGTAGAGCCCTCCCGCGAGAACTCCGAGAAAGGAAAGAATTCGCAGTATCACGACTGACAGAACCTCCTCATGGTTATTAGGAAGCGAAAAGCAGGGGGCAAACACGAGTACCCGTCGGACCGAATGCCGGAGAAGCCCGAAAGAGCCGGAACTTCTCGGTAAAATCGAAAAATAACTCCGGCCGAGGGTCGGACTTTCCGTCCGGGGTAAAAGCTACCCCCGCGGAAAGGAGTATGTCCATTCCACACTCGTCATTTTCCCGGGGAATAACTTTTCTCGTCGCTTCTCAGTGGTTGTGCGGCGTCTTTCACGGCACGTATTTATACCCTCTGCCGTACATGGTGATGATGTGTTTCGGGTTTCCCGGATCCTCCTCGATCTTTTTGCGGAGCCGGAGAATGTGCTGATCCACCGTGCGGGTGGTGACGTCTTCCGAAACTCCCCAGAGCAGGTCCAGCATGTCTCCCCGGTCCACCACCTTTCCGGGATGTTCCGCCAGGAGCCGCAGAATGGCAAGCTCCTTTTCGGTGAGGGAAAAGACGGTCTCTCCTCGAATACCCTCCATGGCTGCCTGGTCGATGCGGCAGCTCCCGAAGAGAAAGGTTCCTTCTTCCTGCGAATCCTCTTTCCCGTTCCGAAACCGGACATCTTCCATGGCCCGGCGGCGGCGGAGGGCGGAGCGTATCCGGGCGAGAAGCTCCTGCATGCCGAAGGGTTTCACCATGTAATCGTCCGCTCCCAGCTCCAGGCCGAGCACCTTGTCCACCTCCTCCCCCTTGGCGGTGAGCATCAGCAGGGGAAGCAGGGGATGGCTTTTGCGGATTTCCCTGCAGAGATCGTACCCGCTCATACGGGGCATCATGATATCCAGAAGCACCATTTCCGGAGGAGATTCCCGGAAAAGCTCCAGCCCCTCCACACCGTCCCGGGCGGTGGTTATCCGATAGCCCTCTCCTTCCAGAAGATCTTTCAGCGCGAGAAGAATCGACGGGTCATCCTCCACGATGAGAATATATTCGTTCATCTACACAGCCTCCTCTCGGGAAATGTCTTTGCCGTCTTTCCGGGGAAGAAGAAGTCGGAAAATGCTTCCTCCGCCCTCTCGGGGAAGAGTGAAGAGATCTCCCCGGTGATCCCGGGCGATATTTCGGGATATCGAGAGCCCCAGTCCCGCTCCCTGGGCTCGGGAGGTGAGAGAGTCGTCCACCCGGTAAAATTCCCGGAAGATCCGCTCCCGATCTCCCGGTGCAATACCTATGCCCCGGTCCATCACGTCCACCCACACGGATGTTTCGTCCCCTCCCAGGCGTATCTCGATTTCCTTCCGGGTATCCGAATATTTTTCCGCATTGGTCAGCAAGTTCAGCAGAATCTGGGCGATTCCCTCCTCGTCCGCCAGAACTCCGAGAGGCTTCTTTCCTTGGAGAGAGAGGGAAAATCCCTGGCTTTCCAAACGGGGGCGCTGGCTCTCCACGATCTGTTCCACCAGAGAAGAGAGTTCCGTTTCCTTGAGGGAGTATCGTTTGAGTCCCCGTTCTCTTCGGGAAAAGTCCAGGATGTTTTCGATGAGCCGGGTGAGGCGTTCGATCTCGGAAACCATAAGCCCCAGGTAGCGGCGGCGCTTCTCCTCTCCGGAAATGCGTCCTTCCTCGAGCATTTCCGCAAAGAGCCGGAGAGAGGTGAGGGGTGTTTTCAGTTCGTGAGAAACCTTGGCTACAAAGGTAGTCTTCTGTGCGGCGGTGCGCATCTCCATCCGGAGTGTCCGGAGAAGCAGAAAGGTTCCTCCCGAAAGAGAAAAGAGAAGAGATCCGATGACCAGAATGTGCCGCATCCGGCTCTCCCTGGCCTGGGCGAGCATGCCGTGGGAGGGAGCGAGAAAGGCCACGCAGCTCCAGTAGGGGAGCAGGGGAGGCATGGAAATACTCTCGTAGGGAGATCCGTGAAGAGTGGGGTTTTCCTCTTTCCGGGGAAAAATTCGTTCTCCATGCTCGTCGAGCACTGCCAGGGCATAGTTCTCTCCCGAGGAGGAAAGGCTGCGGGAGAGCGTCTCTCCGAGCTTTTCCTTGAGAAGATCCTCCCGGAGAAGGCAACCCCCGATATCATCACCCCGGCGGGCCCAGAAAAGGAAGAGAATTCGGTTATCCATCATGTAGGGCAGAAGACCGAAGGATTTTTCCCGAATCTCCTCGGGAAAGGGATAGGGCTTACGGAAGAGGAAGGGCCTTGTCTCTTCCAGGATTTCTTCGGATTTCACGAAACCTTTTTCCTCGTTTGCCTCCCAGGATGTCTCCTCCGAAGCTTCCTCGGGAGGGGCGTCTTCAGGTGCTCCGGAAAGCTCCCGAGGTGCCGATGCTTTCCGGGAGAGGGTTTTCGAGAAAGATGTGCCGGAGGCTCCCCCGGGAGGAGGGGCTGCCGCGGTATCCTGTGCCGGCGAGAGGGAGGCGGGAGAAATTGCAAGATCCTCTGCCAAAGGAGTCTCTTCCCGGAGAGGTGCCGGAGGGGCAAAACTCTCCTTCCAGGCCGTGAGGATATGTTCTATATTCCGCCCCGAGGAGGTTCCTTCGAAGAAGGATTCGCCCCAGGAGGCGAAGGCCCGGATCCTGGGCTCTTCGTGTTCCGAAGGGTGAGGGAGCACCAGGGCGAGGCGGCTGTTCAGGAGAAAGGGAATGTCCACCAGAGGATTTTCCTGTTGCCATCGGGAGAAGAAAAGCTCTTCTTCCCGGGGCGGAAGATCCCGGATCTCCCGGTACAGTTCCAGTTCAACCTCTTCGAGAAAAGAAAGCACCCGCTGGGAGAGGAGGCGCATCTCCGCATGCAGGGTTTCCCGAAAACGCTTCTCCAGGAGGCTTTCTTCCTTTTCGAAAGAGGAAAGGGCAAAAAATCCCAGCACCATACCGGGAAGAAGCACGAGGAAAACGTAGAAAAGAGAGAGCCCCGGTGTTTTGAGGGGGGGAGAATTCTTTTTTCGAGCAAACCATTTCGGGAATTTCATGGAGATCCTCCTTTCTCCCGCATCCGGGGGTTTTTCCGCTGGGATTTCTTTATGAACATAAGCATACAGGGAAAGGGAAAAAAAGGGTATGGGAAAGGTTACAAAAGTGTTTTGCAAATCTTCTCTTACGGGGGACAGATAGAGAAAATTTTTGAAATAAATTCTGAAAAAACGAAAGAAAGTACGCCTCCCCGATTTCTTCAGGCCCGGCATGATAAAATTTCCTGGAGAAGCCTGAGGAGAGGAGGCTTTATGAAAGACAGGGATTTTCTGGAAAGGTTTTCCCGAAGAAAGAAGGGCATTTTTCATAATTTATATTCTTAACGAAATGAGAGGGGAAGTGAAAGAGTATGACAATTCGATCACGGCTATGGATTCTTGCGGTGGGAACCGTATTGGCCATTCTCTGCATGGTGGGTATCGTCTATCTTCGATCCAGTTCGGTGCTCACGAACATGATCGACGAGACCGGGCTCTCCATGGTGCAGGATGCGGCGGAGACCATGGATCTTTACTTCGAGAGCATGGAGAAGGTTCTCGTGGGAGCTGCGGACAGCCTGAAATATTTGGTGGAAAACGGCATGATCTCCAGCGAGGATGAAATCGAAAAGTTTTTCACCGTTTTATACGAAAGCTATCTTCCCCGGGGAGTGAAGGATGTCTTTCTTGGTCTGGAAAGCACCGGAGCCATCGCCATCGGCTCTCAGTGGAAGGAACCCGAAGGATACGATGCCCGGAAGCGCTCCTGGTATACCGAATCCCTCCAGAGCAGGGAAATCTCCCTCAGCAGCCCCTACGTGGACGGCGTGACGGGAGATCTCGTCATCAGCCTCACCCGGCCTCTCTATCTCAAAGACGGTTCCCTTTTCGGAGTGGCGGCTATAGACATCGGGCTGAATTACCTGGTAGATCTCGTCTCCCAGCAGAATATCAACGGCGTGGGATTCGGGGTTTTGGTGGATGCGGAGGGAACGGTTCTTGCGGCCCCGGAAAAGGAATGGGTTCTCAAAGAAAACGTGGCTACCACCTCCGAGGCCATCTCCCGGGAGTTTGCATCCTTCGCTTCTTCCAAGCTCCTCCGGGAAAAGAGCGGCCAGGGAGAGTACGTCATGCAGGGGGAACCCAAGCGCATGTACTTCGCCTCCACCGCACAGAACTACCGGGTGGGGATCGAATATCCCCTGGCGAATATCCGGTCCACGGTGCGCTCCGTTACTCTTTGGCTTCTGGTGGTGGGGTGCGTGGCGGTTCTGGTGGTGCTTCTCCTGGTGGTGCCCATTTTGCGGAGCCTCACCCGAGACATTCGGGCTCTTCTCCAGAACACCCGGCGGGTGGGGGAAGGGGATCTCACCATATCCTTCAACCAGAAGGGGCAAACGGAGATCCATCGTATCGGAGAGGCTCTCAACGCCATGCTTCTCTCCCTCCGGGGACTTATCGGAACGGCTCACTCCGGTGTCAAGACCTCTACGGAGCATGCGGAGCACCTGGCGGCACTCTCTCAGGAAACCGTGGGATCCATGGAGGAGATCCGGGGAACCATGGAGATGATGGAAGGAACCTTCCGGGACAATGCGGCGGCTCTGGAGGAGACCAACGCCAGTATCGAAGAGGTGGCCAGCGGAGCGAGTTCCGCCGCCCACTCCGCCACGGAGGGCGCCGAAGCGGCGGCTCGAGCCATGAGCACCGCCGAAAGCGCCGCCTCTCGGGTGAACAAGGTTATTCAGGATATCGGCATGGTGGGGAACCGCTCCGAAGCGAGCCTTCAGGCCATCTCTCAGCTCGCTTCTTCGGTGAACGACGTGACGAGCTTCGTTTCCACCATTACGGGCATTGCGGATCAGACCAACCTGCTGGCCCTGAATGCCGCCATCGAGGCGGCCCGGGCGGGAGAGGCCGGGCGGGGCTTCGCCGTGGTGGCGGAGGAGGTACGGAAGCTCGCGGAGGAATCCAACAAGGCCGCCCATAAGGTGGGAGAGATCATCGAAGGGCTGCGGAAGCAGTCTGATTCCTCCATAGCCATGACCCGGGAGGCGGCGGAACTCATGCAGAGTACCGTGGCGGAGGCCAACGAGGCCCAGGATGAGCTCAAGGAAGAGCTTGCGGCTATTCAGGCGGTGAACGAAGCCATGCAGAACATCGCTGCGGTCTCTCAGGAACAGGCTGCGGCAAGTTCCGAAATGGCGGAGGCCGTGGGAAGCGTGACGGAATCCATCTCCAAGCTCGAGGAGAGCATAGGCTCCGTCTCTGCGGCCACCGCCGAGGCCTCTTCCGCAGCGGAGACCATTGCCAAGAGTGCCCAGAGCATGGCGGAGGAAGCCTTGCGAATGAACGAGGCCATCGATCAGTTCACGCTGTAGGAGTTTTCACGATCCTTCGGCGTTCGGAAAGTAAAAGGGCGAACCTTCGGGTTCGCCCTTTTTTGCACCTTCGAGCTGCTCGTGAAAGAACCGTTATCCTTTTCATTCACGAGAGGTGAGAACCAAGGCTGGGCCGAGAGGCGCATTTTTCCGTTTTGCGCGAATTTTCCCGCCATGTGTACTGGACAGGCAGAGATGTGAGGATATAATACCCCCTATCGAAAGGAGGATTGTATCCTATGTTTCATTGCAGTTTCGCGTACTTTCTTTATTATATACGAAAAAAGCCTCCCTGCAGAATCTTTGGTAGCTCGGAAGTGTATCAGGTCAGTGGTTCCGGGGAAGTCCTTTTGTCTGTCTCCGGAAAACTACGGATATGCAAGGGGAGGATCTTATAATGACAATCCGTTCGAGACTTTGGATTCTCGGAGTCGGAGTAATGCTGGCCATTTTCTCCATGGTGGGGATGGTCTATCTGCGCACGGGAAAAGCCTTTTCCCAAATGGTGGATGCCACGGGAATCTCCGTGGCCCGGGAGGCTGCAAGCGAGGTGAATCTCTATTTTGCTGGCATGGAAAACATCCTTTTGGCGGGGGCGGACATGGTGTTGGAGCATCTGGCTACCCGGGGAACCCTTGAGGAGGAACCTCTTGAAGTTGCCATGGTGCGGCTCTATCAGCGTTTTCTCTCCCGGGGGGCTCTGAATGTCTACTTCGGTTTGGAGAGTGACGGAAGAGTGGCGGTGGGATCCGGATGGGACGAAGGAGAGGATTACGATGCCCGGGAACGTCCGTGGTATCGGGAGGCTCTGGCAAGGAAGGGAATAACCCTGACGAGCCCCTACATCGACGTTTCTTCGGGGCAGGTGGTGATCAGCCTTACCATGCCGCTTTACGCAAAAAAGGATGGCCATAGCCTTCTCGGAGTGATGACCGTGGATATGGACCTGGAGTATCTCTCTGAGCTTGTAGGGGCTCTTCGGGTTATGGAATCCGGAGAGGGATATCTTTTCGACGGAGAGGGGAACGTTCTGGTCGCTCCCGAAAAGGAGTGGATTCTCAAGGAGAACATTTCCAGAACCAGCCAGGTGTTTTCTTCCGGTTTTGTGGAATTTGGCAGCCGTCTTCTGCGCGAGAGGGAAGGGTACGGAAATTACTCCGTGGGGGACGAAAAACTTCGCATGTTCTTTGCCTCCACGAATCAGGATTTTCGAGTAGGTATCGCCTATCCTCTGGAAACCACCAAGAAACTCATAGGAGGAATTTCTCTCTGGCTTCTCGTCCTCGGAGGAATTACCATTTTCGTGGTACTTCTCCTTCTCGTGCCAGTGGTGCGTTCCCTCTCCCGGGATATCCGGGAACTTCTGGAGCTTGCCGGGCGGGGAGCTCAGGGAGATCTTTCCATTTCCTTTGCGGATACGGGAAAAACTGAAATTCACGGGATCGGCAGAGGATTGAACCACATGCTGGAAACCTTCCGGAATCTTATCGGCCTGGTGGCTCGGGAAGCCGGTATTACGGAAGAGAACGTCACCTCTCTGGGAGCGATCTCTCAGGAAACTCTCGGTTCCGTGGAGGAGATTCGAAGCTCCATGGAAATGATGCTCCAGACCTTTCGGGAGAATGCCCAATCTCTTCAGGAGGCCAACGCGAGTATCGAAGAAGTGGCGGGAGGAGCTTCCGCCGCGGCTCAATCCGCCACTGAGGGAGCCGAAGCGGCTTCCCGGGCCTTGAATACGGCGGAAACCGCTGTGGCCCAGGTGCGGGGGGTTATCGGGGAGATGCGAGTGGTGGGGGAGAAATCCCAGATAAGCACGGAATCCTTGGGAGCTCTGACTGCATCGGTGCAGCAAGTGGTAGGATTCGTTGCCACCATCACGGGAATTGCGGATCAGACCAATCTGCTGGCGCTGAACGCAGCCATCGAGGCCGCTCGGGCAGGCGAGGCGGGGCGAGGCTTTGCGGTGGTGGCGGAGGAGGTACGGAAGCTCGCAGAGGAATCCAACAAGGCTGCCCGGAAGGTAGGAGAAATTATCGAGGATCTTCGAACCCAGTCCAACACCTCCATGACCATCACCCAGGAGGTGGCGGGTCTCATGAAAAAAACTGCGGGAGAGGCCGAAGAGGCTCGGAATAGGTTGGAAGAGCAGCTTCTTGCCATCCGGGACGTGAACGAGGCCATGCAGAACATTGCCGCGGTTTCTCAGGAGCAGGCTGCGGCCACCTCGGAGATGGCTGTCTCCATCGAAAGTGTTACCAAATCCATTGGAACCCTGGAGGAGGAGGTACATTCGGTTTCCTCGGTCACCAGAGAGGTATCGGAAGCGGCGGGACAGATGGCCCGAAGGCTCGATGAAACCGGCGAGAAGGCTTCGGCCCTTCAGGACGCGGTGCGGCGCTTCCGGCTGGGCGAAAGAGACGGAGAGTATGCTCCAGAGCGACGGTTTTTTCTGGAGGATCCTTTAGGGGAAACACGATAAAACCATGTAAACATTCTGTAACGAAGCCCCCGGAAAGTGCTCCGGGGGTTTTTTCGTTTTTTCGCCAAAGTCGCAAAATCCTGTGTTTGTAAGCCTCAAAGAGATGTTTCCAAGTTGTTACATTTCCGCAACAGGGTTGTTGCATCCTCCCGGTAGACTTCCCGGAAGAAGCGCATTCGGCAATGTGGCAGAAAAGGGGATGCATTATGACGAAAAAGCGCAGTGTGCCCATGAGGGGAGATCGGGCTCCCGAAACGGTCATTACCGTTCTTGCCTCTTCAGGAATAGCGGTAATGCTCTTCATTCTCTTTTTTCTTCTCAGGGAGGGGCTGCCTCTTCTCCGAGAGGCTTCGCTTGGGGAGATTCTTCTGGGAAATTACTGGTATCCCACGGCGGATCCTCCGGAGTTCGGCATGTTTCCTCTTCTGGTGGGATCTCTGGGAGTTACGTGTGCGGCCTCTCTTCTGGCCCTTCCCATCAGTCTGGGAGCGGCGATTTTTCTTTCCGAAATCTGTCCCTCCACCCTTCGGGAGTGGCTTAAACCCGTGCTGGAGGTGCTGGGATTTTTCCCCTCGGTGGTGCTCGGATTCATCGGCATGGTTATCATTGCCCCCTGGCTTCAGGAGTCTTTCGGTCTTCTTTCGGGGTTGAATCTGCTGAATGCCTCGGTGCTCATGGGGGTTATGGTGATTCCCGTGGTGGCTTCTCTCGCCGAGGACAGCCTCGGGGCAGTGCCCAAGGATCTCCGGGATGCATCCTATGCCCTGGGGGCTACCCGATCGGAAACCATATGCCGGGTTGTGGTTCCCGCAGCGCTTCCGGGAATTCTCCAGGCTTCCCTGCTGGGGGTTCTCCGGGCGGTGGGAGAGACCATGGTGGTTCTCATGGCCGCGGGAGGAGCTGCCATGATTCCAGGATCCTTTTTCGACCCCGTTCGGCCCCTTACCTCCACCATCGCCGCGGAGATGGGGGAAACCCCCATGGGATCCCCACACTACCACGCCTTCTTTTTCGCGGGTATTCTTCTTCTCGTCGTCACCCTGGGAATTAACGGAATTGCTCTCTGGATAGAGAAAAAAGGAAAGGTGATGCGCTGATGATGTCCCGCAGAAAGAACTGGGATCGTATGATGACGTGGCTTCTCTGGGGAGTTATGGGGAGTATCGTTCTTCTGCTGGGAAGTATCCTCGGATTTCTCGTGGTCAAGGGAGCGGGAGTGCTGAGCTGGGAATTTCTCTCTCAGCCCCCCCGGGATTCCATGACCCGAGGCGGAGTGTTTACCCCTCTTCTCGGAACCTTTCAGCTTATCGGAGTCTCCATGTTCTTTTCCTTTCCCATCGGGGTGGCCACGGCGGTCTACCTGGTGGAGTACTCCCGGGAAGGTTTTTTTACGCGGTTTCTACGCCTCGCCATCCGGAGCCTTGCGGGAGTTCCTTCGGTGGTATTCGGTCTTTTCGGACTCTCTTTCTTCTGTATCTTTCTCCGGTTCGGATCGTCCCTCCTTTCGGCGGGGCTTACTTTGGGGTGCCTGGCTCTTCCGGTAATCGTGGGAGCTTCGGAGGCGGCTCTCCAGTCGGTACCTCCGGACTATCGCCATGCCTCCTATGCCCTGGGGGCCACCCGGTGGCAGACCATTTACAAGGTGGTGCTTCCTGCGGCGTTTCCCTCCATTCTCACCGGGGCAATTCTCAGCGTGGGGCGCGTGGCGGGGGAGACTGCCCCCATTATCTTTACCGGAGCGGCTTTTTTTATTCCTCATGCGGCGAAAAGCCTTTTCTCCGAGGTTATGGCTCTCCCCTATCACATTCTCGTTCTCGCCACGGCGGGGGTGAACATCGAACAGACCCGGCCCATTCAATACGGAGCCGCCCTGGTGTTGCTCATCCTGGTCCTGGGAATTACCCTTACGGGAATTTTCTGGAGAGCCCGGCTGCGCATGGGGCGCCGCTCATCGTAAAGTCCGGAAAGGTTAAAGGAGGAAACCCTTGAAGAGCCCTTCGAAATTATCCGTGGTGGATCTGGATCTGTATTACGGCACTTCCCAGGCTTTGTACAACGTATCTCTCGATATGCGCCCCAAGGCTGTCACCGCCTATATAGGCCCTTCGGGATGCGGCAAGAGCACTCTTTTACGCTGTCTCAACCGGATGAACGATTTTATTCCTTCCTGTCGTATCGAGGGCGAGGTTCTCCTGGATGGAGAAAATGTCTACGGTGAAGGAACGGACTGTATAGGACTGCGCCGCAGAATCGGCATGGTTTTTCAGCGCCCCAATCCCTTTCCCGCTTCCGTCTGGGACAATCTTGTCTATGGGCCGAAACTCCATGGCATAAAGAACCGGGATGCCCTTCGGGAGATTGTTGAAAAAAGCCTCAAGGGAGCCGCCCTGTGGGACGAGGTGGCGGATAAGCTGCATTCTCCCGCGCTCTCCCTTTCGGGAGGACAGCAGCAGCGTCTCTGCATCGCCCGGGCCATTGCGGTGGCTCCGGAGGTGCTTCTCATGGACGAGCCCACATCGGCTCTGGATCCTCTCGCTACTGCACGAATAGAGGAACTTGTTCGTGAATTAAAGAAAGACTATACTGTAATTATCGTGACCCACAATATGCAGCAGGCCGCACGGATTTCCGACGATACCGCCTTCTTTCTTCTGGGGGAGCTGGTGGAATTCGGAGAGACCCGGGGTGTTTTCACGTCTCCCAAAAACCAGAAAACCGAAGATTATATCACCGGCCGTTTCGGTTAGAATCGAGAGCAAGAGTGCCGGAGATTTACGGCGAAATTCTGCAGGGTCGTGCTGTGTACGCAAAGAAAAGAGGGGAGAATTATGAACGGAATAAATGTCCGCCGGGCCTTCGATCAGGAGCTCAAGGTTCTCGAAACGGACCTGCTCCGCCTGGGAACTCTGGCGGAGGATGCGGTGAGCCGGGCGGTGTGGGCTCTCAAGGAACAGGATACCGAGCTGGCCCGGGAGGTGATTGCCGGGGACGACCGGCTGGACGATCTTACGGTGAAAATTGAAGGGGCGGCTCTGCAGATTATTGCCCGGTATCAGCCGGTGGCCCTGGATCTGCGGACCATCTCGGCGATTCTTTTCATGGCGGTGGATCTGGAACGTATCGGAGATCACGGGGTAACCGTGGCCAAATCCGCCATCCGACTCGCCGAAGAGGGGCTGGTGAAGCCTCTTATCGACATCCCCTCCATGGCCTCACATCTCAAGAAGATGGTGGACACCTCTCTGGGAGCCTTTCTCGATAGGGATACCCAGGCGGCTCGGGATGTCTGCCGTATGGATGATTATATGGACGATCTGGAGCACCAGATTTTTCGCGAGCTTCTGGTGCTCATGATGGAAAATCCTCGGATGATACGTCCCGCCACGGAGCTTATCACGGTTTCCCGCACCCTGGAGCGGGCGGGGGATCACGCCACGAACCTGGCGGAACGTATCATCTACATGGTTTCGGGAAAGGTGGAACGGGCTTCCCAGCATCGCCGCCCCAAGTCGGAAAAACCCGGTGCCGAGGGTTTGGAGTGATCCGCCGTGCCGGATGAACGGATTCTCGTGGTGGAAGATGAGGCTACCATAGGAGATCTTATCGCCGAAGGGCTCCGGCGCCACGGCTATCTGGTGGAGCGTGCCCGGGACGGAGATACCGCCCTGGATATGGCGGAGATTCTTGTGCCGGATCTCATCGTGCTGGATCTCATGCTTCCCGGCATGGACGGATGGGAGATCTGCCGAAGAATACGGCAGTACCGGAAAACCAGGGATGTCCCTATTATCATGCTCACCGCTCGGCGGGACGAGCGGGACGTGGTGGCGGGGCTGGAGCTGGGGGCGGATGACTACATGAAAAAACCCTTCTCCATGAACGAGCTCATGGCCCGCGTGAAGGCCCTTCTCCGGCGGAGTGCCCGGAAAATTCCCGAGGAACAGCAGATCTGCGAGGGGCCTCTCGAATGGGATGTGGGGGCGGGAATGTTCCGTTTTCAGGAGGGGGTTCTCGATCTGAGTCCCACCGAGTACCGTCTCCTGGAGGAGCTTGTTCTGCGCCGGGGAAAGGTGGTGCCCCGGGAGGAACTTCTCCATAAGGTATGGGGCTATTACGGAGGGGATTCCCGCACGGTGGACGTACACATTTCCCGGCTTCGCCGAAAGGTCGAGGCGGATCCGGAACATCCGCTTTTGGTGCATACGATTCGCGGACGAGGATACTGTCTCGAATGGAGGGGAACCAAGTGAAGACCCTGCGCATACGAATCATCGCCCTCATGGGAGCCAGCATGCTTCTTTCCGTTCTGCTGGCTCTCGTTTTCCAGAACCGGGCTCTGGAGGATCGAACGGCCCAGGTGGCCCGGAAAAATCTCTCCATGCTCGTGAATACGGCGGCACTCTTCTTCGAGGGCCTCTCCGGAGAGAACCTTCCGGAAGAAATACGCCGAATCGCGGAACCTTCGGGGTGCCGGGTAACTCTGGTAAACTCCCGAGGCCGGGTGCTGGGAGATTCCGAAGCTCCTCCGGAGAGTCTGGACAATCATGGAAACCGTCCGGAAATTGCCGAAGCCTTTCGTTCGGGAGAGGGAATTTCCGAAAGATATAGCCGATCTCTGGATACGGAAATGCTCTATTATGCCAAAAAAATAATCTGGCAGGGGGAACCCCACGTGCTCCGTCTCTCCTACTCCCAGGCACAAATGAAAGAAGTGCTCGAGGCGGGGCGGCGATCCCTTTTCTGGGCTCTTCTCACCGCAGGAGCGGTGGCTCTTGCGGGAGGAATCGTGGCGGCCCGTATTTTGGTACGGCCCATGGTGGAGCTTGCCCGGTCTGCCCGGGAGGGAAAGGTCTGGGCCCTTCCTCCGGGGAGGTTGGGCGTTACCGAGGAGGTGGCGGACCTTGCCCGGGGACTTCGGGAATTTCTGGATAAGCGTCTTGCGGCGGAGGAGATTCTTCGGGAGGAGCGAACCTGGCTGCAGCTCATTCTCGCCTCTCTTCCCCTGGGAGTGCTGGTGGTGAACCGGGACGGAGAGGTGCGTTACGCGAATCCTCCCCTCTCGGCGCTTCTCCGGCGGGAACCCCGCCCGGGGGATCCTTTCCAGGGGCTTCTCCGGGATTCCGGTATGGTGGAGTGCGTGGAACGGGCTCTTCGGGGAGAGGAGGCGTGCGAGAACGTTACCCTCAGGAACGGCGAAGGAAGCCGCATCCTCGTTCAGGGAGCTCCCGCCCCCTATGGAGCGGTGGCGGTCTTTCAGGACGTGACCGAGCAGCATCGTCTGGAAGAGGCCCGAAAGGCCTTCGTGGCGGATGCGGGGCACGAGTTTCAGACTCCTCTTACGGTTATCCGGGCGGCGGCGGAGCTTCTTCTCGAAAAGGCCCCCGAGGAAGATCACGAGTACCTTCAGCGTATTCTGGATCAACAGGATCGCATGACCGAGCTGGTGGACGATCTGCTTCTCCTTTCCCGGCTGGAGGCGGAAAAAAGCCTTCCTCCTCAGATGAGAGAAGAAATCGATTTGGCGGAAATTCTTGGGATTGCCGTGAGAAGTGCCCAGCTTCTTCCTCGCGGAGAATATCTGGAATGGAATCTCGAGCTTCCCCGGGAGGCTCCTTTCTTTGGCTGGCGGGAGGGACTTTTGCGTTGTCTCTCGAACCTTCTGGAAAATGCGGTGAAATACACCTGGGAACGCTACGGAGACAACCCGGGAGGTCTTATCCGGGTGTCTCTGAGCCTCCGGGAAGGAGCCTGGGCCTTTTCGGTGAAAGATAACGGCGTGGGAGTTCCTCCGGAGCGCAGGGAACGGATTTTCGAACGTTTCCAGCGGGGAGAAATCAGCCGTACCCGGAATGAATGGGGCAAGGGAGGTTACGGCCTGGGGCTGGCCATCGTAAAACGTACCGCGGAGCTCCATGGAGGAAGTATTTCCCTCGATCCCCGGGAGGAGGGCTCGTCCTTTACGCTTCTCCTTCCTGTGCAGAATGGTGCGAGCGGGAATTTCAAGGGAGACTAGGAGCGGGGTCGGCATAAAGATTTTTTCCGAGCCCGGAGTTTTTCCCTTAGGATATGTTCGGAAACGGCGGAAGAAAATTCTTTCGCTGTTTCTGTTTTTTTCCCGCTGGGGTATACTGATAAGCCATGTCGGCGGAACCTTGGTACTCCTTTCGGAAGCTTGCAAAATCCGAAAGTCTGGTCCTTTCCGCAGGTGCTGCGAAAATCTTATTATCGGGAGATCCTGGGAATGGGGAAATACAGAATACGACCATGCTGGAAAAAAAGAATGCCCTGGATCCTCCTGGGTCTGGGAATATTTTCTTTTGCAGTTTTTCCGGTAAAAAATTTTTCCCGGCTTTCCTGTCGAAAGCCCACTCTCGTGGAAATTCCGGAAGTTATTCAGCCCGTGGCGGCCCTCCTGGAGGAGGAGCTTGCCCGGGAGAATCTTTCGGTGCGGGATCTTTACGACTGGGGGAACCGATATCGTGCCTGGGGGCTTCTCCGAATTCCCGAGATGGAGCCCGAGGACCAGCGTCGGGTAGCTCTGGTGGTGCGATACATCCGCAAACACAACGGAGCTCTTCGGAGTTCCGAGATTTGGCGGCAGGCTGCGGCTTTTGTGCACTATTCGAGAAAGTACGACATCTCTCTGGATTTTGCCGTGGCGGTGGGGCATGTGGAAAGCCACTTCAACCCTCGGGCCCGGAGCCCTTACGGAGCGGCGGGGGTTATGCAGATCATGTGGCCCGTGCATCACCGGCTGATGAAGGCCAACGGCATTCCCCGGGAGGAATCTCTCCATGATCCGGATCTGGGGGTTGCCGCGGGGGTGCTTCTCCTTTCCCGGTATCTTCGGGCTACGGAAAACGAAGAGGAAGCCCTCAGCCGCTATCTGGGCACCTTCGTGCGGGCCTATATCAGCAAGGTGCACCGTTATCGCCGGATCTTGAAGTCCCATCTGGCTCCCCGTACGGCTTCCGCAAATCCCTGACGGACCAGGGGAATGCCAAAGCTCTTGAAGAAAGGAGACCTTTTCCCGCTATGAAGCCTCATTCCGAAGAATGCGTCCTTTTTTGCGAAACCTCCGGAAAAAGCCTCTATCACCTGGATCTTCCCATGAACTTCGAGGGCATCCGGGGGTATCTCTCTCCCTGGGTTCTGGTGGAGCCCCAGGGGAACTGCTACCTCGTGGATCCCGGCCCTGCGGCGGTGGCGGAAAAGCTCGGTGAGGAGTTCTCCCGGCTGCGTCTTCCGAACCCTCAATGGATTCTCCTTACCCACGTGCATCTCGATCATGCGGGGGGAGTGGGGCATTTGGGAGACATCTTTCCGGAAGCCCGCGTCTGGGTTCCCCCCGGCGGCGACACCTTTCTCGTTCGTCCCGAGGTGCTCACTCACGCCAGCCGTAAAACCCTGGGGCCTCTGGGGGAGGCATACGGTTTTCCCCGTCCCGTGCGGGAAGAAAAGATCTTTACCACCGAGGAAGCTCTTCCGGAAACCATGAAGACCGTACTCACTCCGGGGCACGCTCCCTATCATGCGGTCTTTCTCTACCGGGGATTTCCGGGGGAATCCCTTCTTTTCACGGGAGATGCCGCGGGAATGCACCATGCCTCTCTCGGAACCAATTCCCGGAGGCTTCCCTATCTGCGCCCCGGAACGCCTCACAAGTTTTTTTTCGAGGAATACATGAGTTCCCTGAAAATTATGGAAGCCCTGAAAAGCACCGCTCTCTGTTACGGGCATTGCGGTATGAGCCGAGAACCTTCGAAGATGCTGGATCTTCACAGGAAACAGATGTATCTGTGGCGTGATTTCACCACCTCCCGGCTTAGGGAGGAGGGCTTTCTCTGGAAAGATATGCTCTCCTGCGATTCCTCCTGGAACTACGAAATTTTTCTCGATTCTCTGGTGGAGGAGCTTCTGCGGGAGGATCCTCTTCTCTGGCAGGGAAAGGCCTTCCCTCAAGATCTGGCGAAACGGGAGCGCCGTTTTCTGCGCAATTCCGTGAAGGGCATGGCGGAATGTATTCGCCGTATGGAATCGGAAAGCTCCGGAGAGGATCTATTCTCTTAAGGAAGCTCTTTCGCATGCCGTGGCGGAAAAGTTTCGATGGCCGCTTTTTCGGAAAGAGCCTCACTTTCTCGAAGAAAAAAACGAATTCTGCGCCCTTCCCGGTGCCCTTATGATATGATACAGGGAGCCCCTAAGTTCCTCGGGGGGATGTTTATCTACGGAAAGGGAGTGGTGCCTATGCGACGGTTGCTTATCATCTGCCTTCTTGTGTCGGCGGCGTGGAGTGGAGCTCTTTCGGAAGGAAGGGCCGCGGAGAAGCCGGTGCAGGATGTCCCGGTCGGAACGACCTCCATTCCCGCCTTTGAACTTGTGCATCAGAAGCTGCTTAACGATTTTACCTTTTACGTGTATCGCCCCTCCTTTCTTTCACCCCCCTGGTATCTCTCTCTCGAAGGATTTCCCGTGGCAAAACTTCCCAACGGTCTCTGGGTCTTCGGTTTCGCTCCGAATTCCATGGAACCCCAAACCTGTTACGTCACGGGGTTTGCGGTAGGGTCCATCTCGCCCCTCCGCCTCGGCTTGGCCCCCTTGGCACCCCCTTATGTCTTTCCTCAGGAAAAAGGTTTTCTCTCTCCCGCCATGGGTGGTATCCCCGCCGAGGCGGCCTCTCCCCGGAATGTTCCTTCCTGGGCCGGGGATTCCATGTTCCTCGACATCGCCGCCCGCCGGGATGTGGTGGACCGCATGGGAGTTCTCTCCTCTCTCGCCCTTCCCGTGGCCTGGAAAGGTACGAATCCCTCGATCCTTTTCGTCTGGACCGGCAAAGATTGGTTTCACCTGGACGTTCGGGATACCGAAGATCTTGGAAGTACGCTGAGGAGAGGGCGGTATACTCTGGTGCGTCTCGCGAATCGCAACACCTTCATGTGGAGCGACTGGGACACGGCGCTTCTCGCGGGAACCGCCATCTCCTGGGGGTATGCCTGGATGGGGGTGGTACCGTGGTGAGCCTTCGCAGAAGGTTTCTTTTTTCGGTTCTCTCGGGCCTCATGCTGATCGGCCTTCTGCTCGTTTGCCAAAACTCGGCGGAAGCTCGGGAGGCTTCGACGGCCCTTGAGTCCCGGGTGGGGATCACTTTAGGATATCCGGATTTTCGCGGAGCTTTTCCGGTGACCTCGGTGTTGTATGGAACTCCGGGAGATCGGGGAGGCCTTCGGGTGGGGGATGCGGTCTTTCCCCTGGCGGAAGCGGAATCCTCTCCCCAGGGGGTTCTGGAGTATCTCTCCCGGAAGCTGGAGGCGGGATATTCCGTCATTCTCCAGGGGGAGCGCGAAGGGGTTCCCCAGACCTACTGGCTTCGTCCCTACCGCTTCTCTTCCTCACAGGAAAAACTCCTGGCCCTCTCTTTAGAGATGGAACGCCAGATCCTCTCGGGGAAAACCCTCTGGGAAGAGGCCCTTGGAGCTTTCGACTCCTTTCTCTACCGGTCCATGAACCCCGGAGATCTCGAATCCCGGCTTTCGGAGCTCCGAAACGAGCTTTTGAATGCCTCGGGGAAACTTCGAAATCATCCGATTCCCCGGGAGCTTTCTCCGGAAATCCGGGGGCACCTTCTTGCCGCCCGGGAAGACTACGCCCGAGCCATGGATCTCCGCCGGGAAGGCTTGCTCTATCTCATGGAGTTCGCCGTCTCCCGGGAGGATTCTCTTTCGCTTCAGCAGGGGCGCCGAAGAGAGGCGGATTTCCGTGCCCGGGATGCTCGGAAACTCGAAAGCCGGGGGGCGGGGGAGCTTCTTCAGGCCTTACGGTGCGCATCCCTGGGAGAAGAGGACATGCAACTCCTTCGTTATCGCGAGCTGGGTCTTGGGGGGGGCGAATCCCGACATCCCCGGGAATTTGGAGAATCCTCCCTCAAAGAGAACGCCGGAATTTTCCAGCAGGACAGACTCACCGAAAATTTCCGGAAAGACTATGCCTTCGTGCTTCAAGCCCCTTGGGAATCGAACCGCTTTGCCCACTGGGCGGGAGAAGAACTCTTGGTGTTCTGGAAAGGGGAGACCCCGAAATATCTTTTTGTGTGGACCGGTGCCATGTGGTACCAGATTGCCCTTCGGGAGGGGGAATCCCTGGGAGAGGGATTGCAGCGAAATCGCGACACATTGAAGCAACAGAGAGAGCAGAATCGCTTCAGGGTACCCCAGGAAGACCTTCCCAACCTGATCTCCCTGGGAGAAGAAGGAACCCTCGGCTGGATGGGCATCCTTGCCTGGTAGTTCGAGAGCCCGAGATCTTTCGCCGAGACAAGGTTCCGATTCCGTTCAAGTGAATGGTGCAGAGGAGCGGAGCCCGGAAGGGCTCAAAAAGAGGGCGTGGAGAGTGCCTTATGTACGATATGGAGAAAGGGGATTGCATACATGGCGACGGAACATGTGAACAGCGTGGAGCTCGTGGGGGCCCTTCATTTCGTCAAGGGAAAGCAGCACGATGAGAACCGGGGAGGGCGGTACTACCGCTTCTCTCTCCGCCAGGACAGTGTAGATGTTCGAGGCAATTCGCGGTGCGATTACATCGTGGTCCGGGCTTTCGACCAGGAACTCAAGGACTGGATCCAGGAACAGCAGGAAGGATCTCTCATCCGCCTTGTGGGAGAAATTCGTTCCTCCGTGGGAAGCGGTGCCATGTACGTGCTTGCCAATACGCTGGAGTTGGTTTCTTAAGAGAGCGATTCGGCATAGCCGTATCGCGGAAGCGTTGATCTTTCCTCAGAAACTGCTCCGGAATTTCGAGATTTCTCTGCCGAGGTTCTCTCTCGAAAAAAAGAAAGCCTTTCGGATCTTTACGGAAAACGCGGTACAATCCATCCGGCACGAGATCGTGCCGGATGGATTTTTGTTCCCTTTCGTACGAAGTGTCAAAAGTTTTTGCGGCCTTGGCAAAAGAAAAACCATGTATTTTCAAGAAAAAGCCCCCCCTTGCCCTGAAAAGCGGGGATAAATCACGCAGGCTCTCTATAAACTCTTTTTTTCGGGCATAGATTTATTTGAAACTTTTCCGGAGAAGGCGTATTCTTTTAAGGTCATAAAAGGTCAAAAATATTCGCCTGATCCCTCAGGGCTCTCTTCAAGGCGAAAAGAGGTGAGGTTTTATGGGAATTGATTACAAGGATTATTATGCGATCCTCGGAGTGGAACGGAATGCGTCTTCCGAGGAGATACGCAAGATCTACCGTAAACTCGCCCGGCAGTACCATCCGGATCTCAACAAGACTCCCGAAGCGGAAAAACGTTACCTGGAAATAAACGAAGCCTACGAAGTGCTGAAGGATCCGGAAAAGCGGGCGAAATACGACCAACTTGGATCCCGCTGGCAGGAGGGAGATTCCGTAAGTCCTCCTCCCGGATGGAGTTCTTCTTCCGGAGGAGGATTCGATTTCGGTGGTTCCGGACCCTTTGGAGGGGGTTTCAGCGACTTTTTCAACATGTTTTTTGGAGGTATGGGTGGTTTCGGAGGAGCCCGGGGAGAACCCTTCTACGGAGCTTCCGGAGGGAGCCAAAAGCCTCGGAATCAGGAGTTTCCCCTGGAGATCACCCTTCGGGAAGCTGCGGAAGGCACCACGAGAAGGCTTACTCTTGAGGAGGGAAACGGAAACCGGCGGAATCTCAGCGTGCGCATTCCTCCGGGAGTTGCCGAGGGCTCCAAGGTCCGCCTTGCGGGAAAGGGAGCTTCCGCTCCCGGAGGCGGAGAGGCGGGGGATCTTTATTTGAGGATTCACCTGCTTCCGGATCCGCTCTTTAAGCCCGAAGGCCGGGATCTGCATACCCTGATCAAGCTCGCTCCCTGGGAGGCATCGCTGGGAGCAAAGATTACCGTGCCTACCCTGGAGGGAGATGTGGTGATGACTATCCCTCCGGGAACCCAGAGCGGAATGGTCTTTCGACTCAAGCACAAGGGGCTTCCGAGAAGAAAGGGAGAGCGAGGGCATCTTTTCGTGAAAACCGAAATCGCCATTCCCAAACATCTTTCTCCTCGAGAAAAGGAGCTTCTGGAGCAGCTTTCTCGGGAAAGCTCCTTCAAACCCCGGGGGTAGAAGCATTATGGATTGATATCGCTCCGGGAAACCGTGAGGAATATGGCCGAAAAGAGCGGGAGGTTCCTTGAACAGCAAGGGATCTCCCGCTCTGTACTTTTTTGGAGAGGAACGTTACTTCCGCAGATTTCGGAAAGACTGTTCTTATTCCGTGGTCATGCCGTATTTGGCGAAAATAGCATGATAGGTTCCGTTGGCCTTAATTTCCTCAAGTCCCTTGTTGAAAGCCTGAATAAGTTCCTGATGTTTCGGGTTTTTAAGCCCCGAGGTGACGTAGAGTTTGTTGCTCGAAAGGCTGCCTTGGGTGAATTCGATTTGGTCCAAAAGTTCCGGAGCCTTCTCGGAAAGAATGTATCTGGCCACGATTTCGTCCTCCAGGGTGAGGTCGATTCTTCCCGCCACGAGCTTTTTCACGTTCGTTACGAGGTCGTTGGCCTCTTGCCGGCTAAATTCCGAAGCATTCCAGAAATCGTCTCCGTAGCCGTATCCCCGGACAACTCCCAGAGAGAGCCCCTGGAGGCTCCCGAAGTCCGTGTATTCGAAGGGATCTCCCTTGCGCTTGATAAACTTTATCTGATTTTCCGCATAGGGCTCGCTGAAAAGAAAATCTTCTTTCCGGCTGTCGGTCATCCACATGTTGGTTTGAATGTCGTAATTGCCCTGCCGAACTCCGTCCTCCGCCCGAGCCCAGGGGACGAAGTTCATGGTGACGGCATAATCCTGGGTCTCGAAGGCCGCCCGGGTAATTTCGAGAGAGAGCCCCTGTTCGGGAGTGTCGGGATTCGTGAAGGGAGGCCAGGGATCCGATGCGGCGGTTATCTCGGTGGCGGCACAACAAACACCTGCTGTCAAAAGAAGAATCATAAAGCTCACGATAATGCGTTTCATGTCTCTCGTCACCTCCAGATGATTTTTTTCACGTTAGTCCTCCTGTCCTTTCGGAGTGTTCCTCCCCATCCTTTTGGCATGTGCGGATGTTCTTGGCATCACTCTTTTTTCCGAAGGAGGACTTTCGCAAAACTTGAGATCATTCTAGGGCGTCGCGTTTCAAGTTGTCAATAAAAATCGGTCGATTTCTTGGGGAGTTTCTTCGGGGCCTTTCATCTTTGCTTTCTTCCGGGATTTCATGATAAGGTTGCGGGAGGGGGATCTCCTTCCCCGGGATGCATTCCATCACTGCCAACAAGGAGGAAGCCCATGGATATCAATGTTCTCGAACTGCTGCTCATCTTTGGAGCTCGGGTATTGGACGTAAGCTGCGGAACCTTCCGCATTCTTCTTCTTGTACGGGGAAGAAAGCTTACCGCCTCTCTTCTGGGATTTGTGGAGGTGGGGCTCTATATGACCATCCTCGCCATCGTCCTCGGAGGAAAGAGTTTGGAAATCCCTCAGCTTTTGGCATACTGCGCGGGATTTGCCACGGGAAACTACATGGGAATCTTTCTGGAGGAGCGGTTGCTTCGGCGGTACGTGCTTCTGGAAATCATTGCGGACGTAAGCGAGGAGAGTTACGACCTCATTCGGAGGCTTCGGGGGGAGGGGTTCGGCACTACGGTCCTCATCGGTCAGGGCAAGGGAGGAGTGCGGCACATCGTCAAGGTCATCTGTCCCGCCCGGGAGGTGGCGGCGGTGCAGCAACTCATAGGCCCCAAATTCTTCTGCTTCATTTCAGATGTTAAAGGTGTCTGGGGAGGCTACTTCCGGATGAAGCGACGCTGAGTCATTTTCCCGCCTTCGGAGGAGAAGAAAAGAGTTCTCCCGCCTTGGGATAGTCCGGGGGGATTATTCCCTTGGCGAGCATGTGTCCCAGCAGGATCTTCATGCGAGATTCCCGATACCGGAGTTTTTGGGCGTACATGTTCTCGTCTGCCAGGTGAAAAAGCTCCTCCATGCTCATTTCCGAAGAGCTTCGAAGGGCGACGCCGATGGAAAGAAAGAGAGGAAAGCTCTCCCGCTCCAGGTTTTCCTGATCCAGAAATTCCTGAATACGTTTTCGCCGTTCCTCCAGAAGGAGGTAGGTTACATTCGGCAGAAGCACCGCAAATTCGTCTCCTCCTATGCGGGCTACCACGTCCTCTTTTCGGAAGGTTTGGCGGAGAATTTTCGCAGTGATTTTGAGTGCCTCGTCTCCTGCGGAATGTCCCAGGGTATCGTTGATGAGCTTCATGCCGTCCACATCGCAGATGATAATTCCCACGGGATCCTGCCGGCCGGAGCTAAGCCGTGCCATTTCCTCCTGGAAGTATCCCCGGTTGTAGATCTGGGTCAGTCCGTCGTGAAAGCTTGCCCAGTGGAGTTTGTCCTGGAATTCCTTGCGTTCCGTGATGTCGTCGATGATTTCGAGGATGTGGGTCTGCTTGTTTTCGATGAGAGCCAGGGGAATTTTAACGCAGGAAAACCACCGCATTCCCGCATGGCATGTGGCAAGCTGGAACTCCCGGTGCCAGACGGCCTCGTTTCTGCTCAAGGCTTCCGCATCCTGTTCCTGGAAGAGCCGATTCTGGCTTTCTCCGAAAACCTCGATGGGGGTTTTATGAAGAATTTCGTTCCGGGACATGCCGAAAATGTTTTCCGTAGCTCGATTGGTGAGGATGTAGGTGTTGGTGGCAAGGTTTTTCACGAAGATTCCCGAGGGAATGTGCTCCACGATGGAGGAGAGGAAAATCTCGTTGTTTCGAAGCTGTTTTTCCGCCTTGCGCCGTTCCTCCATCTCGTTACGAAGACGTTGGTTCAGCTCTCGTTCCGTCTTGGTGATGTTTCGTATCCGCCAGCTCATCAGGAAGGTGGCTCCCAGGGCCAGGGCAAGAAGGGTTCCTCCTCCCAGGATGATCCAGAGCATGTAGGGGGATCGCAGATAGTGGAGTATCGACGCCTCCTGAAACCATATCTCCCGAAGCCGTTGGAGATCCCCTCGTTTTTGGAGAAGAGCCAGACCGGCATTTATCTTGTGCAGAAGTTCCTCCTGTTCCGTATGAAGAGCCATGGCATAGGAGCTTCGGCGCAGGGGATTTCCCAGGATGCGTATCTTCGAGGATGCTCCGTTTTCGAGAATCCACCACTTTCCGGTAGCGGCGCTTCCCACTACTGCGTCCACGTGACCTCCCCGGAGGGATGCCATAGCCTCGGGCTGGCTGGTGAAGGTCCATAGCTGAAGTTCCGGGTGGCGCTGATGCATGAGTTCCTCCGCAGTGGTGTTCTGGGCTACTCCTACCCGGCGGCCGAAAAGATCTTCGGTGCCCTGGAAGTGCGAGGAGGGAGAGGCGAAAATCACGAGGTGGTTCTCGAAGTGCGGGGTGGTGAACTCGTAGAGAGCTTCTCGTTCCGGAGTGATGTTCCATCCCAAAAGTATGTCCGCAGATCCCTCCTGGAAAAGGCGTCGGGCCTCGGGCCAGGGCAGAAGATCCAGGGAGAGGGGAAGCCCTGTAACCTGACCGAGCAGGGTGATGACGTCTACGTCGTATCCGCTGGGCCTATTTGTTTCGTCGAGAAAGGCAAGGGGGGGGTAGGCCGCATCCCCTACCACCAGGATGGATTCGGTATTCGCACCGGAAGGACTGAGGGGAGAAACGATCCCGAGGACCATAGAAACAAGACCTCCCAGGAGAAAAAGGATAATCGCTTTTCCAAACCTCAAGGGGGTTATGCGATATAGAGACATGAAACACCCTCTCCTCTCAAATTCTCTCACGAATATTCTAGCACTAGGAACGTGAAAAAGGCTATGCCTTCCAGAAATCGGCAAGCATCCGGGGGTGTTACTCTTTTGTTACGCCCCCGACATTTCCTTGTTACCGGAGTTCTCTAAGCTTTTCCGTAAAGGCGAAGCGCCGCTTTGCCACATCCCCTGAGGAGGTAGAAGGCTTATGAGACGGTTTTGTATCGGCATCGTTGCAGCGTGTATGGGAATGACTCTTCTCGGAACTGCCGCTTTTGCGGGAAATATGGTAATCAAGGGATCCACCACGGTACTTCCCATAGCCCAGAGGGCGGCGGAAAAATTTATGGAAGCTCACCCGGATGTGGCGATTACCATTTCCGGAGGCGGCAGCAGCAACGGCATCAAGGCTTTGCTCGACGGAACCACGGATATTGCCAACGCATCCCGTCCCATGAAGGAGAGCGAGATTTCCCTGGCAAAGGAAAAGGGCATGAATCCTCTGGAGCATCAGGTGGCCATGGATGCGGTGGCGGTGATGGTGCATCCCTCTAATCCCGTGCGGGATCTTACCCTGGAACAGCTTCGGGACATTTATTCGGGGAAGATTACCAATTGGCAGGAGGTAGGAGGAGAGTCCAAGCCTATCGCCGTGGTAGGACGCGACACCAGCTCGGGAACCTTTGAAACCTGGGAAACCCTGGTGATGAACAAGGAAAAAGTTACTCCCCGGGCCCTTGTGGTGGCTTCTGCGGGAGCTCTCCTCCAGACGGTTTCCAAGAATCCTCTCGCCATCGGGTATGATGGCCTCGGTTACGTGAACGGTAGCGTTAAGGTGGTTCCCGTGGGAGGTATAGAACCTACCGCAGAGAGCGCAGTCTCCGGAAGCTATCCCATCGCCAGGTATCTTTTCATGTATACCGATGGAGAACCCAAGGGAGATGCCAAAGCCTTTCTCGACTTTCTTCTGAGCCCCCAGGGACAGAGCGAGGTGAAGGCCGCAGGGTTCATCCCCGTGAAATAATCTTCCCTCCTCCTTAGATTCTTCTTTACATACTCCTGTAAAACGTGAGTAACATTCTCTGAGCCCCTGAAGCCCGGTGCAAACCGGACCTTCGGGGGTTTTCGCGATGAAAAGATCTTTCTACATTGGAATATTCGGGCTCTTCTGCCGATACTTTCCATAGAATCGTGCAATAAAAAGAGATGCTTCGAAAACGAGGAGAAAGGAGGGTGGGTCATGGAATATTCCAGGAGAGTGGAGCGAGGGGAAAGACCTGAGGGAAACGGAATCTTTTCCCGAAACCGCCGGGAGGATCGGCAGCGGAAGGCTGTTTTTCAGGAGTTTGCGAAAAGCCTCGAGGAGCGGGAATCATCTCGGGAGAGATCCTTCGACGAGGAAAATCCCCGGGAGGAGGCCTCTCCTTCCATAACGCCGGATCAGGTGCGGAGCATCGTCAAAAGCCTTCGGCAGTTCGAGGAAAACCCCCGGGGACTTCTCGAGATGCATACCCCTCCGGAGGCTTCCTTCCGCGAGGAAGAACGCAGCGGCCGCTGGGTGGATTCCCGGGGATAGCGCATAGGTTCGAAAGCTTCATTCCATATTTTCCGGAAGAAGCGTTTTTTGCCCTTTGGCGGTGCCGGGTGATGTCACTCAGGGGAAGAGACGCTGACGTTCGAGACGTGTGGGACATATACAACAGTAGCGGTTTTTGATCAGAGATCCCGGTTCTCCTGTAGAAATTTCTCCGCCTCCTCCAGGATGTTCTCCGGGGTGGTGGGGGTATTTCCCGATGCCAAGGCGTAGCCGAGCTTAATCTGAATCTCTTCGGAAGGCGAAAGGAGAGGTGCGGCCTGTCCTTCCCCCTCGTAGGCTTCATGGCGGATCTGATCGTTAAGCCTTTTGATGAACGATTTGGCTCCTTCCCGGTTCGTCTCGGGAAGCAGTACCAGAAATTTCTCCGGGGCAAGTTGAATTCCCACGTCCGAAGTTCGCATGGTATGCTTTAAGATGGAGCCGAAGAGGGAGAAAGCCCGTTCTTTTTCCTCGTCGAAGATCGCTCGGGTTCCCGACACGAGATCCACTGAAATAAGAAGTGTCGAAAGAATACGTCGATATCGCTGCACCCGTTCGAGCTCTTCCCGAAGCCGGATCGGAGCGTAGGGTGCCGCATAGATTCCTTGGGAGTTCACGGGAGAGGAAGGAGCTTTTCCTTCTCCCGTTTCTTTTTGGGGAGGTGCAAAGGGCTCGAGGCAGACAAGGTACATGTGCTCGAAGGGGGTGATCCCAAGGGTCCAGAGACTCTTCGCCGGGCCGTGGACCATGCCGTCTTCATCCATGGTGGTTTGCTGGAGCGCCGTAAGGCTCTCCACGGAAATTTCTTTCTTTTCGAGAAACTTCAAAAATGCCTCGTTCTTCTCAAGGATCTTTCCCTGGAGTGTGGTAAGAAAGGCGGGAATGCCCAAATTCTGCACCAGGGATTTTACTACCGAGGTAAGAAGTTCCTCCGAGGAGGGGCCCTTGGGGGCGGCGTTCTTTCGGGAGGTTTCTCCGGGCCCTGACGGGAGGGAGTAGTAGTGTTCCTGGAGAATGATGCCGATGATCAGGAGAGCGGCGCCCACCCATCCGAGGGATATGGGAGCGTTCAGGTACAGAGAAAGAATTACCAGAAGAAGCCCTTGAGCCTGAAGCTGCAAGGCAGTGAGCTTTTCCTTCATGTTTTTGTAGAGGAGTACCGCGTAGGTGCTGGTGAGGATGCTATACCAAAAAAGAGCTACCATCCACAAAGGGCCCAGATTTATCGGAGCATTTTGAGAACCTCGCACCAGAAGCAGGAGAATAGCGAGAGGAATGGAGACGAAAAGGGGGATGCCGAGAATCTTCTGGGGGGGTATTCCTCGCTTCGCCATTCTGTCACCTCCGGAAAAAGTTTTTGATGAAAAAACACATTCTGTACTTCGAAAAAAACACGAACAATGATACCATAATAGAGACTTTCTGGGATATTGAGAAGGGGAAGGGAGACCCAGAACTTTCCTTTTTTTCTTGTTCTCGAGGCATTTCCCTCTTTTCCCCCGTCCTTTAGGATAGCCGAAAGTGCATTTGTGTAAAAAAATGGAACTGCGGATTCAGGTCGTTTTTTGGTTCGGTAAAGTAGGATTATAGTGAAGGAGGATTGCCGTGGAAAAGCCAGCTAGAACCTCAGTTGTCCTTGCAGAACCCATAAGCAGGCGATGGAGTCCCCGGGCGTTTCGCCCCGTGGCTGTGGAAAGAGAGAAGATCCACATCCTTCTGGAAGCCGCTCGATGGGCTCCGAGTGCCTATAACGAACAGCCCTGGCGCTTTGTGGTGGCCCTTAGGGATACTCCGGAGTTTGCTCCCATGCTCTCCTGTCTTGTAGAGGCTAACCAGCTTTGGGCGCAGCATGCGGGAGCGCTTATGGCGGGGCTCAGTTTCCGGAACTTCAGCTATAACGGCAAGCCCAACCGCTGGTATCACCACGATCTTGGACTGGCGGTGGAAAACCTTCTGCTCCAGGCGATGGAGGAAGGGCTTATGGGGCATCCCATGGCGGGGTTTTCTCCCGCCCGGGTGCAGGAGATTTTTTGCGTTCCCCGGGAATACGATCCTCTGGTGATGGTTGCCCTGGGATACCCCGGAGATCCCGAAGCGCTTCCCGAAGAACTTCGGAAAGCGGAGCTCGAAGAGCGGACACGAAAAGAGCCCGGAGAGCTCTTTTTCGAAAAAACCTGGGGAAACCCCTTTGAGAAGTTCTAGAAAGCGGAAAGAACTTCGTCATTTCGGGATTTTTTTGCCTTTCCTCGCTTCGGGAAAGTAGGAAGCCCGTTCATGTCCTTTCTGGATACGCTTCGTTCGAAAATCGCCTCGCTTCTCGGTTTCTTCCGGAAAAAAACACCTTCCGGAGAGGATCCGAAAGGGGGGGCTGAAACTCTTCCCTCGGAGGAGGAACTTCTTTTCGAAGCTCCTCCGGAGGATCTTTCGGAAGAACATGCCCCTTCGGAGGATTCCATGCCCTTCCGGGAGGAGGAAAAAAAGGGACGTTCCTTGAAAAGACTCTTTCGGCTGCTTTTTTTCGGTCTCTCTCTGGGAGCTCTTCTTCTCGGAGGAATGGTGTCTTGGAAAATAGTCCGAAACGTCTTCCGAGATCCTTCGGGGCCTCATCTCCAGAACCTCTCCAGAAAGCAGGAAAACCTTTATTCTCCTCTCGGTTTTCCCCTTACGGGGAAACGGCTTCTTCAGGAGCTTTCGGAATGGGGTATTTCCCTTGAAGAAGAGAGCCCCGGCCGATATCGAGGAACTTCGAAGGCTTTGGAAATCTTTTTGATCAGCGAAGATAACCGCATGATTCCCCTGTTCATCGGGGTGGAGGAAAAAAGCACTCCTCTCAAGTGGGGACTTCGAGTAGGTACATCCGAACAAAACCTTCTCGAATTTCTGGGAGAACCCCGGGAGCGTTCGGGAGATCTCCTCATCTATGGTGATACCTGGGGAAATCTGCTTCTTTACAGAATCAGCGACGAGAGGATAGCCCGGGTGGAGTATCACTTTCCCCGAGGACTTTTTCTGGAAGAATAATATTTTTTGAAGCCGGGCAGTTGACCAAAACCGGGGAACACGAGAAAATACATTTTATGTGTCGTGCAGCATACGGCCCGAGAGGAGGGAAAAAAGTGTCCGAACTTTTTGCCATAGACGGAAGTCCCCGGAATGCCAAGGAAAGCATAAAGATCATCGGTGTGGGAGGAGGAGGGAACAACGCCCTGAACCACATCATCCGGAGCGGTCTCGACGGTGTGCATTTCATCGCCGCCAATACGGATGTCCGTAATTTGGAGCAATCCGCAGCGGAAGTGCGCATCACCTTGGGGCAGGATCTCACCAAGGGGCTTGGGGCCGGAGGCAACCCCAAGATAGGAGCCTCGGCAGCCAAGGAATCCGCCGACAATATCAAGGCTCATCTTCGGGGGGCGGACATGGTTTTTCTCACTGCGGGAATGGGGGGAGGCACAGGTACCGGAGCCTCTCCGGTTATTGCGAGCATCGCGAAGGATCTTGGAATCCTCGTGGTGGCGGTGGTGACCCGCCCGTTCTCTTTTGAGGGAAAGAAGCGCATGGAGCAGGCCATGGAAGGAATCCGCCAGCTTCGGGACCATGTGGATGCTTTTATCCTTATTTCCAATGACCGCCTTCTCGCCCTGGCGGAAAAGAACGACTCCCTTCTCGCCATGTTCGCCATGGCAGATGACGTACTTCGTCAGGCGGTGCAAGGGGTTTCGGATCTCATCCTTCGTCCCGGAAAGATTAACGTGGATTTTGCGGATGTCCGATCCGTCATGACCGATGCGGGGATAGCCATCATGGGAATCGGCAGAGCCTCCGGCAAGGACAGGGCTCTTTCGGCAGCCCAGAGCGCTCTCCGTAGTCCTCTTATGGAAGTGCCCATGAAAGGGGCCAAGGGAGTGCTTTTCAACATTACCGGGGGGCCGGATATGTCTCTTCACGAGGTCTATGCGGTTTCGGATGTGCTTTCCGAGGCGACCCACGAAGAGGCCAACGTCATTTGGGGACATGTCCAGGATGCTTCCATGGAGAATGAAGTGGAAGTTACCGTTATTGCCACGGGTTTCCCCGATGAATACATTACGGAAACCCCTGTTGCCAGGGATTTTGCTCTTTTAGGCGAAAAAAGACCCACTCTGAGCTCCAGGATGTCTTCTCCCGAGGAGGAGCCCGAAACCTCGGTTTCCAAAGATGGCAGCATTATCCGAAGGCACAAAGGAAAATCCTAGAGCCTTTCCGGCATCCCTTTTCTCCGGTCTTGACAGGAAAGGGAAAATAACGTATAACTGAGCGAAATTTTTCCGGCGAAAGGTTTTGAAATTTCATGAGGATATGTGTATCCCTATCCGTAAATCATACAACCCAGAGCTTTTTCTTTTTTACCAGCGCGGGTTCCCCTCGAGGGGCCGGCGCCTAGCGGCGTTGGCATCTGCGAGCCGGGGTCCCGCTTCAGGGGCCCCGGCTCTTTTTTTATGTTTATGCCCTTTTCCGGAAAAAGGCACACATTTGTACAGGAGGCGAGAAGAGATATGACGAGTATGAGAAACCATGCGCAGCAGTTGGAGCTTCTCAGGAAAACCCTGCATCGGGTATGGAACAAGGTTCCTCTCTATCGAAAACGGATGGAAGAATGCGGCGTTCTTCCGGAGGATATCCGTTCTTTCGAGGATGTAGCCAGGCTTCCTCTCACCAGAAAGAGCGATCTTCGAGATGCGTATCCTACGGGGCTTCTGGCGTGTCATCCCCGGGAACTTGTGCGTTTTCACGCTTCCTCGGGAACTACGGGAAAGCCCACGGTGGTGGCCTATACGGCGAAAGATTTGGAAGCCTGGAACGACATGATGGTTCGAGGACTTCGCCTGGCAGGAGTTACCCGAGAGGATGTGGTTCAGGTGTCCTACGGATATGGGCTCTTCACGGGGGGGCTCGGATTTCATCAGGGAGCGGAACGGTTGGGGGCCACGGTGATTCCGGCTTCTGGAGGATTTTCCGAGCGCCAGCTCATGCTCATGGAGGATCTCGGAACTACCGTGCTCTGCTGTACCCCTTCCTACGGGCTTCACCTGGGGGAACTGCTCCGGAAAAAGGGAAAGACGCTCCCTCGCCTGCGCGTGGGAATTTTCGGAGCGGAGCCCTGGACCGAGGGAATCCGGAAGCGTCTTGAGGAGGAACTGGGAATTCTCGCTCTGGATGTCTACGGCCTTTCGGAGATGATGGGCCCCGGAGTGGGCATGGAATGTCCCTCCCGGCAAGGGCTGCACCTCTGGGATGATCATACTCTGGTGGAAATTCTCGACCCCGAAACGGGGGTTCCTCTTCCTCCGGGAGAGGAGGGGGTGCTGGTTCTTACGAGCCTTACCAAGGAGGCTCTTCCCCTTATCCGGTACTGGACAGGGGATCGCACACGGATTCTCCCGGGAAAATGCTCCTGCGGCAGGGAAGGAACCAGAATCGAACGCATTCGGGGGCGTACCGACGACATGCTCATTCTTCGGGGAGTCAATCTCTTTCCCTCCCAGATCGAGGTCGCTTTGGGACGGGTTTCCGGCCTCTCGTTACACTATCTTATCGAGGTGCAGGGAGGAGAGACTCTTACGGAAATCCGGGTTCTCTGCGAAGCCTCCGAGGGGGTTGGAGAGGAAGAGCGTGCCCTCCTGGAGCGTCAGGGGCAGGAGGCTATACTTCAGGTTACGGGATTGCGGATTCCCCTTTCGATTTGTCTTCCCGGAGTCATTCCCCGTTCCGAAGGAAAGGCTCAGCGCATCCGCAGGGTGGCCTGATAAGCGGCGAATGAAGAAATGAAGAATCCCGAGGCATCGGGTTTTGCCTCGGGATTCCGTTTTTTCGCTTCTCCTCGAAAGTTCGGAAGTTTTCGTTTTTCTTCAGCATTCGCCTCTCTTGCGCCTTCGCTGCCATCCCCAGTATCCCAGGCCGAGGAGCAGGCAGCATCCCAGGGTAATGTAAGTTACGGTGTGCAGATGTTCGTGGATGCGAGCCTGGTTATCTCCGAGGAAATACCCCAGCAGGGCCAGCACCACTACCCATATTCCCGCTCCCAGGGCGGTGAAGAGAGTAAAGACTCCCAGGGGCATCCGGGCGACTCCCGCAGGCAGAGAGATGAGCTGTCGAATACCCGGAATCAGCCGTCCCACGAAGGTGCTGATGTGCCCATGTTTGGCGAAGTAAGCATCCGCGCGCTCCAGAGCTTCCGGGGAGACGAAGAAATACTTTCCGTAGCGTTCGAAGAAGGGGCGCCCCAGCTTCAGGGCTATCCAGTAGTTGAAGAAGGCCCCCAGGAGGCTTCCCGCGATTCCCGCGAGAACGACCAGGGTAAGATCCATTCTTCCCGTGGCGGCGAGAAATCCCGCCGGAGGAATGACAATCTCGCTGGGAAAAGGGAAGAAGGAAGATTCCACCATCATAAGAGCCACGATCCCCGAATATCCCATAAAACCTATGGTTTCCACCAGCCATGACGCAATTTCCATAAGCATAGAAACGATTCCTCCCTGAAAAAAATCCGAAAGCCCCCATGGGGGCGAAGGATATTATACTAGGAAATGCCTTTATGCTGGTATACTTTACCTGTTTTTGAACGGATTCCTCCTTGCCGGAAAAGAAAATACCGGAAAAACGGATTTCCTTTCGGAAGGGGGACTCCTGGAAGGTGGAGTTTTTTTCTGAAGAAAATTGTGCGGGAGGTTCCGAAATGCGGAGTAGACGTTGTAAAGTGATCATGGCGGCATTGATCGGAGCGGGAATCTTCCTTTTGGGGGAACCTCTTCTCCTCCCTTCCCGGGCCGAGGAATCTCCCGGGGGAATTCGCCAGGCCCTGGACTACGATCGGCAGATTGCGGAAAAGGAGCGATCTCTTCGTGATCGTCACGAGGAAGCCGTACGGACCCTCTTTCTGGCGATGTATGAAAATATGTGGGAGAGCCGGAAGATGGAACGTCGCCTGGAGACCTCTCTCGAAGAAGCCATGAAAGAGGTGCAGGAAGAATATGTCCTCGAGAACCTCCGCATGGTGGATTCCGACTTTCAGCGACTTTTCGTGGATCAGGTGATAGAACGATTCGCCCTTCAGTTTTCTCCCGAGTGGGAGGACTTTCTCTCCGCCCTCCTGGACGCCTTGGCCTCTTCCCTGGAGCGGGATCTCCGGCTTTTTGCGGAGGAGCTTCGGGCCCTGCGGATGGAAGAGGCCCGATATCTTCCCGGAGTGGCCCGGCTCGGCGAGGTCTTTCTTCCGGAGCTTCGCCGGGCGGGAGGAGAGACCGCGCAATCCGTCTCCCTTCCGCTTCTTTCCGGGGCTGTGGACAGCGTGGCGGTGAGCGCCACGGGGCTTGTGGTGGCGGTGGCTCTGAGAAAAATTCTTAAAACCAGGGTGCAGAACTTTGTGCTCAAACGTACGGGAAAAGCTGCGGGAAAGAAAATGCTCGCCCTTGCGGGAGGGCCCTGGATGGTGGGGCTTTTTGCCCTCTGGACTGCCTGGGATGTGGGAATGTTCGTTCTGGACGTCTCCACCCTGGATGTAAAAATTCGGGAAGAGCTTACGGCGGCTTTCTCCGAAGCCTATGCAAATCGGTGTCCCCAGGAGATGTGGACTGCTCTGGCGCCGGGAGTGCGAGAGCAGTACGAGCTTGCGGCAATTACCATGAAAGACTTTGATCGCAAGGTGGAGGCCCTCTCCACCTCCCGGGCCTATCTGGATGCGGTGGGATCCCTTCCGGTGCGGGAACAGGAGCGTGTGGCGGGAGAGCTGGTCATTCTGGAGAGGGAGACCTCTCTTCCCCTCTCGGTGCTGGCGGAACAGCTCTCGGCCTCCCTGGTGGTGATGAACGAAAGCCACGTCTACGACCTTGCCTCCATGCTGCGGGAAATGCCTCCCCAGGAAGCGGTGCAGTGGATATCCATCGGAGGGGATTCGATCTTCTCTCTGTGGAGGAGTGCCCCTTCTTCGCTTTGGCGCTTTCTGACTCCCTCTCCCGAGGCGGTTTCTTTTCTCGAATGGTTTTCTCTGCGCAAACCCCAGGAACGCAAGCTCCTGCTGGAAATTCCCGGAGAGTCCCTTATCTGGATTTTTCAAGAACTCTCTAGCCTGGAGCAGGGAAGGCTCTTCCGTAAGGCCACCCCGGAAGACGTGGCGGAGGAGGTAGCCCGGCTTCAGCGCCTTCCCCAGGGACAGAGAAAACCCTATGGGATGGCTTCGAAAATGCTCTCCTTCTGGGATACCGGAGTTACCCTGCTGAGTCTCTTCCCCCTCTGGGTCAAGGCGATTCTTGGAGGAATAGTGGGGCTCTGGTTTTTCCGGATAGGGCGAAGAATCTTGTTTGCGAGGAGACGGTAAGAAACATGAAAGAACAAGAAATTTCCGAAGCGGAACTGCTGCTTTCCACGGGCCCCGAAGGATGTCCCCGGGATGCCCGGATTCTGGGGCCCGTATGGGGAGCCTGCGTTCTCAGTCGTTCGGTGGTGAAAGATTTCAGCTCTGCCCTGCGGAACATGGCGGGGGGAGAACTGAAAGCCTATACGGGGCTTCTTGACGATGCGGTGGATCGTGCCATGGAGCGTTTGCGAAAGCGAGGTTTGGCCATGGGGGCTCACGGCATAAGCTCCATACGCATCGCTACTCCGGAAGTCTCCGGGGGGGCCGCGGAAGTGGTGGTCGTGGGAACCGCCTGGCGCAGGCCATAAAGAAAGCCCCCCTGTACAGGGGGGCTTTCTTTATGGCCTGCGGAATGCACGAGGTTATTCCTGGGGAAGAAGTCCCTTGGCCCGGTAAATCTTTGATGCGTAGATCCACAGCCGCGGGTGTTCCCGCAGAAAGAGAATTCCCGCCATAATGCAGACAATTCCTCCGAAGCCAAGGGTGAGAGGAGCTCCAAAGTATGAGGCGATCCATCCTGTCAGGAGGCTTCCGAAGGGCGATATGCCGGTAACCGAAATAATGTAAAGGCTCATGATGCGGCTTCGCTTATCTTCCTCCACTAAAACCTGAAGAAGGGTATTGCAGGAGATCAGAAGAGAAACCATGCCGAATCCGATGAATCCCATGAGGATGAAGGAGAGGGGAAACCACCGGGAGGCGGAGAAAAGGGTTATGCTGGCGCCGAAAAGGCATGTGGACATTCCCAGAACTTTTCCCAGTCCCACCGGAGTGGGGCGCATGGCGAGGCGGATGGAGGCGATAAGGGCCCCTATTCCCGTGGCTCCCAGGAGAAAGCCCAGGCTTTTCGGGCCCCCCTGCAGAATGTCTCTCGCGAAAATGGGGAGCATCACCAGATAGGGAAAGCCGCAGATGCTCAGCACCACCAGGGTGAGGAGAATCACCCGGATGGGCGGATTTCCCCAGGCGTAAAGAATGCCCTCGCTGATGCGTTTGTGCAGAGGAAGGGCCTCGGCGGCTCCTTCCCGTTTTTCCCGGGGAGCTATGCGCATCATGAGAAGAGCTCCCAGAGAGGCGCCGTAGGAAAGGCCGTTGGCAAGAAAGCAGAGCCCTTCGCCTACCATGGCGATGACCACTCCCGCCAGGGAAGGCCCCAGAAGGCGGGCGCAGTTGAAAAGGGAGGAGTTGAGGGCTATGGCGTTTCCCACATCTTCTCGCCGCTCCACCATCTGTACCACGAAGGCCTGTCGGGCGGGAATTTCAAAAGCGTTGATAAAACCGAGGAAAATGCTCAAGAGAAGCACGTGCCAGTAAACCACGGCTCCCGTAAGGGTGAGAAACGCCAGAAGCAGAGCCTGCACCATGCTCAGAATCTGGCAGAGAAGAATGGTTCGCCTCAGATCCCATCCTTCCAGAAGAGCTCCCGCAAAAAAGCCCAGGAAAAACACCGGAATCTGTCCGGCAAAATCCACCATTCCAAGATGGAAAGCGGAGTTCGTAAGGCGATAGATAAGCCAGCTCATGGCCACCCGCTGCATCCAGAGCCCCACCAGAGAGACCGCCTGGCCTGTAAAAAAGAGGCGGTAGTTTCGGTAACGGAAAGCCCGGGTCATATGATGGGCTGTCCAATCTTTAGGAAAGAGCACGTCCGGAGCGAAGCGGCGCGAGGCTGCCATGGAAACCGTCCTTTCTCGAATGGAAGGCGGAGCTCTCGGGACAACGCCACGTTTTTGTACTGTGAAAAAGCCGGGAAGGCCCGAAAGCACTCTCTCGGCGTGTCTTGAGAACCCGCCAAAGTTATGTTTGCATGTTCATCGAAGATTCCGCGCCGAAGTTCCGTAACTTTTCAGTTTTTTCGGCCATCCTGACACGTCTCTATTTGCAGAGAAGTATAGCAAAAAAGAACCGGTCCGCCATGGTCCAATTCCTTTCGGAACGCTCCCTCCATTTGGTGAAAACTCCATGGTTAGCAAGAAGGCGGTGCCTTTCCCCCCGGGGAAAAGGCACCGCCTTCCGAACACATATACGGAGGTTGGGTTTATATCTTTTCGGAAAGAACCTCTTTCCGGGAAGCAACCTCGGAAATCTCAAAGGTTTTTCGATCCTGAAACTCTTCGCGTTTTCCCTTGTTCCATTGGGAAATGGGGGTCAGAAACCCCACCACCCGGGAATACACCTCACAGCGGGTACGTTTCTGCTGCTCCATGCCGCACACTCCTTTCGTTTCTTCGTGGAAGAAGAAGATCTTCCGAACTTATTGGATCACTCCAATATCCATAAGAGAACCGAAACTCTTTGGAAGCACTCCCTATTCCCGCACGATCACCTTTGCCGCATAGGGAGATGCAATTTTTTGAAATTCCGCCATTTCGGCGATGGTAAAGGTTCGTTCTCTCTCGAGGGAAGGATCCAGGGTTTTACCGGGACGGAATCGCTGCAGTACCCACAAAGGTACTCCTTGGATCCATGCTCCCAGATCTTTCAGGATTTCTTTCGAGTGAAGTCGTGGAACCAGGGTGGTACGGCACTCGAAAGGAATTCCTCCTTTCCGAAGAATTTTCAGAGAGGCTTCCAGCATCTTCCGGGAGCCCGGAAAACCCGAAAGGTCATGGTACTCCCCGGGAGATGTCTTGACGTCCAACGCCACGTACTCCACAAGTCCTTCCTGTAGAACCCGCTCCAGTCGTTCCGGAAAGGATCCGTTGGTATCCAGCTTTATTTCGAACCCCCGGGCCCGGATCGTTCGCAGAAAATCCGGGAGATCTGCCTGGAGCAGGGGCTCCCCCCCGGTAACGCATACGCCGTCCAGAATGCCCTTGCGGCTTTCCAGAAAATCCCAGAAGAAGGCCATATCTTCCTCTCCTTCGGGAAGGGGGATAAGCTCGGGGTTATAGCAGTAGGGGCATCGAAAATTGCACCCCCGAGTGAAAACGATGCAAGCGAGCTTGTCCGGAAAATCGAGAAGCGTGGTTTTTTGCAATCCTCCGATATGCATGCGCTATTGCTGCGGGGCCGTTTCGGAGCCCTCCGGTACCATGTCGGGAAGATAGCCCATCTCTTCGTCGCATTTGGGACAAAATTCGTGTTCCCCTGGAATATAGCCATGAATCGGGCAGATGCTGAAGGAGGGGGTGATGGTGTAGTAGGGAAGGTGGAAATTTTCCGCAATCCGCCGCACCAGACGCTTGGTGGCTTCTCCCGAAGGCATGCGTTCTCCCAGAAAGCCGTGGAATACCGTTCCTCCCGTATAGAGCACCTGGAGCTGATCCTGAAGATAGAGGGCCTCGAAAATATCGTCCGTAAAGCCCACGGGAAGCTGGGAAGAGTTCGTGTAATAGGGCTCCGCATTCCGTTCCAGGCAGGCCTCGTGGTTGGCGCAGACAATGTCGTCTCCGAAAAGATCCCGGTCGATCCGGGCGAAGCGGTAGGAAGTTCCCTCCGCAGGAGTGGCTTCCAGGTTGTAGAGATGTTCCGTTCCCTCCTGGAACTCCAGTAGCTTGTCCCGCATGGCTTCCATAATGCGGGTGGCAAAGGCTATTCCTTCCTGGGTGGTGAGATCCGTTCCCAGAAAATTCCGCACCGCCTCGTTCATTCCGTTCAGCCCGATGGTGTTGAAGTGGTTGTTCCAGTAATAGCCGCTGGTTTCCTTGATATTGCGAAGGTAGAACTTGGAGTAGGGATAAAGGTTCGCCTCGGTGAGGCGCTCCAAAATCTTCCGCTTGATCTCCAGGCTCTCCTTGGCGGTTTCCATGAGGGCAAAGGTGCGTTCGATAAACTCCTCTTCGGTTCGGGAAAGGTGCCCTATCCGGGGCATATTGAGGGTTACCACCCCGATGGATCCCGTCATGGGGTTGGAGCCGAACAGCCCTCCCCCCCGTTTGCGGAGTACCGCATTGTCCAGCCGGAGGCGGCAACACATGCTCCGCACGTCGTCGGGGTTCATGTCGGAATTCACGAAGTTGGAGAAATAGGGAATGCCGTACCGGGCGGTCATCTCCCACACCGGAGCGAGAACTTCGTTATCCCAGTCGAAATCGTCGGTGATGTTGTAGGTGGGAATGGGGAAAGGAAAAACCTTTCCCGTGGCGTCTCCTTCCAGCATAACCTCCGCGAAGGCCCGGTTGATCATGTCCATTTCCTTCTGGAAATCTCCATAGATCCGGTCGATGGGGTTGCCTCCCACGATGGCGGGAAGCTTGCCCAGGGAAGAGGGCACCGAAAGGTCCATGGTGATATTCGTGAAGGGGGTTTGAAACCCTACCCGGGTAGGGACGTTCAGATTGAAAACGAACTCCTGGAGAGCCTGCTTCACGTCCCTGTAGGAGAGGTTGTCGTAGGCTACGAAGGGGGCGAGAAGAGTGTCGAAGTTCGAAAAAGCCTGGGCCCCCGCGGCTTCCCCCTGCATGGTGTAGAAAAAATTCACGATTTGCCCCAGGGCGGTGCGGAAATGCTTGGGGGGGCGGCTGCCGATCTTGGTTTGTACTCCCGTGAAGCCGTTCATGAGGAGATCCTGAAGATCCCAGCCGCAGCAGTACACCGAGAGGTTGCTCAAATCGTGGATATGAAGATCCCCCGAAAGATGGGCCTCCCGGATCTTTTTGGGATAAATTTCGTGGAGCCAGTACTGGCTGGTGATCTCCGAGGCGATATAGTTATTCAAGCCCTGGAGAGAGTAGCTCATGTTGCTGTTTTCGTGTACTTTCCAGTCCAGCTTTTTCAGGTATTTCTGTACCAGATCCGCCGCACCTTCCAAAAGTTTTTTGGTGTCCCGAAGCCGGGCGTGCTGTTCCCGGTAGAGGATGTAGGCCTTGGCCACGTCCGCATAACCCTCCTCGATGAGGAGTTTTTCCACCAGATCCTGCACTTGTTCCACCGTGGGAGGATGGGTTTCGTCGAAGAAGATATTGAGATAAGATAAGGCCTTGTTGGTAATTTCCTCCGCCACCCCATCCTCCTGGGGGGCTCCTGCGGCATGAGCCGCCTTCTTCACGGCGTTCCAGATCTTTCGAGGCTGAAAAGGGGTCTGTTCACCGTCTCGTTTACGTATAAACTCTACATTCATGAATTTCTCTCCTTGTACCGCAAACTTGCCGGAAGGCGTTCCGGAATCTTACCCGGGCAGGAGCCGGGAATCTACGAAGGCCGCATCTTTTCTTGAAGCTCCGAGGGGAACCCTTTTCAGGAGCCGCACTCCTGAAAACGTATCTTCTCCCGGGAGAATCCGAGGTGGTTTTCTTTCGCAAAGAGCCTCGCCGGAATCTTTCATGATTCCGATTCAATCATATCAGAAGGGGGTTCTCCTTCCCAGAGACTTTAGCACTATATATGGTGTTTGTTTCAAAAAGAACACAATATATGTGGATATCTTCGTGGATATCCTGTGGATAGATGGCCGGGGAATGATGAAAAGGAAAACTGTGGAAAAGATCTTTTTCCCTTTCTTTCGGATTGCTGGTACAATGCCTTCAAGGAGATGCAATCCGGTATTTCTTCTAATAACCGAGGAATGCCGTCATAAAGGTGATGTAAAAACAGAAAAAAAGCCCTTCCTTTTCTTCCGGCAATGCTACAATAGACACCATGAATTCCTGTGAGAACGAATATACCCGGGTCGGGAGGAGTCTCCGGCTCCTTCGGCCCATGTGAGGTGACCCTCCTGTGCAGGTACCCCTTTCGAATGCCCAGATTTTCGAAGATGATATTCAGGCGGTGGTAGACACCCTCCGCTCCGGTCGAATTGCCCTGGGGCCTCAGATTCGCGCCTTCGAGGAAGAGCTTGCCGCTCGGGCGGGAGTTTCCCATGCGGTGGCATGTTCCAGCGGCACCGCGGCGCTGCACGTACTTCTCGAGGCGTCGGGTATTGGCCCTGGGGATGTGGTGCTTACCACTCCCTTTAGTTTTGTGGCCAGCAGCAACGTGCTCCTTATGCTCGGGGCGGTTCCCTTTTTTGTGGATATCTCTCGAAGCACCCTTATGCCTTCGGTTCCGGAAGTGGAACGGGGCCTTCGGAAACTTCGCTCCGGAGAGTACGTACTCCCCGGAGAGTCTTTGCCCTGCGATCCTGCCCGGATCAAGGGAATGCTCTTGGTGGATGTTTTTGGTATGCCTGCTCCCTGGGAAGAGCTGGAACTTCTGGCGAAACAGGAAAAACTGCTTCTCTTCGAGGATAGCTGCGAAGCTCTGGGAGGTCGCCTGGAAGGGCGCGCCTGCGGCAGCTTCGGCGTGGGAGGGGCTTTTGCCTTCTACCCCAACAAGCAGATTACCACGGGAGAGGGGGGGGTGGTGGTTACGGAGAATGCGGAAATCGCCTCCCTCTGCCGATCCCTCATCAACCAGGGACGGGACGAGAGCGGTACCTGGCTCTCTCACGTGCGGTTGGGCTACAACTATCGCATGAGCGAACTTACCGCAGCCCTCGGCCGATCTCAGATCGCCCGGTTGGATGGAATTCTCGAAAAACGAAATCAGGTGGCTCTCCGTTACCAAAGCCTTTTAGGGGGGCTGCCCGGGGTTCTTCTCCCCACTCCTCCCGCCTGGACGGATCTGCCGAGCTGGTTCGTCTACGTTATCCGGCTGGAAAATCCTTCCGCCCGCCAGGGCGTGATGGAGCATCTCCGAAACCGGGGGGTGGAATGCAAACCCTATTTCACGCCCATACCGCTTCAGCCCTTCTATGCTGACCGTTTCGGATACCGGGAGGGAGATTTTCCGGTGATGGACGAAATTTGCTCCTCCGTATTGGCCCTTCCCTTCTACACGGATCTTGAACTTTCCGCTCAGGAGTATGTGGCCCGATGCCTGGAGGAGGCGCTCTCTCATGTCGCGCTTTAAGCGTCGCTTTTTGGAGTTCTGGCTCCGCATGGGAGGAAATCCTTTCGGAGTTTTCTGGACCGATGTCTTTTCCCTGCTTCTGGCGGTTTATTGCGGCTATGCCTTCCGGCTTACACTCTTCTTCGGATGGGCCTATGTGGACGATCTTCTTCCCACAGCAGGACTTTTCGTCCTTTTCGTAAGCACCACTCTCCTTCTCGGAGGGCTCTACCGGGTGCTCTGGTCTCAGGCGAGCCTGGAGGAATACCTTCGGCTTACCCGGTTTTATGCCTTGGGAGCTTTCATCTACTGCGTGGTGGATCGATTTTTCATTAAAGATGTGTTTGTCCCCCGGACTACCCTGGCGATTTTCGTGGTGCTGGGGCTTTCCTTTATGGGAGCCTTTCGGGTGAGCTGGCGCCTTGCCCGATTGGGACTCCAGCCTCAGCGGCTTCCTTTGGCCCGGGCGATTATCGTGGGAGCCGGCGAGGCTGGAAGTCTGATTGCCCGGGATCTTCTTCGGAACGATCGGGAAATCCTCCCTCTGGGCTTTGTGGACGATGATCCTCAGAAGCTGGGAATGGAAGTGGCGGGGCTTCGGGTTCTGGGGTACACCTCGAATCTTTTGAGCCTTATTGACGAATACCATGCCGATCTGGTGCTTTTTGCAATTCCCTCGGCTCCGGGGCGCATGGTGAGCCGCATTCTCGCGGAGGTGGCTCCCCGAAACATCACGGTCCGCGTACTGCCAAGTCTTCGTGAGCTTGCGGGGGGGCAGGTGAACGTGAGTCGCCTTCGGCCGGTGCGGCTGGAGGATCTTCTCGCCCGGGAGCCCATCGCCCTGGATAATGCGGGCATCCGGAACTACCTTCATGGCCGTACGGTGCTTGTCACCGGTGCGGGGGGCTCCATAGGCCGGGAAATATGCCAGCAGATCACTGAGTACGGCCCCGAAAAGATGCTTCTTCTCGGGCACGGGGAACAATCCATCTACGAGCTTCTGGAAAGTTTTAAAAATACCGGAATTCAGGTGCCTCACATGCCGATCATTCTTGACGTGGCGGACCGTAAAGGTATGGAGATCCTCTTTCGGCAGCACCGCCCTCAGGTGATCTTCCACGCGGCGGCGCACAAACATGTGCCTCTCATGGAAAGCAACCCCAGGGAATCCTTGCGGGGAAACGCTCTGGGAACCTGGACCGTGGCGGATTGCGCCGGGCGGTACGGAGCGGAAAGAATGGTACTTATCTCCAGTGACAAGGCGGTGAATCCCGCCAACGTCATGGGGGCCACCAAGCGGTTGGCGGAAATGCTTTTGGAGGAAGCCCAGGAACGCCATCCAGGCACTGCCTTCATGGCGGTGCGCTTCGGCAACGTCCTCGGAAGCCGGGGGAGCGTGATTCCCAAGTTCGAACAGCAGATTCTCAAGGGAGGCCCCGTGACGGTGACGGATCCGGGGATGCGGCGCTACTTCATGCTCACCTCCGAGGCGGTTTCCCTGGTGCTTCAGGCGGCGTCTCTCGGCAAGGGGGGAGAGCTCTTCGTCCTCGACATGGGAGAACCCGTACAGATCGTGGAGCTTGCAAAGACCCTTATCCGGCTCTACGGCATGGAACCCCACAAGGATATTCCCATCGTCTTTACGGGAAAACGCCCCGGAGAGAAGCTTTTCGAAGAACTGTTCTACGACCCCGGTCACGTGACCCACACGGTGCACCAGAAGATTTTTCTTACATCCATGCAGGGCAAGCCTGCATCTTCCCTGGCGGATCGGCTGGATATGCTTTTGGAGTACGACGATCAGGGAATACGGAATATTCTGGAAGAATACGTTCCTTTCTGCGAAAATCGGGAGAGCAGGGAAGTTCGCTGCGGATGAAAATCTTGAAACCACGGAGGGAGAGAGATGCGGAGCGGAAAATATTCCCCTTCTGATTCTGGAAAGATCGCAAAAAGATTGCTGGACATACTTGGAGCCTTTGCGGGACTGCTTTTTCTCTCGCCCCTTTTCCTGTTCGTATTTCTGGGAGTGCGTCTTACCATGGGGAGCCCCGTCCTTTTTTCCCAGCTTCGGGCTGGAAAGGGAGGAGCTCCCTTCCGGCTTTTCAAGTTTCGTACCATGCGAAACTCTCGGGATGCTTCTGGAAACCTTCTGGAGGACGAGAAAAGAATTACTTCCTTCGGTAACTTTCTCCGAGCCGCAAGCCTGGATGAAATTCCCCAGCTCTACAACGTTCTCCGGGGAGAAATGAGCCTGGTGGGCCCTCGTCCCCTTCTTCTGGAATACGTTCCCCTCTATAGCCGCCGACAGCGCCGGCGTTTGGAGATGTTGCCGGGAATTACCGGCTGGGCCCAGATCAACGGACGAAATGCTCTCTCCTGGGAGGAAAAGTTCGAGTTCGACGTGTGGTACGTTGAGAACTGGAGTTTTATGCTGGATTGTCGTATCCTTTGGAAAACTCTTGCCCGGGTGGTAAGCCCTTCGGGAATAAGCCATGAAGGACATGCTACCATGGAAAAATTTCAGGGAACGCCTTCCTCGGAGAATTCGGAGGAGAGGAATGCATGAAAAAAAAACTTCTCGTTTTGGGAGCCGGAGGGCATGGAAGGGTTGTGGCGGATAGCGCCCGGGAGTGCGGATTCTGGGAGGAGATTGTCTTTCTTGACGATCGATATCCCGGGCTGGCCGTGTCCGGAGAGTGGAAAATTTCGGGGGCTCTCGAGGATCGGGAAAACTTTTCCAGAGATCTTTGGGGAGTTCTCCCGGGAATAGGAGATAATTTTCTGCGCCTCCGCCTTCTGCAAGCTTTCTCGGAAGAAAATTTTTTTCTTGAAACCCTCCGGCATCCCCGAAGCTGGGTAAGCTCCGGAGCCGTTCTTGAAGAGGGATCCGTACTCTTTGCCCAGACCGCGGTAAATTACGGCGCCTTCATAGGAAGAGGATGTATCGTCAATACCGGAGCTACGGTGGACCACGACTGTTCTCTCGGAGAAGGGGTGCATCTTTCGCCGGGGGTACATTTGGCGGGAGGAGTTACCGTGGGCTGCTGTGCCTGGCTCGGTACCGGTTCGGTGGTGCTCCCGGGAATTTCCGTGGGAGCCCATGCGGTGGTCGGAGCCGGGGCGGTGGTGGTACGGGATGTCCCTTCGGAGGCTCTGGTAATGGGAGTGCCTGCAAAACCTGTACGCAAAGAAGGAGTTTCTGATTAAAGGCAAAGGCGAAAAGTACGGAAAAGTTTGAACCCTCGTTTCCGGAGAACCCCAGTTCCACGGAGTAAAGGCAAAAAACCCGGTTCGTAGATGAGTGAGCCGTTTTCCGGAGAGCTTGACTTTTTTCGAAAATAATCCCGGAGCCGCTGCCTTACGGAGGAGGTGATTTCCCCATGGCTCGCATTGTCCTTTTTGGAGGATACGCTCCGTCCCTCTGCAATTTTCGAGGTGCTCTTCTTCGGGATCTTGCCCGAAGGGGGCACCAGATTTTTGCGGTGGCTCCTCTCCAGGAGGCTCCCGGAGACATGCCGGAACGAATAGCCTCTCTCGGGGCTCGATATGTCCCCGTCTCCCTTGCCCGAACGGGCATGAACCCCCTGGAGGACCAAAAGAGCTTTCGGGAGCTTACGAACCTTTTCCGCAGTCTTTCCCCGGACGTGCTTCTCAGCTATACTCTCAAACCGGTGCTCTACGGATCCCTGGCGGCCCGCCGGGCAGGGGTGCCCCGCATTCTCGCGCTTATCACCGGCCTGGGGTACTCTTTCAGCGGTACCTCCTGGAAGCAGAATCTGCTCCGCCTGGGGCTCAATCCCCTGCTTCGCCGGTCCTTGAAAGCGTGCGAAGCGGTAATTTTTCAGAATCCCGATGACCGAAAGCTCTTCGTGGAGCAGAGGTTGGTGGAACGGGAAAAAACCTTCCGAGTCTGGGGATCCGGAGTGGATCTGGATCATTTTGCCTACGTGCCTCCTCCGGAGGGGCTTCCTCTTTCCTTTCTGCTCATCGCTCGGCTTCTTCGGGAGAAGGGCATTCGGGAGTATGCCGGGGCGGCGGAACGCATAGGAAAACGCTATCCCGGAACCCGATGCTTTCTGGCGGGGCCCTTCGATCCCAACCCCGGAGGTATTCCGAAAGAGCAGATAGAGGCGTGGTGCTCCCGGGGAATTTTGAACTACCTCGGTTCTCTCGAAGACGTGCGCCCCGCCCTGGCTGCCTCCAGCGTCTACGTGCTTCCTTCCTACCGGGAGGGAACTCCCCGATCCTCTCTGGAGGCCATGGCTACCGGACGGCCCCTCATCACCACGGATGTTCCGGGATGTCGGGAAACGTTGCAAGACGGATACAACGGCTATCTCGTACCTTCTCACGACGAGGAAGCCCTGGCGGAAAAAATGGCTCTCTTTTGTGAAAAGCCCGCTCTCGTTCCTCTTCTGGGAAAACGAAGCCGTCTTCTTGCGGAAGAGCGTTTTTGCGTTCATAAAGTCAATGCCTCCATGATCGGCATCATCGAGGGAGGGCTTTCCTGGAGTAACGGAGACGCTTTCCTTGAAAGGGAGCACGGTATGAATTGAAGCCGCATCGACAGGGCACGTCGGTGGTTTGACCGCACCGGAGCGAAGGGAACACGCATGAAGGCTCCCACTATCTTGGAACGTGCTGTTCATATGGTGGCAGTAAAAAAGAGACGGAAGAAGGAAAGGAAGGATAGAGGATGCAGCAACCCTCCATCGGCGTTATCGGTTTGGGCTATGTGGGTATTCCCCTTGGCGTGGGGCTTGCCAGAAAGTTTGACCATGTTGTGGGATACGACATAAAGAAAGAACGGATCCGGGAGCTCCGGGAGGGGTATGACCGAACCGGGGAAATCTCTTTCGAAGATATGAAGGCCTCTTCTCTGAAACTTACGGATTCTCCGGAAAATATCCGGGGGCTCGATGTCTATATCGTCACGGTGCCCACTCCGGTGGATCGCTGGCATCGTCCGGATCTCGGCCCGGTGGTGAACGCTACCAAGGCTCTGGCGCCGCTTCTTAAAAAGGGATCCGTGGTGGTATATGAATCCACGGTCTATCCCGGTGTAACCGAGGATATCTGTCTCCCCCTCCTGGCGGAGGGTTCCGGCCTGGAGCCCCACCGGGATTTCAAGGTGGCCTATTCGCCCGAACGCATCAACCCCGGAGATAGGGAGCATCGCCTGGAGACCATTACCAAGGTGGTTTCCGGGGAGGATGAGGAAACCCTGGAAAGGGTTGCCCGAATCTACGAGGCCGTGGTTCTTCCCGGGGTGCACCGTGCGCCGAGCATTCGGGTGGCGGAAGCTGCCAAGGTTATCGAAAACACCCAGCGGGATCTCAACATCGCCCTCATGAACGAACTCGCCATTCTCTTCGATCGGCTGGATATTCGTACCGCCGACGTGCTGGAGGCGGCGGGAACCAAGTGGAACTTTCTTCCCTTTCGTCCGGGATTGGTGGGAGGGCACTGCATCGGAGTGGATCCCTACTACCTCACCTTCAAAGCCGAGGAAATGGGATACCATCCCCAGGTCATTCTGGCAGGACGGCGCATCAACGACGGCATGGGCAAGATGATCGTGGAGAAAACCGTGAAACTTCTCTGCAAGTCCGGACGCCCCGTAAAGGGGGCCCGGGTGGGAATTCTGGGAATCACCTTCAAGGAGAACGTGCCGGATCTTCGAAACAGCCGCATACCGGACCTTGTGGAGGAGCTCGGAGAATACGGGGTGGAGGTTTTCGTGGCGGATCCTCTCGTCTCCTCCGAAGAAACCCTGGAGGAATACCGCATCTCCCTTTCGAACCCCTTGGAATGGCGAAACCTGGACGGGATTATCCTGGGAGTGCCCCATGGAGAATATGTGGATCGGGGAGCTTCGTTTCTCTCCGAACGCCTGGCCCCTTCGGGAGGGGTGGTGGTGGATGTGAAATCCGCCTATGCCCCGGAAGATTTCCCCAAGCCTCATCTTTACTGGAGCCTCTGATGGAGCTCCTTGCAAAACCCCGGATTCTGGAAAGCCTGGAGGAGGAACTGCGCGGAACTCCCCGAAAATGGCTTGTCACGGGAGCCGCGGGATTCATCGGCTCCAACCTGGTGGAGACGCTTCTCTCCCTGGATCAGCACGTAACGGGGCTGGATAACTTCAGTACAGGCTTTGCCAGAAATTTGGATCAGATTCTCGGCCTTTGTTCGGAGGAGCAGCGAAGACGTTTTGCCTTCGTAAAGGGGGATATCCGAAATTCCGAAATTTGTCTCCAGGCCTGTGAAGGCCAGGATGTGGTGCTGCATCAGGCGGCTCTCGGCTCGGTTCCCCGATCCATGGAAGAGCCCTGGAACTCTCACGACAGCAACGTAAACGGATTTTTGCAGATTCTTCTCGCCGTGAAAAAGTGCGGGGTTTCCCGGCTGGTCTATGCCTCCTCCAGCTCGGTTTACGGAGATGCTCCGGAGCTTCCCAAAAAGGAGGAGCATCAGGGAAATCTTCTCTCTCCCTATGCTCTCACCAAAAAAATGAACGAAGAATTGGGGGATCTTTTCTTTCGGGTTTACGGCGTAGAATCCCTGGGATTTCGATATTTCAACGTTTTCGGCCCCCGGCAGGATCCCGAAGGGGCCTATGCGGCGGTAATTCCCCGATGGTTCAAGGCGTTCTGGAGGGGAGAAAATCCCCGGATCTACGGAGACGGCGAAACCAGCAGGGATTTTTGCTACATCAAAAACGTGGTGCAGATAAACCTTCTCGGAGGAACCACCACGAACCCCCAGGCCCTGAATCAGGTGTACAACGTGGCGGTGGGAGAGCGCACAACCCTGAACCAGCTTTTCGAGCTTCTCCGGGATCAGGTGGCCCGGTTCAAGCCGCAGGCGGCTTCGGCAAAACCGGAGTACCGGGATTTCCGCTCCGGAGACGTACGGCATTCTCTGGCGGATATCTCCCGGGCCCGGGAGCTTCTGGGTTACGAACCCCAGTACTCTCTCCGAAAGGGTCTGGAAGAGGCCGCATCCTGGTATGCGGCGAATTTGGTGTAGCCATGTGCGGCATCTGCGGTTTTCTCGACACCTCGCTTTCTCTGCATAAAGACGCCCTGGAAGATCTGAGCCTTCGCATGGCCGCCGCCATGGCTCATCGGGGCCCCGACGAGGGCACCTCCTGGAGCGATCCCTCAAACGGAGTCGTGCTGGGGCATCGGCGGCTGGCGGTGATCGACCTTACTCCCACGGGCCGGCAGCCTATGACCTCCCGGTGCGGGAACTACACCATCGTTATGAACGGAGAAATCTACAACTACCGGGAAATCCGCAGGAACTTGGAAAGAGAGGGAACAGCCTTTCGAGGAACCTCGGACACCGAGGTGGTTCTCGAAGGAATCGCTCTCTGGGGACTCGAAAAAACCCTGGAGCGTTTGGTGGGAATGTTTGCCTTCGCTCTCTGGAATTCCCGAAAGCGCAGCCTCACCCTTGTCCGGGATCGGGGAGGGGAGAAGCCTCTCTACTACGGATGGATGGGAGGCACCTTTCTCTTCGGTTCGGATCTCCGGGCCCTTCTGGAACATCCGAGTTTTTCCAAAGAGCTGGATCTCGGGGCCCTGGGGGAGTACTGCATGCGCAACTACATTCCCGCCCCTGCCTCGATCTACAAAAACATATACAAGCTTCTGCCGGGCACCTTCTGCGCCATTTCTCCGGAAAAACCCGGAGAACTTTCGGTGCCCGTGCCATACTGGACTTTGAACGAGACCGTTCGTGCGGCCCGGCAAAACCCCTTTGCCGGCACCCCCGAAGAGGCGGTGGAGGCTCTTCGGGAACTGCTGCGCACCACTCTCCGGGGGCAGATGATAGCGGATGTCCCCCTGGGGGCCTTCCTCTCCGGAGGCATCGACTCCTCTCTGGTGGTGGCGGTCATGCAGGAGCTCCACTCTTCTCCGGTGCGCACCTTTACCATAGGTTTCGAAGAAACCTCCTTCGACGAGGCCTCGGAAGCCTCCAGGGTGGCCCGTCATCTCGGCACGAATCACGCCACCCACTACGTGACTCCCCGGGAAGCTCTGGATGTGGTGCCGAAACTCTCTACATTCTACTCCGAGCCCTTCGGGGATTCTTCCCAAATTCCCTCCTGCCTCGTGGCGGCCTTCGCACGAAAATCCGTTACCGTGGCCCTCTCGGGAGATGGGGGGGACGAACTCTTCGGCGGCTATAACCGGCATATGTGGCTTCCCAGGCTGGAGCGGCGGTGGGGCGGATATCCCCGCCCCTTCCGTAGGCTCCTCGCTCGAAGCCTTACCAGCCTCTCCCCCGGAACCTGGGACATCCTTCTCAAGGGAGCGGGGAAACTTACGGGAAGGCCCGTTCCCCGGCTGGGGGGATACAAGGTGCATAAACTTGCCTCTCTTCTGGACGCTCCGGGGCTCGATGCTCTCTACCGGCGGGTTACCACCTTCTGGAACAGCCCTTGGGAGCCCCTGATCTCTCCGGATCCCTTTCAGGATATTCCCTTGGAAAACGATCTTCCCGAGGGACTTGGAGGAGAAGAACAGATTATCTACCGGGACTACTGTTCCTATCTCCCCGGCGACGGGCTTCCCAAGGTGGACCGGGCCTGCATGAGCGCCAGCCTGGAAGGCCGGGCTCCCTTTCTGGATCACCGGCTTCTCGCCTTTGCCTGGTCCCTTCCGGGGGAGTATAAAATTCGAAACCGCACGGGGAAGTGGCTTCTCCGGGAGCTTCTCGCATCCTATCTCCCCAGAGAGCTTTTCGAGCGCCCGAAAATGGGCTTCGGCATCCCCGTTTCGCTCTGGATTCGGGGGCCTCTCAAGGAATGGGCATGTTCGCTCCTCGATCCATCCCGACTCGAACGGGAGGGGCTTCTTAACGTACCCAACGTGCAGAAGCGCCTTCGAGAGCACCTGGGAGGAACCCACGATCACTCGGACTCTCTCTGGGGGCTTCTCATGTTGCAGCAGTGGCGGGAAACCTACATGTAAAGCCTGAAGAAAGGGCTGAAAGGGAACCTGAAAATTTCCGGCAGGTTGACATGCCTTGTTTTGAGTAGTATTTTTGCTCAAAACAAGGCATTTTTTTTGGAGGAATATCTTTGATAGACGCTCTTATCACATCGAAAACACGCATAAAGCTTCTCTTCAAATTTTTCTTCAACCCCGAAGTAACCTCCTATCTTCGGGAGCTTGCGGAGGAGTTCGGAGAATCCACCAATGCGGTGCGGGTGGAGCTTAACCGTTTTACCGAGGCGGGGCTCATCAGCTCCACCCAGGAGGGGCGCACCAAAATGTACGGGGCCAACCCCACGCACCCTCTCTTTCCCGAGATCCATGCCCTGGTGCGGAAAACCCTGGGAATCGATCAGATGATCGAGCGGGTGCTGGGCTACTTGGGAGATCTCGAAGCGGTCTACATCGTGGGAGACTATGCCAAGGGAATCGACAGCGGCATCATCGACCTCGTGCTGGTGGGGGATATCGATAAGGCGAACCTCCAGGGGTGTGTGGAGAAGGCGGAAGAGCTGGTAAAGCGAAAAATCCGCCCCCTGGTGCTCTCCCGGGAGGAACGGGAAAGCCTGCATAAAACTCTGGAGCTCTCCAAAGGCCTTCTTCTCTGGCACCGCTGAGAATGCATCGGGAAGCGCCGGAGAATAAACCTTGTAAACAGGGGGGCACGGAAAGTTCCGGGGCGGCTTCTGCGCACGATGGATGCGCAAATCTCCTTTTCTTTGGAAAAACTTCGGAGCGGCATTTCTCTTCGTCGTAATCCTGGGGTTTCTTCCGGGGATGCTCCTTCGGGGGGTTCCTCTATTGCTGTTACGCCCTTAGAGAATTACGGCCATTTCATGCTTGGTATGGAAGTTTTTGTGATCTTGTTTGCTTTCGGAGGATTTCCGAAGGAACCGGTATGGCAGGGTAGGGAGCAATCGGTGAATATTTTTGGGGAGACTCCTTTTGGAACAGGTGAAAAAAACGAAAGAAACCCAAGGGGATTTTCAGAAATGAGTCTCCGGGCCTATTGAGCAAAGCTCTTCCAATGGGTAAGATACCTATCGGAAAGAGAATCTAGGCGTTTTTACGGATAATTTCTCTTTTCAGCTCTCTCGGATTACGGAGAGGCACTTTGACAAGGCTTCCTCGTTCTGCAGCATTCAAGGTCCGACGGCGCGAAAGGAGGTGCAGACCCCCGGCCAATACGACCCGAGCAGACATAATGGAAGGCGGACTTTAAAGATTTTCCGCAGGAAAAACCTGAATAAGGAAAAAGGAAACGTGGATACTTTTTCGTTAAAGGGTTTTGCCTCGGTTTTCTTGAAGCCGCACATAGAGAAAACTAGGGGGTTTTACAATTATGAAAAAGATTCTTGCACTCGTAGCAGTGGCAGCCCTCGTGGCTTTTGCCGCTCCTGCACTCGCGGCGAATCCCTTTATGGATGTGCCCATGAACCATTGGGCCTATGACGCCATCAGCCAGCTGGCTGCCAGCGGCGTGATCAACGGTTATCCCGATGCCACCTTCAAAGGCAACCAGCCCATGACCCGTTACGAAATGGCCACCATCGTGGCTCGTGCTCTCGCAGTCGTCGACATGACCAAAGCTTCCAAGCAGGACGTGGAGATGCTGAAGAGACTCGTAGTGGAGTTCAAGGACGAACTCGATGCTCTCGGCGTGAAGGTTGAGAACATCGACGAGCGCCTCGCAGTGATGGAAGAGCGCCTCGGCGGCTGGCAGCTCTGGGGAGAGTTCCGGATGGACACGAAAATCGGCAACAACGACAACGTGTACGATGATACCGGTGCTTACGTCAACCCTTATGGCTATGCCGGCGAAAGAGATATGAACCTGAATCGGTATCGTATCTATCTCCGGAAGTACATCAACGATACCACCATGTTCCAGGCCCGTATTGGTGGTTCTGATGCAGTGTTCCAGCGCTATTGGGTCCAGACGCAGCTTCCTTGGGATATCACTCTTAAGGTCGGTAATCAGTACATCGACTGGGAAGACGAACTCGGTTTCTATAAGGATAACGAGCCTTTCGCGGGCGACGTGACCCGGACCGGTTTCATGTTCTCCAAGAGCTGGGGCATGGCGGATCTTTGGTTCTTCGTAGGTCATCAGGATAAGGGTTCCACTCAGTGGACCGATATGAATGGGAAAACCTATGATGCCACCACCGATGCCACGTTGGCTGCTTTCCGGGCGGATTTCAACTTCAACGAGAAGTTCCGTTTCGGTCTGATGGCTTACATGGATGATGCGGATGATGACGATTACACTCTTACCAAGAAGGATTGGAGCGACGCCAATCTGTATATGGCAAACTTCACCGTCAACTTCACTCCCGCCATCGCCTTCAAGGGCGCTTACTACATGCAGGATGTCGATTGGGCGGACGGAGCCACCAACTACCTTGGTCAGGCTCGGGACGACAGCCCCGTGGCATACCGTGCTATCGTCGACGTTTCTCAGGAAGCCTTCGGTTTCACCAGCCTGTGGCTGGAGTATGCTCACATGGATCAGGATTATATCGGTGACGGGCCTAACTATGCTGGCGATGCCGCTTGGTTTACTTCCGACATGGCCTATGACAACTACGGCGCTCCCGTGCTGATCAACCGTATGGCTGGTGGCCACGATTATGATGAGACCACCGTTATTTACGTGAATGCGAAGCAGAAGTGGAACGACAAGTGGGCAACCTTCCAGCGCTATGTGGATGCTGACTTCGAGGCTAGTGGTAAGGACAGCACCACGAATATGAGCTTTGGAGTTGAGTATTGGCTCAATCCCGCGATGCGGTTTGAGCTTGTTTATGACAAGCTTGACTACGGTACGGGAAGCAATCAGAAGTACTACGACGACGACAGCCTCATCCGGCTCCGGACTCACGTATACTTCTAAGCTTTAGAGCTTAAGTCTCGGTAATTTAGTTTTTGGAGAGGAGAGGGGTTTCCCCTCTCCTCTTTTTTGATATATACTCTCGCTATGTTCATTCCTAAAAATTTAGAGGGAGAATCTACTATGAAAAAAATTGGTTCAAACGCGTTTTTCCTGTTTGGGTTTTTTTCTTTAATGTTTCTTTGTGGCAACTTTATGAGTGAAGCTGCTTCTCTTGATAACACCCTTGAGAGATGGAGCAGGGTTCAAAGCTTTACCGGAGATTTTGGGGGACAATTGGATTTGCGAGTTACTTGGTTTTCTGAAGAATACCTTAGTGCCCTGGTGGAGGATGAGGCGAATAAAAATCTCTGGACTCAGGATGAAAAAGAGAACTACCTCTACAACCTGCTGAAAACCCTCCAAATGGATGAGTATATTCCCGTGGAAGTCTCTATTCGTAATTACGGTCCTTCCATGCATATGGCACCTTTCGACGATATGATAACTTTAAGAATTAACAATAAAGACTACAAACCCGTGGATTATGATAAAAGGTTTAATTTTCGTTTGCAGGGCGATATTAACGGTTATGTTTATTTCCCCCGGTTTGATGAGAAGAATAATCCTCTTCTCGAAGGAGCCAAGACGGTACGAGTTACCTTGAAGGCCGGTGTCAGCAGCATTCTTGCGGGTGACGTCAGCTTCTTCTGGGACGTCTACAAGGACAACCCGGAAAAGCTCTTTTCCGGCAAGGCCATGCGACAGTTCGAAATCGACCGGCTCCTGAAGCGCACCAAAATGCTCAACAGCCGCAAGGTGGAGCTGGAAGAGGAACTTAAGGGCATCTATGCAGAGCTTCTGGAAGTGCAGAAACGCATGGACGAGCTCCAGAACGAGGCGGAGTAAATAATTCTCCCGGAGCGGTATGCCCCTCTTTGCCTTGTGCCGAAGGTCGCCGTCCCCCTATGACAGTACATTCCCCCGCTTATTTCCGCAGCGCCGGGAAACCCGGATTATCATTATCCCGGTTTCCCGGCGTTTTTGTTTTCTATTACGGGAAGGGAAGATTTAGGAGTTTTCCCGGCAGCAGGTGAACTGGGGAGAGAATCATGCTTGAACATTTGCTGTTTTTTGCAAGAAGAAAATCGGATATGCAAAAAACACGTCAGGGATGAGCCCATGGTTTATCTGATATCGCAAAGATCGTTGGGAAAGTGGAGGCCTCCCACTATACTTTCCTCTTGGTTGTCCCCTTTTACAGAGCGGTGCTATACTTGTTCTGGCAGAGGGGTGAGAAGAGCCTTTCCTGTGCATGCACCGATACCGACTTTTCCGAAGAAGAGATCCGGGAGTTCGCCCGGCAGGAGGCGAACTGTTTCCCCGAATTCCAGTACAAGGAGCGTGCTCTCATGGGCAAAAAGGACAAAGCCTTCCGCCGGCTTCTGGGGGATAAGGAGCTCTTTCTTCGGTTCCTCCGGCGCTTTCTCCGGCAGGATCTTCCCTATACCATAGACCCGGAAACTCTCACCCTGGATGATCTCGTTCTGGAGAATATCACGTTCATTCCTCCGGATCTCACGGAAAAGCTCTCGGATGTAGTCTATTCCATTTATGCCGGAGAAAAAAAGCTTTACGTCTATGTTTTGGTGGAGCATCAGTCAGAAACGGACTTTCTCATGCCCTATCGCCTCCTCTCCTACATGGTGCAACTCTGGGGACGCTGCGTGGAAGAAGCGGGAGAACATTCTCGAAGGAAGACCTTTTTCCTCCCACCCATCGTTCCGGTGGTATTCTACGAAGGAGCCAGGCGATGGACCGCCGAAAGGAACTTTATGGGAAAGGTGGAGCACGCCGAAGATTTTAAGGGATACATTCCGGATTTTGGCTATCGCCTCATCTCCCTCCGGGATAAAACCCCAGAAGAATTGTTATCCTTTAAAGACGCCCTTGGAGGGCTTCTCTATCTTGCGAATCCCGTCAAAAAGGACAATCTTCCCCAGGCCCTTGAAAAAATTCATAATTTTCTGGGAGAAATTCCTTTCGAAGAAAGCAAGCTTCTGGCGAAGCACTTTCTCGGGTACTGGAAGATACTATCGGAAAAAGAAAGTCTTTATCAGGACAAGGATACTCTGGAGGAGTTTTTCGAGAATGAGGAGGTGGAAGATGTGATTACCTATCTGGAACGAGAAATTCGAACACTAAAACAGGAGAGTCGTCAGGAAGGTCGTCAGGAAGGCCGTCAGGAAGGCATGCAGAAAGGCCGCCGGGAGGAACGTATTGCCCTTGCGGTTTCCATGTTTCGGGAGGAAATACCTCTGCCCACCATCGCGAAGATCACAGGCTTTTCCGAAGAAGAGATCCGGGAGTTCGCCCGGCAGGAGGCGAACTGATCGGGAGAGCGCCGATCCGGTTGCCGCGGCCCGAAGAGGGTCGATTTTTGAGAGTTTTTCCGGTGCTTTCCGTATCGAAATCTATCGAAGCCTCGTGCATGGTCCCGGGTTTTCACTATCCCCGGAATGTCTTGGCATAAAGGAGCCTGAAGAATGGGAAAGGGCAAACTGCAGCGTATCGGAGTGCTTACCAGCGGCGGCGATGCTCCGGGAATGAATGCCGCCATCCGCAGCGTGGTGCGTACCGCCATCTATAACGATCTCGAAGTGGTGGGCATCCGCCGGGGCTACGAGGGCCTTCTGGAAGGGGATATCATTCCTCTTTCGGTAAGCTCCGTGGGAGGAATCATCCATCGGGGAGGCACCTTTCTCCGTACTGCCCGATGCGAGGAGTTCAAGCGCCCCGAGGGCATCAACGAAGGGCTTTCCCGGCTTCAGGAGTACGATCTTCAGGGCCTGGTGGTCATCGGCGGCGACGGTTCCTTCCGGGGAGCCTGGGAGCTTGCCAAAAAGGGTTTCCCCGTGGCGGGCATTCCCGGTACCATCGATAACGACATCGCCGGCACCGACATCACCCTGGGATTCGATACCGCCGCCAATACAGCCCTGGATGCGGTGGTCAAGCTGCGGGATACCGCCAGCAGCCACGAGCGCCTTTTTATCGTGGAGGTCATGGGGCGCCACTCGGGATGCCTGGCGCTCTATGTGGCGGTGGCGGGGGGGGCGGAGTGTGCCGTGATTCCCGAACGTCCCGTGAATATCGAAGAGCTTTGCCGCAAGCTCCAGAGCACCCGGCACCGGGGAAAGACGCATTCCCTGGTGGTGGTGGCCGAGGGAGCCATGGGAGCCCAGGAGTTGGCGGCCAAGCTTCAGGATAAGGCCGGGTTCGAATTCCGCATCACCGTACTGGGGCATATCCAGCGGGGAGGAGCTCCCACCGTGGCGGATGCGGTACTGGGTTCCCGGATGGGATCCTTTGCGGTACAGGCCCTTCTGGAGGGGCAGAGGGGGGTTATGGTGGGCACCCTCAAGGGAGAGCTCGCTCTTTCGCCTCTTTCCGTGGCCTGGGAGCAGAAGAAAGAGCTTCCCCGAGAGCTTATGGATCTCGTGGATGTATTGAGCATCTGAAAAAGAACGATTTCCTGGGGCGCTCCAAACAAACAGAATCCGCAGATTGCACAGAACCGGACAGGGTTTTTACGCTGCCTTTTTCTGCGTACTCTGCGGATATTTTTTCGTTGTTGAGATCGAGCCTTTCCGAGAACCTCAAGAAAACCCAATTCGTAAAAGAACCCTAGAAGATCGCCAGATCCCTGTCCAGTATATCCCCCACGAACATATACCCCGGAGCGTGGGTGATGGCGAAGGGGGGCTTGCTCGCCATGAGGGCCGCCTGGGGAGTGACTCCGCATCCCCAGAAGACCGGCACTTCTCCGGGGCGGATGGTTACCGCGTCGCCGAAATCCGGCCGGGCAATGTTCCGGATGCCCAGATCCTCGGGAGATCCGATATGTACCGGAGCACCGTGCACTCCGGGAAAACGTCCCGTGGTGAGCACTGCTTTGGAGACGAGAGGGGCCGGAATGGGGCGCATGCTTACCACCATGTTTCCCCTGAGGCGTCCCGCGGGCTTACAGGGGCGGCTGGTGAGGTACATGGGAACGTTTACTCCCTCTTCGATATGCCGCACCGGAATGTCCGCATCCAGAAGGGCGCTTTCGAAGGTGAAGGAGCAGCCCAGGAGAAAGGCCACCAGATCGTCCCTCCAGAAAGACGTGATGTCCGAGGGTTCCTCCACGCAAACCCCCTCTTTCCATATCCGGTACTTGGGGATGTCCCTCCGTATATCCGCTCCGGGAGCGAGGAATTTCGGTTCCGGGTCTCCGGGCTCCGTAATGTCCAGCACCGGGCAGGGGATGGGATTGCGGGTGGCGAAGACGAGAAAATCGTAGGCCCAGTCCTTGGGGAGAATGGCGAGATTCGCCTGAACGTGGCCCTTGGCCATTCCCGGCGTGGGAGCTTTCCAAAGGCCCTGGCGGATGACGTCCCGCACCTCCTTGGGAGAGGCGGCGCTCCAGTCTTTTGTAGAAGAAATCATATTCCGAGTACCTCCTGAAGAGGCTTCAGGGCTATTCCCCGGGCCTCGAGATGTGTGCGGAGTTTTGCCGCGATGGCCACCGCTTCAGGAGTGTCGCCGTGAACGCAGATGGAGGCTGGTTTCAGGGATATGCGTTTCCCCGTAATGGTTTCCACGGTTCCCTTGGTGACCATTTCGAGAATCCTTTCGCTGATGATCTGTGGATCGTGGAGCACCGCCCCGGGTTCCCGGCGGTTCACCAGGGTTCCTTCGTCGGTGTAGGCCCGGTCTGCGAAGGCCTCGGCTGCAAAGGGAAGCGAGCAGGCCGCCGCGGTTTTTTCGTAGGCGGATCCAGCGAGCCCCATAAAAATGAGAGGTTTTTTCCGGGAGGCCGAGGCATCCCGGACCGCTTCGACCAGAGCCCTGGCGAGATCCGGATTTTCCGCTCCCTGGTTGTAGAGGGCTCCGTGAGGTTTTACGTGCTGCAGTTCCATTCCCTGGGCGGCGCAGAAGGCTTGCAGAGCCCCTATTTGGTACAGACAGAAGGCGTAGGCCTCCCAGGGAGTGCATCCCAGGGTGCGGCGGCCGAAGCCCTGAAGATCCGGATATCCCGGATGGGCTCCCACCGCTACGCCCCGAGCTTTTGCGGCGGCTACGGTACGCTGCATTACCTGGGGATCCCCCGCATGGTATCCGCAGGCTACGTTGGCACTGGTAATGCTCTCCAGTACCTCCTCGTCCCGTCCCAGCACATAGGTGCCGAAACTTTCCCCGAGGTCGCTGTTAAGGTCGATGCAATGCATGATTACGATTCCTCCCATTCCACCTGGTAGGTGGCGTTTCCGGATATGGTGATTTTCCATTTTCCCCGGAGCACTGCCGGAGAGGGGCTCGCGTTTTCGGGGGTCTCTTCGATGTTTTTTCTTCCCTTTTCAGGACCGGAGCGGCTGCGATGAGATGCCCGAAGACGGAGCAGTTCCCGGATGTGCTCTTCCTGTATTTCGAGAAGTTTTCTCCCCTGGGAAACCGATATGGAGGCAAAACACACGTGGTCTCCCGGCATCTTCTGGGCGAACCTTCCGAAATCCGCCCCCGCGAGTACCCCTATTTTAGCGTATCCTCCGGTGGTTTGCCGATCCGCCATCATGACGATGGGTTCCCCATGGCCGGGCACCTGAATGGCTCCGGGAGGAATGGCATCCGAGACGATGTCCGCTCCCCGCCGATGTTCCACCTTGGGGCCTTCCAGGCGAAATCCCATGCGGTCCGCTGCGGAGGAGACGGTATAGACGGAGGAGAAAAAGGTTTCCATACCCCGGGGGGTGAAATATTCTTCCTGGGGGCCCGGGATCACTCGAAAGATGCCTCCCGGAGGATTCTGGGGCCGAAGGGTTTCTGGGCATTCCAGGCCAGTGCAGCGCTCCCAGAGGATGTCCGGTTTCCCCAGAAAAAGATGGTCTCCCTTTCGGAGAGCCCGGCCTTCAAGGCCTCCGAGATTTCCCCGAAGATAGGTGGCGCGGCTTTCCAAAACCCGGGGTACTTCTATTCCTCCGGCAAGGCAGAGATACCCCCGGCATCCCTTTCCCCGGGGGCCGGAGAAGGATATCCTGTTTCCCCGAAAAACCTCCAGAACCTTCCAGGCCGGAGCCTCTTCGCCGTCGACTTTCATTCCCAGATCCGCTCCCGTGAGAATCAGGAGGATTTTTTCGCAGGTTACCTTCAGGGTCGGTCCGAGAAGGGTGCACTCCAGGGCGGCGGCGTTCTCCGGATTTCCCAGAAGAAGGTTGCCTATCCGGAGCGAGAGGGGGTCCATGGCTCCCGATACGGGCATTCCCATGGCCTGGTATCCCCAGCGTCCCAGATCCTGCACCGTGGTAAGCATTCCCGGATGTTCCACCAAAATGCTCATGCTAGGCCTCCTTCCGTTCCCGGCGGGGAAGAACGTAGTTTCCCGAGTGTACCTGCCGGGCTATGGTGCGGTACTCTTCCGGAGAGACCGGGACGAAACGGATCCAGAGCCCCGCATCCAGGAGGGTGGGAGGCTCTTTTCCGGGATCGAAGAGAGTCAGGGGCGTCCGGCCGATGAGCTGCCATCCTCCGGGGCTTTCCATGGGGTAGATTCCGGTCTGTTGATCCGCAATGCCCACGCTCCCTCCGGGAATGACCTGCCGGGGCTTCGAAAGTCGGGGGGTGGCCAGAGAGAGATCCATGCCTCCCAGGTAGGGAAATCCCGGAGTGAATCCCAGCATATAGCAGTAGTATTCTCGCCCGCTGTGCCTCCGGATAACCTCTTTTTCGGAAAAGCCGTGAGAAGAGGCCACGAAGGAAAGATCCGGTCCGAACTCGCCCCCGTAACAGACGGGAATTTCCACCATTTCTCCTGGGTGGGGCCCTTCTTTTTTCAGGGAACCGAGAGCTTCTTTCAGAGCTTGGTGAATTCTTGCAAGATCTTCTCCGGGTACACGGAGGTAGACCGCCAGAGAACGGTAGGTGGGCACCATTTCCCGAATCCAGGGGAAGGAAGCCTTTTCCAGTGCCTTTCGCAGGGATTGTACTCTGCGGTTGATGTCGTAGTCGATATGTTCGCCAAAATCCACCACCACGCAGCTTTCTCCGGCAGAGAGAAGCCGTGGGACTGAAGCCTCTTCGGGCATAAGGGGGATGCCTCCTTGCAAAGTTGTTATGAAAAAAGGGCTTCCGGGGATGCCATTATTTTGGCTTCCCCGGAAGCCGGAATTGCCGAGGAAAGAAGCCTGGAGCGGTTTTCCCTGAAGTGGAGCACCATGTGAATTCCGAGCCGGAGTTTACGTGTCCCCCGCGGCGATAAGAGAGCGGGTCGATCACTCCGGAGCAGAGGGGACACGTAAATGGAGGCTCCCTATGAAACATGGCGGAACACGATCTTCGTACAGCTTCTCTAAAACTCCGCTCCCCCGGTAACCTTGATATCCGTGTTGTGGAGTGCCATGGCTTCCACCGCCGCTTCCAGTCCCCTGGCGATATCCTCCAGGGCCATGGCGGGGGTGTTGTCCCGGGTCACCACCTGCTCCGGAAGAAATGGCACGTGTATAAATCCGCACCGGAGAGAGAGACCTTTGACGGCAATGTGGTGCAGCACTCCGTACATCAAGTGGTTGCAGACGAAGGTTCCTGCGGTGTTCGAAACCTTGGCGGGAAGTCCTTGCTTACGGATATTCTCCACCATGGCCTTGATAGGGAGAGTGCTGAAATATGCGGCGGGGCCTCCGGGAACCACGGGAACATCCACGGGCTGGTTTCCCTCGTTATCTTTGATCCGGGCATCATCCAGATTGATGCCCACCCGTTCCGGGGTGAGGTCGAAGCGCCCTCCCGCCTGTCCCACCAGAAGCACCGCATCGAAAGAACCCTTGTCGATAGCTTCCGTCACGGTGCGGATGGATTTGTGAAACACCGTGGGAACCTCGAGAATTTCGATATCCGCTCCCCCTATGGTGCTGGGGATTTTGCGCACCGCCTCGAAGGCGGGATTGATGGCATCCCCCCCGAAGGGGTCGAAACCTGTGACGAGAATTTTCATAACAATACCTCCTTAGGGGCCTATCAGAAAGCCATGTATTTCATGAGTACGATATGAGTTCCCCAGAGGAGCACCGCCATGGCGGTCTGAACCTTGATTACCTTGTATTCGTCCCGAATATCCAGGAGCGCTGCGGGAACGATGTTGAAGTTCGCCGCCATGGGAGTGAGAAGGGTGCCGCAGTATCCCGCACTCATGGCCAGGGTTCCGATCACTGCGGGGTCCGCTCCGTGCATGCCGATGACGATAGGCACTCCGATGCCTGCAGTAATGACCGCGAAGGCTGCAAAGGCGTTCCCCATGATCATGGTGAACACCGCCATGCCCAGAGCATAGGCCACCAGGGCCCAGATCTGGTTTTCCATGGGGAATACCGCGGTAAAGCCGCTGGCTACGATTTCACCCACTCCGGCGGTGGCGAAGAGCTTACCCAGGGCCGCCAGGTAGGGAGGAAGTATGAGAGCCCAGCCGATGCGGTCGCTGGTTTCCCGTCCCGCATCCATGATGTGCATAAAGCTGTCCCGGGGAACGTAAACCAGAGCCATGACAAGGGCCAGCACGCTTCCCACTCCGAACCCTACCAGGGGATGCAGGTTGAGCAGGGCGAAGACGATGGCCATGCCGGAGATGGCAAAGATGGGAAGAAGGAGCCGATTGCCCAGCACGTCCCGGCGTTCCTTCTGAAATTCCGCGGAGGTTTTGTAGTAGTTTCCCTTGCCTACCTTGCCGATTCCCGCCAGGAGGGCAATGAAAATCACCATAATTCCCGATACCAGGGGAGGGATTTTGTTCCCTCCGATGAAGATGATTCCCAGAACCGCCCAGAAAACGGCGGTTCCCAGCCTTTGGGGATGCTTGTGGTCCTTCAGGGTAAGGAGGGCGAAGAAAAGCGTGATAACCCCGGTGATGATGTAGAAATACTCCAGAGAGCTACCGGAACTCAGAAAGGCGCGCATTACCGATCACCTCCAGCAACTTTGCGATCCAGCACGAAACAGAAATAGATAAGTCCGTAAACCGCAGAGATCAGGGCCACGGGAATGGCGGCCTTCGCCAGGGAGACGAGCTCCACCGGATGTCCCAGCTCTTCCAGTACTCCCTGGATGAGCAGAATTCCCGCAGCGGCGGGGAAAACGTTCTGGGCGAAGAAGTTCCCGAAGTTTTCCGAGGCCGCAGTCATCCCCTTGATAAGATCCGTCTTTTTCTCGTCTTCCAGATCTCCTCCCCGGCTCTCGTAGGATGCCAGGGCCATGGGAGTGATAAGGGGGCGCAGGAAGGCGGCGTGTCCGCTCAGCCGGATGCCCAGGGTTACCGTAAGAGCCCGGACGAGCTGAAAGAGATAGCTGATCCGTCCGGGGGTGGCGGCATGGATCTTGGAGATCAGATGGGCCATCTGGTTCATGAGGCCATGCTTTTCCGTAATGCCGATGGCGGGAAGCATGATGAGAAAGACGATCATGGCCCGCTGTTTTACGAAGGCGTCGCCGATGGTCTTGACGATTTCAAGAAAAGGCATTCCTCCGAGAAGGCCCGAAACAAAGCCTCCCGCAAGAACCGCCACCAGGGGATTGATCTTGAATCTCTTCCCCAGCACCAGGCCGACAACTACCACAACTACTCCGAGAATGGGAAGCCAGTTCACGAATAAAACCTCCTTTAATGTAGTGGAACCCTCTTGGGGGTTCCCGATCCGCCTGTATGGTATACCGTTTTTTCTTTCGAGAAAAGAGCCCGAGGCTTCAGGAAACCATCATGTTGGGAAGAAGAAGCACCAAATCCGGGAATATGGTGAGAAGCACCGTGATCACCAGAAGGAGGATGAAGAAGGGTATCGCCGCCCGGGCGATATTTCCGATGCTCTCCTCGGTGAGGCCGTTGATTACAAAAAGATTGAATCCTACGGGGGGCGTGATCTGGGCAAGCTGAATCATGATGATGAGAAAGATGCCGAACCAGAGAGGATCGAATCCCGCCAGACGCACCAGAGGAAGGGCGATGGGCAGGCTCATGACGATCATGGAGAAGCCGTCCAGGAGGCAGCCCATAAAGAGATACATAAGGGAAAGAATGAGCATGAGCACGTAGGGAGAGAGCCCCAGGGTGCTGATCCACGCAGTGAGAGCCCGGGGAATACCGAGATATCCCACCGCCACGGAGAGAAAGGCGGCACCGCAGACGATCCACATGATCATGCAACTCGTTTTGACCGCCCCCATGAGAGCCTCTCGGAAAACCGCGAAGGAGAGGCTTTTCGTGAGGGCCGCAAAGAAAAGGGCTCCCAAAACGCCTACCGCTGCGGCTTCCGTGGGAGTGGCCCATCCGGCGTAGATGCTTCCGAGTACGATTCCCACGAGAATCACCACCGGAGCGAGAAGAGGCAGAGCCTTGAGGCGATCGAGCCAGGTGTAGGAGAGATCTCCCCGGGGGGCGTATTCGGGATGCCTGACACAGCGAAACATGACGTAGCCGCTGAAGGTAATGGCGATGAGAAGCCCCGGAAGAAAGCCCGCGATAAAGAGCTTACCGATGCTCACGTCCGCCATGATGCCGTAGACCAGCATCATCATGCTGGGGGGAATGAGGAACCCCAGAGTTCCAGCTCCTGCAAGGGAACCGATGCAGAGCTTCATGTTATAGTTTCTCCGGCGGTATTCCGGAAGGGTGATTTTGCCCACCGTGGCGGTGGTGGCCGCAGAGGATCCGCTTACCGCCGCAAAGAGCGTGCTGGCGAAGACGTTCACGTGAATAAGCCTTCCGGGAATCTTATCCATCCAGGGAGAGAGCCCCTTGAAGAGGTTTTCCGAAATCTTGCTTCGGAAGAGAATTTCCCCCATGAAGATGAAAAGGGGAAGGGCCATCATGGTGGAGCCGCTGGTGTTGTTCCAGAGCACGTTGGAGAGAATGGTAAGAGCCGGAAGATCCAGAAAGATGGTAAAGCTTCCGAGGGCTACCAGGGCCAGGGCTATGCCGATCCAGAGGGAGCTTCCCAGGCAGAGCACCAGAAGCCCCATCAGGGTAAGCGAAATTGTCATGAGATCCATAGAATACGCTCCTTTTTTCCGTTGTTTCTCTTTTCGAAACTAGCGTCCCAGGGTAGCCGCTTCCTCGGGAAGATCTTCCTCGGCATCTCCGAAAAGCCCCGCCAGGGTTCGCAGCAATTCCGCCCCGAACTGAAGGGCGAAAATTCCGGAGCCCAGGGGGAGAAAAAACTGAGGAATGGCGAGGTAGGTTTCGGAAATCTGCATGGACCGGCTGCCGTATACCACGGAATCCCAGAAGAAAAGCGCGGTGGTCCAGGTCATGAGGAGGGTGAAAACGAGTCCCGTGAGAAGGCAGATGGCTTCCAGCAGCAGGCGCTTCTTTCCGTGCAACGTGGTGTGAAGAAAGGTCATACGGATATGTCCCTTCTCCCTGAGGGTATAGCCCAGGGCCAGGAAGGTAAGCCCCGTCATGAGGTATCCCGTATATTCTTCGGTGATGTAGAGAGTTCTGGAGAAAAAGGTGCGCATCACGATTTCCGCAGTAACGAGCAGAACCCCGAGACATATGCCCGCCCCTGAAAGGGCTCCGCCGAGAGAAGCGATACGGTCGCTCCACCGAAGTACTTTTTCCATGGGTATCATCCTTTATGTGAACTACGAGCCTTGGGGCCCATTTTTCGGAGGTTCCGGGAAATACGCGAGGGGATCCGGAAAGAGGAGGGATCTTTCCGGATCTCTGCGAAACTTTCCAGCTATTTCTTCCGACCCACTGCTTCCAGGAATTCGTCGTAAATCGCCTTGGCTTCCTGGGGAGCCTTTTCGTACCACTCCGCCCGGATGGTCTCGGTGTATTCCGTGAGGTCCGCCATGAAGCTCTCCGAAACGGGGCTGCTGATGATACCGTTTTCGTTGCAGATGCTCTCCTGTTGTTTATCCAGCTCCGCCACCCGGGCCCACATGATTTTTTCCATCTCTTCTCCGGTTTCGATGAGGGCTTTCTGAAGCTCCGGATCGAGCTTCTCGAACTGCTGCAAATTTACCGTTACCATATCCTGGGCCATGGTGATATTGAAGCGACTGAAGTACTTGAGAACCTCCCAGAACTTGCCGTCCACTCCAGTGGGGCTTGACGTAAGCACCGAATCGATGAGCCCCGTAGCCAGAGACGAATAGACCTCGCTGAAGGGAAGAGGGTACGGAGTGGCTCCCACGGCCTCCATCACCAGGGCGCCGTTTTTGTCGTAGGTTCGGGTTTTCAGGCCCTTCATATCTTCCACGGTGAGGACTTCATTCTGAGACCACAGCCCCGCCGCAGGCCAGGGAGCCACGTAGAGAAGCTTCTGGCGCCATTTCTTTTCGAGAATGTCGTTGAAATAAGGCCGGGCGATTTTGGAGAGAAGCTCTCCTTCTTCGAAGGAATGCACCAGGAAGGGAAGAGTTACCACTCCCAGTACGGGCTCGTCTCCTGCCACGCCGCTGATGAGCATGTCCGATACGGGAAGCAGGCCGTCCCGAACCGCCTTCAGAAGTTCCGGTCCTTTGAAGCCCAGGGCTCCGCCGCTTTGTACCACCAGATCCAGCTGTCCTCCGGTCTTTTCCGCTACCTTTTTGGAAAACTCTTCGAGCCCCACGCTCAGATGATTATTGGGAGGCCATACGGAGTTCGCATTCCATCGATATTCCTTCGCCAAAGCCATGCTGCCGAAGCAGGTGCACATCCAGAAAGCCACAAAAGCGATACGCAACGCTCTTTTCATAAAAATCTCCTCCTTGGGGTTCATGGGTTCCAACAACACCATATCCATCGGGAAAATCATCCTGCGTCAAGCTCCCTCCCAGGCTTTCGGCAAGCTCCCCATGTACAGAAGATATATGCAAAAAAGTTGCTGTATTTTCCGTGGAAGGGTGTAAAAGCGCACATCCATGTTTCTCCGCTGCGGGGAAACATGTTTTTGAAAATTCAAGGATCCGAAAATGCGTCAGGAAAAGCCTTTTTCCCATGTTTTGCCGTGCGAAATCGGCACTTCCGTGCGGTATCCGCACGTTTTACCGAGAAAGACTGCTCGGATGGATATGTGACGGAAGGTAAGGGCCCACGAAAAAGCGAACGAAAGTAACGAAGGTTTTTCTCAGGTTTGGGCCTCGTGTTAGAATAAAAATCAAGAGCGGAAAGCCTTCAGAGATGGGCTCTTCGAAAAAAGCGGCTTCTTTAATGATACGCAAGCGAAACTTTCGAAAAGGAGTGATAATCCGTGGGTTGGTATAAAAATCTTTCCCTCCGGGGAAAGCTTTTGACGGGGTTCTTGGGGATGCTTCTTTTACTTATCCTCGTGGGCTGGGCAGGATGGCGGGGCATGGAAGACATGGCCCGAAGCTCCGCGCTGCAGAACCACATGGGCCGAATTATTCGGGATGCCGAACGAGGGCAGTTCCTCGCGGGAGTCTATATGCGAAGCGAGGAAGAGAACGCCGCCTCGGGAATGCTCCGGCATCTCGAGGAGATGAAGAGAGAGATTGCGGCGAGCCGGGAGAGGTTTACCGATTCCCGGGATATGGAGGAAATCTCCGGAGTTCTCTCCAGGGTGGAGGTGTACGAGGGGGCTTTCAAGGCCTATCTCCAGGCTGTGAAAGATGCGGAGCGGGAGGATCTCGTCATGGTGGAGTCCGCCCAGAAGCTTCTTGAAGCGTCGGAAAAGGCGGTGAAGAGCCTGGGGGAGGAAGTGAACCACCTTATGCATCAGGTGGAAGGGGCTGCTCTGGGAACCTCCGAGGAAATTACCTCTCTCGCCTCGGTAATGGAGAGCGCTTTGGATGAGCTTTCCGAATATGGCCTTATCATCGAGGAGACTCTGCGAGCCCGGCAGCACGAGAAGAGCTATCTTCTTCAGAATGAACCCGTCCATGTGGAAAACCTCGGAAATTCCGCCGAGACCGTTCTTGAAACCATCGCCAGACTTCAGGCTCATGCCGAGGAGGATGTGGAAGAGGCCCTGGAGGGAATGGCGCTGGATCTTCGGGCATATGAGGATAATTTCTATGCCTTTGTGGGGGTGCGGCAAAACTTCTTCGAGAAAAAAGCTCTCTGGCTTCTCCAGCAGGGGGCGGAAGTTCTGGAACGTACCCCCGAGAGACTTCTCCCCCAGGAAATTCGCCAGCTTGCGGAAAACCTGGGTTGCCGGATAACTCTGGTAGCCCGGGACGGAAGAATTGTGGCGGATTTTCCGGAAAATCCGGAAGATATCCAAAACCTGGGGGAGTGTCCGGAGATTGAAAGAGCCTTCGATAGAGAACGCGGCAAGGATCAGCGATTCAGCGAAATTCTGGAGAGTACCGTGTATTACTACGCTCGAAGGGTGAATCTTCAGGGAGCTTCGTATGTACTCCGCATGGCGGGCACTCCGAGCCAGATAGAGAGCATTCCCGTGGAAAGAGAGGATGTCCTCTTCGAGTATATGAAAACTATGGAAAACCAGGAGCAGGCCATGGAGAGCTATGCCCGGGAGGTGGTGGAGTCTGCCCGGGAGCTTCAGGAAACGGCACGATCCCGAGTTGCCCGGGAGCTCCTGGATGCCCGGGGATTTACCGTGGGTTTCTCTGCGGAGCTTGTAAAAAAAGTTCAGCGGGGAGAAGAGCGCATGAAGGCCTATGGGCTTTTCGGAGAAATAATGCAGCACGCTCTCCATGCTCGAAGATTCGAGAAAAACTACGTTATCCGGAAGGATTCGGAATCCGTAAGTGCGGTGTATAAAGCGGTGGAGCATATCGAGGCTCTGGAAGCTTCCTTTGGAGAGCTTCTGGAAGGAAATGCCGAGGCCCAGGAGGCTTTGAAGGGTATTTTCGAAGGAGTCAAGGCCTATCGGGGAGGTTTCGACGCCTTTCTGGGGGCTGACGAGCGAAAAATGCAGCAGGCCCTGGTGATGGAGGAACAGGCTCGGGAGATGGCAAAGGCGGTGGAATCTCTCCAAAAAGGGCAGGCTGCAAAGGCTCTCGAGGAGCAGCGTGCTGCCGGGATGACTCTCTTGGGGGTGGGAGCTTTTTCCTTGGCTCTGGCTCTTTTCCTGGCCTTTTACGTAACCTCCCTGATTCTCCGTCCCGTGCGGCAGCTTAAAGAGCTCATGGCCAAGGCGGGGGGAGGCGATCTTTCGGTTCGGGGAGATGTGCTCTCCCGGGATGACATGGGAGAACTCACCGCATCGTTCAACCTCATGATCTACAACCAGGCCCGGATGGTGAGCATGGTCCGGGAAGCGGTGGAGGAGCTCGTGGCGTCCTCCGAAGAGATCGCCGCTTCGGTCCAGGAAGTTACCAATGCTTCCACCATGATCAAGGACGGTATCCGTGAAGTGGCGGACGAGACCGATCGGGGAGACGAATCGGTGAAGGATGCTTCCAAGGCTCTTCTGGAACTTTCCTCCCTGGTGCAGATTGCCAAGAGCAATGCGGAAGATGCCAAAGACAACACCCTGGCCACCCGGGAAACCGCCGATACCGGCAGGAACGTGGTTCTTGAGGCGGTGCATATCATGCAGAGCGTGGCGGGGCAGGTGGCGGGAACCGAAGAAAGCATCCGGGAACTCAACACCTATACCCGGCAAATCGTGGCCATTACGGATACCATTACGAGCATTGCGGACCAGACCAACCTGCTCGCCCTGAATGCCGCCATCGAAGCCGCCCGGGCGGGAGAAGCGGGGCGGGGTTTTGCGGTGGTGGCGGAGGAAGTGCGTAAACTCGCGGAGGAATCCAACCGGGGAGCCGCAGAGGTGGCGGCCATAGTTCAGAAGGTGGCGGCCAGCACGGGAGTTGCCTCGGAATCCATGCAGAAGAGCCGGGCCGAAGTGGAACAGGGCGTGTCCACGGTAAACAGGGGCGGGGAGGCTCTGGGAAGCATTACCGAAGCGGTGGAAAAGACGGTTTCCGGAGTGGAGCGGATTCTCAAAGTTACCGACGAAGAGGTGTCCACCTCGGATATTATCGTGAGCATGATTGAAAAGCTGGCTATCATGGTAGAGTCCAGCCGGGATCACGCCCTTACGGTATCGAGCTCCTGCGAAGAGACCGTAGCCTCCATGGAAGCCGTGGCGGCGGGTTCCGAAGAGATCAGCTCCATGGCTCAGGAACTCAGCAGCGGGGTAAGCAGGTTCAGAGTGGCCGAGGGAAAAGATGGGGAGAAATCCTTGCGGGAGGTTTTACAGGGAGCCAAGTCGGACCACCTGCTTTGGAAGATGCGCATCAAGAACATGCTCGAGGGATACCAGGATGTACAGCCCCATGAAGTGGCCTCCCATCATGACTGTCCCCTGGGAATCTGGTACTGCGGCGAGGGGCGGAGCTTTTCCGGAGACGGTCTCTACGAGAGCCTGGAAGAGCCTCACAAGGGAGTGCACCATGCTGCAAAGGCCGCAGCGGAGCATTATGCCCGGGGAGAGGCGAAAGAAGCTCTCAAGGCATACCGGGATTTGGAAAAATATTCCAGCCGGGTAATCCGCATTCTGGACAAAATGATCCGGAAGTATTCCAGGAAGCAGATCTCTTCCGAAACGGGAATCCGGCCGGTGGCATAGACGGTATCGTTTTTCCGGCTTGTTTCGGAAGTTGGCAAGGCGCAGCGCCCAGGCTTTACAAAGCCTGGGCGCTGCGCCTTAGGGGAGAGTGGATTTATCGAAAGAGGACGTTACTTTCGAAGCCTGAGGCTGCGAAAGCCCGAGTAACAGCCGAAAAGAAGACCGAACTCGATAAGAAGCCAAAGAGCGCTCCGTAAATCTCCGATCTGTCCCGATTGATTGGTGAGAAGCCATTCCACTTCGAGAACCGCATAGGCCGAAGCGCAGAGAAACACCACCACCAGAGGAAGAGACTTTTTTCTCCATCCCCGAAGGCATTCCCCTCCAAGCAGGATTGCCATGAGGATGTTGATTCCCGAAAGAATGATATCGATCTGCACGGTATATTCGGGCCCTTAAAAGAGTCCGGTGATGTTGCCTTCGGAGTCGATGTCGATGCTTTCGGCGGCGGGTTTCTTCGGCAGTCCCGGCATGGTCATGATGGAGCCGCAGAGAGCCACCACGAAGCCCGCTCCCGCAGAGAGGCGCACCTCGGTGATGGCCACCCGGAAGTTCCGGGGACGCCCCATAACCTTGGGATCGTCGGAGAGAGACATCTGGGTTTTGGCCAGGCACACCGGCAGGTTGCCGTAGCCGTGCTCTTCCAGCATTTTCAGGGTGGTGGAGGCCTTTTTATCGAAATCCACCCCTTCCGCGCCGTACACCTTGGTGGCCACGGTGGCGATCTTTTCCTTGAGGCTCATCTCCGGGCCGTAGAGGGGAGCATACTCCGAAGGTTTTTCCAGAGCTTCCAGCACCGCATCCGCCAGGGCAAGCCCACCTTCACCGCCCTTTTCCCAGACCTCCGAAAGGGCCAGGGAAGCTCCCCGGTCCGCCGCCGCCTTGGTGATCAATTCCAATTCCCGGTTCGTATCCGAGGAGAATCGGTTCAGTGCTACCACCACGGGAATGCCGTACTGGTTGAGGTTGTCCAGATGGGCTTCGAGGTTTTCGATCCCCTGGGCGAGGGCCTCGAGGTTTTCCTCTCCCAGGGAAGCCTTGTCCATGCCGCCATGCATCTTCAGGGCCCGCACGGTGGTAACCAGCACGATGGCCCCGGGAGCGAACCCCGCCTTGGGGCAGACGATATCCAGGTACTTTTCAGCACCCAGGTCCGAGGCGAATCCTGCCTCGGTGATTACATAATCCACCAGCTTGAGGGCGGTCTTGGTGGCCACCAGAGAGTTGGTGCCGTGGGCGATGTTGGCGAAGGGGCCTCCGTGAATGAAGGCGGGAACGTGTTCCAGGGTTTGCACCAAATTGGGGTTGACGGCTTCCTTCAAAAGGGCAGCCATGGAGCCGTGGGCCTTGAGATCTCTGGCGGTGACGGGATCTCCGTTGCGGTTGTAAGCCACCACGATGTTCCCCAGGCGTTCCTTGAGATCCTGCAGATCCTCGGCGAGGCAGAGAATGGCCATTACCTCGGAAGCCACGGTAATGTCGAATCCCGTCTCCCGGGGAATACCGTGGGGTTTGCCTCCAAGACCGATGATCATGTCCCGCAGAGCCCGGTCGTTCATATCCACGCAGCGGCGCAGGGTAATGCTCCGCACGTCGATATCCAGCTCGTTTCCCTGCTGCAGATGGTTGTCCAGCATGGCTGCCAGAAGGTTGTGGGCGATGCCGATGGCGTGGATGTCCCCGGTAAAGTGAAGGTTGATGTCTTCCATGGGGACCACTTGAGAATAGCCTCCTCCCGCGGCGCCTCCCTTGACGCCGAAGCAGGGCCCCAGGGAGGGTTCCCGAAGGCATACCATGGTTTTCTTGCCCTTCTTTGCCAGGGCCTGGGTGAGTCCGATGGAGGTGGTGGTCTTTCCCTCTCCTGCGGGGGTGGGGGTGGTGGCGGTGACGAGAATCAGCTTTCCGTCGGGGCGGTTCTCCAGGGTTTTTCTGTATCGAAGATCCACCTTGGCCTTGTAGTGGCCGTAGGGTGAAAGGTATTCTCCGGGAATTCCCAGAGAATCCGCAATTTCCGTAATGGGCTTCATGGAAGCGCGTTGGGCGATGGCGATATCCGAAAGCATGAACAGGAGGCCTCCTTTTCTATAACTTCTGTGCCGTCCGTGGAGGGCGGCTTGAGAACGCAGATGGGAATAACTCTGACATTTTTCCTTATGGAAGGAAAAATGTCAACCTAAAGAGCGTTTTTCATCAGGCTTTCTATCTGTTCCGCCCGGGCTTCGATGGCGGCGAGCAGCTCCCGTACCTCTTGCTCGGTTTGTGTCACATAATCCTCGTCCCGGATGCCTCCGAGGTTGATCCGGATGTTGTAGGCCGCGGCTTTTCCCGCCGCCAGAGCGAGAAGTCCCGCCGTGCCTCCATCGGTGACGGCGTTTGCATTGCCCTTTTCCACCACCGGAAGGGCAAGTTCTCCCAGATCCCGGCAAGCCCGGAGAGTTCGCAGAGGTACCGCCGAAGCCTCCTTGAGCCCCATCTGCATTCTCTCTTTTCGGAGAGCTTTTTCCTCCTCGGTTTCCTTGGGCATTTTCAGAGCACTCATGTAGGTGTTGAAGGCGCTGGTGTCTTCCTGGAGAAGCCGGAGAAATTCCCGGCTCAGCTCCGGGGCCTTTCGCTGTATCTTTTCCATGATTTCCCAGCTCTCCCGATACTTTTCCTTACCCACCGTGAGGTTTGCCACCATGGATGTCAGGGCCGCTCCCAGGGCGCCGCAGAGGGCCGCCACACTCCCACCGCCGGGGGCGGGGGAGTCCGAGGCAAGTTCTTCCACAAACTCCTGGATTTTCAGTGTAGTAAGCTCCATTTTCATCTCCTCCTTAGGTCTCTTTATCTCTCGAAGCGTAAGAGATTCTTTCCACGTTTTCGCGGTTTTATTTTTTGTGCTTTTTCGCCAGTCCCTCCGCCACCGCCCGCTTTACCAGGGATTCTTCGGGAATAAAGGGCAGAGTGATGTGATTGCTGTACTTCTTGTTATGCTCCATGGCGGTGGAAATGGAGTTGGGGCAGCGGCTCCATGCTCTTCTCGCCACGCCTCCCATGACATCCCACATCATGGCGGACTTGATGATTTCGTCCTTTTCTTCGGTGCCGTCCAGCACCAGGCCGAAACCTCCGTTGATGGCCTTGCCGATGCCCACGCCTCCTCCGTTGTGGAGAGCGCACAGGCTCATTCCCCGGGCGGCGTTTCCCGCGTAACAGTGCACCGCCATGTCTGCGGTGATATTGCTGCCGTCCTTGATGTTCGAGGTTTCCCGGTAGGGGGAATCCGTGCCGGAGACATCGTGATGATCCCGGCCGATCATGATGGGGCCGATATCGCCGGCACGCACCATGGCGTTGAACCGCAGAGCGATATCCCGGCGTCCCTCCGCATCCTGATAGAGAATCCGGGCCTGGGTGCCCACCACGAGGCGGTTCTTGGCGGCGTCCCGGATCCATACCCAGTTATCCCTATCCTGGGGACGCCGGTCCGGATCGATGCAATCCAGGGCGGCCTGGTCGGTCTTCCGGAGATCTTCGGGATCTCCGCTCAGGCATACCCAGCGGAAGGGGCCGTAGCCGTAGTCGAAGAGCAGGGGGCCCATGATGTCTTCCACGTAGGAAGGCCAGATGAACCCGTCGTAGGTGTTGACCCCGTTTTTGGCGATTTCCTTCACTCCCGCATCGAAAACCGCCCGCATAAAGGCGTTGCCGTAATCGAAGAAGTAGGTTCCCTGGGAGGAAAGGGTTTTGATGGCCTGGTAGTGGCGCCGGAGGGTTTCGTCCACCATTTTTCGGAAAGCTTTGGAATCCTCCGTCAGAAGCCGGGTGCGTTCCTCGAAGGAGATTCCCGCAGGGCAGTATCCTCCGTCGTAGGGGGCATGGCAGGAAGTCTGATCCGAGAGAAGAGGAATGGAGATGTTTTTCTCTGCCGCATATTCCAGAAGGTCCACGATATTGCCGTGGAAGGCGATGGAAATGGGTTCTTTTTTCTCGATATATTCCGAGGCCAGGGCGAAGGCCTTTTCCGGAGTCTCCGCCACCAGGCTTACCCATCCCTGGTCGTGCCGGGTTTTAATGCGGGATTCGTCCACTTCCGCCACGATCCCCACGCCTCCGGCGATTTCCACAGCTTTAGGCTGGGCGCCGCTCATGCCTCCCAGGCCGGAGGATACGAAGAGCACTCCCCTCAGACTACCGTCTTCGGCGGTGAGATTATGCTGGCGTCCCGCGTTGAGTACCGTGTTGAAGGTGCCGTGCACGATACCCTGGGGACCGATGTACATCCAGCCTCCCGCGGTCATCTGGCCGTAGTTGCTTATGCCGAGCTGCATAGCCCGGTGCCAGTTCTCGGCATCGTCGAACATGCCCACGAAAAGCCCGTTGGTGAGAATCACCCGGGGAGCGGTTTTATGGGAGGCGAAGAGCCCCAGGGGATGGCCGGACTCCACCACCAGGGTGTGCTGATCGTCCAGCTCTTCGAGATAGCGCTTCAGAAGCCGGTACTGCATCCAGTTCTGGCAAACCTGGCCGGTTTCGCCGTAGGTGACGAGTTCGTAGGGATAGAGGGCGATGTCGAAATCCAGGTTGTTGTCGATCATCACCTGAAAGGCTTTTCCCTCCACGCACTTTCCCTTGTACTCGTAGATGGCCTTGCCGTGAATGCGTTCCTTGGGACGGAAGCGGTAGCCGTAGATGCGTCCCCGGGTAACCAGCTCCTCCATGAATTCCCTGGCCATTTCCTCGTGATACTCCTCGGGAATGTACCGGAGAGCGTTTTTGACAGCCAACTCGGTTTCCGCCGGAGAAAGAGTGTGTCCCCGGTCCGGAGCCCTCCGGATGCCTGGCTCGAAAGCGCAGGGTTCCGGAAGGGGGCCTTCCAGCTTGATGGTCATGGCGGCCGCAATGGATCTGTTATCGGACATATCGATCAACCTCCTCTATGAAATTTTTATGCTTTCCGGGCTGTAAGCTTTGAGACTAACGAGTTTTTCGGTTTTTTCGATGCCGTTCCAGGGCGGAGGAAATGTCTTTCGCGGTTCGGAGAATTGTGGGGAGAAACTCCTTCTCGTATTCCCGGAAATCCTCAAGATGCCCCGAAATGCCGAGCTGCCCGAGAAAACGTCCCTCCCCTTCGAAAAGGGGAACGCTCAGGGCGGCAGTGCGGGGCATGAACTCCTCCTGGCTGAAGGCGTATCCCCGGGATCGGATACACTGCAGTTCCTCTTGCAGTAGCGCCGGATCGGTGACGGTGTTTTCGGTGTATTTCTCCAGAGGGCGTTCAAAAAGAATGATATGCTGCAGCGCTTCGGGGGCGTGAGCCAGAAGCATCTTTCCCGTGGCCCCCCCGTTGAGGGGAAAAACCATTCCCTTTTTTGCCACGAACTGCACTCCCCGGGGAGAGGATACCGAGGCCACGCATCGGCCCTGATAGCCTTCGAGAACGTTAATCAGGGCGGTTTGGGAAGTTTCCTTCACCAGCCGTTCCATGAGGGGAATTCCGAGGCCGAGAAGGCTTTCGAAGGAATTTTCCTGTCCCGCAAGAAAGAAAAATCCCATGCCCGGGCGGTACGATCCCTGGGAAGACTCCTTTTCTGCCCATCCGAAGCTTTCCAGAGATTGCAGAATCCGATGGGCCGTACTTCGGGATATGCCCGTACGGCTCTCTATTTCCCGAAGAGAAAGGGGTTCTTCGGAGATGGCGAGAAGTTCCATGAGGAGCACGGTTTTTTCTACGGTGTTGCGTTGCGAGGATGTCATGGGGAACTCCTTCCGTCCTTTTATATGGGACAGTCCGTCCCGAATGTTCACATATGTTCCAGTATAGATTGTCCATGGGTCTTGTCAATGGGAGAGAGAAGATTTCCATTTTTAGAGCGTTTTTACAAATGATGTGTTGCAAGACGTGCACTGGAAGCCTCCGCTTATCTGTCTCCTCTGCTCGCGGAGTGGTGGAATCGCTCCCCTGCCGTACTGTTCCGGGGGGGGGCACCTCAGGCTTCTGCCGGTTAGGCGTGCGGCTCTAGGCTTGTTGACACGTTTGCCTGCCCTCACTCAGATGGCCTTTACGACGCACGGCCGCACTATGCCGCTGGGGGAGCACGTAAGATCCGGCTCTACAGTTTTCACGATGCCCCATGCCAACGTTTCTCCGATAAGGCATCAGGTTTCTGCGGAGCCTGGCTGTAAATAGAAAAAAGGCCCCCGATTTTTCGGGGGCCTCGAGGCAAAAGATTATTCGTTGTCTTGAAGAGCCGGAGGAGCGTAGAGAGGATCGAGGGCCTCCTCTGCGGGAAGGTAGATCCGCATGGTCAGGGAGAAGGGGCCTTCCGGCGCGGGAAGCCAGTTTCCCCGATCAGGAGAAGCAGTCTGGATGATGATCCCCAGAGATCCGTCATCCCGGTATGTCAGATTTGTTCGATCTCCCAGGGAATAGCGGTTGATCGGATTTTCCACCATGAATTGATCCGGGAGATCATACATGGTGATGGACCAGAACCCGTTTTCTTTCACCCGGGGGAGGTCTTCTCGAGAAAAAATAAGGGCATAGCTTTTTCCTCCGGAAGCGTCCAGGGGAGCTCCGTGCATGTCCTGTTGGGTGCTGGGGTAATAGGCCTCTTCCAGGTCGTTGCCGTAGATTCCCATAGCTGCCGCTCCCGCTCGGACCAGATACTGCCCCTGCATCTGTTCCCGGTTTCCGAAGATTCTTTTTGTGAGGGTCCAGGCGTTCTCTTCCGTTCCCAGTAGCGGACCGGAATTCTTAATTTCTTCGAGGGCTTCGGCGATACCCTCTTCCATGGCGTTTCTGACGGAGTCGTCGAGCCGCGAGGCGTCGAAAAGATAGCCCGGGCCTATGCCTATGAGGCCGAAACGCTGGATCATCTCTTTTTCCGACGGGTCTATGACAACTTGTCCCAGGAGAAAGTTGAAGAGGTTTATAAATTCCACAGATTCCGCCTTATCCTTTTCGTAAGGGGGAAAGACGTTCATGGAGGATGGTGCGGGAGGGGTTTGGCCAAGGTAGGCACTCAAGGGTTGAACGCGGTACTGTTGTTGAATTTCCAGCACTCGTTCAAGATCTCCCGCCACGTCGGAGTTTACTGCGGTGCGTCCGAGGCATAAAACGAAATTTCCCTCCGAAACAAAGAGATCCTCCACGTTTTCGGGGGTGGTTCCCTTCCAGTTCGGTCCGGCCACCATAAAGGTTCTGGCCCCGGTACCCGTGGTTCTGGTGCCTGCATAGGCGAAATTATGGGTGTACATGTCCACCATCTGGAAGGAGTAGTATCGGTCGGTCACCGAGGGAATCTGAACTACCAGGGGTTCCGCTCTGAGATCCATCCAGAGGGTGGAATAAAGGGTGTCGTTGTTGGGGCGCACGATGTCCCTGTACTCGGGCCCCTGAAGGTGCGTTGCATGGGTGAAGCTATTGAAGCTGTCTCCTGAAAGGGCCTGGGCCTGCATGGTTTTATAGTTTTCCAGCATGGGATAGGCGAAGATATATGCTTCCTTCGCGACGGCCTTGACTACGGCGGGATCGGTGGCGTTGTTCGAGGAGCATCCGAAGAGAGGAAAGAGAAAGATCGGAAGGAATAGGGTAATAAAGCGTTGCAAAATTTGCGTTGCCTTTGTCATGAAGGGGCACCTCTTTTGTATGGATAGATGCGGTAATGCGGGAACAGGAAATCTGGACGATTTTTCCAAAATATTCTACGGAATTTTATCATGGAAATGCCTCTTGTATCCACTCCTTGGGCGGTCTTCGAATGGAGAAAAAGCGGCACATTGCTTCTCTCGAACATCAGAGGTATACTTTATGCAACTCAATATATTTTTATGTAGTATAAATTGTGGGGGTGGATCGTTTTGGGTAAAAAATGGATTCGTCAGATTTCTTTGGGATTCTTGTGTGCTCTGTGCTGTTGTGCCGCTCTTCCCGTCCGGGGGGACACGCTTGCTTTGGCGGCAGGTATAGCGCCCTGCGTCAAGGAGATCCATCAGCAGTATGTGGATGAGGGAAATCCTCCTCTGGAGATGGTTCTCGGTCCCTGTGGAGCCTTGGCCCGGCAGGCTGCGGCGGGAGCACCCTTCGACATGTTTCTTCTCTCCGAAGCCCGATGGCCTCAGTGGATGGTGGAGAAGGGACTCGGAGAGGATGTGCACGCCTTTGCAATTCATTCCCTGGCTCTCTGGAGCAAAAACGAAGCGGTCGCCACTCTGGACGAGGCGGTACGGCATATCATGGCCTGCCCCACTCCGGAAACCACCGCCTACGGCATGCTGGCAAAGCGCATGCTCGAGGATGAGGGGCTTTGGGAAGATCTGGAAGCGAAGGATATGTTCGTTTTCGTAAAAAGCGCTCCCGAGGCGATTCTTGCGGTACGAAGCGGTTCCGCGGTTTCCGCCTTCGTTCCTCTCGTATCGGCGGTGAACATGCAGAAAGAACTGGGAGGAAGCGTAGTTTCCTTTGTTCACGTCAGAGAGAATCAGGTGGGAGGGCTTTTTACCGGAGCCGGAGAGAATGCCCGGAATTTCTGGAAATATGTCCGCTCCGAGGCGGCTTCTCCCATATGGGAAAAATGGCACTTTGAACCGGTTCTTCCCTAAATGGGGCAGGCTGCATGGATAAGCCTCAAGGTGCTGGGGATCGACCTCCCTATCCTCTTTCTTCTCGGCACCGGGGCGGGTTGGTTTCTGGGAAGGCATTCCTTTCGGGGGCGGGAGATGGTGATTCTCCTGCTCCTGCTTCCCGTGGCCCTTCCTCCGGCGGTGGTGGGACTCTATATTCTTCTCCTGGCGGAGAAGGTCGTCTGGTTTCAGAAGCTGGGAATTCTCTTCTCCTTTCCCGGAGCGGTTCTGGCACCCCTGATCCCCGCCTTTCCTCTCATGATGCAGGCTGCCTTGAGCGCCTTCGAAGGAGTTCCCCCCTCGCTGGAGCAGGCCGCCCGGATGCTGGGTCATTCGCCCTGGAGAGTTTTCTGCCGCGTAACCTTTCCTCTGGTGTGGCGTCAGCTTGCGGCGGGGCTTGCCCTGGCGGGAGTGCGCTGCCTGGGGGATTTCGGCACCACTCTCATGGTGGCGGGAAATATTCCCGGCAGAACCCAAACCCTTCCGCTGTATATTTATGGGGAGGTGGAGGCTCTCAACCTTACCGGAGCTCACGGAGCGGCGATGCTTCTCACCTTTTTCGGTATTCTCAGTCTCTTTTTTGTGCGGACCATGCGGAGCCGGAGTTGGCAGCATGTCTCTTGAGGCTCGTTTGATTTATGGGCTGGGGGAGTTTCGCCTCGATGTTTCCCTGCATCTCCGGGAAGGAATTACGGTACTCTTCGGCCCCAGCGGAGCGGGTAAAAGCCTCACGCTTCAGCTTCTCGGAGGGCTTCGCAGACTCCACAAAGGCTATATTCGCCGGGATGAAACGCTCCTTGGGGGCGGTATGGGGGTGCACGTGCCTCCGGAAAAACGAAACATGGGCATGGTCTTTCAGGATCTTGCTCTCTTTCCCCATTGTACGGTGGAGGAAAATGTTCTTTTCGGGGTACCCTCCCGAAAAAAACGGGAGAAGGCAAGGGAGTGGATCTCCCGGATGGAGCTTGAGGGCATGGAGAAACGCTATCCCCACGAGCTTTCGGGAGGGCAGCGTCAGCGGGTCGCCCTTGCCCGTGCTTTGGCTCCGGAACCTTCGATTCTTCTCATGGACGAGCCCTTCAGCGCTCTGGACGGTCCCCTCAAAAGCCGTATGCGCCGAGAGGTAAAGGCGCTCCAGCGGGAAACGGGAATTCCCCTGCTTTATGTCACCCACTCGGTGGAGGATATCGGAGCTCTGGCGGATCAGGTGCTTTTCCTCCGCAACGGCCGGAACGTGGCCTTTATCGAGGCTTCCCGGCTCTGGAACGGCCACGCTTCTCCGGATATCTGGAATGCCCTGGGATGGGGTACGGTCTTGGAAGGTAGGGTGGAGCATTTGGAAGGAGCCACCTGGTTTGTTTGGGGAGAAGAAGAACGCCTTTTGCTCTCCTCCCGGATCGCTCCCCCCGGAGAGGCCCGGATCTTCCTTCCGCCGCATAGGATGCATATTCTGGATCCTCATCGCCCGGTGGAACCCGAGCTTCGGGGAGGAATTCTGCGTGGAACGGTACGAGATATGGCGTATATGAGGGGACGGTGTTCTCTTCATGTCCGTATGGGAAGTGCGGTGGTGGATGTGGATCTTCCGGAGGAGCACTGTTCCAGGCTTTCTCTGAAGGAGGGAATGCCGGTGCTTCTTGCGATTCGCCCCGAAGCCGTGGTGGTAATGCCTCGGGAAAAGAGAGAGAGCCTGGAAACTGTGGATGTTACGAAAGGAGCTGTCGGAATGAAAGATTCGCTGGTGCTCGCTCGGGACAAAATGAAGGAAAAGCTTGGGGAGCGGAACGATATACGGGAAAACGAAAAGATTCTTGCGGAGCCCCTGGGAGTGGAGGATGCCATAGGAGATCCTTCACCCTATAAAGATTTCCCTCTTCTCGTAGGAGAAGAAAAACTCATGGAGGTTCGGTTCCGAAAGGGCCGGGGACAGGCCTTTACGAGCTGTCCCGCCCGATGGCAGGGAACCCTGCAAGAGGTGCTGCATCTTCCCCTGGAAGAGGAACGAAACCGGGGGCTTCTCATCGCCACCCTCAATGCCATGGCGGCGGATTTCGGCCTTGCGGAGAAAACCGTTCACTGCAAGGACGAATCCCCGGATCTCTGTGCCCGTACCATGGCGGAACACCTGGCGGAAACCTTCGGTATGGATCAGGTGGTGGGCATCGTGGGGTACCATCCCGCCATTATCAAGCGAGTGAGCGAAACCTTCGGCCCCGAACGGGTACGGGTAACGGATCTCAATCCCAAAAACGTGGGATATCAGCGTTTCGGCGTGGAAATCTGGCATGGAGAGCGGGATCTCGTGCGGCTGGCTCAGGACTCTACCATTGCCCTGGTAACGGGGTCCGCGCTTTCCAACGGAAGCTTTGATACCGTATGGGATACCCTGAAGGAGCATCACGTGAAAGCCTTCTGTTTCGGCACCACCATTGCGGGAATCGCCGCTCTTTTGGAGTATCCCCGGCTCTGCTTCGAGGCCTGTTGAAAATCCCGAACCGAGTTTGTGTCCCACGCGGCTTTGCGCAAAAAGTTCCTGCACTTTCGTATCCCCCTTTGGGGGGATACGTTTTTGCGTTCCGCCGCCATTTTGCCGGTGCAATTCATAGGCTTTCCGTCTCTTCTTTCCGGAGCCGGAGCATACGAAAAAAGAGGGGATTTCCCCTCTTTTTTCGTATGCAAACATTCTTTCAAGCGGAAGGCTTTTATCCCACCGCCTGTTCCGCCTCGTCAAGCTGTCGATTGAGCCAGTCCAGAATCTTTTTCACTGTCTCCATGGAGCCCTCCTGATACCGCCGGAGCCAGAAGGAGTAGAGCCATCCCTCCACGGAGGAGTCGAACTCGTAAAGGCTTATCGGCCCTTCCACGCAGAGAGCCTTGGTGTAGCCCGAAGCTTCGTTCACCCGGGGGAATCCCGCTATGCGGAAGAGCCTTCCCTCCTGAAGCGAGGGGCCGTAGGGGCCCGATTCAAGCATGATGTCGAATTTCTGTCGCCAATCCGTCTGGGATGTTATGGCATAATAGTAGATCGGAAGTTCCCGGATCAGGGTTTCTAGTTCCAGGGGGAGAAGTATCTGAAATACCGCGTAGTCCCCGAGGTCGAAAGGCCTTTCTTCCATGTTCACGGAACCGCTCTGAGCGAGAACCTGAATGAACGTGCTCATATCGTAGGTTTCGGGAAGGGGAAGTTCTTCGTATCCGGGTTCTCGAAGCCGAATAAAATAGACCAGCCGGAGCTTGGCCCGCAGAAGGCTCATGAACTTCGGGTCTTCCAGGGGAAGCTCCTCTTCTCCCACGGCGGGAACTACGTGAATTTCGCTCAGATCAAGATTTTTTGCGCTTTCCAACGCATCCGCCAGAGAGACGGATCCCGCAGCCTCGCTTCCGGAAAGAGGCCCCCAGATAAAAATCCATCCCATCACCAGAACGCACCCGAGTAATGTCAACCGTTTTTTCATAAATCTTTTCCACCTGCCTTTCGCGAGATTTCCCGAGGAGATGCCGCCGCCGCCGAAAGAGTTTGGAGGGTCGTTTTCTCTGGAGTTCACTTTGGAAGAAAGGGTACCGGCGAAGGTGATCATGTAAAGGATCTACAATATCTTATCTCCAAATCGAAGAAAAAGATATGTCCTTCGAAAAACATCCAGAAGAGGAAAGAGAAACGGAGATTGCCCTTTGGAAACGCCGAAAGATCTTCTTTCTGTCCATCTGACGCACGCAAAGCCCCCGGTCCTCGAAAGAGGACCGGGGGCTTTGCGTGCGTCAGATGCTGGAAGAATTTGGAAAGATTTTTACTGAAGCGAGGCTGTCAGGCCTTCCGCTTCGTTGTAGGCCTTTTCGGCGAGAAGAGCCGTATATCTGGCAAGAAGGGCCTTTGCCATTTCCGGATCTTTTTCGTAAATTGCCGCTGCCAGGTTTTCCAGATCTTTCCGATAGCCGTAATGCAGTTCTTCGAAGTCTTTCCAGGCCTTCTCTACGGGTTCGATGTTCTTTCCGTAGTTCGCGTTGACTTTTTCGGAAAGGGTCCGGAAAGCCCAGTAGGCGGAATTCGGTGTGGGCTCGTTTGTTCCTGTCCGGTATTCCTCGGGAATATCCGTGGAGCCGAAGTACCAGGGTACGTAGACGCTGGTAGAGGGGGTTCCCATGGCGCGCCAGCTCAGTCCCCCCAGGGCTGCGGGCAGGGAGGTGCGCAGCTCGAAAACGATGCTTACCTCGGTCTGTAGACGGTCGATGGTTCGCTCCGTGGTTTCCAGAGGAGAGCCCGAAACATATCCCTCGGTAAGGTCGTACTCCGTTCCCTCGTAATGATCCCGGAGAAGATCCTGGAGATCCTTGGCGGTAATGGGGGAGGTCTTTTCTCCGAGTACCGTCTCTACCCGCCAGTGGCGCCGTTCGTTGTAAGGATTTGCCGCTCTTTCGGGATCTGCGTATATTTTCTGGAAATCGAAATCTCCCTCCGAGGGGGAGTACCATCCCTTTTCCTCGGCATATTTCACGAGATCCGGGGAGAACATGAATCGTTCCGGGTTTTCAAAATCCACGATACTGATTCTGTAGGTATTGGCCCTTACCCCTACTGCGTCATCGGGTACTCGTTCCGCTACCCACTGTCCTTCCTGGGTTATTTCGATAAACCACCCTTCGTTCGGGTCCGCTACGCCGAACATGGTTCCCGGTCCCCAATGCTTGTATTTTTGGGCGAGATCTCCGATAATCTGCACCGCTTCCCGGGCGGTTTTTGCCCTCTCAAGGGCTATCTGAGCGTAGTCCGTCCAGATCATGCGCCCCTCCGATGGCCAGGGGCGGACATCATCTCTCTGGTAGGCCAGATTGTTTCCGATAACCACAAAGTTTTCGTTCATACCGCTCGTGATCTCTCCGGGGATGTAGGTCTTGTCGAAGATTACCGTGGCATTGTAGGCATAGGTTTTTTCCACCTGGGGAACTTCGGCGTTCGGAGTTTGCAGCACGGCGCCTTTCTCGTACAGCGCCGCAGGGCGATAGATGTAATGCTGGGCGCTGTAGTCTCCCAGCTCCTCGTTGTGAGCCATCAGAACCGTGCCATTTTCCGTCAGATCTTTTCCCACAATGATGGTGGTGCACGCAAATCCCTGGGCAGCTAAGGCAAATACCAAAAGGGCTCCCAAGAAACTTCTGCAAATCTTTGCTTTACTCAACTGCATCAACCCCTTTCTAAAGAAAAGGCTAGCACAACGAGTCCTTGTGTCAAGGAAAAATAAAGGTTTTGTTTAAGGTGAATACTATAACTTCCGGTTCGACACCATCGAAGGGGGCGAAAATACGAAAAAAACGAAGGTGTGCGGTATGTCGTTTTTTATGGGAGCGGCGAGCGGGGGTTTTTCCAAAAATCGAAGAAAAAATGCACCGGTCCGTGCCCTTTTCCCAAGGTGTAATCTTTTCCAGCCTCTAGGGCCCGGGAGACGTAAGTTTTCGCCCTTTCCGCCGCTTCCTCCAGAGAAAATCCTCGAGCCAGCCAGGCCGCCAGGGCGGAGGAGAGAGTACACCCCGTGCCGTGGCTGTTGGGAGTGTCGATCCGGGGAGCTTTGAAGAGTTTGTGTCTATGGGTGCCCCTGCAATGGAGCATGTCGTTGCTTTCCTTTCCCGAACCGTGTCCTCCCTTGAGAAGTACCGCCGGAGCTCCGAGATCTCCCAGGCTCCGGCAGATTTCTTTCATGGTCTCTTCCGAGGGATTTTTTATGGAGAGAGGATCTCGGTTCAAGAGTATCAGCGCTTCGGGAAGATTAGGGGTAAGTATTTCCGCCAGAGGAAGAAGTATTTTGCGCATTTCTTCCACCGCAGTATTTTCGAGAAGCCGATCCCCTGCGGTGGAGACCATTACGGGATCCAGCACGATGTGCGGCGGGGCGTAGTGCTGCAGTCGTTCCGCCACGGTCTCGATAATTCCGGCATGATGAAGCATGCCGATCTTTACCGCCTCGACTCCCATATCCGAGAAAATCGCATCCATCTGGGCTGCCACGAACTCCGGGGGAATTCCATGAATGGCGGTGACCTGCCGGGTGTTCTGGGCTGTGAGGGCGGTGACTACGCTCATGCCGTAGCATCCCAGGGCGGAGAAGGTTTTGAGGTCCGCCTGAATTCCCGCTCCGCCTCCGCTGTCGGATCCCGCGATGGTGAGAACCCGGTGATATCGCTTCATACCTCCCCTCCCTCCCTTAATGTCTGCAAATGCAGATTTTTCAGTTTCTGCACGGTTTCCCGGGGGGTCGGGCTTTCCATGATGGCGGAAACCAGGGCTATCATGTCCGCCCCGGCTTCAAAGACCTCCCGGGCGTTTTTTTCCCCGATCCCTCCGATGGCTGCCAGAGGCAGTTTCGTGGCTTTTCGGGCCCTTCGAAGCCCCGAAAGCCCCCAGATATGGGGAGTGTCGGTTTTTGTGAGGGAGGGAAAGACCGCGCTTATGCCGAGGTAGGAAATTCCCGGGTATGTAGATGCTTCTTCGAGTTGTTCCGGGGTTTCCACGGATATCCCGATAATGGCCCAGGGGCCCAGAATGTTCCGGGCTTCCCGGTAGGGGAGGTCGGACTGCCCCAAGTGTACCCCCGAAGCATCCAGGGCGAGGGCGATATCCACCCGGTCGTTGATGATCAGAGGAACTCCCCGGGAATCGAGGAGTTTCTTAACCTTCGTGCCCCGGCGGAGAAATTCCCGGGAGGAGCAGTGTTTTTCCCGAAGCTGCACCAGAGAGATTCCTCCTTCCAAGGCTTTTCGAAGAATGGAAAGAAAGGTTTCCTCCTCAAGTCCTTCTCCGGAAGTTACGAGATAGATTCCCTCCAGGGAGGTCATGCGATGAGGTCTCCTTTCAGGTGCCGGGATAGATCCTCTTCCGTGAGGTTGTAGAGGGAGTCCAGAAAGCTTTGTTGGAGGCTTCCGGGGCCGCTGCTCCGGAGGGCTGCCATTTCTCCCGCTATTCCCATGGCGGCCATGGCATGAAGCACCGCCGAAAAAGGGGGGCCCCCCAGGGCAAGAAAGGCCCCGCAGAAAGCGCTGGCGCTGCACCCCATGCCGGTTACCCGGGCCATCAGAGGATCTCCGTTTTCGATACATCCCTGTTGTTCCCGAGAAATCACGTAGTCCCGGGGGCCGCTGACACAGACCACGCAGTTATATTTCTGCGCCAGAAAAGCTGCGGCTTCCCGGGCATTTTCGGAATCCGCCAGACTGTCCACGCCCTTGGTACGCTCCCGACTCCATGCAAGGGCCAGGATTTCCGAGGCGTTTCCTCGAAGAGCCGTTACCGGAGCGTTTTCCAGGAGGGTGTGTACCGCCTCACTCCGGTATGAGGTAGCTCCCATTCCTACGGGATCGAGAACCACGGGAATATGCAGATCCCGGGCTTTCTGCATGGCCCGCTTCATGGATTCCACCCAGGGAACGCTGAGGGTGCCGATATTGACCACCAGAGCCCTGGATATGGCCGTCATCTCTTCCACTTCACGGATTTCGTGGGCCATTACCGGGGATGCCCCCAGAGCGAGAAGAGCGTTGGCAGTGCAATTCATTACCACATAGTTGGTGATATTGTGCACCAGAGGAGCTTCTTTGCGGATTTTGCATATATCTTTCCAGAGGGATTCTGTGCAAAGGTTCATGAGAGAGCCTCCTTCAGTCTTCGTGTTATATTTTCCGCCCGCACCGCACATTCCTGCATGAGAATCTCCGGGGTTTTCCAATATGTTCGGGGAAGAGAGAACTCGAAGATTCCGGGAGATCGCCGAAAGACCTTTCGCAGATGTGCCCCGGTTTTCCGCCGTCTTTCGAGAACCCTCCGGGAATTTCCGTAGACATCCCCCGAGGGTTCGTTTGCTCCGAAATCTTCCACCAGAAAGATATTTTCTCCGGCGTACGGGATGTGTCCTTTCAGGGTTTCCCAGAACCCTTCTTCCTCCTTGAAAAATCCCAGTTCTGCGGAATTCGCTATTCCCAGGAAGCCCTGGGGGATATTCGGGGATTCCTTTACGGAGATCCCCCGGAGATTCATTCGTTCCAGTTCCTTTACGATATGTTCCGTGGCATCCATGTAGTGATCCGTAGCGATAATTCCCGTGGTTTTTCCGGATGCTCCAAGAAATTCCAGCAAAGATTTCCATGGGGTGTCAATCCGGGAGGCGCCGAAATAAAGTCTTCGAAAATGTTCCGCTCCCTCCAGGGCCTTTTCGGGGGAGGCAGTGTACCGTTCTTGGAGAGCTTCCGCCAGGAGGGCGGTATATCCTATGGCCGAGGTGCCTCCCCGGTTCCAAAAGGGAACGATGCATCGGCTCCAGAATTCTTCGGAATTTCGTACTCCCAAAGATTGAAGGCCACTTTTCCTTAGAGCTTCGGAAAGATTTTCCGGGGAGCCGAAATGCACCGCCCCCATGCTGAGGGTGCCCGAAAAATCCAGAAGAACGAGGTGCGATCTTTGAGCGTTCCCGGACATCAGAATTTCTGCTGGTTCCGAAGGGCGCACCACTCGCCGCACATGGAGCAGGATTTCTTTTCCGAAGAGGGAAGAGATACGGTTTCGAGGGTGGCCTGAAAACGCTCCGGGTCAAGGGCGTGCCGCCGTTGTTCTTCCCAGTCGAAGGTACGCCGCCCTTGGGATATGCCGTTGCTCTGCCTTAGGGCGTATTGTTTGCCCCGGCTCAGATCCGCCGCGGCAGCGGCGATTTTTGTGGCCATCACTCCCTGATGCACGTCCTCCAGGGAGGGAAGCCGCAGGTGCTCCGCCGGGGTGAGGTAGCAGAGGAAATCCGCTCCGTAATAGGCTGCCAGGGCTCCCCCTATGGCGCCTGCCACGTGGTCGTATCCCGCCGCATGATCGATCACCAGAGGGCCAAGAACGTAGAAAGGCGCTTCGGCGCAGAGCTCTTTTTCGAGCCGCACGTTTTCTTCGATACGGTGCAGCGGTACGTGTCCCGGTCCTTCCACCATGACCTGTACCCCCGCTTTTCGACAGCGGCCTACGAGCTCTCCCAGAACCCGGAGTTCTCCGAACTGGGCCTCATCGTTGGCGTCTGCGGTACATCCCGGCCGAAGCCCGTCTCCCAGGGATAGGGTGATATCGTATTCCCTGGCGATTTCGAGAAGGGCATCGAAGTTTTCGTAAAGAAAGCTTTCCCTGTCATGCCGGCGCATCCATGCCATCATGAGGGATCCTCCCCGGCTTACCACCCCGAGAAGGCGTTTTTCCACAAGAGGAAGATGCTCTTTCCGGAATCCCGCATGGATGGTCATGAAATCCACCCCTTCCTCGGCCTGGGCCCGCATTACCTCGGCGAAACGCGAAAAGGAGAGCTTTTCCGCAGCTCCTTCTTCTCCCGCTGCCTGATAGAGGGGGACCGTTCCCAGGGGAACTCCGAAATGTTCCATGATCTGCCGCCGAAAGGCTCCGTTCGTTCCGGGAATGGAGAGATCCATCAGAGCATCCGCTCCCGCTGCCACAGCCCGGCGGACCTTTTCCATTTCCTCCGCAAAATTCCGCTTTTCCGGAGAAGTTCCCACGTTGGCATTTACCTTCACGCGCATATTTTTTCCTACCGCCACAGGGAGAAAGGGGCCCTTTCTCCGGTTGTTCCGGGGAATCACCACGGTTCCCCGGAGAATCTCTCCGGCAAGCCGGGAGGGAGAGACCTCTTCGTATTCCCCCAGGGCGGAGAAGTAGGAGGGGATCTCCCCTCGCTGCAGCTTTTCGATAAGAGTGGACATGAAACGAACCTCCTTGAACGTTTTTTCCGGTCCTTCGCAAAGGGCCGATTTTGGAGCACACTCCAACAGCGCCATGCCGTGCATGGCGATACGGAGAGAACTCCCCGGAAATTCGGGGCCAGCGGAAGGATCGGGAATATGCCGGATAGGGGAGGGGCTGTTTAATGATGGCATAATCAAAAAACAGAGACTCCGCATACGTAAAGTACGAACACGGTGTCCCTGTCTATGGGTCCATCTCGCCGTAGTGTTTCCTTACGCTGGTGCTAACCAGTTCAAGTTTAAGGGTCTTATCTCAGCCCGGTTTCAGGCACCCCTAACACTTGGCATTATGTAATTGTCTCGCTTCGGGAGAGAAAAATCTTTCGAGATTTTCCGCTCCTGGAGTGATCATCCCACAAAAGGAGAAAAAGGGCAAGAGATGTCTTCAAAAATCTTAATGAAATGCCCCGGGAGAGCCTTGTCTCCGAAATTGAGTGAATGATGCTATGCTTGGCTTCTTACGAGGGAGGATGTTCAAAGGAAATGCCAAGGCCGCAGATTCGAGCCGTAGGCGGGACGTTATATACTGAGCTCTCCCCGGAAAACGGTGACTCCTCCGCCTCCCACCTTGATTCCCGTGATTTCCTTTCGGTCTCCCAGCACCTCCACGGAGGCCTCGCCGGGACGGGAGAGCCAATGCCCCTGCTCCGCCAGGAAGGCGGGTTCCCTGAGAAGTTCGTAGCGCCAGAGATATGCTCCCATGCTTCCCGTGGCAGAGCCCGTGAAGGGATCTTCCAGCACCTCGGGGGGGGCGGAAAAGTGTCGGGCTGCGGTGGTACCCCGGGAGGTCATGCCTCCCATGCAAAAGAGGTGAATGCTGGAAAAATCGCTTTCCTTCACCAACTTTGCCAGAATGGGCAGGTCCGGAGAGGCCAGGCGCAGGGCCCGATGGCTCCGGAGAGGTACCATGAGCTGAGGAGTGCCGGTGCTTACTGTTTGAAGGGGGATATCTTCCAGAAGATCCTCCTCGGAGAGGGAAAAACAGGGTAGAATATCTTTGGGTCGGTAGGTTCGCAAAAATTCCGGAGCATTTTGGGTCATGGTCACCCGAAGCTGCCCGTTTTCCGCTCTTTCCAGCAGCACCGGTATTTTCCCTACCGATAGTTCCAGAGAGATTTCCCGGTTTCCCGCTCCCGAGGGAAGGGAGAGAAACCCCGCCGCTTCCAGAGCGATTACCGTGGCCACCGTGGGATGTCCCGCAAAGGGAATCTCTCCGGCGGGGGTAAAATATCGAGCCCCGAAATCCGCAATTTCCGAGGATACGGTAAAGGCGGTCTCCGAAAGGTTCATTTCCTTGGCTATCATCAGCATCTCTCTGTCCGAGAGAGAGTCCGCCTGCATTACCACCGCGCAGGGGTTTCCTCCCAGCGGCGTGTGTGTAAAGGCATCCACCTGTAAAAGTTGAAAATTACGCATGAAACATTCCTCCTTCTCTGCCGGAGGTGGTACACCCCTCGGGCTTTGTCCATTATCTCACATTTCGAACCCGGGATGTAAAGGATGAAAAAAGGAAAAATCTCTGCGGTTTCGTGCAAAATAGTTTGGAAAAATTCTGAAACTTCGGAGTTTATGGTTATATGTTCTGGAAACGAGGAGCCATGCAAAGCGCTCTTGGCAGAAAAACAGTGGAGATGCCCGAGAATTCTTTTTTCGGTTTTGTTAAGGAGAGAAGACAGAACTGTCGTCTTGTTCTGCCGTATCGGTTGTGTACCGGGGAAGTTTTCTCAAATCCCCGCTCTTTCTTATGGTAAAGAGGGTGAATGCATGATTTTCAGGAATATTTTTACCGGAGAAGCCCCAAAAAAACCAGGCGCGTTCTGCAGCTTTCTCAAGGAACTTTTTCGAACACGTTCCGCCCCCGTGGAAGAAGAAACCTTTCGGGGCACTGTCGAAAGCAGGGTGGCTTTCGCCCTCCGCTCTCTTCCCATGGCGGCTTGCGCCACACGGAAGAGGAGATATTTCAATCTTAACATCGCGGGACAGGCCCCGGGATGCCTCCTTTACAATAAAACCGTTGCCTTCAACGGCTTGATTTTTCCGGAATATCCTTGGGGGGTATGGAAAAAGCGGGAGCAACCCATTCTTTCCGGAGCTTCCGCAAAGTTGGGATGCCGCATCCGTATCGCCCGGGGATTTCCGAAAAACCAGAAAAGGTGTGCCGCCTTTCTCGGAATGCCTCCGCGTTATCGAGAACTTGCGGCACTCCTCGCTTCTGCGGGAGAACGTTCTTCAGAGGTTTCGCAGCCCCGAAAATCCTTTTCCGAGGAGTTCCGAACCGGAGATCCCGAGGTTTCGAAAAGCGCGAAGAGGAATATCCCGATTCCTTCCCTGGAGGGAAAGACCATTCTGGTAGCCGAGGATAACAGGATCAACCAGAGCGTGGTTCTGCGAATGCTCGAAAAAACCGGGGCCCGGATCGTTCTGGCGGAGGACGGGCTCCAGGCGGTGCGTGCGGTGGAGGAGGAAGTTCCGGATCTTGTGCTCATGGATCTTCACATGCCCCGGATGGATGGTTTCGAAGCCGCCCGAATTATCCGGGAAATGCGCGAAAACCTTCCCATTATCGCCCTTTCGGCTGCGGTTATGGAGGAAGATCTTCAGCGCACTCGGGATCTCGGTATGCGGGAACACCTTGGCAAGCCCATAAGCCGGGAAATCCTTTACGAGACCTTGAGACGGCATCTTTCTTCCCGGAAGGTCCGTGTTCTCGGAGAGGAACCCTCCTCCCGGTCCGAAGAACTTCCGGAAAAACTTCCGGGGATCGATCTTTCCCGGGGACTTGCCGTTTTCGGAGGCTCCGGCGAGGTCTACCGAAGGGCTTTGGAGCAATTTTTCGAGGAAATTCCCCAACAGTACAAGCCGGTACTGCGCCTCCTCGAGGGAGGAGAGGACGAGAGGGCAAAAAGAATTCTCCATACGCTTAAAGGAGTGGCGGGAGCCCTGGGAGCCGAGGAGATCCGGGAAATCGCCGAGAGTCTCGAAAAATCTCTGGATTCTCCCGAAGGGGCGTCCCCGGAGATGCGGGAGAGCTTCGAAGAGGCTCTGGACCGGGTCTATCAGGCTCGGGAATTTCTTTCGTGCCAAGAGAGAAAGATTTCCCTGGTGGGAGAGGCGGAAGGAAAGAACGCCCTGGAGCTTCTTCGGCAGAATCTGGAGAGAAGCGAGCTTGTGGATGATGCGGTGCTTTCCGGAGCTTTGGACTTTCTCGCCGAAAGGGTCGAAAAGAGCCGGGCGGAAGATCTGAAAAATCTGGAGAGCCTGGTGCATTCCTTTGCGATGGAGGAGGCCCTGGAGCTTTTGAAGGGCCTTTTTCGAGGGGAGGGAAGTCCAGAATGAGTAAGGAAGAAGCCCGACGCACTATCCTCATAGTGGATGATGCCCCTGCCAACATTCAGGCTCTTGGGAGCCTTCTCAAGGACGAGTACCGGATCCTCGTGGCTCGTCACGGAGAAAAGGCGCTTCAGATAGCCCGGGAAGATTCTCCGCCGGATCTTATTTTACTGGATATCCAGATGCCCGACATGGATGGATACGAGGTATGCCGGCGATTGAAGTCCGAAAGCCCTCTCAATCGCATTCCGGTGATCTTCGTCACCGCCAAAAGCGGTGCGGATGAAGAAGAGCTGGGATTCAGCCTCGGTGCGGTGGATTATATCTCCAAACCCTTTCATCCTGCGGTGGTTCGGGCCCGGGTTCGGAACCAGATGAACCTGAAAATCCGTACGGATCTTCTCGAAGAACTTTCTCTGGTGGATGGTCTTACGGGGATTTTCAACCGCCGTTATTTCGACGAACATTTCGAGGAGGAAAAAAACCGGGCTCTTCGAAGAGAAGAGCCCCTCTCGGTAATCATGATGGATATCGATAACTTCAAGGCCTATAACGACAATTACGGTCACGGTGCGGGAGATGAATGCCTGCAGCAAGTGGCCCGGGCTTTGAGAAGCAATCTCTCTCGCTCCGGGGATTTCGTGGCCCGTTACGGAGGGGAGGAGTTCGTAGCCCTTCTCCCCGGAATGGGCGGAACCGGGGTCATGACGGTGGCGGAACGGCTTCGGCATGGGGTGGAATCCCTGAAAATCTCTCATGCCTATTCTCCCACTGCCAAGGTGGTGACCATCAGCCTCGGAGTGGCCTCCTCCGAGGCCGGAGCCTCGGAGGAGGATCGTTCGCAACTGCTCAAGAGAGCGGATCAAGCCTTGTATAGATCTAAGAGAGAAGGGAGAAACCGCAGCACCTTTCTTGAAAACCTGGAAAACCTCTCCCAGGGGGAAGGGCCGTAGAAAATAGGACGAAGGAGGCGGTATAGATCATGAGCGGTATAGAACTTACCAGATTTTTCATGTGGTGTACCATCATCAATGGGGGGATGCTGGTTCTGTGGACCGGAGCCATGCTTTGTTGTCCGAACCTGATCTACAGAATTCACAGCCGGTGGTTTCCCATGTCCCGGGAGACCTTTTCCGCAGTGTTCTATGGGATGCTGGGGATTTTCAAAATCTTCTTTCTCATCTTTAATTTCGCTCCCTGGATGGCCCTTCTCATTATCCGTTCCGGCCTTTCATAAAAGCGGCCTTCTCGGGGGAGGAGGGAGCCTTGTTCTTCAGGCGGAGCCTCCCAGGGAAAGATTCTCGGGATCTCTCAGGGCTTTATGCTTGATCACCGGAATTCCCAGGTTTTCTCCGAGGTTCCGGCATCGATCGCGATAGGGGCCCTTGATGCCGTTGTGATACACCACCGCGCTGATTCCCTGGGGGATGCTCCTCGCTGCCCGGAGAAGCTTTTCCTCCCCCGAGGAGCCTGCGTATCCCCCCGCCACAATCCATTGGTTGGGGAGGATGTGGCTGATTCCCAGGGGAATCCTTTTTTCCAGGGCTGCCCCGGCAAAGGAAGGCTCCACGTGCACCCCGCCCACGCAGAGGAGGTTGTGCAGTTTCGGAGAGGGACGAAAGACCTCTCCCAGGCTTCGGGCAAGAACTGCCGCCGCTCGGGGATTGTTCCAGCATTCCGGGGTGCTGCCGATTTCCAGGTCCACCATGGGAACAGGAAAGGAGAGCAGATCCTCGGGATTCTGTCCCTGCACGGAGCCGGACCAGTGAGTGGCCTCGGTGGTAACCGTATAGTCCTCCAGCCCCTGGACCAGGCGCTGTTCCTCCAGGGCCTGGAGCAGATTGCGCATGTATTCCGGTGCTGCGGGAGGAAAGATCCCCCGGGTAACATCCCCCAGGGAATGTACCGTAAGAATGCGGTCCGGAGCATTGCTCCCTCCGTGCCAGTTCACTTCGGCGGCCATGTCCGCCCGGGAGAAATGTTCCTGCAGAAGGGGGAGATACCGGGCGAAGTCGTAACTGATCAGATTTCGCTGCCGGACGAAAAGAAGGATGTTTCCCCAGGCATCCTTTCCCTGAAGGACGGGAAAATCTTCCATATGTACCGAGGTGCTTTCGGGGCGATAATGCCGGAGCACCTCCTCGAAAACCGGGGCCGCCACGTGATCTCGTCCGGATTCCATGCAGAAAAAGAAAACTCCTGTACGCAATTGGCTCATCCTCCTGCCTTCGTTCGCATGCTATTCATTAGAGAATTTTTTCCGTCCTCGTGTGCCTGCTCTTGAGTCGGAGATTTTTACTGATCTTCCGGAATTCCCCGAACCCGAAGCCCAGGCCGAAGCGTATCTTCCGGAGCGAGAACTATCTCCTCTCCCGGAGCGAGACCCTCCAGGATTTCCACCAGCTCGGGATTCTGCATTCCCGGAACTACAGCGATTTCCTCGATTCTTCCCTGGCGTATTACGAAGACCTTCCAGCTGTTTCCGGGCCCTCGGAAGAGGGCGGTCCGAGGAATGGCAAGGGCCTTTTCCTTCCGAGCGGTGGTGATATGAACCCGGACCCGGTACTCCAACCCCAGGGTTCTGTTCTGTTCCTTCCCAAGCCTTTCAAGTTCTCCCTTTTCGAAACCTATCACCACATCTACCCGCTGCTGCTCTACCCCCAGGGAGGAGAGTTTGGTGTATGCCTGAGGTTTGATGCGGAGCACCTTTCCCTTCAGGGGAGCGGGCCCTACGGCCTCGCCGAAGATGTGTACCGGGTTCCCCGGAGCTACCCGTACGGCCTCCTCCGTAAGAAGGGGGGCGGTGATTTCCAATTCTTCCAGATTTCCCAGATCCAGCAGGGGTTCTCCGGGCTGCAGCATTTTTGAGTTCCATACGTACCGATGCAATATCATGCCATTTATGGGACTTTCGATGACGGTGCGCTTAAGGCTCCGGTTGATGTAAATGGGAAGAAGCTTGCTGGTGGAATCCACCGCCGCATAGGCGTAGGAGAGGGCTTCACTGCCCTCGGTGTCCATGGCGGATTCCAGATAATCCGTTGTGGCCTCCCGGAAAAGCTGTTCGCTGATGGCCTTTTTGGAGTAAAGCTCTTCCCGGGCCTCCGCAAGCCACTTGAGATACTCCCGCCGGGCCTTGCTCGCCTTTACCTGGGCCTGGGAGGAGAGCACCGTGTTTGCCATGGCCTTTACGATAGAGTGCGCCTCCCGGAGAGCGTCCTGAAGATCCACATCCTCCAGCCTGGCAAGAATTTCTCCTTTCTTCACCCTATCCCCCTCCCGAAGGGAAATCGGCAGAATCCTTCCCTGTTGAGGCATGGTAAGGTGCACCACCTGGGGGAGGCTGGTATATGCCCGGTCTTCCACGTATTCTTCCAGGGGAATTTCCCGGGCCAGAACGCTTCGCACCTCCAGGGTCTCCGTAAGGGCGGCGTAGATTCCCCAGGTTCCCCCTGCGGCAAGAAAGAGGAGGAGTCCAAGCCATACCAGGGATTGTGCGGATCGTTTCATAGCATCATCTCCTTAGGGTCTGTGTTTATTCCTTCACGTTCAGCGCTTCCTGCCAGGGAAGCCGGCACAGAGAGCGATAGAGAATGGCGTAGCTGAGAAGGATGAAGAGCAGCGCCGTTCCCAGAGTCCAGAGGCAGCTTAGAGGATGCACCACTCCCGGAAAGGAGTAGATATCGTTTTCGAAGGCCTTCACGAGCCCCTGGAGTCCCAAATATCCCAAAGGAATTCCCAGGGCGGCACCGCTCAGATTGGTAAGCAGAATCTCCCGCAGAAAAAGGGAACCTATGGCGGGGGCTGCGTATCCCAGCACCTTGAGGGTGGCGATCTCCCGTTTGCGTTCCTCCAGGGAGATGAGTGCACCGTTAAGAATGGAGCTGAAGAAGATAATTCCCGCAAAGAGAATCATTACCACGGCGGTGGCCTTGAGCGATCCGTCGAGCTGTTCCTGAAGAAGCTCTTTTTCCCGTCCTATGTCCGAGATGGTTTCTATTTCGGGGCGTTCTCCCAGAGCCTCGATGAGAGTTCGGCGAATATCCGGCCCGCTTCGGGGTTCCAGCACCAGGGCCGCTTCGGAAAGAACGTCCTCCTCCCCCATGATTCTTTGGAGATATTCCAGGGGGGCGTAGACTCCCTGGCCCAGGGTACTGTAGATCACCGATGCCACCGGAAGAAGCCGTTCCCGCTGCTCTCCTCGAAGGGGAAGAAAACGGACGTAATCCCCCGGATTCAGGCCGAGCTGCCGGGCCATGCGGTGGGTTATGAGAATGCCCTCCGAGGGGAGAGGAACCGCCTCTCCCCGGCGATTCCGGGGTACCAGGAGATCTCCTCCGGGAAGAATTCCCGTAATGCCTCCCCGCTTGCGGGCATTGCCGTGGATGAAGGTTCCTCCTGCAGAAAAGAGGGGTTCCCCCCGAAGCACCCCGGGGAGTCGGGAAAGCTCTTTGAGAGCCTCTCCGGGGAGGGGATTTTTGAAGGCCATTCGGTAGTCGCTTCGAAAAACCTTCTCGAATTGAAAGGACATCATGCTGTTCATGGAGTCCACGAAACCGAAGGCCAGGAGGAGAATTGCCGCTCCCAGGGATGAGGAAAGAAGGGCGATAAGGCTTCGCATGGGTTGACGAAAAATGCTGCGGAGTACCATTTTCCAGAGTGTTCCCAGGGATATGCCGAGGGAGAGAAGTTTCTCCAGGGCGGTGGCTTTTCCCCGACGGGGGGAGGGGGGCCGCATGGCCTCCGCAGGAGAGAGCCGAAAAATGGCATAGAGCCCCCGGAGAGTTCCCAGGGCGGCAAAGAGCACCGAAAGCGCCAGGGCCGCCGTAAAGACTCCTGGATAGAGCTCCGCATGGAGCCGGGGAAAGGTAAAGTAATTGCGGTAGATCATGGTGAGTCCCTGGGAGGAAAAAAAGCCCAGAAGAGATCCCAGAAGTCCTCCCAGAACGCCCGGAAAAATGCCGAAGCCCAGGTAGTGCAGAAGAAGTCCGGAGTTCGAATATCCCAGAGCTTTCAGGGTTCCTGCGGTGGTGCGCTGCTGTTCCGCCATCCGGGTCATGAGGACGTTGAGAATGAGGGCGGAGATGCCGAGGAAGACCAGGGGAAGCAGAATGGACATGGAGCGAAGCCCCTGGATCTCCGAATCGATGAGGAGAGCGGAAAACTGGTCCTTTCGAGGATAGGCGGCGTAGACTCCGTAGGGGGCGAGTTTTTCCGAAAGCTCTCGCAGCAGGAGTTCCGATCGGCGGTGCCCCTGGGGAGAGAAAATTCCCACCAAATTGTTGCAGGCTCCCTCGAAATTGTAGAGATCCTCCGCAAAATCTTGTTTTACATAGAACACCCCGTAGTTTTTCGCATCCTCCATGAGGCTTCCCGGAGGGGCGAGGTAAACGTATTCCGGGCTGTCTGCGGTGCCGGTGACCACCAGCTCCTTCCGCACTCCTCCGGTGACCAGGATGAGAGTGTCCCCTGGCTCGATTCCTCTGGACCGAGCGAATTTTTCCGAGCATATCACCTGGTTGCGCAGCTCGTAGGTGAAGGAGCTTCCCCGGCGGAGGGCGATGCCGTTGACGAGGGGCTCCTGATCTGCCGGAAGGGAAAGCACCATGCCGTTCACCGGTTCCGAGACCTGGGGAATCTCCACTCGGGCGGGAAAGACAATCCGCTGTCGTGCCCGGAGAATGTCGGGAAAATCTCCGAGGATCCGCTCCATTTCCGAGGAGGGACATTTTTTGAGCTCCACCCAGAAATCCGCCATGGCATGGGCATGATAGTAGTCGTTTCGGGCACGCACAAGGTTGAAGTAGGAGGAGAGAAGAGCCACGAAGCAGGTGTTTCCCGCGGTGATAATCAGGATAATGGCCAGGAGCATTCCCCGGGAACGGAGGATATCCCGAAGAAGCTTGCGGGTAAGAACCTTCACCAGGGGAGCTCCCGGGGGGTGAGAGGGGTCTCGCTGGCGGCGGAGGATCGAATGACCCCGTCTTCCAGGAGGAAACGTCGATCTCCCATCTCTGCGATGGCTGCGGAGTGAGTGATCATGATTACCGTACTCTTGCGGGCTCGGTGGAGTTCCAGCAGAAGTTCCAGGATTTTAACGCTGTTTTCCCGGTCCAGGGCTCCCGTAGGTTCGTCGCAGAGAAGAAGCCGGGGTTTTTTGACCAGAGCCCGGGCGATGGAAACCCGCTGCTGCTGTCCCCCCGAGAGTTGGCTCGGGAAGTGGCTGCCGTACTTTTCGAGTCCTACCATCTCCAGGGCTTCTCCGGGAGAGAGAGGATGTTCCACCAGCTCCGCAGCCACCGCCACGTTCTCCAGGGCGGTGAGAGAGGGGATGAGATTGTAGAACTGAAAGACGAAGCCCACCCGGTTTCTCCGGTATTGAGTGAGAGTCTTTTCCGAGGCGGCGGAGAGATTTTCCCCCTCCACTACCACCTCTCCTTCGGTGGGGCTGTCGATTCCCCCGAGTATGTTGAGGAGTGTGGTCTTTCCGGAGCCGGACTCTCCGAGGATAATACTAATCTCCCCGGCATGGATTGCGGCGGTCACCCCCCGGAGAACCCGCACAGGCACCTCGCCCATCATAAAGGTGCGGTGCACGTTCCGGAGCACTACCAGGGGAGAGGAGTTCTCTTCGAGGTTGTTCATGGAGATGCCTCCCTTAGTTTGATCACGGGGCATATTCGTTCTTTCCCGGAGTTTCCGGAGGTTCTTCGCCCCCCGTCATGGGGACGAAGCGCACTCCGAAAATCTCCCGGTGTTCCAGGTTTCCCTTGAAATCCTTGTGGATCACCACCAGGTTTTGCCGCAATCCTCCCAGGGGAAGTACCAGCCTGCCGCCGGGAGCGAGCTGATCCACCAGCTTTTGGGGAAGCCGCTCCGGAGCGGCGGCCAGGAGAATTCCCTCGAAGGGGGCCTCTTCGGGCCAGCCTTTCCAGCCATTGCCCTGGCGGCAGAAGATGTTGGCGTATCCCAGCCGGGCGAGGCGTTCCCGAGCCCTTTCCGCCAGGGGGGCAAGAATTTCCAGGGAGTAGACTTCCCGGGCCAGCTCTCCCAGTATGGCGGTCTGATAACCGCATCCCGTGCCGATTTCGAGAATCCGGCTCTCCCTGGCGGGAGCGAGAAGTTCCGTCATGATGGCCACCATGTAGGGTTGGGAGATGGTTTGTCCGTACCCGATGGGAAGGGGAAAGTCTTCGTAGGCCAGGGAGCGCTCTTCCGGGGGAACGAAGAGGGCCCGGTCCACCCGCCGGAGAGCTTCGAGGATCCGGGGATCTCGAACGCCCCGGGCCTCGATCTGGCTGCGTACCATGAGGTCTGTTGCGTTGTTCATGTAACCTGCCTTCCTTTCTCCGAAGACGAGGAGAGGAAGATCCGGGGGGTTATGTCCGTCTTCTGTAGGCCTCCAGGGTATTGAGAAGAAGCATGGCGATGGTCATGGGGCCGATGCCTCCGGGAACCGGAGTGATCCAGGAGGCCTTGGGAAGGAGATTCTCGAAATCCACGTCCCCCACCAGGCCTTCTTCGAGGCGGTTGATTCCCACGTCGATCACCACGGCTCCTTCTCTTACCATGTCCGCCGAGAGAAACCGGGGTTTTCCCAGGGCCGCCACGATAATATCCGCCTCCCGGGTATATCGGGCGAGGTCTTTTGTCCGGCTGTGGCAGAGGGTCACCGTGGCGTTCCGGGCCAGAAGAAGGTGCGCCACGGGTTTGCCCACGATGTTGCTCCGCCCCAGTATCACCGCATGCTTGCCCTCCGGGGAGATGCCGTATTCTTCGAGAAGATAGATAATTCCCTTGGGGGTGCAGGGCTCGGTGCAGGGGAGTCCCGTTACGAGGTTTCCCATGTTCTCCGGAGAGAAACCGTCCACGTCCTTTTCCGGAGCGATGGCCCGGATAATGCCGGAGCTGTCCATGTGTTCCGGCAGGGGGAGCTGCACCAGGATGCCGTCAATTGCGGGATCCTCGTTCATGCCATGCACCAGCTCCAGCAGTTCTTTTTGGGTGGTTTCTTCGGGAAGACGATGGAGGAGGGAGCGGAACCCTGCGGCGGCGCAAGCCTTTTCCTTTTGTCCCACGTACACCTTGGAGGCGGGATTTTCTCCCACGATCACCACCGCCAGGCAGGGAGGGCGTTCCCCTTTTTTCTGAAGTTCCCTCACCTCGGTGGCAATATTCTCCCGAACCCGGGAGGCAGTCTCTTTTCCGTCAAGAATCTGGGCAGTCAAGGGCGGAACACATCCTTTCGCTGGGAGTTTTCCATAAGTCGGAGAGTTTTTCTTGGTACCCTGAGGAAAGAATAATCGAAAAATTGTACTTGTGCAATAATGAATGGATGGGGATGCGTAAAAAAGCGAAAACACCTCTCTGTGGGGATGTCAGCGCGGTCGGGGTGTTCGAAAGACCGGTGCCTCTTTTCACTTCTCCTCAGGGTACCACTTTCGGAAGTTGCCCTTTTCGTCTTCTTCCAGAGGGGCGGGCTCGTGCAATATTTCCATATCCGGATGCTGTGCCGCCTCTTCCAGAAAGGGGGGAGAGAGCTGCAGATATTCCAGGGAGCGGGTATCCCGAAGGCGGATGATCCTGGCCTCCGGGGAGGTGAGCGAGAGAGCTCCCTGGAGTACCTGTCGATGGTTGCGCAGAATCATGGGGAGTTTTTCCGTCACCCGGGCGGTAAGAGCGTTGGCGTAGGTGGCGGCGAGATCCGTCTTTTGCAGAAGCTTTTCGGTGGCGAAATCCGCCATGCCGATTCCCGAAGCGTTTCCCTCGGAGCCTTCGGAAAGATCCAGTACCCCTATGTAATCCGCCTGGAAGGAGCTCCCCTCTTTGGGGGAGCCGTCGCATTTCCGGCCGATCACGTTGGGATCCATTCCCGCTCCGGAGATATCCTTCCCCATGCGATCTACAAGCAGTATGTCTGCCCGGGGAAGGAGTATCTTTCCCATGAGGCTCCGGGCACGATCCAGGAGTTCCGGCTCTTCTTCGGGAATTTCCCCGGGGCGAAGTCCTATCACCGAAGCGGTTTCCTCGTAGGCGTTTTCGAGAATTCCCAATCCTCCCAAGAGAGGGCATCGCCGCAGAAGAATTTCCCGAAAGGAGAGAAGTTCTTCCCCCATGTTGTCGAGCCCCACGCTGTGACAGGATGCGGCCCCCCGAAGTTTTCCCAGCCCCACCACCATCATTTTGGTGAGGCCGCTTTCGCAGGGACCGGAGATGTCCGTATGGGGCTTGATGCGGTTGAGCAACAGCACTCCGTCGGCTTCCCATGCCTGGGCATCCCAGTAGACCCGAAGCCCCTTCGGGGTGACCCCTACCTCCACGGTATCCATGGAGGAGAGAAGAGGAGCTCCCACGCTCTCTTCGGTAATGCCCAGGTGCCGCAGCACCTCGACCTGTCCTTTCGCTGTGCCCCCTCCGTGGCTCCCCATACCGGGAATCAGGAAAGGTTCCGCTCCGGCAGCGCGAAGCCAGGCGACCACGGTACGGTGAATTTCCGGAATATTGGCGATTCCCCGGCTCCCTGCGGTAACGGCGATGCGTGCTCCGGGAGCGAAGCTCCCGGGCGGAAGAATCCGCTCCAGGGCTTCCGTAATTGCCCGGGGGAGATTTTCTAACCTCGGCCGGGGAAAGCGCTGCCGGGCCAGCCCCAGGGGAGGAAGTTCCCGATGCTGCAAGTATTGCGATAAATCTGCCATGGGATCTCCTTTTTCAGGTGGTCGAAAAAAAAAGAGGGTTCTCTTTTCGGGAGCACCCTCTCGCTTCGTTCGTCTATGCAGGAAAGACTTCCCGGGGGAGTTCCAGAGAAAAACGTTTCCCGTAGGCTTCGAGCTCCTTCCAGGTGGTTTCATCCAGGGGTACTCCCGAAGCCAGGGCCTTTTGCCGGTGTTCCCGCTCCTTCTCTCCGTGAATGTAGATGCGCTCCTCTCCTTCCGCAGGAGGGGTACGGCGGATTTCCTCGAGAATGGTTTCCACGTTTGCCGTGATCTGTTCGGGATTTCCGAAGAGCCGCAGATCCAGGGCGGCGAAGAAGTGCGAAATGGCGCCTCCCGTCTCGGGAGTAAAGGTGTGACGGCTCCAGGTGCCTCCGGAGAGAGCGGCGCAGAATAGTTCCACCAGAAGCCCCAGGCCGTATCCCTTATGCCCTCCCAGGAGTTCTCCCCGGCCTCCCAGCATGAGCTGGCCTCCGAAGGGAAGAGAGCTCTTGAAAAGGGTGCTCATTCCCCGGGCATCTCCGGTATCCTCCCCTCTATCGTCCACTGCCCATCCGAAGGGCATGGTAAGGCCTCGCCGGGCGTAGACTTCGATCTTTCCGTGAGGCACCGTGGTGGTGGCCATGTCCAGGAGAAAATGGTTCCCCTCCGCGGCGGGAAGTGCCACTGCTATGGGGTTGGTTCCGAGAAGGCGCTCTTTGCCGTGGGTAACGATGGCGAACTTCTCGGTATTCGTCATGGCTATGCCTATGCACCCTTGGGGAACCGCCATCTCCGCCCAGAGCCCCGCCATGCCGTAGTGGTTGGAGTTCCGTATCGCACAGAAGCCCGCTCCTCCCTCTTTGGCCCGGGCGATACAGGTTTTCATGGCGTGGTTCGCGATATGCATGCCGATGCCGTTATGTCCGTCCAGTACCAAAGATGTAGGAGTCTCGTGTACTTTCGTAAGAGGTGCCTCGGGCTGAAAAAGCCCTTCCCTCACGTAGCTCTCGTAATCTCCCAGGCGTTGCAGCCCGTGGGAGGGAACGCCCCGGGAATCCGCCTCCACCAGGGCCCAGGCGGTGATTGCCGCCTTTTCCCTGGGATATCCCACCCGTTCCAGAATTTCGGCGGCGAAATCCAGCAGCTCCGCATATCCCGAATAGTGCATGGAAAAAAGATCCTAACCGCAGAAATAGAGGGCGAAGGGGGCCAGGAGAAAGACCGAAAGTACCGCCCGGATAACGTAGATCACCGTAAGCTTGCCCGCTCCCAGGGGAATGGTGGAGTTGAGAATCAGCACTCCCACCTCGGTCATGTAGATGAGCCCCGTGGCGGAAATTCCCGCGCACATGAACTTGGCGGCTTCCGCTACCCGGTCCGCTCCGATCACCGCCGCCAGAAACTGGTCCGCATAGCTCAGCACGAAGGCGGGGGCCACCTCCACGGCTTCGGGAATATGTACCAGCGACAGCATCCAGGCGAAGGGGGTGGCGATCCACTGAAAGATGGGGGTGCTGTTGGCGATGATGAGCACCAGGGTACCCCAGGAAATGACCAGGGGCATGGTGCTCACGATAAGGGAGACGAAGGTGCGCACGCAGGTGACAATTACCGTATGGGCTCCCTGATCCTTGGCCTTTTCCACCGCCGAGTGCAGGGCCCACTCCTTAAGGGTGAAGCCCTCGGGAAGGTCTTCGCTGATCTGCTGCTGCCTCTTGCCGGAATAGTCGTCCTTCATTCCCCGGAGGGGCCAGATGCGGGGCATCAGAAGGGCGAGGAGGAAGGTTACGATATAGATGGAGATGAGAAGCTGGAAGTACATGTGGGGAAGTCCCACGAAATCCGCCATGAGATAGATGTAGGCGATGCTGATTACCGAGAAACAGGTGGCGATCACCGAGGCTTCCCGGTCGCTGTAATAGCCGTCCCGGTGCATCTTGGTGGTGATCACCACCCCCACGGAGCTGCTTCCTACCCAGGAGGCCACGCAGTCCACCGCTGCCCGGCCGGGGAGGGTGAAGAGGGGACGCAGTACGGGGCGGGCCATGGTGCCGATGTATTCCATAAGGCCGAAATCCGTAAGAAAGGGAACGATGAAGGCCAGTACGGAAAAGACCACCAGGAGGGCCGGAGCCAGCAAAAACCCCGGAGTTCCGCCGTTATCCATGTGCCAGATGATTTCGGGGCCTATTTTGAAGTAGATGAGAGGATAGAAGGCGGCTCCCAGAAGCCGGGAAAAAACCCAGAAGGGGGAGACGATAAAAAGCTCCGAAAGAAACTCGTTGTTCAGAACGAATTTGGGCTTTGCCAACACCGCATAGAGGGTAAAGAGAGCTCCCGCACAGACGAGGATCATGGCCGCCAGGGGAAGCTGCGCCTTGAGAGCTCCCTTGCCGAAGTCGATGGCCATGCCCAGGAGAGTGTTCATGCTGGTTCCCTGGGGAATGGGCATGAGAAAGGCGATGGCTCCGATAAGAGAGGGAATGAGGAACTTCAGGACTTCCCCCGTACCGAGAGGACGCTTGGAGGGTTTTTGCCGGGACATTTCGTTCATAGTGATAACGCTCCTTCCAAAAATAAAAAGTAAAAAATCGCGGATCCTGCTGTAAGTGTTCGTACCTCGAGTTTGAAAGGGCCCGCTCCTGTTTCTTTCCCCCGGGTATGTCGAATTGCTCCCTTGCTTTGCTGCCGCATTCCGTCGCCGACAGCTCTCTGGAGGAACAAAAATCTCCCCTTCCGGGGGCGAGGCTCCTTGAATTTCTATGGAAACGAAACCGGAGCCTTCTCAAACCTGCCTTTGTCTTTTATACCGTTCTATGGACCGGGCCAGGCGAGCGCAGCCTTCCTCGGCCTTTTCCGGAGAAACCTTGGCGAAGGAGAGCCGCAGGGTATCCCGGTAGTTTTCCGGGGAAGTGAAGAAGATTTCTCCCGGAATGATGCCGATCTTGTCTTCGGTTACCGCGAACTTGGCGAATTCCATGGAGTTTTGCAGCCAGGGAGCTCTTCCCCAGAGGAAAAATCCTCCTTTGGGAAGATCGTAAGCAAAATCCTCCGGAGCGATATGTTTCTGCAAAGCCTTTACCATGCCGTTCCGCTTTTCTCCGTAGGCCCTGCGGAGAGTAGTCAGGTGTTCCTGAAAGTCGTAATCCGAGAGAAAGCGGAAAATTCCCTCGTGGAGAATGGTGGGAAGGTTGAGGTCGTTGGTTACCCGGATCTGATGGAACTTGCCGTAAAGCTCCGGAGGGGCGATCATCCAGCCGCATCGGATTCCCGGAGCGATGAGCTTGGAAAAGCTTCCCAGGTAGATCACCCGCCCGTCATTTTCTTTCATGGCAAGGTAGGTTCCGGGAGGCGGGGCATCGTAGTAGAGATGGCGATAAGGATCGTCTTCGAGGATGAGAAAGTCGTATTTTTTGGCAAGTTCCAGAATCTCTCTGCGCCGCTTCGGCGAGGTGACTCTTCCCGAGGGATTCTGAAAGTTCGGAATGGTGTAGAGGAGTTTGATGCGGTGCTGTCTCGCCAGAAGTTCCAGGCTTTCCGGTCGGGGCCCCTCCTGATCCATCTCCAGGCCGAAAAAGGCCGCCCCCTCCTTGGAGAAGGTAAGAAGGGCCTCGGCATAGGAAGGGGCTTCCACCGCTATGGAATCTCCCGGGTCGATAAGCCCTTCGGCGGTGATGTTGATTCCTTCGTGGGATCCCGTGGTGAGCATGAGTTGCTTCCAATCCATGCACGAGGGAATAAGCCCGTCACTGCGCATCCAGGAGGCTATCCATCGGCGCAGATCTTCGTGACCGTCCGAATCGTGGTAGTAGGTAAGCATCTCCGGTCCCCGATCGAAGGCCGCCGCGAAGGAGCTCCGGAGCTTTTCCAAAGGAAGAAGATCCTCCGAGGGCTCTCCTGCGGTGAAGGAGAGGGCCTGGTTCTGGTGCACCAGCTCGATCATGTCCTGAATGTCCGAATCGTAGAGCCTTTGAGCTCGGGCGCTGAGGTGAGAAAGTAATTCTTTCATGGAAACACCACGCTTTCCTGAGAATTGGATCCATTGGATCCAATAATATGGGTCGTATGGTATCATTTTGCAAGAAAGAGTGTCAATACAAAAAGAATGAGCGTATACTGTATAGCCTGGGGGGGTATATTTTGGGCCGAGAGCATGTCGAGAATATGAGAGAGATCCTATTCCGGCGCGGAAAAGGGGAACGGGGAACGGAACGAAAATCTCCGGCGGATCGGGTGTATCAGGAAGTGCTTCGTCAGATCGTGGCGGGGGAGATCGGTGCGGGGGAGCGGCTTCCTGCGGAACCCCTGGCGGATCAAATGGGATGCAGCCGGATGCCTGTTCGTGAAGCTTTGCAGCGACTTGCTTCTGAAGGTATCGTGGTCATTACTCCGGGGTGTGGGGCTCGACTGGTCTCTCCCTCTCCCCGGGAAATCCGGGATGTTTATGCCGTTCGGGCGGTGCTGGAAGATATGGCGGTACGCCTGGCCCTGAAGGAGAAACTCTCCGTTCTTCTTGCAGCTTTGGAAGAAATTCTTCATCATCAGGAGAAGGCGCGAGAACGTTCCTACGAGGACTACCTGCGCCAGGACATGGCTTTTCACCGGACTCTGGCGGAGTGGGGAGGCAATGCTTTTCTTGCGGCTTCCGTAGAAAACGCTCTTGCGGCTTCCTGGGTCTATCGTATGCTCTTCGAACCCCGCCGGGGGGCCATGCTTCCGCCAAGCCCCGAGGAGGAGCACCGAAAAATTCTCGAGGCCCTCCGAAGAAGAAACGAGGAAGATGTGGCGGCCCTGGTGAAGCGGCATATACTTAGGGGAATCGAAGACCTCGGTCTTTCCGGGGAAGAAGAGCCGGAAGCCCTGGGGTCGGTCTAGCTGCATGATCTGCGAGAGAAGGAGGCGTTATGATGAAAAAACATGATGTCATAGTTATCGGTATGGGCCCTGCGGGAATGGCCATCTCCGCCATGGGAGCCGCCATGGGATTGAAGGTTCTGGGAGTGGAAAAGCACAAGGTGGGGGGAGAGTGCCTCAACTGCGGCTGCATTCCCAGCAAGGCCCTTCTGAAGGCTGCGGAAGCCCTGCATGGCGCCCGGAATCTGGAGCCCTACGGACTCCATGGAGAGCTGAAGCTTCGCGAGGCGAACCCCATGGAAGTGGTACGCCGCAAGGTGCATGCCATCAACGATAAAAAGCTCATGAAAGCCTTCGAACGGGTGGAGCTTGTGTCGGGAGAGGCTTCTTTCGAAGACCCCCGTACCGTTAGGGTGGGGGAAGAACTTTATACCGCCAAGAAAATCTTCATCGCCACCGGAACGAAACCTTTTATTCCTCCCATTCCCGGGCTGAACTCGGTGCCGGACATTCTTACCAACACGAACATGTTCGAAATCGAAGCTTTGCCGGAATCCCTCACCATCATCGGAGGGGGGGCCATCGGCACGGAAATGGCCCAGGCTTTTTCGAGGCTCGGCACGAAGGTGACGGTGATCCACATGGATCCCCATCTCGTTCCTCTGGGAGATGAGGAGGCGGGAGCTCTTCTGCAATCCCTCTTCGAGAAGGAGGGGATTACCGTACGCAACGGAGCCCGCATCGACCGGGTGGCCTACGAAAACGACAAGGTTTCCGTTTTTGCGGGGGATGAGGTCTTTACCTCCGAAAAACTTCTCGTGGCGGCGGGGCGTTCTCCGGTGCTCGAGCCTTTGAACCTGGAAAAGGCCGGGGTGGCCTATACGAAAAAGGGAATTGCCGTGGACGATTACATGCGGACCAACGTGAAGAATATCTACGCCGTGGGGGATTGCAACGGTCAGGTTCTTCTCTCTCATGCCGCCATGCACCAGGGAATGCTGGCTCTCATGCACGCCTTGAGTCCTTTCGGACTTGGCATGCTGCGGCGAAGCCGCTACTACGTTCCCTGGGGGGTCTTTACGGATCCCGAGGTGGCCCAGGTGGGACTTACGGAAAAACAGGCCCGGGAAAAGGGGATCTCCTTCGAGGTGGTAAAGAAGGAGTTCCGCAGTTACGGCCGCACCGTGGCGGATGGGCACCCCGAAGGATTTATCAAGGTGATCCTGGGCAAGAGGGGGAAAATTCTCGGGGCCACCGTGGTGGGAGAGAGCGCCAGCGAGCTTATTCAGGAATGGACTCTGGCGCTTCAATACAAAAAAAACATGTTCCGGATCATGATGACCCAGCACGCTTTTCCTTCGGTATCCATGATCAACAAGATGGTGGCGGAGCAGTGGATGATGGGGAAAATGCAGTCTCCCCGGCTCCGGGGGTTTATCCGGTTTTTCTTCCGGTAGAGGGTTTTCGACAGTTCTTTTTTGTGAAAATACCCGGGGACGCTTGCAAGCGTCCCCGGGTATTTTATCGTTCGGATACGGATCGTATGAAAAACCGCAGCAGCTCCGGAAGCTCCCGCAAAGCGTAATCCCGCTCGAGACGCTCCGTGTGTTTGTGGGGATCTCTTCCCAGGGGGCCCAGATTGAGCACGGGCATGTCGAGTGCCTTCATGGCCTCCACCGGAAGGGAGTAGAACGCTCCCCAGCCGGGAAGGTTGTTCCGGAGAATCCGCAGATCCTGGGAATCCTGTTCCCATCCGAGATAGCTGAGATCGCAGAGTCCTCCGAAAAAGGGGTCGATCTCCAGAGTACGGCCATATCGTTCTTGGGCTTGGGAGATCACCTTTTCTGCTCCCTCGAGAAAGGTTCTTTCCCGAGGGTTGTTTTTCCGGTTGCTCCGGTGCGGCATAAAAGGAGGAAGAAAGCCCACCACGATCAGAGGTTCCCGGTTTCCCCTCCAGGGAAGAAGCTTTTCCACCAGCCCCAGGCAACGCTCTCGGAGGTCCAGCGAGGAGGGAAGCTCTTCCTGCCATTTCTGGTACTCCCTCTGAAAATCTCCGGGGTAGTGAATGGCCGCTCGGCGGCGGAGCTCCTCGAAGGTAAGTACTTCCGCTTCCCGGGGAGGCTCTCCTTCTCCCTGGTATCCAAGGCGGAGCAGCTCCTCCCATGTTTCCCGCAGGCGCAGCGAGGCCTCCCGGGCGGCCTTGGAAGCTCCTTCCAAAAGAAGGCCCATCACCGCTCCCGGATTGTTCTGAAGAGTGAAGACGTTGTAATAGGAAACGCTTCGGTAGGGAACTGTCACGGAATAGGGGCCCTCCTGAACGGTTCTCTCCCGAAGGGCCGCCGGAGGAAGGGTTACGGTGCCCTCCGCAGTCTCCGAATAGCGGGGATTTGCCTCGAATTCCCGGCTGATGCAGCTCTGGAGCAGGGCCGCACTCATGCCTTTGAAGTAGCTCCCGCAGTGGGTCTCTTTTCCCACCGCATAGAACATGGCCAGACACTTTCCCATGGATCCCGTAAAGATCAGGGGGTGTTCGGTGCCGCTTCTTCCCGCATCCGAAGGCTCCGTATTCACGGCTCCTATAAAATCCAGCTCCAGGGTTTTCGCCTGTTCCGCGAGAAAGGAAACCCCCCGGATCATGCCGGTATTCGATCCCTCTTCATCGTATACTGCAAGCATGGCGATATTCACGTCGTAGAGTTCCTGGTTTTGGGCGAATTCGAGAAGAAGATCCAGCTCCAGGGCTACCCCGCACTTCATGTCCATAACTCCTCGGCCGAAGATCCAGTTGCGGCTTTCCAGGTCTTCCCGAACCTGAAGAGGGAGTTCTTGGGGGTTGAATGCCTCCTCCAGTTTTTCCGAGTCGTAGGCAAAGTGCCGTAAATCCCCGTAGACATCCACCTCCACCACGTCGAAGTGGCTGATGCAAAGCAGGGTTTTCGAAGTGTTCCGAGCGGATTTGACCAGGGCGAAGAAGGAGCGTTTTCCCTCGGCATCTTCCGGAGTAAGGGCGAAATGATCCGGATGTTTTTGAAAGTAGGGCTCTTTCGTACACATGTCGTGAAGATACCGTGCGGGAGCACACTCTTCCGAAGATCCCGTGACGCTGGGAATGTGTACGAGATCGCGAATCAGTCTTTCCAGTAGTTCTTCCCGGGTGTTTTTCTTCAATATAAAGGCGCCTCCTCCAGGGGAAACTTGACAAAGTGCAAACAAGTATACACCTCGAAGGTTCGAGGGGCTACTAAAAAAGAAGGGGAGTAAGTCTGGCTGGAGGTGCGGTTTTTTTGTAAAGTAATGTAAAGGTCTGGGTTTTTTGCTTTTTTTCGGGTATTCTTATGGGAGAAAAAGAAAGAGCGTTTCTTTCCTGTCGGGAGAGTGTGTCGGGGATGTCGCACAACGAAAAGGCCTCCTTGAAGGAGGCCTTCGGATACCCTCCGGGGGAGGAGGGGGAGAGTTGTCGAACTTTGGAATTACCGGTTTGCCACGTCTCTGATCATGCGATAAACCGGATGGGTTTCCTTTTCCATTCCCGCCAGGATACGCTCCCGGCGGATGAGAGCTTCCACATACTTGCGCACCATGAACATCTCCTTCCATCACCTTTCGGTTCGGAGAACCATTCCTCCGTGCTTTCAAGGCGAAGGATAGCGCAGAATCTTTTGTATGTCAATATGTGACAATTGCTTACTATTTAGAACAATTCTACATTATTTACTGTTATTCTGTGCTTTGCAAAGATCGTGAAAACTCTTCTCGTATTGCCTAAAGCGAGGCTTATACGGTATTCTTCTATATTGTACTTATGACGTAATCGTAGCTACAGGGATAAGGGGGCTTTTATATCATATGATCATTTTTCGAAAAAAAACCGGGGTGATTTTCGGGCTATCATTCGTCTCGTTTGTTCTTTCTTCCGGAATGCTTTTTGCGGCGCCCCTCTCTTCCGATGTATCTCCCCTTTCGGAAGATCACTCTCCTCTTTCAGAGGATATTTCGGCAGATTTGGTGATGGCTCCCCGAGCGGAGGATGCGGCGGAAGAGGCTTTTTCCCGGGGAGAACGATATTTTGACGGTGTCGGCGTCTCTCAGGATTACGAGGAGGCCGCCCGGTGGTATCTTGTGGCGGCGGATTTGGGACACGGTATTGCCCAGTACGGTATTGCCACCCTCTACGAACGGGGTTTGGGAGTTCCCGAGGACTTCGAAAAAGCCGCCTTTTGGTACCAGAAGGCGGCGGCCTCGGAGAGCTCCGCATCTCCCAAGGCTCAGGCTGCTCTAGGTATGGCCTACCAGATGGGCATGGGGGTCTCCCGGGATCTCGCCCTGGCTGCTCAGTGGTTTGAAAAAGCCGCTTCCCAGGATCCTACCGCCAAAGCTCATCTTGGGGAGTGCTATTATCACGGATGGGGAGTAGAGCGCCATATTAATCGAGCTTACGATCTTTTGAAAGAGGCTGCCGCATCAGATGATGTGTATGCCCAGGGACTTTTGTTCCGTATTGATCCCAAGAAGTTCGAACAATACAGTAAAGCCTACCCAGTATTCCGAAAACTCAAGGCCAAGCGACAGGCTTTTCTTTCCTACCGGGTGGTTACCGATACTGCAGATAGCGGCTACGGTTCCCTTCGTTTCGCTCTTGCCACCATAAGCGAGGGAGGTACCATCGTTTTCAGCACGGGCCTTGCGGGAAAAACCATCGTTCTCGAAAGTCCCATGGTTATAGAAAAAGACGTGACCATTGCAGGCCCCGGAGGAGGGGTGCTCATTTCGGGCAACCAGGTCTCCCGGGTCTTTTCCATTCTCGAAAATGCCGTGGTGACTTTGGAGAATCTCCATATTCTTCAGGGAAAGGCCACGGGAACCGGAGGGGGAATCCTCAACGAGGGAACCCTTATTTTGAACGATTGCATCATTTCGGAAAACCAGGCGGCTCATGGAGGAGGCATTTGGAATAACAGCGTTCTTGCCATGACTCATTGCACCATCGCGGATAATCTCGCTTCGGGAGATGAGGCCTCCTGCGGAGGCGGAATCGGAAACCGTAAGGGGGGCACCATTACCCTTACAAACTGTCTCATTGCGGATAACCGAGCCAATGTCGGGGGAGGCATTGGAAACGGAGGCATTCTCTCCTTGGGGAGCAGCGTCTTCGAGAATAACCAGGCCCTAGAGTCCGAGGGACTTGGAGGAGCCATCAGGAACGCCCAGGTGCTTTCCATCAAAAATACCACTTTCCTGCATAACAAGGCTCTTCTCGGAGGAGCTCTGGAGAATGCCTTTGCCGCTACCGCCATGCTTGAAAATGTTACCATGAGCGGTAATGAAGCGTTGCATGGCGGGGGAGCTCTGGCGAATACCGAGGGTTTTCTCGTTCTCAATGCCTCCACGATTACCCGCAATGCCGCCCCCAAGGGAGGAGGACTTTTCTCGGGCCCCGGTGGAACCACCAGGGTGCGGAACACTATTTTTGCGGAAAATGAAACCTCCCAGGGAGAGGAGGGCGTTCCTTCTTTAAGAGACGTAGAAGGGGCTTTCCGAAGCCTGGGGTACAACTTTTTTGGCATTCTTCCCGAAGAATACGGCTCCCTTCGTTCCGAGACGGATCTTTCGGGAACCCTCGAGGAACCCCTTTCGCCGGGACTTTCTTCGCTCGAAAGCAGCAGCTGTTCCGTTTTCGCGGGGGCGTTCTCCAGGGGAAAGCTCATTGTCTCCCATCTTCCTCTTGGGGGCAGTCCCGTGGTGGATGTGATCCCCTTTTCTTCCACCGGCTGCAACGAAGCTCCCGATGCGGATCAATGCGGGGTCCGGAGGCCTCTTCCTCCGGGGGGGTGCGGCGATATGGGAGCTCGGGAGAGAATCCCCGGTTTTCGAGGAGCGTTTCCCGAGGAGAGCCTTTCTTCGGATATTTCCTCCACACCTTCGGAGTTTAGGAATTCTCCCGAAGAGGGATAAAAATTCCCGAAATTTGACGGAGCATGAAGAGCTGGGTATGATGGAATCCCATGGAGCATTTCCATGGGGTTTCGCACAAAGAGAGGAGGAAGTGGTTATGCCCAGAAAGATTCTTATTCCCGTGGATTTAAGCAAACATACCGAGGGCCTCGTTGCCTATGGTCACGGACTGGCTCACCGTCTCAACGTGGAAGTGGATTTTGTGCATGTTATATCGCATCCCTTTGCCTGGAGGGGGTATGAGCCCTGGATTCCTCCCAAGCTCGATGAAGAACTGAAGACTATAGCCCAGAAAAAGATTGCCCATTGGATACGTCGGGCCGAGGAAGAGCTCGAATCTCTCCCGGAGCATGAACATCGTGTCGTAATCCTGGAGGGGAGCCCCGCGGAGGAAATTCTCCGTTTTGCCAAGGAGGGAGAGTACAACCTCATCATCATCGCCCGGCAGGGCCATGCGGCGTTGCAGCACTTTCTCGTGGGGAGCGTGGCTACCAACGTGGCCCGGTATGCTCACTGCTCGGTTCTCATCTACCGATCCGGCCTCGAAGAGGTGCTGTAGGTTTCTCGGCATTCCCCAGAATATTTTTTCCCGTTTTCCATGCTTCGCGTACTCCGGCGCGGGCCGCAATTTGCTGCCCGCGCCGGAGTTTTGTTTTTCGGGAAAAGCTTTTGTGTGCTCCAGAGGTTTCAATGCCCGGGTTCTGGAAAGCTTCGGGAAATATCTATTGCTCCTTTTCCAGAGCTTTTGCCACGGCTTCTCTCACCTGGGGATCCTCTATCCAGGCCTTCCAGAGATCCGGATTGGTTTGCAGAAACCAAATCGCCGCCTTGTCCGGATTATTGCCGTGAGCCTGCATCCACGCCAGAACTTCGTTGGTCTTTTCCAGGCTCATGAAGTACTTTTCCAGTAGGGGTTCCACCTGGGGATGTTTTTTCAGCCACGCCGTATTGGCGGCTTTTTCCACCGAAAAGGCGGGGCTTTGGCAGAGCTGGGTTTCCCGGAAGATCTTTTCGTCGTAGTCCGGCTCCTTCAGGAGGGTCATGTCCAGTTCTCCCAGGAGGGGAGTGGGTTCCCAATAATAGGCCACGATGGGTTGTCCCTTCTGGTAGGCTCCCTTGATGGCGGCGGAGAGGGCCGTCTGAGATCCCGGATCGAAGAGATTGAAGGAGGCTATGAGAGGCTTGCCGTCCACCATGTATCCCTTGAATTTCATCTCGTGGCGCTCATTGGCCTTCCAGCCGGAGACGGCGTTGTAGACCCTTCCTTTGGAAGGATCTTCTGGGTCTTTGAAGAGGTGCTGATACTTGGGGAGGTCGAAGATCGACACGAGATCCGGGGCCAGAGGTTCGATGCCCCGCTCGGGGTCTCCCTTGGTAAGATAGGTGGGGATGTAGAGTCCTGAAGGGGCATCGGGAAAGACCTTGCCGAAACCCCGCACCTTTCCGGAGCTTCGGGCTTTGTCCCACCATTCCTGGCGGGCCTCGGCCCATACTTCCAGGACGATGTGATTGTCTCCTCGTTCGAGACCGAGAAGGGACGGCATGGACTCGGAGAAGTTGTATGCGGGTTTCATGCCATAGCCATGCTCCAGGAGATAGGCCATTACACGGTGGTGAAACTGAATGCTGTCCCAGGATTGATCTCCGAAAACCACGTCGCTTTTCGAAGCTCCCAAGGCCGATACCGCCAGGGTGCAAAACATTGCTGCGCACAGCATGAAGCTGATTATTCGTTTCATGAAGGTTCTCCTTTACCGTAGTTTTGTTTTGGAAGAGCGCGGAGTATGAGGATCTCCTCCCGGATAAAGTATAAATGTAGAGAAAGAATTTGTAAAATTTTGAGGATATACGGCTTTTTCTGCCGTTCCGTGTTATATCGTTCCTTGAAAGGTGTTTTTTCTCCGGATTCTACAGAGCGTCTATGTACGTGCATGGGGACGGGCATACAAATGCCCGTCCCCATGCACGTACTCTACGTCGAAAAACTGCGGGAATCAGCCTCCCCCGAGAAGAGGAAAAATCGCCACCGTATCGCCGTCCTTTACGGGAGTAAGCGGTCCTCCGGTATGGGCGATATGTCTGCCGTTTACCATGACGATTACCTGGGAAGAGAGGGTATTTCCCTCAAAAACCTCATTTTCAAGGGTTTTGCCATAGCGGCGGCAAAGAAGCCGAAGAAGTTCCTCCACGGAAAAGGCTCCTTCAACGGTGGTGGCTTTTTCTCCGGTGTAGTTCCTAAAGCTTGCGAAGAAAAGCACCGTAACCATGGAGAAATTTTACAGCCCCAGGGTTTCCAGTTTTTCTCGGGTAGGAAGACCGTTCTGGTTCCATTCCCGAAGCTTGTAGTATTCCGGAAGCATCTCGGGGAGGCGGCTTACCATTCCCTTGGAGGGACCGTCGGGAATCGGTTCTTTGAGAAGCCGTTCGGGAAGGGTGTCTTCTTCGGGGCGGATGCCTTCTCGAAGGTTGAAAAGACGCTCCAGGTTCCAGATACGTTCTCCCGCTTCGAGAACGTTGTTGCCGTCGTAGTCGAACCCCGTGGCGGCCTTGAGAAACGCCGCATAGTCTTCGGCTCCCAGGGCGAAGGATGTAAAAAGACACATTCCCGAGGAGTCGATGGCGGCGGTAAGATCCTGAAAAATTTTTACCCAGAGAGGTTTGGAATCGATCTCCACGGGATCCAGTTTCTCCGGCATTCCGAGAACTTCGGGAGAGATGGTATATCCCCGGACATGACAGCCCCCTCGGTTCGAGGTGGCGTAGTTCAGTCCGATGCCCTGAATGGCTCGGCCATCGTAGGCGGGCATCTCCTGTTTTTTTACGGACATGGAGATTTCCGGATGGCCGTAGCTTTCGCAGAGCCGGAACGAGCCCTGGGAGAGTTTTTTACCGAAGCCTTCGAGGAGCCCCATCTTTTTTGTCCAGTAGACAATGGCCTCGCCATTGCCGAAACGCAGCTCCGGACCTCCTTGGAGCTCTTCTTTGAAAATGTGCCCTTTTTCGTAGAGCTCCATGGCCGCCGCAAGAGTTACTCCCGTGCTTATGGTATCCAGGCCGTACTCGTTGCAGAGATAGTTCGCTTCGATGATGGGTTCCAGGGGTTCCACGCCGCAGCAGACTCCGAAGGCGAAGATGGTTTCGTATTCCGGCCCTTCTCCGTGACGCTCTCCCACCTTGGTTACCCGGCCGCAGCCGATGGGGCAGCCGAAGCAGGCGTATTTTTTCGTGAGAAAGTCCTGAGCGAGGGTTTCGCCGGACTGAAGATCCGCATTGGGCATGTGTGCGTTTGCCCAGTTGTTATGAGGATATCCTCCGAGTTGATTAAGAATGTTCACCAGTACTGCCGTGCCGTATGTGGGAAGCCCCTGACTGGTGACGGGATTGGCCTTGATTTTTTCCAGAGAGCTTTTCAGAAGAGATTTCATCTCTTCGGGATTCGCCGGAACGGGGCGGGAAGTTCCCCTTACCACCAGGGCCTTGAGGTTTTTCGAGCCCATGACCGCTCCTACGCCGCTTCTTCCGGCAGCTCGATTTTTATCGTTCATAATGGCTCCAAGAAGAGAGAGCCTTTCTCCGGCAGGGCCGATACAGGCTACCTTTGCCTGGGGTTCACCCAGGGTTTCCAAAAGCCTATCCGTGGTTTCGTGGCTGTTCAGACCCCAAAGGGAAGAAGCGTCCCGAATTTCCACGGTTTCATCGTTAATCCAGATATAGGAAGGTTTTTCCGCTTTGCCCTCCAGAATGATCATGAACCACCCCGCCTTGGCGAGTTCGGCTCCCCAGAAACCTCCGGAGTTGCTGCTGGCAATGCCCCCGGTGAGAGGGCTTTTGGTTATCACCATGTAGCGCCCTGCCGCAGGAGCCGCATGGCCTGTAAGGGGGCCGTTGGCGAAAATGAGTTTGTTCTCCGGAGAAAGGGGAGCCGTTCCTTTCGGAAGCTCCTCGCAGAGGATTTTTGTGCCATATCCCCGTCCTCCAATAAACGCTCGTGCAGTTTTCTCGCAAACCTGCTCTCTGGAAATTCCTCCGGTGCTCAGGTTAATCCGCAAAACTGATCCTAAGGTGTTCATATTCTTTGTCCCTCCTCTATTTAAAATAATTCTTTGATGCCGAAAAAGTGGAAAACAAAAAAGAAGGACGACTCCCTCTCGGGTTTTCGTCCTTCTTTGCAAACATGGCTGGCGAAGAAATCGCTTCCTTCACCTGACGCCTCTTTCCGCTTCGAGAGCGGAAGGAGGTCGAAGGTCTCCATAATATTCGTATGGATTATTTTTTGAGGATTGGAGGAGCGACCTTTCTTTGAAATCTTTCGGGTGTTTTCAGGCGGTAAGAAGTGCAGGAATGTTTATATGAGTATATTCTATCATAAAATGAAAAAATTGAAACGTGTATATTTTATACCACGGACTATCTTGTTCCCATGCTTTCGAAACATAGGGAGGTTGCCTCAAATTTTTTTACGAGCCTAGTTTGTCAAATCAAGTGTAACGCTCTTGACCGCTTTGATGAAGAATTTCTGGAAAATTTTTCAGATGGGTTTTCTGGAAGGCCTCAATTGCAGGGTTGTATCAGAGTGTCCTCGACTCTTTCTCGAAGGAGTTCAAAATAAAAAAGAATATCCAAATGGAACAGGCTTTTGGAAAAAATTGGGAGTTGCCATTCTCCGTGGTTATTGCATAAAATATGTAGAGATGGGTTTAGGGAGTTTCAAAAGTATACCTGGAATGTTCCGGGTATGGTGTCCTTGGAGAAAGGTGAAGGAATTTCCTTTCCCCGGGATGCTTGCATGGGGGTTTGTAACCACCACGGAGGAGGAGATTGCACGATGGCCATAGCCTTTGCGAAACGTACCGAACATATGAAGCGCTCGGAAATACGGGAAATCCTGAAACTCACTGCTCAGCCCGAGATGATTTCTTTTGCGGGGGGGCTTCCCGCCAAGGAGCTTTTCCCGGTGGCAAACATGCAGAAAGCGGTGCAGCGGGTACTCGAAACCATGGGGCAGGAGGCGCTTCAATATTCCACCACCGAAGGGCATGTTCCTCTTAGGGAGAAGATTGCCGCTCGATCCAACAAGCTCTGGAAGACCAAGGTCACTGCCAAGGATGTGCAGGTAGTTACGGGATCTCAACAGGCTCTGGACTTTATCGGCAAGGTATTCCTCGACGAAGGGGATGCGGTGATCTGTGAAAGCCCCACCTATTTGGGAGCTCTCAGCGCCTTCCGTTCCTACGAGCCCCGCTTTATCGAAGTGGAGACGGATTCGGAGGGTATGGTGCCGGAGGATCTGGATCGTGTGCTTCAGGGGGAGAAAAAGGCCAAACTCATCTACGTCATTCCGGATTTCCAGAACCCCACGGGGCAGAGCTGGACTCTGGAGCGCCGGAAGGCTCTGGTGGAGGTGGCCAGCAAGTACGAAATCCCCATCATCGAAGATAATCCTTACGGAGAGCTGCGTTTTGAAGGAGAGCACTGCCCGTCTCTCTCCACTTGGGATACCAAGGGATTGGTGACTACCCTCGGAACTTTTTCCAAGATTCTCGCTCCGGGGCTTCGGGTGGCCTGGATCATCGCCTCCGAAGATGTGCTGGAGCGAATCATTCAGGTGAAACAGGGGGCGGATCTTCAGACTCCCACCATTACTCAGATGATGGTGGATACCTATCTCGACATGTTCGACATTGACGAACATGTCGACCTCATCATCGATCTCTATCGAGAACGCCGTAACGTCATGGCGGAAGCTTTCAAGACCTACCTGGGAGATGCTTTTGCCTTCAATGCTCCCAGCGGGGGGCTCTTCTTCTGGGGAAGCTTTACCTCCGGAATAAGCAACCGTAAGGTTCTGGAGCGGTGTATCGAGAAAAAGGTGGCCTTTGTTCCCGGAGATGCCTTCTATCCCAACGGAGGACACGAAAACACCCTGCGCCTCAACTATTCCTGCATGGCCCCCGAGCTCATCCGGGAAGGAGTAAAACGCATGGGAGAGGCTCTCAAGGAGCTGGAATCCTAAAAAACTCCGGAAGGGCCGGGCGTTTTTTCAAGCTTGGTACATGAAGATAACCATGGTGCTCCGGAAGCGGTTCTATTTTCCGGGGTGCCATGGTTATCTTCTATTCGAAAAAGATTCTCTCCGAAAAAGATTCTCTCCGATAAAGGAGATCGACCATGAATTCTCTTGATGTCCAAAAAGAATACTGGAATCGGGTAGCCCGGAGCAAGACATTTTCGCATCCCCTTCATCTGGAGCGCTTTGCTCCTGATCTTTCCCGGAGTGCGGCGATCCTCGATTACGGTTGTGGATATGGCAGAACCTGTGAAGAGCTTTTGGAACAAGGTTATGAGAATGTCCTGGGGGTGGATGTCTCGGAGGCCATGATCCGCCGAGGAAAGGACCGGAACCCTCGCTTGCGGTTGCAGACACTTCGGGGTAAACGACTTCCCTTTGAAGAGGGCTCTTTCGATCTCTGCCTTCTTTTCGCCCTGCTTACCTGTGTCCCTACCGATGAAGGGCAGAGGCATGTCGTTCGGGAGTTATGGAGAATCCTCAAAGAGGGAGGGATTCTGTATCTCAGTGATTACCCTCTTCAGGATAACGATCGTAATCGGAAGAGATATGAGGCATATGCGGAAGAGTTCGGAGTTTATGGAGTTTTTCGTCTTTCCGACGGAGGCGTGATGCGTCATCACAACCTTTCATGGTTCGAGGAGCTTCTTGAGAATTTTTCTCCGATCCACCGGGAAATTCTCGAAGTAAACACTATGAACGGTAACAAGGCCTCCATCCTGCAGATGGGAGTTCGGAAAATCCGAAAAATCTGAGAAAAAGGATTCTATGGCAACTCTCAAGGCAGCGTTTTGTCCGGAAAGGCGGAAAATATGCGGGTGGAACCAATATCTTCCGGAAAGGGGGCGGAGCGATTCGAACATCTGCTCTATTCCCCTCCGAAAGAAAGCGAAAAGGCCTCCCTGATACTGCTCTTTCACGAGTATATCGGTATGGACGAAGCTCTCTGCACCAAGGCAAGAGCTCTTGCGGAAAAGGGGTTTGTCGTGGGAGTGGCGGATCTCTACGGAGCGGAACACCGAAACCTTTCACCGGAAAAGGCCCGGGAACTTCTGAAGCCTCTGCGTAAAGACCGGTTTCTTCTCCGGGAACGGGCTCTCGGGTGTGCCGAAGACCTTGTAACCGCCGCTCGCAGAAAACCCGAGGAGATCTTTCTTCTGGGTTTTTCCCTGGGCGGCGGGGGAGTGCTCGAAATGGTGCGGTGCGGATCCTGGGCCGGAGCCGTCAGCGTTTATGGGTATCTCGACAGTCCCGCCCGGGAAAGCGAAAATTCCCGGGAAACGCCGCTTCTGGTGATTCACGGCATGAAGGATCGGGTGGTGCCTCCGGAAGATCTTCAAACTTTCCTGGAGGAGCTGGAACGGAGGAAATGGCATGCCGAGGTGACACTCTATTCCGGAGCGGGACACGGTTTTTGTAATCCCTCGGGAATTCCGGATTTTTCAAGGGGAAACTATTACGATCCCGAATATCATGCAAAGGCATGGAAGCGGATTCTGGAATTTTTCGAATCCTCGAGAAGAGTTCGTGAAGGGAGATAGGGAATATGGAGATGGGACTTCTCGCTCTCGGAGCAGGGTGTTTTCTTGCCGGGGGGGTGCTGGGGTGGATTTTTCAGCATTACCGCTATGCCGCCTGGGAAGGAGCCTCTCCGGAAGAGTTTGAGGAGCTCCAGGAGGAGTTGCGCCAGAAAGATCTGGAGCTGGCCCGGCGGGAACAGACCCTGACATTTTTAGAGGGAGAGCTTGGGGATTCCCAGCGGGAACGGGAAAAACAGGGGCAGCAGCTCATGGAGCTCCGGGAATCCCTTGCACGGGAACAGGCCGAACGGACAAGCTCCGAAAGCCGGGTCCGGGAGCAGCGACGGGAGTTCGATGAGATCCGGGAACGGCTTCAAAAGGATTTTGCCGCCTTGGCGAATGCCATTTTCGAAGAAAAAACGATCTCCTTCAACCGCATGAGCCGGGAAGGCCTGGAAAACCTTTTGATTCCTCTGGGAGAGCGGATCGCGGATTTCCGGAGCCGGGTAGAGACGGTGTACACCTCGGATACCCGGGATAGGAGCGAACTGCGGGAACAGGTGCGGCAACTTGGAGAGCTTAATCAGCATATGGCCCGGGAGGCCCAGAATCTCACAGAGGCTCTCAAGGGGCAGGCAAAGGTCATGGGAAACTGGGGAGAGATGGTGCTGGAACGGGTGCTTGATCTGGCGGGTCTGGGAAAGGATCGGGAGTATCGTCTTCAACCCTCGTTCACCACCCCCGAAGGAAAACGGCTTCAGCCGGATGCGGTGATATACCTTCCCGGAGAAAGGCATCTCGTGGTGGATTCGAAAGTTTCTCTGGTGGCCTATGAGGGGTACTGCCGTGAAGACTCTCCGGAAGTTCGGGAAAGGTATCTCAAAGAGCATCTGGCATCTCTGAACAGGCATATGGTTTCCCTGAAAAGCAAGGGATACGAGGCTCTGGAAGATCTGGGAACTCCGGATTTCGTTTTTATGTTCGTTCCCCTGGATCCCGCGCTCCTTCTGGCCCAGGAGAAGGAGGAGAATTTTATGCAGCGGGCTTTCGAGCAGGGGGTTTTTCCGGTTTCTCCGGGAACGCTTCTCTTCGCCCTGCGTACCGTGGCAAACCTCTGGCAGCGGGAAAAACAGAACCGCCACGCCCTGGAGATCGCCCGGCAGAGCGGAGAGCTCTACGATAAATTCGTGCTTTTTGTGGAGGATCTCGAAAACCTGGGAGAACATCTCCAGAGAGCCCGGGGCTGTTACGAGGAGTGTCACAATCGCCTTATCCAGGGGCGGGGGAATTTGGTGCGCCGTACGGAAATGCTTCGGGAGCTCGGTGCCCGGGCCCGGAAAGAACTTTCTCAGGATTTGGTGGATCAGGCTCTGGAGGAGGATCTTCGAGAATAGTTTCGGCCCGTTCCGGGAAAGATCGTGAAAGGAGAAAAATCCATGCCCAAGCAGAAGAAACTGCGGAAAACTCCGGAAGAAAAAGGGAAGACCAGGAAGGAAAACCTCTCTGACGGAAAGGAAGAAATCTTTTTGGGAACCCTGGATTCCTCGGTGGTGGGGCTTCAGTACCACCATGCCCGGGCAGTGCCGGGGGAAGAGGTTTTCCTGGAAAGGGAGCCTGAAAATTCTCACGATCCTCGGGCGGTACGAGTGGATAACCGGGATTTCCACGCCCTGGGATACCTTCCCCGGAAGGATGCGGCCTGGCTTGCTCCTCTGCTTGATCGGGGACTCATACTGGGAGATGCGCTGATCCCCCACGAAGGATCCCTTACGGAACAGAAAGCACCTCTGGAGATTCGAATCTTCGCATCCTCCAAGGGAGAGGGGCTCCTGAAACAGATTCCTTCCTGCACCAAGCCGGAAGACGGGCTGCGCAACCTTCTTCTGCATGCCTGGCAGATGGGGCAGACCTGGGAGGATCCCCGAATGATTCGAGACGTGGCGGAGAAGCTCCGTAGTCTGGTGGATCGCTTCAGTCTTTCCGAGAGCCACCTTTATCTGAGACTCCTCGAAGGACAGCAAAAGCGGGCGGAGGAGTTGGGGAAAAAGCGCCTGGAGGAGGCTTTTCGCGGATTGACCCTGGAAGGAGATCCCAGGAGGTGGAAGAACTACACCATCTTTTGGTTTTCCTCTTCCGGGGCACTCGCCGATTCCGAAGAGGAGGAGCTTCCTCTTCTCGAAGAAGCCCTTGCGGAAGGAAGCGCCCTCATTTCCGAGGTTTCCTCCGAGGGAAGCGTGCCGGAGCTTCGGGTGACCAACAGGGGATCACGGCCCATTCTTCTTCTGGAGGGAGAGCTTCTTGAAGGGGGGAAGCAGCACCGGGTTCTTCGGGTTACCCTGGTAGTATCCCCGGGGGAAGAACGGATAATTCCCGTATGCTGTGTGGAGCAGGGGCGCTGGAACAATGGCGGAACTTCTTTCGGAGCCGCCTCCTTTGCTCCTCCCTCGGTTCGCCAGAGGAGCAACCTTTCGGGAAATCCTCTGAGGGCGTCCCGGGCTCAGGGGGAGGTATGGCAGGAGGTGCAAGACCTTCTTTGTTCCAGGGGGGTGGATTCTTCCACGGGCTCTCTCCTAGAGGGGTACGAAGAGGAGGCTTCTCTTTTCGAGCAGTTTATGAAGGATCTGGCCGCTCCTCCCGAGGCTTTGGGATGCCTGGTCTTCCGAGGAAAGGAGATGCTGGGAATGGACGTGCTGGAATCTCCCAGGACGTTTTCAGCTCTCTGGCCCCGGATGGCGGAAGGATATTTTCTCGCTTCCTCGGGAGAGCTTTCCGGAGAGACCTCGGAAAAATCGGAACGGGAAGATGCCGAGAGGGCCCGAAGGCATGTCGGCGAGGCCCTGGAAACGCTCCGGAAGGATGAGGAACATCCTTTTCGCTACACCTTTGAGAACGCAGTCCTTCAGGGGCACGGAGTGTTCTATGGAAATCGAATCCGGCATTTTGCAGCCTTTACGCAGGAAGTGGAGAGGAAAGAGGAAGGATAAAAAAACGCTTTTCTTCCATGGATGCGCCGAAGTGGACCAGGCCCGAAAGCCCGGCTTGCCTGGGACGGGGCTTTCGAAGACCTTGTTTTCCTTCGGAAGGCGTGAGAAAATGCCCTAAGTCTAGCTAGATTCATATTATGGGCCATGGAGGTCGAAAGTATGCGTAATCAATTGGTACGTCACGGCATGAAGGCTCTTTTAGGATGTGCTCTTCTTGGGCTTCTCGCGGGGGGAGCCCTGGGATGCACAGCGGTTTTTGTGGGCAAGGATGCCTCCGCCACGGGACACCCCCTGGTGGCCCGCATGGAGGACGGTGCTTCGGCGGTTTCCAAATATCTTGTGGTAACTCCCCCCAGGCATGTCGAGCCCGGAGAGACCGAGACTTTTTTCAACGGTCTGGAGTGGGGCTACCCCGAGGGAATGACGGAAAGCCTCAAGTTCTTTTCCCTTCCGGATTTCTGCTACGAAGATCATGGTGAAGACTCCTGGGACGGAGGACTCTGGCCCTACAGCGCCGCGGGAATTAACAGCGAAGGCGTGGTGATCACCGCCACGGAAACCGAGGACCGTAACGATCTTTCCAATGCGGCGGATCCCGGCACTCCCAACGGGGTGGAGGAGTGCATGATCCCCGCCCTGGTGCTTCCCCGGGCCAGAACCGCCCGGGAAGGGGTGCTTCTTCTCGGAGCGGCGGTGGAGAAGTTCGGTAGCGCCGAGGATCCCTATAACGAGGGATATGGAGAGATTGCGGGGCTTGCCATAGCGGATCGGGACGAGATCTGGTACATGGAGTATGCCGGGCATCAGTGGGCGGCGGTACGCATTCCCGATGACATGTACGTGGTGAACGGCAACATCGCCCGTATCGATGGCTTCGATGTGGAGGATGCCCTGGGAGAGCGGAAGAACTTCATGGGATCTCCGGGGGTTTTCTCCTTTGCGGTGGCGCAGGGCCTTCCCGGAGCCGAGGCGGGAACCGAAAAGAACTTCGATTTTGCCCAGGCCTACGGAGACGTAAGCGACGAGAACATGGCCAAGTGCTGTGGTATCCGCAATTGGTGGGGGCAGCGCTGGTTTTCCCCCTCGGTAAAGCAGGAACCCGGCAAGGCCCGTTATCCCTTTTTGATGAAGCCGGACAAGCCCATATCCGTCGAAGATATCATGGCCTTCTTCCGCTCCGATAGCTATGCCTACGAAAAAGATTTCGATTTTGAAGGATACCGCGTAATTTCCCGCAAGAGCAACATGGAGTCCCACATCTTTGAAATGGGAGAGACCGACTCCGTTCCCTGGCAGATCGGGGTGGTTATGTGGCTCGCTCTCGGCCCCGCAAGGGAAAGCGTCTATCTCCCCTTCCACGGGGGGCTCCAGGCAAGCCCGGAAGGATATACCGAGGGCACCGACGTGTATGACGGCCGCTCCGCCTCCTGGGCCTTCCGCTCTCCTTCCGCTCTGGTACGGCATAATCCGGAGTGGCAGAAGAAGCTCCAGAACTTCTGGATAGCCTACCAGGAAGAAGTTTTTGCCCAGAAGAAGAACGCCGCGGTCACCGCCCTCGCCTATTGGAACGAAGGAAACCCGGAAAAGGCGGAAGCCTCTCTTTCCGAGGCGGATGTGAAGATGGCGGAGAAGGCCGTGGAGGTTGCCCGGGCTCTGGAAGCCCAGCTTATCACGGCCCTGGCTCTGGAGGATGAAGAAGCCTTCGATCCTCAAATCGACGATTTTCGTTAGAAAACTTTCCCTGGAGAGTTTCCTGGTTTTGGGATAGAAAAGCCTCAGCCCTTTTTCCCGGGTATCTCCGGATACTTCCGAAATAAACGACCGTGGGCAGGGTATGTATATATTTATGAGCGTTTTTAGAAAGCCGGAGCGTCTCTTTCTTCCGGCCCGGGTGAAGCCGAAGCGTTTCGTTCCTTTCATCGCTCCGATTCAAAGCATCAGCCGCGCCACTGCCGGCACGGCTGATGCTTTTGGCCTCCTCCCGTACCGACAGTGCTTTTTGTAACGGAAATCCTTGCGTGATCCCCTTTGGCTTGCTCCCTGGATTGGTTGCTCCGGCTTTGTTTCCGGAAAAACTTTCCGGAGCGGTGTCTGGCCGAAACAGTTGAAACGATTGAAAAGAAAGATACGTTGTATCTGGAAAGGCAAAACGAGAATGAAATTTCTTTGTATCAATGGAAGCCCCCGGGGAAGAAAAAGCAATACCCAGGTGCTGGTGAACGCCTTTTTGGAAGGAGCGGCCCGAGAAGGGGCCTCGGGAGAGACCCTTTTTGCTTCGGAGCTTTCCATAAAGGACTGTTTGGGCTGTTTTTCCTGCTGGAACGTCACTCCCGGAGTGTGTGTGCACAAGGACGACATGTCCGGAGTGTTGGAAAAAATGTGGGGAGTGGATGTTTTCATCTGGGCCACCCCGCTCTATCACTATGGCATGACCGCCCGGCTGAAGCGAATTCTCGAGCGAACCCTCCCCGTGGTAAAGCCTTGGATGATCAAGGATGGAGAGCATTTCGGACATCCTTCCCGCTATGGAGGCGACCCCTGGAAGCTGGTGGTCATTTCCAACTGCGGTTTTCCGGAGCCCCACCATTTCCACGCCCTCAAAGCCCATTTTCTACAGCTTCTCGAGGGGCATGAGGAGAATCTCCTGGGAACGGTTTTTTGCACCGCCGGGGAGATGCTTCGGGTTCCCGCATGCCGTCCCCTTGTGGATCCCTATCTCGACATGGTCCGAAGAGCGGGGCAGGAGGTTGTCCGGCAGGGGGCCATTTCTGAGGATACTGCCTCCGCCCTTGCCCGTCCCTTTGTGGATGTGGAGACCTTTGTGCTGGAAGCCAACAAGAGCTGGAACGTCCCCGGAGAAAATCCTCCGGAAGATTGGGTAGCTTTGGGAAAAACGCAGTAACGAGTTTTTCCGGAGTTTTTCGGGAGGAGGTGTGTGCCCATGATGGAAACCGGCTTGTTCATGGAGATGCGGATCCCCAAAAACATCCGCTTTATCGCCCCCCTTTTGGGAGGTTTCCGGGGATTCATGGGGCTCTTCGCCTTTACCGAGGGGCCCGAAAAGATGGAGCTCGCCCTGGAGGAGGCTTTTTCCGCAGTTATCGGAGGAGGAGATCCTTCGGAGGAAGTGTCCGTTTGCTTTCGCCGGGTACCCTTGGGAATTCGGGTGATCCTTTCTCTTTCGGAAGCCCCCTTTCTCAAGGAAGGCCTGGAAGAGGCGGAATCCTCTGAAAGCCCTCAAGAATCGGGATCCCAGGCCATGGGGCTCTTTCTCATGAAACATCTCGTGGACCGGGTGAGTGTTACCGATCAGGAGGCCTCGGGAACGCGGATCCATCTTTTTCGCCGGTACCTGGAGAAGAAGAACGCCCCCCCTCGAAAGATCACGGAGGCCGAAGCTCCTTTGGAGCAGTCCCCCCTCTCGTTTCTTCCGGAGGAGGAGATTCCCGAAACCTTCTCTTTCGAAGAGCTTACCTTTCGGGAGGCCTCCAAAATTTCCGCCTTCCTCTCCACTCTTCCCCTTCGGGTAGGTTCCTTTCTGCAATATGCCTATCAGAGCGAGGATATCGGCTCTCTGATTCGGGAAGGTCTTTTGATTCCCCTGGGAGCCCTGGATTCCCGAGGGAAACTCCTTGCCTTGGGAGCCCTGGGAATGCAGGAGGAGTGGGGAGACCGCCTCTTCTGGATCGTTCCCATGGTATCCCGGAACCTTCAGAACTCTCCCCGTTGGGAAGCTCTGTTGGATGATCTGGAAGCGGCGGTGCTGGAGAAGGCGAAAAAGCTGGAGCGTAAGGAACTTTTCGCCCTGATTCCTCATAATGAACCTCAGGGACTGGATCGCTGTGCCCGGCTGGGTTTCCGGCAATCCGGGGGTGTGGATGCCTATTTCGAGCGCATCGACCCCCGGGGGGTGCTTCTCTTCAAGCCTCTCGAAGAGATGGAGGAACAGAGCCTCCACCCGCCCCGGGACTATGCTTCGGAGATACACCGGATATGCCTGGACCTGGGGCTGAAGGTTCGTTTTCCCAAACCTTCCCTGGAACCCGAGGCTTTTTCCCTCCGCCAGAGCATGATAACTCTCGATGTGGATCATTCCCGGCACAGAGCCTTTCTCACGGTGCTTCGCTACGACGCGGATCTTCTGGTGCAGATTCGCCGGCATCTGGAAAAACTTTCCGGCGAGGGCATTCGATGCATGCTCATACGGCTTCCCCTGGAATCTCCGGGAACCGCCTTTCTCGAAGGAGTGGAAAAGTTGGGGTTCCGTTTTGCGGGGATTCTGCCGGGTACCGGAGGAGGGACGGAACTCCTTCTTCAGTGGCAGGGAGAGATTGCTCAAGAGCTTTAGCGTCTCGGCATACAAGAATTTTTGCCAAAAGGTTTTTTGACATTGGCCTTTGAAGTTTCTTTTGCTATGCTTTCCCCTAATCTTGAGAAAGATCTTGTTAAGGGGGATTTCGAAAAAACCTGTTTGTGCAGCTCCCCATTTTGGAAACGTCAAAAAAGGGGGCTGCATCTTTGTTATGAGGATCCTTAAGGAGGAATGCGGCGGTGCGCGGAGATGAGCTGAGGCGATGGTTGAAAGAGCGGAAACGGCCCTTGGTGCTGGACGGTGCCATGGGATCTCTCCTGGGGGAACGGGGATGGGAGCCACCGGAGCTTCCCGAAGAGGTACATATGCGGAACCCCGAAATTCTCGAGGCCATCCATGAGGAATACTGCAATGCCGGGGCGGATATCCTGGAGACTAACAGTTTCGGAGGAAGCCCCCTCAAGCTGGATTGCCGGGGCCTGGGAGAAAGAGCCTTCGAGATGAATGCCCGGGCTGCGGCGATTGCCCGGAAGGCCGCCCGGGGACGGGCCCTTGTGGCGGGTTCCGTGGGGCCTTTGGGAGAATCCGTGGCCCCCTTCGGAAGCCTTGCCTTCGAGGATGCCCGAAGGGCCTTTCGGGAGCAAATTCGAGGGCTTCTGGAGGGAGGGGCGGATTTTATCCTCCTCGAAACCATGCTGGATATGCGGGAGGCCAAGGCGGCGGTGTTGGGGCTCAAGGATTGCGACCCCCAGGGAGCCTTCGTGGTGAGCTTTACCTTCGATACCCGGGGAGCTACCGTAACCGGGGTGACCCCCGAGGCCGCTGCGGTATGGGCGGAGTCCATGGGTGCCGCGGGAGTGGGGGCCAACTGCGGCGTGGGGCCGCAAGCGTATGTTCCCGTGGTCCGGCGCCTGGGAGCCCTTACGGGACTTCCTCTTTTCGTCTACGCCAATGCGGGGCTTCCCGGAGCTCCCGACTACTGCAACCCGGAAGCCTTTGCGGATTTCGGAAAGGAACTTGTCCGAAACGGTGCTGCCGTGGTGGGGGGCTGCTGCGGCACCGATCCCGGATATATACGGCTGCTCCGGAAAGCTCTGGAAGGAGAGTCTCTTGCGGAACGGAAAGAGCCCGAAGAAACGTTTCTCTGCAGCCGAAGCCGTGTGGTGCGGTGCGGTCACGGTCAACCCCTGGCGATCATAGGGGAGCGGATTAACGTATCCCGAAAATCTCCTCTCCGGGATGAGGTGGCACGGTACGAATACCGTATGGTCCGGGAGGAGGCCCGACAGCAGACCGCTGTGGGCGCCGCTCTGCTGGACGTGAACGTGGGGCTTCCTCAGATCGATCGATGCCGGGCCATGAGGGAAGCGGTGACCGAGGTGGAACGAGCTTCGGAGCTGCCTCTTTCTCTGGACAGCGACGATGCCGAGGTGCTTCGGGCGGGCCTCGAAGCCTGTACCGGAGCGGTGCTCCTCAATTCGGTCACTGCCAGCGAAGAATCTCTTGCGGCGGGAATAGAATTGGCACAATTCTACGGTGCCTCCCTTGTGGTGCTCTCTCTGGATGACGGAGGAATAACCGAGACGTCCCAGGGACGTCTTGCCGTGGCGGAGAGGATCGCCAAAACGGCGGACCGTCTGCATTTTCCTCGAAAGCGTCTTTTCGTGGACGCCCTTGCCATGGCGGTGGGGGCGGATCCCCAGGCTCCCTCGGTGACGCTTCAGGTGGTGTCGGGGCTTCGAGAGATGGGATTCCGCACGGTGCTGGGCATCAGCAACGTTTCTCACGGCATGCCGGTACGTTCCCTGTTGAACCGAACCTATCTTGCCATGGCCATCGCCGCAGGGCTGGATGCGGTAATCGCGGATCCCCGGGATGAACTTCTCCTGGATACCGTGGCGGCGGCGAATGCCCTTTGCGGCCGGATTGAAGGTGGGAAAGCCTATATCGAAAGGACTCCTCTCCTGAAGAACCGGCAGGCTTCCGGAGGAGGAGTTCCTTCTTCCGGAGGAAAACCTTCACCCCTCTTTTCCGAAGATTGCGGAAAGAACTCCGTCATCTCCGGCCCTTCCCAGGGCGTCCCTTCTCTGGAGGGGCTTCGAGAGAACATTCTTCTCGGGGAGGAGACGGTTGCTCTGGATATGGGAAAAGTCCTCTTTGAAGAGATGGAAAGTCCTCTGGATGTGGTGAACCTCGGGGTTATTCCCGCTCTGGATCGAGTGGGAAGGCTTTACGAGGAGGGGGCTTTCTTTCTTCCTCAGCTCGTGGCTTCCGCAGGAGCGGCTCAGAAGGTATGCCGCATGGTGGTGGAGAGGCTTGCCGCATCCGGAGAGAGCGCCTATCGAGGTACCATACTCATGGCCACCGTAAAGGGGGATCTCCACGATCTCGGAAAGAATATCGTGGGCACCGTGCTGGGAAGTCACGGCTACCGGGTGGTGGATCTGGGAAAGGATGTTCCCCGGGAGGTCATTCTCGAGGCTATTCGTCGGGAATCCCCCCAGATTCTGGGCCTTTCGGCGCTCATGACGAGCACCATGAAGGAGATGGAGGCCACCGTGACGATGGTGCGCGAAGAAGCTCCGGAGGTGAAAATCATGGTGGGAGGAGCTTCCGTGAATGCTACCTTTGCGGAGCGCATCGGGGCTCATGGCTATTCCGAGGATGCGGTGGGGGCGGTGCGATTGGTAGAAGCTCTGCTTTCCGGAAAAAAAAGCTGATTTTTCCGGGAGGAAAGGCGAAATTTTTCTCCATAACGTTATAATACGAAAATACACGAGGCCTTTTTTCGAGAGTTTTTTCGGAAGAGGTGAGGGAAGATCGAGGGGGGAAGAAAGAATATGTTATTTTTCGGAAACAATGTCTTTACAGGGCTTCTTATCGGACTTTGTATCGCGCTCTACGTCTTCTTCAGCGGAGGGTTGAAACGCCGGGCCCAGAGAAAATACTGGGAAACCCATCTCGCGGTGATTTCCCGGGGAGAGGAGGCCCTTAAAAAACAGATCGAAGCTCTGGAAAAGGAAAACCGCACTCTCCAGAAAAACATGGATGCTCTCTATCGAAAACCCGATCGGGCGGATCGCCGCACTCTGTACATCTACGAAAAGGCCATCGCCATTCTCATGGAGGAATATCCCGGTTTTGCGGGAGTATGGGGCAGGGCTACCCGACGGGCGGAAGAGGAGATGGAACAGGCCGAAGGAGGCCGCTCCAGTCTTGCCCCCCGACTGAAAAAGTTTCTGGGCCTCATGCCCTCCAACCCCGGTGCGGTTCCGGCGAAAAACCTTTTCGAGGAGGAAGCGAGAGAGTTTCCTCAGATAACTGCAGGAAAGGTCTCCAAGGAGCAGAGGGATTCCCGGGAACATGGAGCGTATGCCGAGGGAGAATTTGAAGAGCACCGGGAAGACCGGATAGAGACGGGAGAAGCCTCTCGAAAGGACAAGAATTCTTCCGGAGGAGATGCTCATGACCATTCGTGACCGCCTCTACGGGGAATATCCTCTGGTTTCTTTCGAAATCTTTCCCCCCAAACCCGAATATCCCCTGGAACAACTGGTCCCCAAGATCAAGGCCCTGCGAGATCTGAACCCGGACTTCATCAGCGTCACCTACGGAGCCGGAGGAAGCAGCCGGGAGAGAACCGTGGAAATCGCCTCCATGGTGCAGAATCGGTTCAATCTTCCCGCTCTGGCGCATCTCACCTGTATCGGTTCCTCTCCTCAGGAGATCCAGGGAATTCTGGAGGAGCTCGAACAGGAAGGCGTAACCCACATTCTCTCCATGCGGGGGGATCCCCGGGAGGGGGCTTCGGCGCCGGAGAAGGGAGCCTTTCGGTATGCCTCGGACCTGGTGCAGTTCATTCACGCCTCCGCGCCGGGAACTTTTACCCTTGCGGGAGCGGCCTATCCCGAGGGACATGCGGAGTGCGAGAGCCTGGAAAAGGATGTGGAACACCTTAAAGCCAAGGTGGATCAGGGGCTGGATTTCCTTATTTCCCAGCTCTTTTTCGATAACGAGATCTTTTTCCGGTTCATGGAGAAAATTCGGAACGCCGGGGTTCATGTGCCGGTGCTTCCAGGTATCATGCCGGTGCTCCAGGCGAAGCAGATCAGCCGCATCGTCTCCCTCTGCGGAGCCTCCATTCCTCCCAAGCTAGCCCGGATACTCGCCCGTTACGAGGGCAATCCCGAGGCCCTGGAGGAGGCGGGAATCGCCTATGCCACGGATCAGATTATCGATCTCTTTTCCTGGGGGGTTCCGGGGATACATCTCTATACCATGAATAAGCCCGAAGTGGCCCGGCGAATTTTGGCCAACATGGGAAATATCCGCTCCTTTCCCAGGGGAAAGAAGCGGGACTGCCCTCGAGAGGAGTGATGCCCGTGGAGAGGAAAGCCCGAGAGGAGTGCTCTCCGGGAGGCCTCGTCTATTTGGGTTTGGGATCCAACCTCGGAAATCCCCGGGAAAACCTGCTCACCGCATTGCAGTATCTGGAAAGCCGGGGAAAGGTGAAGGCCCTTTCCTCCTTCTACGAGACCGATCCTCTGGGATACGAGGATCAGCCTCCCTTCTGCAACGCCGTCTGTGCGTACCGTACCGGGGATTCTCCCCGAAGGCTCCTGGAATTTCTCAAATGGATCGAAAAGCGTATGGGCCGAAGACCCACCTTTCGAAACGGTCCCCGGGTGGTGGATCTGGATATTCTTCTCTGGGAGGGGTGCACCCTCTCCGGAGAAGGGCTGGAGATACCCCATCCCCGGATGCATGAACGGGCCTTCGTGCTGGTGCCCTTTCGGGAGATCGCTCCCCGGGCTATGCACCCCCTGGAAAAAAAGACCATCCAGGAGCTTGCGGCTTCGGTGGATTCCCGGGGGGTTCGCCTGATCCCCCGGGAGCTCTCCTTTTCTCTCGCCAAGGATGTCCAGCAGGAGAGTCCCGAAACTCCCTTCGCCCTCAGCCGGGTGGGTATCAAGGGGGTCCGCCGGCATATCCGGCTGAATTCCCCCGGATGTTCGCTCTTCGACGCCTCCATGGATCTCTTTGTGCACCTGCCGTCGCACCGTTCGGGAGTGCACATGTCTCGCTTTGCCGAGGATCTGGAGGAACTGGCCCAGGAGATCGCCTCCGAGAGGGTGCCCAATCTGGAGACCCTGGGGGAGCGTCTGGCCCTGCGAATTGCCCAGACCCAGCAAAGCGCTCTCTCCGAAGTGTGTCTCCGGGTGAACTATCCGCTGCGCAAGAAGACCCCCATATCCGCAAAGGACGTGGAAGAGCTTTACTCCTTTCTCGGCTATGCCGCCAGCGACGGCGTGGAAGTGCGTACCGTGGTGGGGGTGGAAGTCGATGGTTTTACCGCCTGTCCCTGTGCCCGGAACATGAACGAGGAGTATGCCCGACATCTCCTTGAAAAGGAGGGGTATTCCCCGAAAGAGGCCGCTCGGATTGCGGGAATCCTTCCCCTGGCGTCTCACAATCAGCGGGGCCGGGGAACGCTTCTGGTAGGAACACGGGAGAAGATCGGGGCAGAACAGCTGGTTCATCTGGTGGAAATGTCCATGAGCTCCGAAGTGTATGGGCTTCTCAAGCGACCGGACGAATTTTTTGTGGTCCATAAAGGACACCAGCGTCCCCGGTTTGTGGAGGACGTGGTTCGGGAGATGGGAAGAAACCTTTTGGAGATCTATCCGGAGCTGGGAGAGGAGGATTTTGTCCTTTTCCGGCAGGAGAATTTCGAATCCATTCACAAACACAATGCCTTTGCGGAGCGGAGCGCCCTGGTGGGAGATCTCCGCCGGGAGCTTGCCTCGGGAATATCTTCGGGATGCTCCCCCTCTCTGGAATCTTGGCTTCTGGACTTTCCCGGCTTTTTTCGAAAGGCCATGCCATGAAAACCGTGGCCTGGGGAATTTCCGGCGGAGGACACTTTCTGAAGGAGCTTCTTCCCGTGGCGGCATCTCTGGATCGGGTGGATCTCTTCTACTCCAGGGCGGCTTCGGAGGTAACCCGCATGTACGGCTGTCGGGAAGCTTTCGATGGAATGGCCCGAAAAAGCGTGGACGAAAGCGACTACAGCTCCTTCGCATCCTGCCGGTTTGCCGCGGGAGCGTACAATCTCTGCGTTATCGCTCCGGCAACTTCCAATACCGTGGCCAAGTGCGTTCTGGGCATTGCGGACACTCTGCTCACCAATCTCTTCGCCCAGGGAGGCAAGTTCGGGGTACCCCTGGTGGTACTTCCCACGGACGTACAGGAGGAGGTTCTCTCCCTTTCCATCTCGGGAAAGCCTCTTTTTCTTCGCCCCCGTCCGGTGGATCTGGAACATGTGCGCGCCTTGGAAACCTTTTCGGGAGTCCGGGTGGTGCGAAGCCCCGAAGAGCTTGCCCTGCTGCTTCGCCACGAAGGATGCTGTACACGAGAGGAGAAGTGAAAATCATGCTGTTGCAACGGGACTTTACCTTTGATGCCGCTCATCGGCTCACGCAGTACCACGGAAAATGCGAAGCCCTTCACGGACACACCTACCGCCTGGCGGTGATTTTGAAGGGAGTTCCCGACTCGGAGGGAATGGTACTTGATTTCGTGGAGCTCAAAAAAATCGTGAAGGAAAAAGTTCTCTCCCGGTTGGATCACGCTTATCTGAACGATCTCTTCGAACAGCCCACGGCGGAGTATATCGCCCGGTGGGTCTGGGGAGAGCTGGAAGAACCCCTGGGCCGTTCCAACTGCGCTCTCTGGGAGGTTCGCCTCTGGGAGACCGCTTCTTCCTCGGTGACTGTTACCCGGGAAGATATGCGGCCATGAAGCTCCGTTCCTTCTCCCTTATGCTTCCCCGGGGGAGAACCCTTTTCCTCGGAGGCGGACGAACCCGGATCATGGGTATTCTGAACCGTACGGAAAACTCCTTCTACGGAGCAAGCCGGGTTTTTTCGGAGGAGGCCTGTCTTCTCCGGGCAGAGCAAATGCTTGCCCAGGGGGCGGATATCCTTGATATCGGAGCGGAATCCACCCGTCCCGGAGCGGATCCCGTGCCGGAAGATCTGGAGCGGGAGAGGCTGGTGCCGGTGGTGCGGGAGCTCCGGCAGCGTCATCCCGAGGCGGTGATTTCCGTGGACACTACCAAGGCATCCGTGGGGGAAGCCTGCCTGGAGGCGGGGGCGGATATCCTGAACGACATTTCGGGTCTCGGTTTCGATCCTGATGTGGCGAAGGTGGCCGCCCGATGGAAGGCCCCCCTGGTACTCATGCACATGAAGGGGATTCCCCGGACCATGCAGGAGAACCCCGAATATGGAAACTTGATGGAAGAAATCCGGGAGTATTTCGAAGAACGCCTGGCTTTGGCGGTGTCTCGGGGATGCCCCGAGAGCCAGGTCATTCTCGATCCCGGCTTGGGTTTCGGCAAGAGGGATTGTCACAATCTGCAGATTCTCCGGGAGATCTCCCGGTTTCGGTGCTTCGGGCTCCCTCTTCTTATAGGGCATTCCCGGAAGAGCACCATTGGAAGGGTTTTGGGGCTTTCGCAGCCCGAGGAGCGCCTGGAGGGAACTCTCGCGCTCTCTGCATGGTGCGCCGCCCAGGAAGTGGACATCCTGAGGGTGCACGACGTACGGGAAAACCTCCGGGCGGTGCGGATGATCGAAGCGGTGATGCGTCCTTAAGGGTTTCTCTCGAAGGACTCCAAGGATACGACGGGTTTTCCCAAAGGCTCCCCTCCCGCTTGAAGCGAGAGGGGAGCCTCGTTTTTCCGAACTAATCTTTGGGCTGCGACGAGCCGGCTTCTCCGCCTCCGAGATTTCCCCGGGGCACTTTTTTGTGCTTGGAGTAGAAGGAAGTGAAAAAGACCGCTCCCAGCATGGCCACATTGTCGAAAATCTCTATGAGGCCGCGGTTTATGCCGGGCTCGTAGATGCGGATTTCCGCGGAGAGAAACCCCAGAAGAAAGTAGCATCCCCAAACTCCGGTGATGATGTAGTTTTTTTGCAGAAAGACCGGGTGGTTCCAAAGTTCTTGGGGGACATGTTCCTTGGCGTAGTCCAGGGTAAAGGGTTTTTTGAAGAGTATGGAGCCCCAGGTGATGAAGTTGAGCATGAGCTGGGAGAAGAGCCCCATCTTCGTGATGAACCATGTTTGGGGAAGAATCACCACCAGGAGAAGGCTCAGGGCGAAAAAGAAGAGATTTCCCCAGTAGATGAAGCCCTTGACGGTGCTCTTTCTCGACTGGTAAAGCGATACGAGGGTGGCCGTGACGATGGCGATTTGAAGCATGGTGAGAGGATTACCAAAGGGAAGATCCGAAATGATTTTGAGAATAAGCCATGGAGCGAAGGAGAGAAGAAGAGCCCAAGGATTCATGATGCAAAACCTCCTGAAGTGAACCAAAAAGGTTCCTGGAATGGAAAATCTCGTGACGGCGAAAATTATATCTTTTTTATTGTTTCGGGTCAAAGGAAAGGTTTAACGTGCAAAAAATTAAGTTGTCGTGGAAGTGCGGGAAGATGAAGAAATATGCCCGGCATCTTTTTTTGACGAACGTCTTCTTGTTGCGGAAACCCGCAGAAGAGAAATTAAGCGAAATATTGGCAATAGTTTTTTGAAGGCGGAAATTTGACATTTGACGTTGTATACGTTAGGGTAAAAAGGGTTTTTCAAAAACGACGTACCGTAACGAGATGTTCCTCTTAGGTGCAACTTTTCTCTATCTTCGGAGTTTTTTGCCCGGTCTGCCGGGCGTTCAGCGGGTGGCGGTACTTCTCTTCTCTCGTCTTTCGTTTACATAAGGCTGTTTTGAGACATGCTCCCTTCGTACTCCGCTTTCGCAGCGTGGCGCTGCGGAAGCGCATGATTTGTGCGCTATTTTTTAAAGGACGGTGTTGGTATGGATTCATGGACCGGAGGATCTCTTGTGGTCCGCACTTTGGAACTTTGCGGTGCCGGGGTGCTTTTCGGCATTCCCGGAGTTCACAATTTAGGAATTTATGAGGCTCTTCAGGAGTCCTCTCTTCGCCATGTCACCCCCAGGCACGAACAGGGGGCGGGTTTCATGGCGGACGGTTATGCCCGGAGTTCCGGCCTTCCCGGAGTGGCTCTCGTCATTTCAGGCCCCGGACTTACCAATCTCCTCACCCCCCTTGGAGAGGCTTATGCCGACTCGGTGCCTCTTCTTGCCATTTCGAGCCAGATCCCGAGAAACCGCCTCGGGGGCCGTACGGGAACCCTTCACGAACTTAAAAACAGTACCCTCATGTCTTCCTCGGTAACCAAGGCTTCCTATGCCGTTTCGCGGGGGGAAGAAATTCCCTGGGTTCTCTCCAGGGCTTATGCCCAGACTTTAGAAGGGCGCCCCGGACCGGTGCATGTTGAAATTCCTTTGGATATTCTGGAAGAGGAAATTTCCGGTTTTTCATTTAAAAGCTTTGAAGAGCTGCGGAGGAAAGAGCCTTTTCTTTCCCGGAAGGTGGAAGAACCCGCTCCGGAAGATCTCCGGCGGGGGGCGGAGCTTCTGAAGAAATGCCGGAAGGTGGCGCTTATCTGCGGCGGGGGTGCCACGGGGGCCTCCGAGGAGGTTCGGATGCTTGCGGATCGTCTGGGTGCACCGGTTTTCTGCACCGCCGCAGGAAAAGGAATCTATCCCGACGACTTTCCCCTGAGCGGAGGATGCCGTCTTCACGTTCCCGCCGTGAGAGACTATCTCCAAAGCCGGGAGGTTCTCCTGGTGGTGGGTACCGAGCTTTCTCCCGCGGATCTCTGGGAGCAGCCCTTTCCCCGGGGGCCCGAGATTATCCGGGTGGATGCGGATGTTCTGGCATTGCACCGGAACGTTCCCGCATCGGTGCCCCTTTTGGGAGATGCGTGCCGGACCCTTCAAGAGCTTCTCCGCCTTCTCCAGGAATGTTCCGGAGATTCTTCGGAAGAGGAGAGAACCCTGAAAGATCTGCGCCGGAAGAGTACGGAAAATCTTGACGCCCTTACCGGCATGGGAGAGGCTCTCCCCAAGATGAAGGAAATGCTCCGGGGATTGCGCCGGGGAATTTCCCGGGAGGGAATTTTGGTGATGGACATGACCGGCGCGGCCTACGTGGGATTGAGCGAATATCCTGCCTATGCTCCTTCCACATATCTGCATCCTGTAGGGTTCGGCACCCTGGGATATGCTCTTCCCGCCGCCATGGGCGCCAAGATCGCCAATCCGGAAAAGCGGGTATGTCTCTTTTCCGGGGATGGAGGTTTCCAGTTTACCCTTCCCGAGCTTGCCTCGGCATGCGAAGAGAGCCTTTCTCTTCCCGTGGTGCTCTGGAACAACCGGGGATACGGAGAAATCCGGCGCAATCAGAGGGCGCGTTCCTGGAAGCGTTCCGTGGCGGTGGATCTCTGCAACCCCGATTTCTCTACCCTCGCAAAGGCCTACGGCATTTCCGGAGAAGTGGTGGATACCGAGGAGGAGCTTGTGCAGGCCCTGGAAAAGGCATGGAATCGTTCCCTTCCTTCGATTATCGAAATTCGTTCCGACCGGGAGGTGGGATAGTGGTTCTCAAAGGATTGCGGCAAACCATACAGAACGTGCAGCCCTATGTGGCGGGGCTCACCACCGAGGAGGTGCAGCGCCGCTTCGGTTTGGAGCGGGTGCTCAAGCTGGGTTCCAACGAAAACAACTATGCTCCCTTTCCTTCGGTGATTAAAGCCATGCAGGAGGAGCTTCCCCGGGTGCATATGTACCCGGATCTGGCCTTCAAGGAGTTGAAAGAGAGCCTCGGAGCCCTTTACGGATTGCGGTCCGAGAACATCGCGCTCTCTCACGGAGCCGAAGGAGCTTTGCAAACCCTGGGAAAGATGTTTCTCGATCCCGGGGACGAGGTGGTGATCCCCCGGATTACCTACGGACTGTACCGGGAGATCTCCCGGGTCATGGGGGCGTCAATCGTACAGGTTCCTCAGGAATCGGATTTCCGAACCTCCCTCGGGGCTCTGAAAAAGACTCTTACGTCGAAAACCAAGCTTCTCTGGCTGGCGAATCCCAACAATCCTACGGGAAGTGCCATGAATCCCGAAGAATTCGAGGAGCTTTTCCGGATTCTCCCGGAAAAGGCCCTGGTAGTGCTGGACGAAGCTTACGGAGAGTTTGCGGATCCCGAAAGGCTCCCTCCCACGGCGGCGTATATCCGTGCGGGATATCCCCTGGTGGGAGTGCGGACTTTCTCCAAGGCCTACGGTCTTGCGGGAGTCCGCCTGGGGTATCTTTTGGGAGATCCCGGGGTGGTGGAAGCTTTCGACGTGGTTTCCGAACCCTTCAACGCCAACCGGGTGGCCCTGGCGGGAGCCCGGGCGGTACTCCGGGAGGGGCGTCCCGAAATGGAGGCGGCCCGACGGCGTATTCTCGAAGATCGAGACCGTATGGAAAGAGAGCTTACCGCTCTGGGGTGCGAGGTTTTTCCCTCTCAGACCAACTTCGTCTTTTGCCGTATTCCCTGGGAGGGGGATCGTTTCGCCCAGCACCTTCTCCGCCGGGGGGTTATCGTACGCCCCTGCGGTATATGGGGGTTGCAGGATATGCTGCGGATTACCGTGGGAACAGATGAGGAAGTTACCCTTTTTCTCCGAATTTTCCGGGATCTTTTCGAGGAATCCTCCCGGAGAGGCCTGGAGGAGATCGAAGAAGTCGACGTGATGCTCTAAAAAAGGTGGAGGTGCCCATGGTTCGTTTTGATCATGTAACGAAGATATACGAAGGAGAAAACAAGGCGGTGGACGATCTCTCCCTTGAGGTTCAGGAAGGAGAGGTGGTGGTTTTCATCGGTCCCAGCGGATGCGGCAAAACCACTACCCTTAAAATGGTAAATCGTCTGGAGGATGTTACCTCGGGAACGATTTACGTTAACGGAAGAGATATTAATTCGGTGAACCCTGTAAAGCTTCGGCGGGATATCGGGTATGTCATTCAGAGTATCGGCCTTCTTCCCCACATGTCCGTGGCGGAAAATATCGCCACGGTTCCCAAGCTTTTAGGGTGGCCCGCAAAAAAAATCCGGAGCAGGGTGGATGAACTCCTGGAAATGGCCAAGCTTCCCCCCGGTAAATATCGCTGGCGTCTGCCGGATCAGCTCAGCGGGGGGCAGAAGCAGCGGGTAGGGGTGCTGCGAGCTCTGGCGGTGGATCCTCCGGTAATCCTTATGGACGAACCCTTCGGAGCTCTGGATCCCATAAGCCGGAACGTGTTGCAATCGGAACTTTTGGAGCTTCAGAAGAAGGTCCAGAAAACCATCATCTTCGTTACCCACGATATGGACGAGGCCCTGAAAATGGCGGACCGGGTAGTGCTTATGCGCCAGGGGCACATCGAACAGCTCGGAACACCCGGAGAGATTCAGAATAATCCCGCTACGGAGTTCGTACGAGATTTTATCGGAGAAGATCGGCTTTCTCAGCTTTCTCCGGAGGATTCCGTGGAGGGGCTCTACCGGGATCCCTGGCTTCTCGTTTCTCCGGGGGAACGCCCGGGGGACGTTATGGAAAAGCTTGAGGATATCGGAGCGGATACCGCCCAGCTGGTGGATCCCAAAACTGAAAAATGGTTTGGGATGATTCATATGCCCCTTCTCAAGAAAACCCTTCGAAGCGGCGGAGATTTAAAGAGTTCCCTGCGGAAGAACCGGAAGCTCTACGTGGAAGATGCGAATCTTCGGGACGTGGCCACCCTGCTGGCGGACGAGGATATTCCCATTCCCATCCTGGAGGAAAGCGGAAAGTTTCTCGGCATCATAACCAGCGGAGACGTGGCGAAACTTGCCATCGGCCGCCTCGGAAGAGATGCAAAGGGGGGAGCGTAAATGCTGCAGACCAAGCCTTTCTGGGAACTTTTCTACAACTACGTGGTTCGGTACCACGAACGAATTCTTAAACTTACCTGGCAGCACATCACCATCTCCGCCATTGCCCTGGGAATCACCCTGGTGGTGTGTATCCCTCTGGGAATCTATCTGACCAAGAAGGAAAAACTTACCCCCTTCGTTATCGGTGTGGCCAATGTCTTCCAGACCATTCCAAGCCTCGCGCTTCTGGGATTCCTCATCTTCATCTTCGGTATTGGAAACGATAATGCCATCTGTGCCCTCTTCCTCTACGCCATGCTTCCGGTGCTGCAGAATACCTATACGGGAATTCGCAGTGTTCCGCAGAGTCTTGTCCAGGCCGCTCGAGGCATGGGAATGACGGAAATGCAGATCCTCGTGAAGGTGCAGCTTCCTCTGGCGTTGCCGGTAATTCTGGCAGGAGTTCGGGTAGCCACGGTATGGGTCATCGGCACCGCCACCCTGGCGGCGGCTATCGGCGGTGGCGGCCTGGGGCGGCTCATCTTTTCAGGACTTGCCTCCATCCGCAACGAGGTGGTGCTGGCAGGGGCCATTCCCGCTACGCTCCTGGCGCTGGCGGCAGATCAGGGACTCAAAATGTTTCAGGCCTCTCTGGATCCCAAGAAGCGAGCGGCAAAATTGGCGAAGCGGCGAGGCCAGGAGGCCTGAGTTTACCCGGGAACATCTTTGTGGATAAGGAAATGCAGGGGCATTTCCGGAATATAGTGTTGCAGTATCCGGTATCTGAAAGGAGAGATTTGTGTATGAAGAAGCGAATGCAGAATGTAGGTTTGTGTATGACGGTGGTTTTTCTTGGTGTAGCCTTTCTTGGAGCGGCTCTTCCCGCTTGTGCGGCGGCACCCCAGGATCCCATGGAGTACGAGGGCAAGGTGGTGGTGGCGGGACAGACCTTTAACGAATCCATCGTGCTTGCCTGGATTGCCAAGCTCCTCGTCGACGAATACACGGGACTGGATACGGAGATCAATACGGAGTTTGCCGCCTCTTCGGTGCTTCACCAGGGGATGGTGGGAGAAGAGATCGATATCTATCCTACCTGGACGGGAACCCAGCTTACGGGAATCCTCCGGTACGAGGAGGAAGATCTCAAAGAGCTGAACACTCCCGAGAAAGCCTATCAGGCGGTGAAAGAGGGATATGAGAAGAATTTTCGCATGACCTGGGCCAAACCCCTGGGCTTCAGCAATACGTATGCCATGGCGGTGCGCCGGGAAGATGCGGAGAAGTACGACCTGAAAAAGGCTTCGGATCTTGCCAAGGTGGCTCCTGAGTGGCTTTTGGGATCGGACGAAAACTTCGATACCCGTCCCGATGGCTACCCTGGATGGTCCCAGCTTTATGGCATCACCTTCAAAGAGGCTCTGCCCATGCAGTATTCCATCATGTACAAGGCCATCGGAGACGGAGAAGTTCAGGCTATTGCAGCGTATACCACGGATTCCCGGATCAGGAAGCTCGATCTGGTGACTTTGGAGGACGACAAGCACTTCTTCCCCGATTACAGTGCCTGCTACGTTATCGACATGGACACCCTGGAAAAATATCCCGCTCTTCTGGGCGTGGTGGAAAAGGTGAGCGGCACTATCGACGAGCCTACCATGGCGGGCATGAACTGGCGTTTCGATGATGGAGAGGAACCCGAGGACATCGCCCGGGACTTCCTGGTGGGAGCCGGACTTATTCAGTAAAAAATAAATCCGTGTCCACATGTATAATTAGAACCGTAACAGAAAAGGCTCTCCCCGGGAGGGCCTTTTCTTTTTCGCCCGGAGTAGGGTATCATGGGAAAGCGCTTTCTTTTCAGAGAGATTTTGGAGTCTTTCTGAAAATTCTGGGAGGGAATAGTTTGAAATCTTCATCATAAAAAGTTTTCTCCCTTCCAAAGACCAGAGCAGCATGTTATGTTCCCGGAAAGAGTATCTGTATACGAAAGGAAGGGATATACCTATGGGCACGTTCAGCTCAAGCGTCCTTTACGAGGAACCGGGGCACCGCTTTATCCATCTCGGCTGGGAGGAGAAGGAAGAGCAGGGGGTGGTGCAGACGAATCAGTACATCATCGTTCACGGTAACGAGGTGGTGCTTCTCGATCCGGGGGGCGCTCACGTCTTTCCCCGGGTGCTCGCCAATGTGGCGGAAATTGTGAATATCAGTGATGTGACGAATATTTTCTATTCCCATCAGGATCCGGATGTTTCTTCCGGAGTGGCTCTCTGGCTTTCCATCGCAGATCGGGCCAAGGTACATATTTCTTCTTTGTGGATACGCTTCCTTCCTCACTTCGGCATCTACGACCAGAGCCGTATCAACCCCCTGAAGGATACGGGAGAGGAGATCCGTCTTCGGGACGGGTATGCCCTGAAAACCGTGCCCTCTCACTTTCTCCACTCCACGGGATGCTTCTCTCTCTACGACCCCAAGTCGAAAATTCTTTTTTCCGGAGATATCGGAGCGGCGGTTTTTCCTCAAGGGAAGCGCTATCCCGTGGTGGAGGATTTCGATGCCCATCTTCCGTACATGGAAGGGTTTCATCGGCGCTATATGAGCTCCAACAAGGCCTGTTCCAACTGGGTGGAGCGGGTGTCATCCCTGGAACTCCGGGGCATTGCTCCCCAGCACGGCGCCTATTTCCCCGAGGATCAGGTTCCCCGTTTTTTAAACTGGTTTCGGCAGCTTCGCTGCGGCGTGGATATTCTCGAGGAGTTTGTTTCCTCGTCGAAATCCCTTCGCCGAATCTAGGGAGGTGATTTCATGAACACCGGAGAGCGAGAGGCTCTGGAACGGTTGGCAAGCGCCCATTTTGCCACGGTAGTGCTCAACTCCTTTACGGGGAACTTCGACGAGGCCATCGCCAACCGGGTGCTTCGCCTTCAGGGGAGGCTGACCGCCCTATCGGAGACCTTTACGGAGCTCCACGGCAATTTTGCCCGGCACATCGGCAATTTCGAAAAAAGTGCCGCCACCGCCCGGGAGAATGCGATACGCATCAATGCCCTCAACGAGGAGCTGGAGGAGGAGTTTCGCCGTTCCGGCACCAACATGGAGGGAATGAGCGAAAACGTCTCTACCACGGTGGATGCCACCTATGAAACGCTGAATCAGTTTCTGGAAGTGAAAAAGATGTCCGAAGATATCCAGAAGATCGCCAAGCAGACGAATCTTCTGGCTCTCAACGCTTCCATCGAGGCCGCCCGGGCGGGAGAGCACGGCCGGGGCTTTTCCGTGGTGGCCCATGAAGTTCAGAAGCTCTCCGTACAGACTCACGAAGCTTCGGAGCGCATTACCGGGCGAGTTACGGAAATCTCCGCCGCCGTAGGGGAGGCCATGGAAAATATCCGCCAGGTAAGCGAAGTCTTCGGGTTGGTTCAGGAGTCTCTGGAGAAATTTCAGGGGCTTCTCGGTTCGAGCAAGGAATTTATGGATAGTATTATCTCGGTGATGGACGGAGCTTCGGGAGGAATGAGCGAGGGGCAGGAGGATCTCACCGATGCGGTGGAAGTTCTCGACTATGCCCGGCGGAATTTCGACTCCATGGTGTCCATCGTTTCTTCCATCGGAAAGGCCCAGAAGAGTCTCGAAAAGATTCGGCTTTAACGTTGTGCGGGAGCCTGGATTGCAAGAGAGTTAGAGAGGAGCATGGCTATGAACGACATGGCGGGTTACGGAGGATCCGAGCTCTGGGTGGATCTTTCCCGGAGGAGCGTCGAGAGGCGCCCTCTCCGGGAGGATCTCCGAAAGTATTGCGGAGGAAGCGCCTATGCGGCACGCATTATCTTCGATGCCTGGGTTTCCGGGGGAGATCCCCTGGGAGAGGAGAATCTCCTTGTTTTTGCCACGGGGCCCCTTACGGATCCCCGGGTTCCCGGAGGGGGAAGCCTGGAAATCTGCTTCGTCTCTCCTCTTACGGAGCTCTGGGGAGAGAGCCGCCTCGGAGGGGAGGCGGGATTTTCCCTTCGGAGGGCGGGCGTAGACTTTCTGGTGGTCGTCGGCAAGGCGTCGGAGCCTATCGCCCTGGTGGTGGAAGATCGGGAGGTTCGTCTTCTGCCCTGTCCGGAGCTTTCTGGGGAACTCTGCTCTCGAAAGGAGAAGCTTCTTCAGGAGCGGCTGGGACCGGAGCCTTTCGACATCCTTACCATCGGGCCGGGAGGAGAAAACCTGGTTCTTTACGGTACGGTAATGCATAAGCATCGGGCGGCAGGGCGGTGTGGAGGCGGGGCGGTGATGGGCTCCAAAAACCTGCTGGCCCTGGCGATCCGAGGTACGGGTACCGTTCCTTTGGCGGACGAAACGGCTTTTCTCGAAGCCTGCCGGAAAGGACACAAGGCGGTGATGGCTTCTTCGGGAACCGAAGCGTTCCGGAAATGGGGGACCATGGGAGGATATCCCTACTCCGACGCCAGCGGCGATCTTCCTACCAAAAACTGGAAGAGCAACTTCTGGGGGAAGGGACAGGAGATTTTCGATCACTACTACGGTGTCAATTTTCAACATTCTCATGGATGCTACCGGGGGTGTACGGTGCAGTGCGGCCGGATTCTCCAGGTTGCCCACGGCCCCTGGAAAACCCCCTCTCACGAAGGAGGAGAGTACGAATCCGTGGCGGCATTCACCGCCTTTTGCGTTAACGAGGATGTGGACGCCGCGGTACACGCCTCCTGGCTCTGTAACGAATACGGCCTGGATACCATCTCTGCCGGGGCATGCCTGGCCTTTTTCATGGAGTGTTCCGAAAAGGGGCTTATTCCGGAAGAAGAACGCTGTTCCTGGGGAGATGCGGAGGTTTTTCCGGAGATGCTTCGTAAAATTGCCCTTAGGGAGGGGCCGGGAAATTTTCTTGCCCGGGGAGTGCGCCGTATGGCGGAAGAGCTTGGAAAGGAGGCTCTTTCCGGGGCGGTGCACGTGAAGGGCCTGGAAGGCCCGGCTCACGACCCTCGGTCGGGAAAATCCCTGGGGCTCAGCTATGCCACGGGAAGCCGGGGCATGTGTCATATCCACCCCGTGGAGGCCAAGGCCTGGGATGCGGATAAGCAGGATTTCGGCCTTCTTTCTCATGGGCTTCCCCACCCCGAAGAGGTGGATCCCTGGGAAGAGCGAGGCAAGGGGAAGGCGGTGAAGCTTCTTCAGGATGCGGGAACCCTTCCGGAACTTCTCTGTACCTGCAAGTTTTACCAGTACGTGGGGGTTACTCCGGAACACTACGCTGCCATGCTTCGGGGGAGCACCGGATGGGATATTACCGGGGGAGAGCTTCTGGACATCGGAGAACGGGGAGTAAATCTCCAGCGCCTCTTCAATGTGCGCCAAGGCATGACCGCCCAGGCGGACGAGCTTCCCTCCCGGGTGCTTTCACTCCCCGAATTCGGGCGCTATGCCGAGGAGGAACGCTGTGTCATTGGAGATCTTTCTCTCATGCTCCGGGAGTACTATGTCGCCCGGGGGTGGGATGAGACGGAGGGAGTTCCGCTGGAGGGAACTCTTCAGCGCCTGGGGCTGTAAAAATGCCTGCGGGGCATCTCTTCATAAGAGATGCCCCGCAGAATGCGAAAGGAGTGGTTTCGTTTGTAATGAGTGGTGTGCGTCCTTTTTGCGTGGCACACCGTGACTATACGCCTCTTTCAGTGAAAATCCCTCGGGGAAAAGGCCCGGTCCTGTCTAAGCATTTTTACGTAATTACAGTTTCCGAAGAGCGGTAAGGAGGCTTTCGTAATCGGGTTCGTTCGTCTGTTCCTCAACTATGGCGGCATAGCGGACTACGTTTTCACGGTCCACAAGAAAGGTTCCCCGGGCGAGAAGGCGGAGCTCCTTGATGAGCAGTCCCCACCTGGTGCCGAAAGAGGCCTCCCGGTGATCCGAAAGCACTGAAATGGCGTCGATTCCTTCGGCGACGCAGAACCGGGCGATGGCGAAGGGAAGATCCATGCTTATGTTCAAAATGGCCACGTGTTCTCCCAAGGAGGCGGCTTCCTCGTTGAAGCGGTGGGCCTGAAGGTCGCAGACCGGGGTATCCAGGGATGGGGTGGTGCTGATAACCTTGATCTTGCCGGCGAAATTTGCCAGGGACACGGGTTTGAGAGCCCTGTCCAATACCGAAAAGTCCGGGGCCCGATCTCCGGGTCGCAGTTCCGGTCCCACCAGAGTGAGAGGATTTCCCTTCATGGTGATAATGCCCTGTCTCTCCATACTCTAACACCCGCCTTTGCAAAAGTGGGATAGTCCCGCTATCCTCTTGACATGAATTGTATCCCAAAATTTGCGAAATCGGAAGTGTTTTTCTAAAAATAAAAACTGTTTGAGTTTTTCTCGTGTGGATTTGTAAATTCCTTTGTATGCACGCGTTTCTAAAGGATCTTGAAAGGGGGTTTTCGTTCCGTGATTTGGCAAAAAAACAGCACCAAACCTTTTCTGAAGACGGTATGTCTCGTCGTCTCGGGACTTCTTTTCTGGGGAGGAGTTTTTATTCCCTCCCGGGGAGAGAGTTCGTGCGACCCTTCTCCCTCCCGGGAAGAATCCCTTCTTTCCACTCTGTCCCTGGAGCAGAAGATCGGGCAGATGCTCTTTTTCTCGTTCCGAGGAGGCCCAGCCTCGCCGGAACTTGAAGATCTTCTTGAGCGCTACGCTCCGGGAGGGCTTATTCTCTACTCCTCCCGGGGGAACGTGGATTCCCTCGAACAGACGGTGGCTCTGATCACCGGAGCCCAGGAGGATGCCCGCCGGTACGGTATGCTTCCTCCCTTTTTCTCCATCGACCAGGAAGGAGGGCTCATCGATCGTATTCGGCAGGGAGTTACGGTTTTTCCGGGGAATATGGCTCTGGGAGCTGCGGGAGATCCGGAGCTTGCGAAGGAGCAGGCCCGGGTTACCGCCTCGGAGCTCCGTGCTCTGGGCATTACCTGGAACTTTGCTCCCGTGGTGGACGTGAACAGCAACCCCGCCAATCCGGTGATCAATATTCGCTCCTTCGGGGAGGATCCTCGGGAGGTGGCTTCTCTCGGGGTTGCCATGGTGCGGCCTTACGAAAGTGAGGGAGTACTCTGCACGCCCAAACACTATCCAGGCCATGGAGATACCCATGTGGACTCTCATGTGGGGCTTCCCAGGGTGGATCGCCCCTTGGAAGTACTGGAAGAGGTGGACCTTCTTCCCTTTGGGGAGATGATCCGGGCGGGGGTTCCCGCCGTCATGACCGCCCATGTGCTGGTGCCCGCCCTGGCTCCCGAAAACCCTGAGCTTCCCGCCACCCTTTCCCGGGAGGTGCTCCAGGGATTACGACGACAAGGTTTCGAGGGAATTATCGTGACGGATTCCATGGGCATGGGAGCCATCCGGCAGGGATGGGGAGCGAAAGAGGCGGCCCTCTTGACGGTGGAGGCCGGGGCGGACGTGCTCCTCTACGGAGCGGACCCCGATTCGGGGCCTTCGGTGTTCGAGGAGGTCTTTTCGGGTCTGGTGGAGGGAGTACGGTCCGGGCGAATTTCTGAAAGGCGGATCGATGAATCGGTGCTTCGGATCCTCACCGCTAAAATCCGAACCCGCATTCTGGACGATCCCTTTCCGCGAGAACATTGGAGGGATCTCCTGCAGAAAGAGGAATCTCTGGAGGTCTCCCGCAGAATTGCCCAAGAAAGCGTTACCCTGGTTCGAAACGAAGGGAACCTGCTTCCCCTTTCCGAAAATGCCCGCATACCTTTGCTTGTGCCGGAAGAACGCCGGGAGGACGTGCTGCCTCTTCTTGAGGAAGTGCCGCAGTTTCTCCCTCTGTACGTGCGGTCTTCTCTGGAAGAGGAACCTGTCCCCCTCTCCTCCGAAGAAGTTCGGGAGATTGAGAACGCTCCTTGCCTGGGAGTAGCTTCCTGGGGATTGACCAGATATCCCGGGCTTGGAACGTTGGTGAAAGATTTTTCCGAAAAACCTCTTCTTTACCTTGCCCTTCGCTCTCCCTACGATCTTCTGCAAATGCCCCGGGCGGCGGCCTATCTGTGTACCTATGGAGATACCCCGGCTTCTCTCGAAGCCCTGGGATGGATTCTTACCGGGAAGGCTCTCCCCAAAGGAAAACTTCCCGTGGAGCTTCCGGGCTTCTATCCCCGGGGGTGGGGGATGCAAGACTTTTAGGGCTGTTTGTTTTTATAGAAAAACAAATAATTGTTCCGCTGTCTCTTGTGCGGAGAAAGTTTCCCCCAGGAGGTTTCAAGGTCTCTCGTATAACGGGAGGCCTTTTTCGTTGTCTTTGCTGTGTTTGAGATTTGCCAAAGGTGCTTGACATTTTAACAAGACCCTTTACAATGGGGAAGCAATAGTTTTATTCATAAAACTATTGCTTCCCCATGGCGCAACTGTCCCAAACGATTTCTGTACGAAAAAGGAGGTTTCACCCTATGCCCCGAATTGGTATTTTTTACGGAAGTACCCTGGGAACCACGAGAAAAATCGCCCAGGATCTGGCGGTACTTCTAGGAGAAGGCGTGGATGTATACGACGTGGCTCAGGCGAAGGCGGAGAATCTTCGGGAATATCCGGTACTGTTCTTCGGTTGTTCCACCTGGGGATACGGAGAACTTCAGGATGACTGGAACAGCTTCATAGATAACCTCGATGCGGTGAGCCTGGAGGGAAAGAAAGTCGCCCTTTTCGGATGCGGCGACCAGGAAGGATATGCGGATACCTTTGTGGATGCCCTGGGCATTCTCTACGATAAGGTCCGGGAGCGCCGGGGATCCGTGGTGGGGACGTGGCCCGTGGAGGGATTCAATTTTGCCGACTCCAAAGGACTTCGGGAAAACCGCTTCGTGGGACTTCCCCTGGATGAAAATAACCAGCCCGAGCTTACGGAAGAGCGTCTTAGGGAATGGGTGACATCCGTAAAGGAAGAGATTCTTTCCTGACATGAACAGAGAAAAACGGTATGAGAAGGGCCTTTTTGGGGATCCCCGGGGGATCCCTTTTTTATTTGCATATTTTTTTCTTTTTACGAACTCTTTTGCATCCTCAAAAGCTCTCTTTGAGCCCTTTGGAGGAGCCCAAGAGTTTCCTATTCCCCAGAATTTGTGATACGATTTGTTGAAGATAACGTTCATTTGTTGACGGCTGGTTTTCGTCGAAGGCGTTGCCGTGGAAAACTCCTTTTTTCGGAAGCTTCCCGGTGTCTGGGGTCTTGCAGAGTTCCTGGAGTATGCAGATGCGGAAGGTTTCGTTAAGGGCTCGGATTGTTCGAGAGGGGCGGCTATAAAGGCTTGTTTGAGAAGCACCTTTGTCACCGCAGTTCCGGATAGGTTCAGGGATTCTTTTGAAGAAGCCCCGTAATTGCCGATCCTTTGGGATCGTCATGAATGTGGCGGCCGGACGAGTACATGAGAGGAGGAGTAACGATGCGGTGGTTTCGTTTCTTTCATAATATCAGGATGCGGAGCAAGTTGATTTTTCTGTTTGTGTTGACGGGGCTTATTCCCCTGTTGTTTCTTTCGTATCTTTCCCTTTCCAAATCCAGCCAGGCGGTGGAAGCCGAGGTCTTTGCCAAGAATTCCCTTTTCCTGGAAGTCAAGAGAGATACCATTACGGGTATGCGGAACGATGCCGAGGTGGACTGGAAAATGCTTTCCCTCACGGACGTGGTCTATTCCAGTCTTGCCCTGGCCCATGAAAAGGGCAGTGCCTCGCCGGAGTGGCAGGGTCAAAAGGCCGAGGTGAAACGTTACTTCGAAGAGCGGGTGGGGCCCCTCTTTCCTTACCAGGACTATTTCCTTACGGATATCAAGGGAGATGTGCTTTTCTCTCTGAACTCTCCTTTCCTGGAAGGAGTGAACCTCATGGACCGGGAGTATCTTCGGGAGGCTCTCCAGGGCAAGATAAACTGGTCCGACTTCTTTTACTCCGAGCATGTGAAAAAAAGTATCCTGGTTCTTGCGGGGCCGGTGCTGCAAGAGGGAACCCGGGGAGATATCGTGGGTGTCTTTTTCCTCTTTTTGGGGCAGGATCAGTTTCAGGAAGTGGTGCACGCCTATGCCAAGGATTTGGGCACCACCGGGAATGCCTATTTGATCGACGCCCAGGGGCTTCTCATGATCGATACGCTTCGGGGAAAATATTCCCAGGGGGCGGCCATGAAAGAAAAAATTACCGGGGACGCTTTGAATATCCTTGCCCCCCAGATCGACCGGGGAAATACAGAGTTCAGGCATGTAGGCTACTGGAGGGATTATGAGGGAAATACCGTTCTGGGAAGTCAGGGGGTTATTCAAATCGGCAAAAGCCCCCTGGGAGTGGTGGTGGAAGTGGATGAAACCGAGGCTCTGGCGGGAGTGCGAGTTTTGCGGCTTCTCCTTCTTGCCATTACGGGAGTCATCGTCCTTGCGGGGATCGCTCTTACCTTCCTTTTGGCTTCTCTTATCGTGCGTCCTCTCAGAACCATAACGGTTTTGGCGGGGCGTGCCAAGGAGGGCGATTTTACCATCACCCGGGAAGAGTTTCAATATGAGGGCCGGGATGAACTTGGCTCCGTGGCGGATGCCCTGGCGGAAATGATCCATGGGCAGCGGGAAACCGTCCGGGAACTCAAGCAGAAGGCCCTTCACCTCTCGGCGATCTCCGAAGAGACCGCCGCTTCCACCGAAGAGGTTACCAGCACTGCCGGAGAAGTGGCGGAGGGCAACAGCAAACTTGCCGAGGAGACCCGATCGGGGCGTATCAATGCGGTGGAATCTTCGCAGGTCATGCTGGAGATGAGCAGTCTTATCCAGATTGCCCAGAATCTGGCCACCAATGCGGACGCCAACTCCAAGGAGATGGCGGAATCTGCCAAGCAGGGGCTGGATACGGTGAAAAAGACCGTGGAGCATATGGACAGCATCAAGCTTTCGGTGGAGGAAACCGAATCTCTCCTGCAGCAGCTTGACACCTTTTCACAGCGCATCGGCGTGGTGGGAGACACCATTACGAGCATTGCGGACCAGACTAATCTGCTGGCTCTGAATGCCGCCATCGAGGCCGCCCGGGCTGGAGATGCGGGAAAGGGTTTTGCGGTGGTGGCGGAAGAAGTGCGCAAGCTGGCGGAGCAATCCCAGCAGGGAGCCCGGGAAGTAGCGGACCTGGTCTCCAAGATCCTTGCGGGTACCGGTTCTGCGGTGGCGTCCATGCAAAAAAGCCGAAAGAGCGTGGAGGAGGGAGTTTCCATCGCCCATGTGGCGGGAAGCGCTCTGGAGGGGATCCAGAAGGCCATTGCCAGCTCCATTGAGGATATTCGAAAGATCATTAACACCACCGACGAAGAAGTGGCAAAGTCCGAAAAGGTCATCGCCCTCATCAACACCTCCTCCAGCGTTATGGAAAACACGGACGATCACGTGCAAAACCTGGCGGCAGCCATGGAAGAGGTGGCGGCGGCCATGGAGAACGTGGCCACAGGAGCTCAGGAGGTAAGCGGTACATCCGAAGATCTGCGGAACATGACCGAGCGGTTCAAGGTGGAAGACGACGGAGACGAGACGCATTCCAGGCTCTCTCTGAAGGGATGATCGGATCGAAAAGCGGAAAAGAACTCCTTCTGCTTTGTCGCACCATGAGGTAACGATTCGCCTATAGACGAAAGCCCCTGGAGATCTCCGGGGGCTTTCGTCGTTTCGGAGGAAGATGTATTCTGGTGGAAAAAGAGAAAAATATACCTGTTCCACGGTGGTGCGAAAAAAATTTCAGAAACCTCCCGGAAATCTGCCGGGAGGTTTTCCATGGTTTCCGGGAGAATGGAAGCCGCTTTTTTGTACATGTTTTTCAGCGCGGAGAGGCTTTTTCAAGAAAAAGACATAAAAGCTCCATTATAACATGAAGGCGTGTCCTAAGAACCACGCGAAAGCATGGGAAATCACCGGAAAAGGAAGGTTTTTGAACGTAAAAAAACCGGCGCTCTTTTCTACAATGAGGCTAAGGAAAATTCCCCAAAACCGGGAGTTTTCACTTTTACGGGAGGTGACAGGGAATGCAGTTTGTACGTTCTCACGGAAGGAGCCGTTATACGGCTCTTGCAGTCGCGGTTTTCGCTTTTCTATGGCTTTCGGCCTCTTTGGCCTGGGCCCTTCCCGGGAGCAGTTGGAGCGCCGGAGAAGAATATGGCAGAAATCATGCCCAGGCCATCAGTCGTAGTGTTCAGGAGATGCTCGACACGGGCAAGGCCCGGGGGGTGGAGTACGGAGATGTTCTCGAAAGAGCCAAGCGGCACGAGGCACTCTATCAGGAGGTGCTTCCCCAAAAGATCGATTGGATGAAGGGAGTCGCCCAGGGAGCCGGAGTATCCTACGAGGATCTCCTCATCCTCAATGCCGCTCATCGTGACATGACGGGTTTCGTGGGGGAATGTACCACGTTTATGGCTCACGGAACAGCTCTTCAGGCGGGAACGGGAGCTCTTATCGCCAAAAATCGCGATCTCGGATCCCATACCATCAGTGAAGTGGCGGTGGAAGAGGCCCGGGAATACGAAGATGCCGCAGTCTATCGGGGTGCCTATATCGACATCCCCCAGGTACAAAAGACCTACCGTTTTGTGGGTTCCCGCTCCGCCGGCCGCTGGGGGTACGGCATGGGGATCAACGAAAAGCAGGTGGCGGTGGCGGATAATGATGCTCCCACCCGGGATGCCCTCTCCTTTACCGAGGGGCTTCACGATAACGACTACGTGCGCCTTGTGCTCGAGCGGGCGGGCACCGCTCGGGAAGGGGTGGAAATTCTCACGAAACTTACCGAGAAATACGGCCAGGCCTGGAACTCCATCATGTTCGAAATAGCGGATCCCCAGGAGCTTTGGGTGGTAGAGATCGCGGGATATCGCTGGGTGGCCAAGAAATACGAAAATACCTTCAGCGCCCGGTCGAACCAGTTCCAGATTACCGACGATTATGACCTTGCCGCGGAAGACCTCATCTCCTTTGCGGTCTCCAAGGGATGGATTCCCGAGGGAACCGAAAGGATCAACTTCCGGGGGGTTTACGGAGGAACCACGCTCTATCCCGACGATAACGAAAATTTGGAAGAGCGTCCCGCCACGGAAATTCTCTACAACACCGAGATGCGCTATCAGAGGGCCATGGAGCTTCTCAAGGGCTTGGAGGGCTCTCTTTCCGCAGAAGCCGTACTGCCCCTGGTGCGGGATCACTACGATACCTATCCCTTGCCGAGCGGCGAGGTGCTGGAGCTGGAGCAGATTCCCTTTTACAGCGGTAAATGTGCGGACATGGGAGAATGGATCACCGAGTTTCCCGAAAAAGACACGGTGGAGACTTCCATTTTTCCCCGTCCCATCTGTCATCACGGCTTCGGGGGAATCACCGCCTCTTCGGCGATTTTCGTGACCCGTCCGGATGTGCCGAATGAACTGGGGAGCATGCTTCACTGCATCATGCAGCCGTGCAACAGCCTCTTCGTTCCCTTCTACGTGGGAACTTCCTCCATAGACCCCCGCTTCACCTCTCCCGAAGCGGGGAGTCTTTTCCTGACCATTTCCAAGGTCGCCTTCGGAGCCTATGGAATGTTCCATGAAGGAATTCGGGAGGTTTTCGATCCTTACGAAAAGGCTCTCTTCGGTGAAATGGCCGCCCTGGAAAAGGAATATGCGGGGCTTGTCTCCCGGGGTGAAGCGGATAAAGCCCTGCAGCTTCTGGATACCTTTGAGGCTGCAAAGACCCGGGAAGCCTGTGACCTGGCAAATGAGGTCATTCAGAGCATGTTCGATACCGCGGCAAAGTCTTCCGCCTGGGGACGAGAGTAGGCCTTTCGGGGCCCACGTTCGAACTCCGGAAAAATCGGAAGAAACTTGTTCGTAGAGAGTTTTATGTGGGGCCGGGAAGAACTTTCCCGGCCTTTTTCGTGTAGTATCATTATGTTCGTTTCCGTATAAAGGGAGGTCTCTCGCATGGAAAGACAGTCCTATCTTCCAGGTTATCTTGTCCGAAAGCACGAGCTAACCCTGCGGATGAACCGGGGAATGGAGATGCTTCGTTCCTGCCGGCTCTGTCCGAGGCAATGCGGTGCCCGGCGTTTGGGGGATGAAACGGGAGCCTGCGGCATCGGGAGCAGTTGCCGGGTGGCCTCGGCCTTTCCTCATGGAGGAGAGGAGCCCTGCCTTACCGGATGGAGGGGATCCGGGGCCATATTCTTTTCCGGATGCTCGCTTCACTGTGTATATTGTCAGAATGCTTCCATAAGCCAGGGCCTCGAAGGAAGAGATTTCTCGGGAGAAGAACTGGGAAGTCTTATGGTGGCTCTCCAAATGCAGGGATGTCACAATATCAATCTGGTGACGCCCACTCACGTGATGCCTCAAATACTGGAGGGGCTTCTCTGGGGTGTGGAAAAAGGGCTTTCTCTTCCTCTTGTCTACAATACCGGAGGGTATGACAGCCTGGAGGCTCTGGAGCTTCTGGAAGGATTGGTGGACATCTATCTGGTGGATATGAAATACGCTTCCTCCGAAACGGGGCGTGCCCTTTCCGGAGTTTCTCGTTACGGCGAGGTGAATAGAGATGCCTTGAAGGAAATGTATCGCCAGGTGGGAAATCTCCGGAAGGATTCTCAAGGGCTTGCAGTACGAGGACTTATGGTGCGGCACCTGGTTCTTCCGGGGCATCTGGAGGAAACCCGGGAGATTGCCGCCTTTCTGGCTGCGGAAATCTCCCTGGAAGTCTTCGTGAATCTTATGCCCCAGTACCATCCCGAGGGAAAGGCCCGGGAAATGCCTCCTCTGGACAAGCCTTTGGGGAGAGAGGAGTTTGCGGAGGCTTTGGAAATTTTCCGCCGTGCAGGGCTTCATCCTCTTCTGTGAAAACCTGTTCCGTTCCTTGCTTCTGACGAACCTGTTGTCCTTCACCTCGTTATAGGATTTGCAAAAAAGAAACCTTGGTTCATTTATGCTCTTGAAAAAGATTTCTTGTTGACAAAAAAAATGAACCCGGGTATACTCCTTTCCAGATTCAAAACGGAGGTTGAAGGCCATGATGTCAGTTGTTCACCATACAAAAAAGACGAATCGTCTCCGATGCAGCTTTCCCGGTATGAATGCGGAAGATTCTTCCCGTAGGGGTTCTACCTGGCGAAAGACTGAGAGGAGTGCGAAGGATATGTGGCAGAAAGATGAATGGGGCGGCTGGTATTTGGCGGATCAGAAATGCATCGGTTCCATGCCCGAGGCGACGGGAGTATGGAATAAGGATGAGGAAACCGGAGGGTGGTATCTCACCGGAACCGTTCTGGAGGCGGGACTCTCTTCCAACGGTTCCTACCGCATGGCGGTATAAGGTTTTCGTCCGGGTATCCGGAAACATAAAAAACGAGGCGGAGGGAAATTTTCCTCCGCCTTTTCTCGTTTACGCTCCTTTTTTACGGTATTTCTCAAGGGGTATAGCGGAGATAGAGATAGACGCTGCACAGGGAAAGGGATATGAGCACCGTGGTCATTCCTACCTTGCAGAACCTGGCGAAGGGTACGTGATGCCCCGAGCGTTCCGCCACATCCGCCACTACCACGTTGGCGGCGGATCCCAGGAAACTGCCGTTTCCTCCCAGGCATGCTCCCAGGGCGAGGGCCCAGAAGAGAGGTGCCGAGTTCAGGGTGAGCACCTGAGAGAGCTCCTGCACCACGTAGATGAAGGTGGCGGTGAAGGCCACGTTGTTGATGAAAGCGCAGAGGAGCCCGGAGATCCAGAGAATGGAAAGCATGGTAAGTACGGGTTTTCCCTCCAGAAGGGTGGCGAGGATCTGGGTGGCTTGAGAGATGACCCCGGTTTCCTTGAGGCCTCCCACGATCATGAAGAGGCAGGCGAAGAAGACCAGGGTGGGCCACTCGATATCTTCGTGAATCACGGTGCGGCCGTCCACCTTTCCCACCACCAGGAGTACCGCCGCTCCCAGCAGGGCGATCACCGCTGCATCCAGATGGAGCACATGATGAAGAAGAAATCCCAGAAGAATGATTCCCATGATGGTGCCGGACTGTTTGAGAAGCTTCATGTCCTTGATGGTTTTCGATTCGTTTACCTGGAGAATTCTGGAATACTGTTCTTCCGTAATGGTAAGGTCTTTCCGATAATAAAAGGCGAGATAAAGCAGCACCACCAGAAGAACCCCCAGAGCAGGAGGCCCCAGGTTCACCAGAAAATCCATAAAGGAGAAGCCTGCGTAGGATCCGATGATGATATTCGGAGGATCTCCGATGAGGGTGGCGGTGCCTCCTATGTTGGAGGCCAGGGTTTCCGCCATGAGCAGTGGGAGAGGGTCCATTTCCATGAGGTCCGCCAGGGAGATGATTACCGGGCTGATGAGAAGCACCGTGGTGACATTGTCGAGAAAGGCGGAAAGGAACGCCGTTACCAGAGCGATGGCGAAGAGGGTAAAAAGGCCGTTCCCTCGGGTGATTTTCATGGTTTTTACCGCCAGGAACTGGAAAATTCCCGTTCTTGAGAGTACTCCCACGATAATCATCATGCCTATGAGGAGTCCGATGGTATTAAAGTCGATAAAACGCACTGCCACGGTGGAAGGAAGAAGATGGAAGGCCATGATGAGAGCGCTTCCGAGAAGGGCTGCCACGCTTCGAGGCGTTTTTCCCGAGGTGATGAGCCCCAGGGTGAGAAAAAAGACACCGAGAACCATCCACGCTTGAAAAGACATTTTGTACTCCTTTTTCTCCCATGCCTTACTGTACGGAGGTATGTGATAGGAGAGAGCATACAGAGAAAGGGAGAAAGGTGCAACCCATGCTCTATTTCGAATATTTTTAGCAATTCTCCCGGTTTTCTGGTGGATCTTTTATCGAAAAAAGCGTTTTCCGGAGTTTCGGGTAATAGCGAAGGAGGATGAATGAGAGACCGAGAATCTTGCGGTAGGCTCCTCGGGACGGCTGTGCTACAATGTCACATCAGAAAGCAGGTTTACGCAAGGAGGGAAAGGTAATGCAGATGCCTATGCAGCAGCAGATTACGCTGGACGATCTTCTGTCCATGCTTATGGCCCGGGTGGATGCCATGTCCATGGCGGAGGAAAATCTTAAAACAAAGATGAACATTCTTGGCAGGGTTCTCTACAAGAAGGGACTTCTGACGGATGAGGATGTCATGGATTCCATCCGGGAGGAACATCGGGTACTCAAGGAACTCGGTGCCATCGACAAAATGCCCGGAGAAGAAATTGTAAAGCTCTCGGCGGAGGGGATTCTCCAGTGGATCCGGGGAGACGTGGACGCCATCAAGAAGGGCATGGAAGAATACGAGCAGAGGGTTCGGGATCTTGCGGCCCAGGAGGCCCGGAAACCTCGTATCGACGTGGCCAGCGCTTCGGTGCTGGATCAGCTGGACCATATGACGGGAAAAAAGCCCGGAGGAAGCAAGCTGATTCTGTAGCGGTTCCGAGGAATACGAGAAAACGTAAAAATAGGGACGGGGAGAGGGGGCGGATTGAGCCTTCTCTCCCCGTTTGCATGTTGCGAAACCTCGGAGCTCATGAGAAGATGAACCCGTTCATGAAGATGATGAACCGGTCTTTTTCTCATTTCGAGAACAGGAGAACATGTAGAGGAGGTGCGTTTGTATGTGTAGAAAGCGGTTTTTGTTGTGGGGTCTTCTCATGCCGTTTCTCCTATGGTCCGGAGTGGCCTGGAGCGGTGATCCGGGAGATTTTGTGGTGCAGCGTATGGAGCCCCAGGGAGAAGTGCGGGGACTCGAGGAGATTTCCCTGGTCTTTTCCGCTCCCGTGGTACCCCCGGAGATGGTGGGGCGAGCCCTGCTCAAGGAAGATCTCCCAGGGGTCATAACGCCCCTCCTTGAAGGAAGCTGGAAGTGGAAAGATGTACAGCAGTGCGTCTTTACTCCCGCTCATCCTCTGGTGCCCGCCACGGAGTACCGTCTCTCCCTTCGCCCGGATTTACGGGATATGGATAAACGGCTCCTTGCGGGGGCTCACGATTTTACTTTTTCCACCTCTCCCCTTCGGTTTCTCGGTTTCGCTCAAAAGGATTTCCGTTCGGACGGCACCATCGTGGGAGAGCTTCGGTTTTCTCTCCCCGTATCACCGGTACGGCTCCGGGGGTATCTGGAGGTGCGGGACGAAAGAGGAAAGCTCCTTCCCTACAGTATTTCGCAGCAGCACGCCGCCAGAACCGTGGACGTCTCTATTCAGGCTCAGGGCAAAACCAAGGCGATACTTGCGCTTTATCGGGGATTTCCCGCCACGGTAGGGCATCTCGGCCTTGCCGAAGACCAGGAGATCATGGTAACTCCCAAGTTCATCCTGGATGTGCAAAACTCCTACTCCTCTTCTTCTTATGAAGGAAAGGGACGCATCTGGATAGGTACCACCTCCCCGGTGGATATTTCCCGAGCCTCCTCTTTCGTGGAGGTCGAGCCCCGGCAGGAGTTTTCCCTGGAGCCCGGAAGCGGAGGATTTTGGATTAACGGAAACTTTCTCCCCCGAGACCGGGTGGTGGTAACTCTCAAAAAGGGCCTTCCCGGACTTCGAAGTTCCTCCCTTGCCCGGCCCTTCCGCAAGGCCTTCGTTTTTCCCGATGTGGAACCGGATATTTTCTTTGCTGCCGGGGGAAGCTATCTTTCCTCTCAAGGTTCCCTGCGGGTTCCCCTGGCGGGGGTGAACGTGGAAACCATACGGCTTGCCTCGTGGAAGATGTTCGAGAACAACGTTCCTCTTGCTCTGGGTATGGATAATTCCTGGCTCGATCTGGAACTTTCCCGTCAGGGAGCCACCCGGGAATACCGCACCGAAGCCAAACAGAATGAGTCTTTCCGAATGGCGGTGGATTTGAAGGAGTTCCTCAGCCCCGATACGGGGGTGTTTATTCTCCAGGCTTCGGACGTTTCCGGAAATAGCTGGAACGTTCCTCGAATGATGGTGACTCTTACGGATCTGGGAATTACCGCCAAGGTCTTTCCCAAAGGAATTTTTCTGTGGGTGAACTCTCTGCATGGCGGAGGCCCCGTGGAAGGGGCGGTAATACGGATCTATTCCCGGTCCAACCAGCTTCTGGGAACCCTTACCACCGATGAGAACGGGTTGGGGCTCCTCAGCCGGGAAGAGCCTTGGGAAGACGATCTTCTTCCCTGGGTGGTCACCGCCGCCGCCGGAGAGGATCTTTCCTATCTGGTGCTCCGGTACGATCTCCTCCGGGGAGGGGATTGGGAACTCGGAGGAAGGGCCTATCTCGATGAGGGGTACGAGGCTCATGTCTTCACTCCCCGGGGAGTTTTCCGCCCCGGCGAGGTGGTGGATCTCACGGGGCTCGTGCGGAACCGGGATTTTCTCCCCCCCGGAGAGTTTCCTCTGGAATGGAAGATCTTCGATCCTAACGGAAGAAACGTCTTCTCCCAGATAGCTCCCCTTTCGTCCCAGGGATTCGTGACCTTGGCATACCCCCTTTCCGATGCCTCTCCCACGGGAGATTATCGAGTACAGCTCCGGATTCCCGGAGAAGGGCGTTTCCTCGTGGGAGAACATTCTTTCCTGGTGGAGGATTTCGTGCCTCCCCGCATCCGGGTTACCGCCTCCACCGAGGTGGAAGCCCTGGCTCCCGAAGAATCCTTGGTTCTCGATCTTCGGGGAGAGTATCTTTTTGGCGCTCCCGGAGCTCGCCTGGCCACGGAGGGAGAGGTGCGTTTCGTTCCCCGTGCCTTCAGTCCCAAGGGTTACGGAGATTACGTCTTCGATGATTCTGAAGAGGAGCTTTTCCCCTACAGCGATTTTCTCGGTACCGGTGCCTTGAACGACGAGGGAGTAGGTTCCTTTAGCTGGCAGACTCCCCCGCGATCCACCCTCAACAAGCCCGGGGATCTCGTGTTCCGACTGGGAGTTATGGAGGACGGAGGGCGTATGGTGTGGGATGTGCTCTCTCTGCCGTATCATCCCTTTTCCCAATACGTAGGAATTCGGCCTCCCCAGGGAGAGGAGATGCGTCCCGGGCTGGAAATTCAGTTTCCCCTGGTGGCCCTGGATCGAAAAGGGGCCCTTGGAGATCTGGCATCCGTAAATGCCCAGTTCTTCAAGGTAGCCTATCACAGCGTGGTGGTGGAGGAGGATGGCCGGTACCGTTTCCACTATGAACGGGAGCTTCTTCCCTTTGCCGTACAGGCGATTTCCCTTGAGAAGGGAACGGGAACGGCCCGCTTCACTCCCAGGGAGTACGGTGAATATATCCTCCGGGTGGAGGATCCTCAGGGCGCTGCCCGGGCGGCAGTCTCCTTCTACGTCTGGGGCGGTTCCGACGGCCCTCCCGGAGGCCCTCTGGACAAAGTGGCTCTGCGGCTGGACAAGGATACCTACGCCTCGGGAGAAGAGGCTACTCTTCGCTGCGAGCTTCCCTTCAAAGGAAATCTTCTGGTGACGGTGGAGACCGATCGGGTGGTGCACTGGCAGTATCTCCCCTCGGTGGAGCGTACCGTGGATGTGAGGTTCCCCGTGGAAAAGACCATGCTTCCCAACGCCTACTGCGTGGCGTGGCTTATCCGTCCCCAGGGGGAGGATAATTCGCAATGGTACAATCCCCGGGCTTTGGGAGTTACCCGATTCCGGGTGGATCAGTCCGAGCACGAGGCTAAAGTGCTTCTTACGGTGCCGAATCGGGCTTTCCCGGATGAAGAAGTGACCGTGGATCTTCAGCTCGAGGATGCCTCGGGAAAACCCTTTCCGGGAGAAGCGGTGATCGCCCTGGTGGATGAGGGCATTCTGGGGCTTACGAAGTTCGGCACCCCGGACCCCCATGCCTTTTTCACCGCCCTTCGGGCTTTGGGAATTCGAGGATACGACGTATACGACGATCTTCTTCCTCCGGAAAATGCGGCGACCCCTCTGCTGCATCCCGCGGGAGGCGAGGGACGTGAGATGGCTTTCGCCAAGGGACTTTCCCCGGTGCAGGCCCGGCGATTCAAGCCCGTGGCTCTCTTCGAGGGGCCCTTTGAAACCGATGCGGAGGGACGTCTGCAGGCCCGGTTCCATCTTCCCGAGTTCAGCGGTACGCTTCGGGTTATGGCGGTGGCGGGAGGCGGAGCTCTTGTAGGTTCGGGAGAGAAGGAACTTCTCGTGGCTCGGGATGTGATCGTGGAAACCACCCTGCCCAGGGCTCTGGCTCCGGGAGATCGGGTGGCCATGCCTCTTACGCTCTTCTCCAAGTCTGAGGAACACCTGGCGGTGGAAGTACATATCACTGCGGAAGAGCCCCTGATCTACAAGGGGCCCGAAATGTTCCGCATTATGCTCGCTCCGGGATCCCAGGGAGAACGCATGAACGTGCCCCTGGAGGCGTCGGAAAGCTCCGGAGCGGGGGTGCTGCGAGTGCGGGCATCCTGGAACGACGAGGTTATGGAAGAGAGAACCGAACTCCCTGTGCGGCCTCCCTATCCTCTCATCCGCCGCACCGGAGGCGGGGCCCTTCCTGGAGGATCCAGCACCGCTCTCGATTTCGGAGGCTCCTGGTTCCCCGGCACCCTCCGGGGAGTGGTGGCCTTTTCGGGAACTCCCGTGGCGGATCTCTCTTCGGCCCTTCAATACCTTACCTCGTATCCCTACGGATGCCTGGAGCAGACCATCTCCGGCATCTGGCCCCTGGTGGCTCTGCCGGATCTGGTGAGGGATCTCGATCCTCTCCTGGTGAACCCCGAGGAGAATAATCGTCGGGTGCAGGAGGGGTTACGCCGGATTCTCGCCATGCAGCTTTATGACGGCTCCTTCTCTTTCTGGCCCGGGGATGGCTACAGCTTCTCCTGGGGCTCCGTCTATGCGGGGCACCTTCTTTTCGAGGCTTCCCGGGAAGGATACGCCGTTCCCGAGGAAAGTCTCCGGGGCGCCCTGGAGTGGATCCGGCGTCTGCTTCCTCAGGAGTTCGATTCCATGACGGACCGGGAGTATGCGGACCTCAGCGCTACCAAGGCTTACGGCATGTACGTCCTGGCTCTTTCGGGGCAAGCTCCCCTGGCGTGGATGGAACACTTCCGGGAACGTGGCGAGAAGCTTACGGAAACCGCCCGGATATTCCTTGCCGGAGCCTATGCCCTGGAGGGACGACAGGATGTGGCCTCTTCCCTTCTGGGAACCGTGGCGGTACGAATGGATGATCCTCCTTCCGAGGGATCCATCTTCGATTCGGGAGTTCGGAACACGGCTCTTACGCTGCTTATGCGGTTGCATCTGGATCCCGGATCCGAGCAGGCGGCCCTTCTGGCACAGCAGCTTATCAAAGCTGCCCGGAAGGGGTTGTGGCGAAACACCCAGGATAACGCTTTCTCCGCCGTGGCCCTAGGACGCTATTTCCGAAGCACCCGGGAGGAGCGGAAACCCTTCGTGGCGGAGCTGCGCTCCTCTTCGGGGGAAGAACTTCTTACGGTACGGCAGGGAGAGAACGCTTCCCTTCCGGTGAATTCCCCCGAACCTCCGGAGCTTTCCTGTGCCGGAGAGGGACAGGTTTACTACTCCTGGTCCGTGGAGGGAGTGCCTCAGGAGGCTCCGGAACCCATGAAGCAGGGGCTTTCGGTATCCCGGAGCTATCATCGTCGGGACGGAACGCCTCTCAAACCGGGAGAACCCGTGTTCCAGGGGGAGATGCTGGAGGTACGACTGGAGCTTCTTTCGAACCGTTCGGTGGAGCATCTGGTGCTTTCGGACCTCCTCCCCGGAGGTTTGGAAATCGACAATCCCAGGCTTCAGGCGGCCCTTGAGGGGAGCGAACGCTACGTTTCCGTGCGGGAGGAGATCCGGGATGACCGGCTTCTGCTCTTCGTTCCCTTCCTGAGCAAGGGAGAAGCCCTCCAGTATACCTATCGGGTCAGGGCGGTAACGGCGGGAACCTTTACGGTACCTCCCGTGGCCGCTGAGGCCATGTACGATCCGGCCCTTCAGGCCCTGGGCGAGACGGGTACACTTGAGATAAAACCCTAAGACATGAAACTGAATTTTTTTCGCAGAACCCTGAGAGGGTGCCTTCTTGGAGCAGTGTTGTTTTTCGGAGGAGGCACCCTCCTCCTGTACCATACCTGGCCTGAAATTTCTCTGGAGGCGGTGCGAAGCTGCTCGGTCTCTCCGGGGGTTTTCGATTTTCAGGGGGAGCCTCTTCGAATATGGCCCTCTCCCGAGGAAGAATGGAGTCTTCCGGTCTCTCTGGATCAGATGGGGGCATGGCTTCCCAGGATAGCCGTGGAGGTGGAGGACCGTCGCTTTTTCTCCCATGGAGGGGTGGATTTTCCCGCGCTCCTTCGGGCGGCGGCACAGAATTTTCGGGCGGGGAAGGTGGTGTCCGGAGGCTCTACCATCACCTCTCAGCTCGTTCGCCTCACCTTTCCACGCCCCCGTACTCTGGGAGCGAAGCTTGACGAGTTCCGCCAGGCCCTGGAGATGGAGAAAACTCTTTCCAAAGAAGAAATCCTGGAGCTTTATCTTAACAAGGCCTTTTTCGGAGGCATGCTCCGGGGCGTGGAGGCGGCCTCCCTGGGATGGTTCGGCAAGCCCTGCAAGGCCCTCTCTCCGGGGGAGGCGGCTCTTCTGGTGGGGCTTTTGAAGGGCCCCACCGCCTATCGGCCGGATCGCAACTATTTCGGGGCGAAGAAGCGGCGAGATGGTATTCTCGCGTTGCTCGCAGAGCGGGGGGTGCTTGATGAAACCGCATATCTTGGAGCCTTGGACGAACCTCTTCCTCGGGAGATGCGTCCCTTTCCAGCCCTGGCTCCCCTGGCATCGGATCGGCTCCGCCGGGAGCACCCCGAAAAGGAACGCATCGACTCCACCCTGGACAGAAAAATCCAGGAGGAGCTTCAGCGTATCGCCTCCCGGCAGGTTCGGGAATTCGGATCCTCGGTAACCTTGGCGGCGTTGGTTCTCGAAAACGCTACCGGGAGTATTCGGGGAGCCGTGGGAAATGCCCGATGGGGAGAGAACACGCCGGGAAGCTGGATCGACTGCTCCCGGGTGCTGCGTTCTCCAGGATCGGCCCTCAAACCCTTCGTGTACGCCGCTGCCTTCGATCGGGGTTATCTGACTCCGGATTCCCTTCTGGCGGATACTCCCTATGGTTTCGGAGGACGGCATCCTCGGAATTTCGACCGTGTCTTTCGGGGCCCCGTCTCCGCAGGGGAAGCCCTCGGGCTTTCTCTCAACGTCCCTGCAGTACGGGTGCTCCGGATGATTCGGGGCAATGTCTTTCTCGCTTTTCTGCGTCGTCTCGGTTTTTCGGGATTTACCAAGGATTCTTCTCATTACGGGGATGCCCTGGTTCTCGGAGGATGCGAAGTTACCCTGGAGGAGCTTGTGCGGGCTTACGGCGTTTTTTCTTCCGGAGGAAGGCTTCCCGCGCTCAAGTGGCTTCGGGAAGAGGAATCTTCGGAAAAAAACATCTTCCGGGAGCGCATCTACTCTCCGGGAGCCGCTTTTCTAACGAACCTCTGTCTTTCCCGTCCCGAACGCCTCTCTCTGACCACCCAAAGGCTTTTGGAAAAGCGGCAGCTTCAGATTTGTCTCAAGACGGGAACCTCTTACGGTATGCGGGATGCCTGGGCGGTGGCCTATACGCCGGAATATACCGTGGGGGTATGGATGGGGGATCCCGGAGGAAGCCCTCTGGAAGGAGTGGCGGGGCTTCGGGCGGCGGCTCCCGGAGCGGTGGAGATGCTTCTCTCTCTCGGAGAGGACGCTTCCTGGTTCTCTCCTCCCGAGGATGTGTCCAGGCGGGAAATCTGCGTGCTTTCAGGGCAGCCTCCCGGAGAAGCCTGTCCCGCCACATCCATGGGATGGTACATTCCCGGGGTTTCCTCGGGAAAAACCTGTTCACTGCATGGCCGGGAAGGAGGAAACACCGTCCTTCGCTGGCCCCGGGAACTGCGGGGGTATGAGCGAGGCGGAACTCTTCGGGAAGCTCCGGGAAAGCTCAGCATCGTATCTCCCCGGGAAAACCTACGGATCTTCACAGTTCCCGAACGAAAGGAAAAGATTCCCCTTCGTACCGAGGGCGGCGTTCCTCCCTATTTCTGGTATGTGAACGGTATGTATCAGGGCAAGCAGGAAGAGGGGGAAGATCCTTATTTCTGGTCTCTCCGAGAGGGAAAACACAGGCTTTCGGTCACCGACGGAGAGGGGCAGACGAGTTCGGTAGTTTTCACGGTGGTCCATTGAGAAAAGAGAACAACGCCGGGGGCCCTGCAGGGCCCCCGGTGAAGGATCTTCGGAAAAAATGAAATCTTATTTATAAGATCTCCTGACCTGAGAGAGGCGCAAGGCCAGGAGATGCGTAGCGGCGTTATTGGCCGGATTTGGCGATGAGGCTGTTCAGAGCCTGGAGAAGCTCCGCCATATCTTTCTTGGAGGCTTTGGTTTTGAGAATCTCCTGGGGAAGCATGGCCTTTCCCCAATACTTGGCGTTCTTTTCGTGCTGGGTGGTGATGGAGGCTCCCTCCAGAGACATTCCCGCGAAGAGTCCCTTGCTCATGGAATAGCTGTAAATGGAAGCTTTGAGTTTTCCGTCCGTGGCAGCCTGGGCATCTCTTCCCACGGGGCCTGCGGCCACCGAGATATCTCCTCCCAGGGTGATTTTATCTCCCACGAAGCCTTCCATGCCCCGTTCATTGGTGATGACCAGCACCAGGGCGGTAGACTGTATTCCCACCTGAAGGCCGAAGGATGCCCCGGTGATGTCCACAAAGCTGGGCCCGTTCCAGGAGTTTCCCTCCCGGCGGAGAATGAGCCCCTCTCCGTAGCGGCCTCCCACCACGAATCCCGCCTTTACCACCGAGGGAAAAATGGCTACGCCCTTGGCTCCCCGGAGGGTATCTCCCATGGCTCCAGCATCGTTCTGACTGAGCATCTCCTTGAGGGTGAGTACCGAATCGTTGATAATGGTCTGGGGGGATTTCGCAGCCTGGGCGGTACCTCCGATAAAGAGGCAAAAGACCGCAGCAAACATGCATAGAAAAAACATTTTTTTCTCTTTCATGCTGTACGACACTCCTTTCTTTACAGTTCCGTCCGAGCGAAACTGATGGGGCATCATTATATCCCACAAAGAAGGATGGGAATAGCCCCGTGTTTTGATACAATGCAACGACATCCCCGGGGGAGAAAAGGGGAAAATATCTTTCGAAGGAGGAATGGGCCGTGGAGAAATACGAAAATCGAGATCCCCTTGTAAACGTGCTTCACCATGTGGCATGGCACGGGATTATGCCTGGCCCCGTTTTTTACGGGCAGCGTCATGAAGAGGGGGTAACCATTCATGGTGGCAACCCTCCCTTCGAGCGTTTTCTGCGAAAACGAGGAAAACACCCTTCCTACCCTTGTCGCGGGGAGGAGCTTTTCTCGGAGGTTTTCGAAAATGCTTCGAAAAAACCCTCTTCCCTGGAGGCTCTTTTCGAAGGATCCCCCGGCTGGACTGGGGGAACCTGGTTTCCCTTCGAAGGAGACGAGGAGCTGGAATACGCTCTCTTCGAAGATCCCCATGGATGGTTCGTTTTCTTTCTCGAATCCCTTACGAGCGGCAGAATACTTGAGAACCAGGAGGAGTTGCGGAAGAAACTGGAAGAAATGGTGCGTCTTTACAGCGTGGGAGAGATTCTGGATCCCCTTACGGCGATTTTACGGGAATTTCTCGGCTTCGATTGGGCGGGAGTGCTCTCCTGGAACTCCGGAGAGGGACGCTGGTCCCTGGCGGCCTATAACGGAGGAAAGGCGGGGGAAGAACAGAATGTTCGGGCTGCAGATCTTCTGAAAGCCTTTCACCGGGATCAGGAACAGTCCGGGGTGTGTCTGGGGGATCTCGAAATCATGGATCATCGGTATTGGTGGGTGGATGTCCCGGAAAAAACGTCTTTCTGGGCAGCGATACTGGAGGAGCAGAGTATGGCCTCCTTCTTTGCGGGAACCCTTGTTCCGGGAGCGCAGCCCATGCTTTTTCTCGGTTTTTCCGGAAAGGAGAACCGGGTTACTCGGATTAGAAAAGAGGTTTTCCAGGGCGTGTGGCCCGTGGTATGCTCCATGGCGGAACGGTATCGTCTTATTACTGGCATGGCGGTGCTTTCCCAGAAGGATGCGGTTACGGGGCTTCCCCGGGGAGAATCCTTTCTTCAGAAGGTTTCCGTGGAGCTCAGCCGGAACAGGCGTTATTCCTATCCTATCTCCCTGCTCTATCTGCACATTCAAAATATGGAAGAGCTGAAGCGGGCAGGAGGCTCCGGAGGAGTGGCCGATGCCTTTCGCCTCCTCGCGAGAGAGGCGGTGGAGAGCATCCGGGTTGTAGATATAATCGGCCGCCTTGATGACGGAGGCCTTCTGATTCTTCTTCCTCATACGGCCCTTGAGGGAGCTCAGGTGGTAGTGGGGCGAATGAAAGAACGTTTTCGGGGACTTTCTCCTCTTCCTTCGGTGTCCATGGACGTTCTTTTACGCTCCCTCTCCTATTCGGAAGGACTTATTCCCGATACGGAGCTGGTGCTCAAGGAGATCCGACGTTAATCGACCAAGGAAGAGATGCAAAGAGGTGCATGGAAATACGAAAAGAAACACCCCGGATCCCGAAGGATCTGGGGTGTTTCTTTTCGTATTTCCATATGGAATATGCGAAGGGGAAGCCTGAAATCAGAGAAAAAGATTATCCATGGTGGAGAGGATGTCCAAAGCCATAATGTCCGCTTCTTCCTGATTTTGGGTCTCTTCCAGGCGTTCCGCCACACGTTCCCGGGTCATTTCCAGAAAGGCGAAGACGGGATTCTGCTGAAGTTCTTCGGTAATTTCCTCAAGGAGGAGATCCGGAATACGGTCGGTGACGTACCCGAAGAAGACTGCTGCGGTGGAAAGAGCCATAATTCTGGATTCCGTAAGCGTCCAGGCGGGTTCCAGAAGAAGTGCCCGGGAGTAGCTTTCGAGATCCTCCTCTTCGTCCTCTCCCTCCAGAGGGGGAACCCAGAAGTCGAGGAGGTAGAAAGGCAGGTTGGGATCCGTTCGAAAGGCATCCCAAAGGGCGATGGCGCTCTCCCGGGAAGAAAGGGAACATTCGAGAAGCGCCATGGCCTTTACGTGAGCCGAGAAAATGTCCGGATCCTCTTCGGCGATCACCGTTTCGAGTACCCGGGAATATTGTTCCGTAAGAATAAGTCCCACGTAACGTATGGCTTTGGCCCAGGAATAATCGTCGTGAGGGAGCTCCAGAAGCTCTTCGCTGAGAGCCACCGCCTCCTCCCCCCGATTTTCCAGAATGTAGTACCATCCCATGCGCTGGAGAGCCTCGAAAAGAAATGCCCGAAGATCTTCCCCCTGTTCTTCCGGAAGATCCTCGAGAAGCGAGCGGATCTTTACAACACAGCGGGAAAGATAGGCAAGGGACTCCTCGGGATCCTCTGTTTGATCCGCGAGAAAGAGCAGGGCCTCGGGATTTTCCGGATCCAGGCGAAAAATCTCCTTTATCAAAGATTCCGTGGCGGAGGAGGGTTCTCCCTCGTAGAGTTCATCAAGAAGCTGCTCCAACTGCCGGCGATTTTTTTTCATATAGCGTGAATTCCCTTGGTGGTTTCAGGGAATACTCCCTCCTGACTTTTTGTAAAATTTAATCGAATTCCCCGTTTCCCATCTGGATGCCCATGGCGGTGTTCGGCATCTCCAAGGAACTCCGAAGCTGGATGGAGGGCATGGGAACCACGGTTACTCCCGAAGCTTCGTCGTAGTGATATCGTTCGGCGTCGATTTCGGGATTATAGCCGATAACGGTTCCCGGGGGAATAGCGTTGTGAGCGTCCACGATGACTTTTCGCAGTTTGCACTTCTCGCCGATAATGACTCCCTGGCCGATGAGGCACTCTTCAAGAATGGCTCCGGGGTGGATGATGCAGTTTCTCGAGAGCACGGATCGATGTACCGTGGAACCGAGAATCTGGCTTCCTTCGGCCCGGAGGGTGCCTACAACGGAGCAGTCCTGCCCTTTGCTCGGGTAGGTGAAACCCGGGGGGTCAGCGTAGGATACGGTTCGTATGGGCCAGTGAAAGTTGAAGAGCGTGAGGTCCGAGGGATGCTTGAGAAGATCCATATGGCTTTCCCAATAGGCCTTGATGGTTCCCACGTCCTGCCAGTAGGGACGATCCTTTCCGGGGAGCACTTGGCTCGAGAAATCGTAGGCCATCACCTTGGAGGAGCCGAAGGCCGCGGGGAGAATGTTGCGGCCGAAATCGTGGACGGAATCCTCTCTGGTGGCATCCAGGATGAGGGCTTCCTCGAGAATTTTGCGTTTGAAGATATAGTTGCCCATGGATACATAACTCTGCCCGGGTTTTCCCGGGATATGCGGAGGATTTTCGGGTTTTTCCACGAAAGCCGTTACCTGCCCCTGGTCGTTCACTCCGACGCAGCCGAAGGCGCTTGCTTCGGAAGCGTTGATGGTTTTGGCGGCCACCGTGATATCCGCATCCGTATCCACGTGAAACTGGAGCATTTGTTCCACATCCATCTTGTAGATGTGGTCCGCCGCAAAGATGCACACGTGATCCGCATCGAAAAGGGTGATAAGGTGTAAATTCTGGTACACCGCATCGGCGGTTCCTTTGTACCAATGGTTCCCCGTCCACATTTGGGCGGGGACAGTGGTGACGAAAAGATCCCGTCCTCGCATGGCACCTCCGAACTGCCATCCCCGCTCGATATGTTCGTTCAGGGACTGGCTTTTAAACTGTACCAGCACGTAAATGGAATAAAGACCGCTGTTCACGAGATTGGAGAGGGCGAAGTCGATAATGCGATACTTCGCCGCAAAGGGCACCGCAGGTTTCGAGCGATACCGGGTGAGGGGCATGAGGCGCTCTCCCTTGCCTCCCGCCAGGACGATGCCCAGCACGCGACCGTATCTGCCGTAAATCATGATTGTTTCCTCCTTTCTGAAGACAGTATGTCTTGTGACGACGGAATAAGCTTTACCGGAAAGCTGAAAGGCTACCTCTGGGTTCCGCGGGAAATTTCCTTTTCAAGGAGATCGCGAAGTGTCTCCCAGGAAGGGATTCCTCGAAAGACGCAGCGTCCCCGGAGAATCCAGGTCGGTTCGGTAGCTTTGATGCGGTGCCGCACCACCGAAAGGATCCAGAAAAGGCATTTGGGATCCACCATCCGGAGCTCTACCCGGGAGCCGAAAGTTTCTCGAAGGCGAACGAGAAGGGCGCTCACGGACTCACGGTCCGTGCAGGAGGCGAAAGACCGAAGCTCCTCCTTCGTAAAGGCATAGGAACCTCAGCCCCCGGAGGAGAAGGGAAGTTCCATGAAAAGGGTAAGACGTACCATGATTTTTCTCCTTTCCGGATTCTAGGTTGCCCCAAACTTCCAGGGAATGGGCCGCTATGTTACGGAAACTCCCTCCAGAAGGGCGTTATAGAGCTGATGGTAGAGCCGGGCGGAACGTTTCCAGGAAAAATCCACCTTCATGTTTCGGGCAATCAGTTTTTGCCATGCCTCGGGCTTATCGTAGAGTGCCAAGCCTCGACTTGCCGCCTTGAGAAGCTCTTCGGCGGAGTAGTCCAGAAAGACGAAGCCGTTGCCGTCCTCGGGAGATCCCTCCACGTCGATCACCGTGTCCGAAAGGCCTCCCACCGCCCGTACTACCGGTACGGTGCCGTAGCGCATGGCGATGAGCTGCGAGAGTCCGCAGGGTTCGAAGAGGGAAGGCATGAGAAGAAAATCCCCTCCCGCATAGAAAAGATGTGCCAGGGGTTCGCTGAATCCCGTATGAAGCCATACCTGGCCCGGGAATCGCCGGGCTTCCTCCTGGAAGGTCCGTTCCACCACTTCGTGACCGCTCCCGAGAATAAGAAGCTGGATGTTTCTTCGGAGAAGGGCTTCCATGGATCCAAGGATCAAGTCGATACCCTTTTGTTCCACCAGGCGGCTTACGAAGACGAAGATGGGCCGGTTCTCCTCGGGAAGGCCCGTTCTTTCGAGAAGCGCCTTGCGGCAGGCTTTTTTCCCCGCAAGGTTTTTCGCGGTATACGGTTTTGGAAGATGGGGATCCTTTGCGGGATTCCAGATTTCGTAATCGATGCCGTTCAGGATCCCCCGGAGTTTGCTGCGGTTCTGCACCAGCACTCCGTCAAGGCCGAATCCTCCCTTCATGGTCTGGATTTCCCAGGAATACTGGGGAGAAACCGTGGTGACCGCTCCAGAAGCGTTGATGCCTCCCTTGAGAACGTTCACCTGACCGTAAAACTCCATGGCGGGAATGGAAAAAGCCTGGGGTTCGAATCCCCAGCTTTCCAGGGCGCTTCGCTCCACCACGCACTGATGGGCCATGTTGTGCAGCGTGAGCACCGTGTCGTAATTACCGTGGAGCTGTTTATAGTGCCGGTGCCACTGGAGTGCCCCGGGGATCAGGGCTCCCGGCCAGTCGTGGGCGTGGATGATGTGGGGCCTCCAGCGGAGAACCTTTTCCAGTTCGAGAGCCGCATAGGAGAGGAATACGAAGGGGAGCACGCTCTCCTCGGTGGTCTCCGGAGGATAAACCCGGGGATTCTGGAAGAGTTCCGGCTGTTCCAGGAGGTACACCTGGATGCCGTGTACCATGGCGGGAATGATCTCCGCACTATAGACCCGCCAGTTGAGGGATACGTGGATTTTTTCGGGCTCCCGATGGATGGGGATCTCCATGTTTTCGAGAATCTCCAGTACTCCCGGCCACAGGGGAAGCAGAACCCGGGCATCCATGCCGAATTCCTGCATGGCCCGGGGAAGAGCTCCCACCACGTCTCCCATGCCTCCCATCTTGATGAGAGGGGCCATCTCGGGGGATACATGAAGTGCCCGGAGTACCGGAGAGTTTGAGGGCTTCATGGCTAGAGCCCCCGGAAGACCACGTCGTAGGCCTTTTCGCAGTAATCCTTTACCACTCGATGGGTGTTGAAGTAACTGGCATTCAGGGCTATGGTGTAGCGCATCATGCGAATCCAGGTCTTCCGATCTTCGTAGTAGGTGGGGATGATCTGGTGGTGCAGTTTGTTATACAGATCCCGGGCATCCTGCATTTCGTCGTACTCCACCAGGGCGGCTTCGCTGGGTTCGGGGCCGATGGACCAGCCCGTGAGCCCTTCGATCCATCCTTCGATCCACCACCCGTCGAGAACCGAGAAGTTCATCACTCCGTTATGGGTACACTTCATACCGCTGGTTCCCGAGGCCTCCCGAGGCCTCTTGGGGTTGTTCAGCCATAGATCCACCCCTGAAGTGAGGAGCTCCGCCAGAGCCATATCGTAGTTCTCCAGATAGACTATGGAAATAATTCCTTCCAGTTCCTTTGCCGCATCGATGACGTTCTGAATCATTTTCTTGCCCCCGTTGTCGTGGGGGTGGGCTTTCCCCGCAAAGAGAAACTGCACCTTCCCCGAGCAGGAATCCACGAGCTTTTTCACGTCCGAAAAAATGAGGTCTCCCCGTTTGTACGTGGCCGCCCGCCGGGCGAACCCGATGGTAAGGACGTCCTGATCCAACTCCTTTCCCGTATCCTCGAGAACCCGGGCAAGAAGCTTCATCTTCGCCGCCTGATGAGCCCTCCAGATTTCCTGGTCCGGAATGTTCAAGGCCTGGGTGAGCCGGGAGGGATCGTTTCGCCATCCGGGAATGTGATGATCGAAAACCTTCATCATGCTTGGGTTTGTCCAGGTGGTGCTGTGCACGCCGTTAGTGACGCAGTCGATATTTTCAGCCTCGAACATGTTCCGGCTCACTTCGGCATGTTTCTTGGAGACCCCGTTAACGTAGCGGCTGAACTTGAGTCCCAGATCCGTCATGGAGACGCCTCCGTCTCCTAGCATGCGCCGGAGTTGGGAGACGTGGTGGGGCTGCATTACCTTTTCGATGAGGTCGTAGGGAAAGAAGTCGTGCCCTGCGGGTACCGGGGTGTGGGTGGTGAAGACCACCTGCTCCCGAACCTTGTCGAAATCGTCGTACCCCATTTCACGAAGAAGTTCGAGGGTGATAAATCCCGCATGTCCTTCGTTAAGGTGGAAGGTACGCAGATTGTCGTATCCGAGATCCCGGAGCATCCGGAGACCCCCAACTCCGAGAACCAGCTCCTGGAGAAGCCGATAGCGTTGATCTCCTCCGTAAAGGTGCCAGGTGAGCTTTCGATCCTCCGGGCTGTTTCCGTCGAAATCCGTATCCAGGAAGTAGATGGGAAGGGCAAATCCTCCGTGACCGATGAGATCGTGCACCCACGTACGGATTCGAAGCTGCCGCCCCTCCACATACAGGGAAACTTCGTTGGGGAGCAGCTGGAGTAATTTTTCCGGCTGCCATTCCACGGGGCTTTCCTTCTGCCATCCCTCTCCGGACAGTTTTTGATTAAAATATCCCTTCCGATAGAGCAGTGTCACACCCACCACGGGAACTCCCAGATCGGCGGCACTCTTCAGGATGTCTCCGGCGAGAACGCCCAGTCCTCCGGAGTAGGTGGGGATCTGATGGCTGATGCCGATCTCCATGGAGCAGTAGGCTATGGTGCGGAACGAAGGGTCCGTTTCTATGGTGTTTCGAAAGGATTGACCCAGGTGTTTCCCGTGAAGCATAACGGACATGAAACATCCCTCCTTGGGGGCAAATGTTCACCGGCACTATGCGGTGTCTCTCGTGCTCTCTTCCAGTACGAAACCTAGATGTTCCGCCAGGGGGGCCAGAAAGGGTTCCTCGCGGAAATTTCCTTTTCGATAGTGGTTCCAGAAAAGGCGGATCAGGGTCTCTTTCGGGTACTCCAGGTGAAACTCCTTTGCCAGATCCATGATACGACATACATCTTCCCAGGGAGGTTCTCTCTGATCCAGCAGATGTGTCAAATGTTCCTCCACCTCTCGGGGAAGAAGGGCCAACTCCATCCATCCCCGGGGATTTTTCAGGGAGTTCAGAAAGAGGAGAAAGAGCCGGAAATCCTCCGGGCGCCCAAGAAGCTCTCTTCCCGTGGCTTGGAGATGTCTTGCCGTCAGGGTTTGGAGCAGGGGAGGCAGGGGGGCTCCTTCCCGAAGGAGGATGGTGATCATGGAGTAGCCGTTCCGGGCGTTTTCTTCCATCAGGGGAAGGAAGGGAGCCATGATCTGTTCCTCCCATTCGGCGAAGAGTTTTTCCCGATCGTCCTCGGCCAGAATTTTCAGTGTAAAGGGAGGATTCGGAAAGAAGGCTTCTATGGATTCCTTCCAGGGAGCCTGGAAGAGATCTCCCTCGAGCTCCTGAAGTCGGAGATGCTCTCCCGCGAAGACCATGAGCTCTTCCTTCCGGGGGTTCGTACGGAGTACGCATCCTTGCCAGAAACGTCCCGTCAGGGGCTCCCGGAGCAGAATTTCTCCCACCGTGGCATTTCGGGAGGGAAAGCGGCGGCTTTCTTTTTCTTCCACCGAATAGTGGTGATACCGGGAAGAGCTTTTGGTCATCCAGGCGGCGGCGGCGACTTCTTCCAGAGTACGCATCCGGGGGAGGACTTCTTCTTCCGCCAGGATTCGGGCGTTCTGTGCTTTGGGCTGGTTGCCCCGAGCTTTGGAGAGATCTTCAAGAAGCCGGGGAATCAGATCCGGCCCTCCGGTGGAGGCGAGAAGTTCCGCTCCCCGGAAGGCGTACCGGAGGTTCTGTACCGTCTCCACCCCTGCGATATCGTTGAAGAACCAGGCACAGGAAGTGTAGAGGAACATTCCCATTCTCTGGGATTCGAGAAGGGTGAGAATGCAGGAGCTTCCCTCCTCGGGAAGCGTGCCGAAACGTTGTTCCAGGAACTGTTCCGGGGGCGTTTCCAGGAGGAGTTCCACTCCTTCGTTCCGGAGCTTCCAGGGATCATCGCAGAAAGGGCGGAGCTTTTTCTCGAAATACGCATCCATCTCTTCCCGGAGTCTGTCGAAAGCGTTTCTCAAGGGGGCTCGCCACTCTTGATTCCAGGAAGGATCTCCTCCTGTGGAGCAACCGCAGTTGCTGCGCCAGCGCTCGATTCCGTGGACGCAGGACCAGGAACTGTTTTCCACGATTTTTGCCCGTTCCCGGGGGGGGTGCTGTCTCAAAAAGGCCCCGGGAGGAAGAAGATGTACCGAAGATTCTTCCGAAAGGAACCGGAAGGCCCGGGAAAGGGCCATCTCGGTAAAGTGATGGTGATGACCATAGGTTTCTCCGTCCGTAGCTACCAGAAGAAGCGAGGGCGTTTCGGAATTTTCCGGAAGAGCTTGCTCTTTCAGGGCTCTCCCGAGAGTATAGCCATCTTTCAGGAGTTCTCCGAAGGCGATGCCGTGGGAGATCTCTCCGTGATAGAAAAATACCGCCATATCTTTCCCCGAGGGGAGCTCTACCCGGTAGGGACGTCGCGTTTCAAGCCCCTTTCCCCGGGGAGTCTTTTTCCACCCTCCTTCGGGAGTTTCCACAGCGGCACATTGGGAGGGGGCGAGGATGGTAAAGCGGATTCCTTCCTCTGCCAGGGCTTCCAGGGTGGCGGTATTTACTGCGGTTTCTGGAAGCCACATTCCTTCCGGAGCATGCCCGTAGCGATGCCGATAGTCGCGAATTCCCCAGATTATCTGGGTTTTGGCATCCCGAGCCGAGGCGAGGGGAAGAATCATGTGATTGTATGCCTGAGCCAGGGCGTTTCCCGACCCGAAGCGATCCAGGGATTTGCGGTTTGCCTCCCGGAGGGCGTCGTTGAGAAAAGGGTCGTGCTTGCGGAGCCATTCATGAAGGGTGGGGCCGAAGTTGAAGGAAAGATGTTCGTAATTGTTCTCCATGGAAAGAATCTTTCCCCGGTTATCTCGAAGGGAAGAAAAGGCATTGGGAAGGTAGCACTCCCGGGTGACCCGGATATTCCAGTCATGTCCGGGGGAGGCTGTGGGATCCCGCAGCACCGTGCCGAGCCAGGGATCTTCCCGGGGGGGTTGATAGAAATGGCCGTGGATGGCGATGCCGTGCATGGAAAAACCTCCTTTGTCTACATCGTTATGTGGAGCCCTACTCCTCTTTGGAGGAATCAGGAATGGAGATCCAGGTGTTCTTCCCGGAAGGAATCGAGGATTTCCAGCAGCCGGGGCAGATCCTTTGCCGGAGGAACCCGCAGGCGCACGGATCTCGGGTCCGCATGCATATACCCCTCTCCGGGCTCGGTGCTGACGCCTTGTCGCAACAGGGCTTCCCACAGATTTCCCCGGGAGGCGTGAAGCATGCAAATGGGGGGGCGGGGATCCGTGGCAGCCATGTGTAAAAAGGAAATTCTGCGCAGCCGTTCCAGGATTTCCGTCTTTGCCCGGAGCGTGTAATGGCGGGTTTTTTCCAGAAATTCCGGATGTTGGAGAGCTTTGTAAGCCAGGGCGATGGCGGGAGAGCTCATGGCGAAGGGAGGATGGAGTTTCCGGTAGATCGAAAGAAGATCCGGATCCCGAATGATGCCGTAGCCTCCCCGAATACCCGCAAGACCCCAGCATTTGGAAAAGGATCTGGCAATGACGAGGTTGGGGTGTGCAAGAACATGAGCCCCTTCTTCGGAGGGGAGATAGTCTGCATAGGCCTCATCCACCAGAATCCACACCTGGCGCTCCTGGGCGAGGAGACAGATTTCATCGAGATCTTCCAGGGAAAGCACCTGTCCCGTGGGGTTATGAGGGCGGTCGATGTAGAGCACCTGAATATGCCGGATCAGGTTGTTTTGGAGAATCTTCCGGGTTAGCTTCATGTCGGGAAAGGGGAGAAGCTCCGGAGAATAGCGAACCTTTCCCAGCATCATCTGCAGGGGCACGTCCGTAAACTGGGGGGAGACTCCCCCCATGACGCTTTCGGGAGGGAGGAGAATTCGGAGAAGCGTCAGAAGCACGTCGATGGATCCGTGTCCGAAGACGAGATGTTCCGGAGAAACACTCTTTTCGCCGAGGTAGGAAACAAGAGGATCGAGAAGAATCTTCGCTTCCGGAGGGGGGTAGCTCGAGGGATCCCATTCCTGGGGTTGCTCCAGGCAGGCGAGAACTTCCGGAGAGGTGCCCAGAGGATTGGTGCCCAGGGCACAATCAATGAGAGGAAGCTCCCGGCCTGTGCGGATCTGGCTGTGCTCCCGAGTGACGTAGCTCTCCCTGGTCTCCTCAAGAAGGTGGAAGGGCAGGTTGCTTTTCCACATGACGGGAAAATCTCCTCTCTCGAATACTTCTTTTATTGTACAATAAATATGCAGGCATGGAATATCTGCTTATTGTAACAGCAATTTTTTCTCAAGGGAATGATGCCCGTGTTAGAAGACATGTCTCAGCACATGGTAGATATTGCGGAGAATGGTGTGAATGCGGGGGCCACCTGGATACGGGTCTCTCTGAACGAGCGCACCCCCGAGGGGTGGCTGGTTCTCGAAGTGGAAGATAATGGTAAAGGTATGGATGAGGAGATGCTCCGGAAGGTGGTGGATCCCTTCGTCACCAGCCGTACCACCCGGAGAGTGGGGCTGGGCATTCCTTTTCTCAAGCAGGTGGCGGAGCTTTGTGACGGCGAACTTTCGCTTTCCTCCACTCCGGGCAGAGGGACACTGTTGCGGGCCACTCTTCGGGCGGATGCGGTGGATTGCCCTCCCCTGGGAGATATTTCCCTTTCGGTGATGACCCTCTTTGCGGGGCACCCTCACATTCAATGGAACGTTTGTCTCGCCCGGGGAGGACAGGCGTTCCGTCTCTCTTCGGAGGAGCTTCTGGAAGAGCTGGAAGATCCCCAGCTCTTCTCTCTTCCCGAAGTGGCTCTCTGGATTCGGGAAACTACGGAGGAGGGGCTTCGGGAGATTCGGGGGCATGGAGAAGAATAGAACCTTGATTTGTCAAATCAAGTGCAACGCTCTTGGCCATCCCGGTGAAGTATGTCTGAAAAAGCTTCCAGAGGAGTTTTCCAGCCAAGACACTTTCGCGGTCTATCATTAAGGAGGCGGACAGCT